>ERZ1292623.417-Hain-H51-01um-R1-417-length-46416-cov-7_pt3 | contig 16435 bp, 15 predicted proteins | sample MGYA00564398_ERZ1292623 | MGnify/ENA primary metagenome ERZ1292623 (study PRJEB36523, sample SAMEA6512633) | groundwater metagenome | collected 2019-01-07 | study: AquaDiva: Metagenomics assemblies of 32 groundwater samples | reverse complement strand
ATTGATGGAAATAAATTTGCGGGCGATTACGGATTTATTCTTGGTTGTCTTACAAAACATACTGGTCGAGGAATGAAAATGGCGCCACTTGCTCGGCTTGATGATGGACTGATTGATTTAGTAATTGCTCGAAAGCCGGGAAGATTAAAAATGCTTTCACTTTTTTCAAAAGTTTTTAGTGGCAAACATATCGGCAGTCCCGTTTTTGATTATCGACAAGTAAAAGAATTTTCAATTATTCCGATTGACCAAAGCCAACTTAATATTGATGGAGAAATGATTGGCTCATCGCCGTTAAATGTAAAAATTTTAAATAAAGCGATTGAAGTTTTAGTATAAAATTTATTTCAACTCAATTTTTATTCTTCCACAATGGACTTCCTTCCCAATTATTTGGGAAACCCATTACATGCATTGGAATTTCATGATACTGTGAAAAAAGTCTTAGTAGTCTATCTTCCCAAGAACTTGATGGAGCATCGAATTGAAGAATATATTTGAGTATTGTGAGAACACCAAAAATTCTATCCCTTGATATTTCTACCGGCAGATGCCATTCAGGATATTTTTGTTTACGTGGTATCTTCGGCTTATAACCAAATTCACGATCAATAAGTCTGCCATGATGTGCACAGATATTACGAACACTATTCAACGCAAGCAACCACGACAAAAAGATTTCGTCACTGATATTGTAGTATAAAGATATTTTTTGTTTCATTTTATAATCTACCCCGCGAAACAATGTCAACATTTTTCCAAAACTCATCACCTCAACAGCCATCCACAATGGTGGCAACGCATTGGTGTTACCATATTTTTCTTTGAAATGTTTAATAAACGGTTCTGGACTTCTTACAATCTCTTCTGTTAATTCATCAAGCCATTTTTTATGTACATCTTGTTTCATCTCTGGAAGATTATTTTGATTTTTATATGCAAAAGGTCCATTAACAAGACAAAAATGATATGCCAATTTTGTACGCACTGAAACTTCAATTCTCTCAATTGCATCCATTACAAGTAACCGCAGTTGTCTGTCAAAAGTATATCGTTTCCAAATGAGATCTAAAGTTGTATTTTCTTTAAATCTATTGTCGGTTGTTCGAAAAGGATAAAGATAAGCACTGAGGCGATAATAATTTACAACTGAAAGACGATTGATAAGAACTTGTTTATCAGCAATAAGTCCGCGAAAAAGGAGAAGGTCGGCTTGTTGTTCTAATGTAAGCGGTTGTTTGTCAAATTTCATGTCTAAATATAAAAAGAAACGCCCACCGAATTTCGCATGCAATGCAGAGGCGCGGCGGGCTTGCTGAATCCAACATAATAAGTATTTTCTGGATTAGCAACTTTTTGTCCCAGAAATTTTTGTATTGTTGAGTAGGTTGTATTTTGTTATTGGAGAGTTTTATAAAGTAAAATATTTGTATTTAAAGTTGGTTCGAATTAGTAAATTCAATATTTAATTTCAAACAATAAATAAAATATTTTCATATATTGAAAAAAATAAATGGCGCGTTCGTCTAGCGGCTAGGACGGAGCCCTCTCAAGGCTTAAACACGGGTTCGATTCCCGTACGCGCTACAAACTTCTATAAAAAACAATGATTCATTATTTAATTGATGGCTATAATTTAATTTACATAAACGAGTCGTTAAAAAAACATTTACTAAACAATGCACAACAAGCAAGGGAAAGATTTGTTGAAATGATTTCAGACTTTGTTGGGGCAAAAAATATTCGTACAACAATTGTTTTTGATGGTGTTGAATCTGTTGATAAAAATCGGCATAAACCTCGACCGCATATAAGAGTAATTTATTCTCATCATCATAAAGCCGATAGTGAAATAAAAAATTTAATTGACGCATCGAAAAATCAATCTAAATTAATTATAGTTTCAAATGATAATGAAATTCAAAACTATGCAAAGGTTAGTGGAGCAAAGTTTATTCGTGCGCAAGAATTTTTTACTAAAATAAAAAGTAGAAGTGGGAAGAAGGAATTTGTAAAAAATTCTGAAATCACAAAAGGTGAAGTTGAATATTGGTTGAAAATTTTTAACAAAAATTAATTACTCATCATAGTTTTAAATTGAAAATGAAACATTGAACCCCTACGGGGTTCTGCATGGTTTTGGTTTTACAAAACTACAAACATACAATCCCTACGGGATTGCTTTAAAAGATTTCTAATCTCCAAAAGATGATTTGCAAATAGTAATATTTTGATAAAAAAAAGACTCCGTAGGAGTCTCATATTTGTAAGAATAGCAAAAAAAAATAATAGAACTCCGTAAGGAGTTCAACTACTATATTATATATAAAACTAAATTCTTTAATGAATTAATTGTAAACGCAATGTGAATTTTTAACAAAAATTAATTTGCATGCGACATATTTTCTATAAATTCAGAAAATAAATAATCGCTATCGTGTGGACCGGGAGAAGCTTCGGGATGATACTGCACGCAGAAAATCGGTAAAGTTTTGTGACGAAATCCTTCGACTGTTTTGTCATTTAAATTTAAATGAGTCAGTTCAACATCTAAATTTTTCATCGATTCCCAATCAACAGCAAAGCCATGATTTTGAGAAGTGATTTCAATTTTGTTTGTGATTAAATTTTTTACTGGATGATTTCCGCCACGATGACCAAATTTTAATTTGTAAGTTTTTCCGCCAAGCGCCAACGCAAGTAATTGATGTCCGAGACAAATTCCGAAAATTGGTTTTTTATCAATCAACTCTTTTATATTTTTTATTCCGTATTTGACTGCATCAGGGTCACCCGGTCCGTTGGAAAGAAAAATTCCATCGGGATTTATTTTTAAAACTTCGCTTGCAGGAAAATTTGCAGGGACAATTGTCAAATTGCAACCATAAGTTGTAAGTCGTCGTAAAATATTTTGTTTAATTCCAAAATCGTAAACCACAACATTAAAAATTTTTTCGTTCGCAGTTTTTCTTTTTTTAATTTCTAAAGCAAAAGGTGTTTTATCAATTTCATTCCAAAAATATTTTTCTTTGCAAGTAACAACTTTTGCTAAATCAAGTCCATTCATCGATGGGGAAGATTTCGCCTTCGCAATTAAACTTTCATCATTCAAATCTTTTGTAGATAAAATTCCACGAAGCGCCCCTTCGGTGCGAAGCATTTTTGTCAGCATTCGCGTATCGATTCCTTCGATTGCAATAATATTATTTTTTTTGAGATAATCGGAGAGACTAATTTCTGCTCTGAAATTGCTAAAAATTTTTGAATTTTCTTTTACGATAAAACCAGAAACCTGCGGACGAGCTGATTCTACATCGTCAGAATTCACTCCGTAATTTCCAATCAAAGGATAAGTCATCGTAACAATTTGGCCAGCGTACGATGGGTCGGTTAAAATTTCTTGATAGCCGGTAATACTTGTGTTGAAAACCACTTCTCCAAATACTTCTCCCTCGGCGCCAAAGTGTTCGCCGGTAAAAATTGTTCCGTTTTCGAGTGCTAATTTTATTTTCATAGAGTAAAATCTTTAGGTCGGGTTCAATTATACCAAAATTTTAATTTTAATCCAATATTTCTGTAATTCAATAAAACTTGTATTATCTTTATTTGAATATGAAAGGGACTAAAATGAAAAAATATTTAAAATATGTTTGGATTGGATTAATTGTAATAATAATTCTTTTGCAATTTCAATTATTGCAATCTGATAAAACTAATCCAGAAATAATTCCAACTGAAGAAATAAATGTTAGTGCAAATTTGCCAAAAAATATTTCAACAATTTTACGCAAATCATGTTACGATTGTCATTCGAACGAAACTAAATGGCCTTGGTATAGTTATGTCGCACCAATTTCAATTTTGGTAACTGATGATGTTAACGATGCAAGAAAGGAACTCAACTTTTCAAAATGGGGAAGTTATTCGCTCAAAAGAAAAATTAAAAAATTAAGTGAAATCAACAAAGAAGTTTCAGATGGAGAAATGCCGCTTTGGTTTTACTTGCCACTTCATCCCGAAGCGAAATTAACAGTCAAAGAGCAAAATGCATTAGTTGGTTGGACTGAAACTGAATATGAAAAATTAAATCCTGAAGAATAAATTGAATAAGATATTTTTACTTTGTTTAATAAATTTTAGCCAATTATTTTCTCAATCATTTTCTCTTGAGGCAATCGAAAAGTTAAACAAATTTATTGAAAGTGAAATGGATGATAAAAAAATTACTTCTCTTTCAATTTCAATTGTCAACGAAAAAAATATTTTATACGAAAACGGTTTTGGTTTCGCCGATAAAAATAAAACAATTCTAACAACTCCACACACAGTTTATCGCGTTGGCTCAATATCAAAAATTTTTACAGCCATTGCGGCAATGCAACTATCGGAAAATGGAATTTTAAATATCGATGCGCCAATCCAAACACAACTTCCAAATTTTCATCCAAAAAATTCTTTCGGCGCGCCAATCACTCTTCGGCAAATGATGTCGCATCGTTCGGGGCTTGTTCGCGAGTCACCGATTGGAAATTATTTTGACCCAAGTGAGCCATCGCTTGAAAAAACTGTTTTAAGCCTCAATAATACTGAGATTATTTACGCACCGCAAACTAAAACCAAATATTCAAACGCCGCAGTTGCAACGGTTGGTTACGCAATCCAGCAAAAAAGTGGAATTGCATTTGATAAATACATGAAAGATTCTGTCCTAAAAATTCTTGGAATGAAAAATTCCACTTTCATAAAATCCGACTCCGAAACTAAAAATCTTGCCAACTCTATTATGTGGAGTTTTGACCAAAGAGAATTTGATGCGCCAGTTTTTGATTGGGGAATGTTTTCGGCGGCAAATCTTTTTTCGACAACTCACGATTTAGCAAAATTTTTAAAAGCTTGTTTTAATTTTGGCGATGGTGAAAATGGTTCTATCCTAAATAAAAATACCATTGATGAAATGAAGCGAGTTCAATTCTCAAATAATAAAACCGGATTTGGTCTCGGATTTTTTATTGGTGAGTTTCAAAATAAAAAAACAATTGAGCATGGCGGAGTCGTTTATGGTTTTGCAACTTCGCTAATTGGAATACCAGAAGAAAATATTGGCGTAATTGTTGCAAGCAATGTTGATGTTACAAATATTGTTACAAAGAGAATTGCAGATTACGCGCTTAATCTTTTCTTTGCTGAAAAAAATAATTTACCACTACCAAATACAATTACACTTTTACTAGTTCCAAAAAAATTAGCAAAATCTTTGCAAGGTCAATACAAAAATAAAAAGGGAGAATATATTGAAATGTCTTCTCGCCCGTACGGATTGCAATTTATTTCGCCATCGCTTCGTGGAACTTTAAAATTGCATGGCGATACTTTAAAAATAGATGACCGACAATTTTTCGGGATTAAAGTTGCGCAATTTAAAAATGGAATTATAGCACTCGGAGACACATTCCAATTTATTGGTAACCCGAAACCAAAAGATGCGCCAAATAATTTTAAAGGGCTGATTGGTGAATATGGTTACAGTCATCTCCCACTTTTTATTTATGAGCGATTCGGAAAATTATCTGCTATTATTGAACTGACTGAAACTAATCCGCTTGATGAAATTAGTAAAAACGAATTTGCCTTCCCGACAAATTATAATATGTACGAAAGCGAGAAAATTATTTTTAAACGGGATAAAAATGGAAAAGCAATTTCCGCTACAACTGCAACTATTAATTTTCCACGAAGAAAAATTATTGGCGAGTTAGACGAAACATTTTCTATCACTCCACTTAAAACTATAAATGAGTTGGAAAATATAGCTAAAAATTCAACTCCTCCTATTGAAGAGGGAAAACTTGAAGCAGATTTAGTTGAAATCTCATCACTTGAGAAAAGTTTTAAATATGATATTCGTTACGCATCACCAAATAATTTTATGAGGAATAAATTTTATTCTTCAGCAAAAGCATTTTTGCAAAAACCAGCAGCTGATGCATTAATTAAAGCAACTCAATTTTTAAAAAAATATGGATATGGAATTTTAGTTTTCGATGCTTATCGTCCTTGGTATGTTACAAAAATGTTTTGGGAAGGAACACCAACAGCGCAAAAAATATTTGTTGCTGATCCCGAAAAAGGTTCCAGACACAATCGTGGTTGCGCAATTGACATTTCGCTTTATGATTTGAAAACTGGAAAGCAAATCGAAATGGTCGGGCAATATGATGAAATGAGTGAGCGTTCGTTTCCTGATTATGTCGGTGGAACTTCGCTTCAACGATGGCATCGAGAACTTTTACGAACTGCAATGGAAGAAAATGGATTTGATGTTTATGAGTTTGAATGGTGGCATTTTGATTTTCGTGGATGGAAAAATTATCCTATATTAAATAAAACTTTTGAGGAAATATCAAATTGAAGAAAATATTATTTCTAATTTTAATTGCTACAAAAATTTATAGTCAAGTTGGCACTTGGGCTTTTTCAATGCGCACACATCCCGAATTGGAATGGCACACAATCCAAACAAAAAATTTTAATATCCACTACCACAATGGAATCGAAGAAATTGCAAAACAAGGCGCGGCAATTGCCGAACATGTTATGCCAACACTTTTAAAACAATTAAAAATTGATTCTATCAATCGAGTTGACATAACTTTTACTGCCGAAGATGAAATTTTTAATGGATACGCAAGTTGGACAAATTCAGTTTTTATTTGGGTTGATCAAAATGATTCTCCCGTTTGGCTCGAAAATGAAAAATGGCTTTATCAAGTTGTCTCGCACGAGTTGCAACATATTGTTTTTTTTAATGCAATTAAAACTTGGTTTCCTGAACCATTTAATTTATTAATTGGTGGAACGCCAAATTGGTTCATTGAAGGTTTGGCAGAATATTTTACAGAAAAATGGCGACCCGGTCGTTCGGATTTGTCGCATAAAAATCATCTTTTGCGAAACAGCATGGATAAAATGGATCCGCATAACGATGGCTATTCAAAACTGCTATATTTATCAACCCGATTTAGCGATTCAACAATTGTTAAAATTTTAAAATGGAGAGATAAAGATTTAAAACTTTTCGATTTTGAAAAATCTTTTTTGGAAAACACAGGAATAAATTTAAAACAATTTGAAGAAGATTGGCGAAGACAAATGAATACTTATTATTTTGGTGTTCGCGCACAAAAAGAGACTTATGAAGAAGTCGGTAATTTAATTTCTCTCCCTGTAAAATCTACTTTCACTTTTAAAATCTCAAATGATAGTTTAAAAATTGCAATGCTTGGGAAATTAAATAATGATCAACTCGATGAGTCTTTAATATTAGCAATTGAAGATACTTCGAAACCGAAAAAAAATTTATTTTCTTTTTTAAATAAAAAAGAGACAGATTCGGTTAAAACAAAAAAAGATAAGAAGTACAAAATAGATGAAATTGATTTTGGAAATCTCCACTCGATGAATTGGTCAAACGATGGAAAACTTCTTGCCTATTCAAAATATCATTACGCAAATAAACAGGAGATGGTTTGGGATTTGATTTTGTACGATACAGAAAAGAAAAAAAGCGAATGGATTACAACTTCGCTTCGCGCAACTTTCCCAACTTTTTCAAAAGATGGAAATGCAATCTGTTTTGTTTCGCACAAAAATAATGTTTCAAATCTATTTTTATATAATTTACAAACTAAAGAAATTTCTCAATTAACCAATTTTGAATTTGATACACAAATATTATCACCACAATATTCTGATGATGGAAATAAAATATCTTTTGCAGTAAGCAAGGAAGATGGAAATTTAAATATTGCGATGATCGAGATTAGCACAAAGAACATTTCAATCCTGACAAAAAATCCCGAAGCAGAATATTCTCCAATTTGGATTAATAATGATAGCGCAATTGTTTTTACTTCGCACAAAAATGGAACTCCGAACCTCTACAAAATCTCATTAATTAATTTCCAAGAAAATCAAATCACAGATATTGGCGATGCGCTTTTTTCGTTACAAGTTGTGCCAAAATCAAATAAAATATTTGCCTCCACGCTTGGCGATGTTGATACTGCGCGATTTGTTTTAATTGATCCAAACAGAATTATTACGACATCTCCACTTTCTATACGAGAAAATTTTAAATCGTGGAGGACGAAATCGCCTGATTTTACTATCAATTCGCCAGCAAAAGATTTTGATGCGAAAATTATTTCAGATGAAAAATATTCTACTTTGAAAAATATTAAACATATTACTTCAATCGCTTTCCCATATTTTGATGGAACTGGTGCGTTTGCTCTTACAAATTGGGGCGATGCAATGGGAAGAAAATTAATTACTGTTGGCGCTTTAATTGAAAAAAATAAAATGGAAAATTCAGGATTTCTTTTTTCATATTTTAACGCGACACAAGCACCATTTATTTCTTTTGAGTATTACAAAAACATTAGAACAAGTTATCGTAATTATGATGAAAGCAAAAGTGGACTTAATGAATGGCTAAATGGAATTTATACCTCAGCATCCTTACCGATAAATTTTGGTAACTCGATGAGTGATTACCACGATTTTGGTTTCTCGCTTCAATTACGAGATAGAATTATTGACCCAATTACCGAAGATGAAAATGGAAAAATAGTTCGAACTCAAAATAAATTTTTACCTTTTCCGGAAAATGCAAAAGAGGGCGCAATCGGTCTTCATTATTATTATTTAAGTGACCGACCATCGATGGATTTTTATTTTAAACAGAGAAATCGTAATGGCGTAATTTTTGATATTGAAAAAATTTCATCAAAGATTTATGGTAATTTTGATTACACAAAATTTAGCGCTGATATATTTTCAACAATTAAATTGGGACCATTTGGTTTTTACACTCGTTTAAAATCTACAGGCATCGATGGCAAAGCACCGGGACAAGAATATATTGGCATCACAACTGATCCACCAATTTATTTACCAATGGGAAATGGTGTTGGCGGAATTCTGCAATTCCCAGAAAATCATTCTTTGCGTGGAATCGACACAGTCAAACTTGGTAATCGTTTAGTTTTGGGAACGGTTGAACTCCGACTTCCAATCGCAAAAAATTTACCAATAAATATTTTTGGTTTATCAATCGGTTCAATTTCACTTGCAGTAATTTCAGATTTTGGAAACTCGTGGTATGTTGGTCAAAAAGATAAATCAAAATATTTATCGAGCATTGGCTACGAATCAAAATTTGCGCTTCAAATCGGCGAGCAACCATTTTTATTTTTTTCATTCGGAAGAGCGCAATCAATCGAAAGCTGGAAAAATAATTTAAATAATTTAAAAACTTATTTCAGAATGGCGCTCATTTCGCCTTTGTAATTTATCAAAAAAAAAGTATATTTAGTCAATAAAAAAAAATTAAAAACCCTTATTTTATGGAGATAAAATGAAAAATAAACCAATTGTCGGAATTTTAATGGGAAGCATTTCGGACGCGCCAGTGATGGAAGGCGCACGCGAAATTTTGAAAGAGTTTGGAGTGAGCACGGAATTTAATGTTCTCTCGGCGCATCGCACGCCAGACGAAATGATGAAGTACGCCGAAAATGCAACTCGTCGCGGGATTGAAGTTATAATTGGTGGCGCTGGTGGCGCCGCGCATTTGTGCGGAATGGTTGCGGCAAAATGCTCGTTGCCAATAATTGGTGTGCCAATTAAATCAAAAACTTTGGGAGGAATGGATTCGCTTCTTTCGATTGTGCAAATGCCATCGGGCGTTCCAGTTGCAACTGTGGCGATAAATAATTCTACAAATGCAGGATTGCTCGCGTTACGAATTCTTGGAATAAAATATCCGAAAATTCAAACTAAACTTGATGCGTACAGAAATAATTTGCGCGATAAAGTTTTGAAAATGAAAGTATAAAAAGAAGGGGAATTAAATTTAAAGATTTTCGTTTTGAATTAAATCTTCGAAGCTTTCTCTTTTTCTAATCAAGTGGAAATTATCACCATCAACAATTACCTCTGCGGCGCGTCTTCGCGAATTGTAATTCGAACTCATCACAAATCCATAAGCGCCAGCAGATAAGATTGCAACCAAATCATTTTGATTGACAGATTGCAACAATCTATCTTTCGCAAAAAAATCTCCCGATTCGCAAACTGGTCCGACAACATCAACTTTTATTTTTTCCTGATTATTTTTTACAACGGGAATTATTTCGTGAAACGCGTCGTAAAAAGCGGGACGAAGTAAATCGTTCATTGCAGAGTCGACAATAACAAAATTTTTGGAATTATTTTTTTTCGTGAAAAGTACTTTTGTTAAAAGCGCGCCAGAGTTTGCAGTTATAAATCTTCCCGGCTCAAAAATTATTTTGGAATTTGTTTTTAAAAGTATCGGCGAAATTTTTTCCGACAATTCTTTTGGAGTCAGTCGCGCTTGATGAGTTTCGTAATCAATTCCAAGTCCGCCACCAATATCAATGTGCTCAATTTTAATTCCAACATTTTTTAATTGCAAAGTGAAATTTAAAAGTGAGTTTGCAGTTTCAACAAATGGTTCGGCATCTAAAATCTGCGATCCAATGTGCGTATCAACCCCAATGATTTTTAAATTTGGCAAAGTCGTGACATATTTAAATGCTTCGAGCGAATCAGAAATTGGAATCCCAAATTTATTTTCAATCAAGCCAGTGGAAATGTAAGGATGAGTTTTCGCATCAATATTTGGGTTGATTCTGATTCCAATCGGAGCGACAACATTCATTTCGCCCGCAATTTTGTTAACTAAATCGAGTTCCTGAAAAGATTCAACTTTCAACATCAAAATCGGATACGAAAGCACAAAACGAATTTCCTCTTCAGTTTTTCCAACTCCAGTATAAATTATTTTTTTTGGATTAACTCCAACCTTTAGAGCACGAAAAAATTCTCCTCCACTGTTGCAATCAATTCCGGCGCCACGATCACTTAAAATTTTTATAACAGATAAATTAGAATTTGCTTTTACCGAATAGCAAGTTAAGTGGGGGAGAGTTTTAAATGCAGAATCAAATTCGTTGAAAGCATTTAAAATAGAATTTTTACTGTAAATGAAAGTTGGTGTGCCAAATTTTTGCGCAATATTTTTTAGAGAAACATTCTCGCAAAAAAGTTCATCATTTATATAATTGTATTGATTCATTAAAATTCTTCTATTGCACGGCGCGCAAGTTTGTCGGCATTTTCATTTTCGGTTACTCCGCTATGACCATCAACTTTTTTAAATTCGACATCTAAATTTTCGAGTAATAATAAAAGTTCTTCCCACAAATTGCGGTTTTCAACTTTTAATTTTTTAGAGTTTTTCCAACCATTGCTTTGCCATTTTACATACCATCTATTATTTATACAATTTACAAGATACGCGCTATCGGAAAAAATTGTAATTGGAATTTCTTTTTTTGTAATTGCTTTGAGCGATTCAATTGAAGCTACAATTTCCATCCGTTGATTGGTAGAATTTTTTTCTGCGCCAGAGATTTCTTTTCTTATCGAACCAAAAATTAAAACTGCGCCCCAGCCACCAATATTATTTTTAAATTGATTTCCAGAGCAAGCTCCATCGCAATAAATTTTAATTCTCTCTTTTTTTGCGACAGTCACTTTTTATGGTTTTAGTTTAATTACTTCTTCAGCAATCTGCACAAGATTTGTAGCCGAACCTTTTCTCAAATTATCCGAAACTATGTAAAGTGAAATTGCATTTTTCGCTGATGAGTCTTTTCTGATTCTGCCGACAAAAACTCCATCTTTATTATTTGCAGTTAGTGGCATCGGATACAAATTATTAATTGCATCATCTTGCAAAACAACGCCCGAAACTTTACTTAAAATATGTTTTACATCGCCAGTTGTAATTTCTTTTGCGCACTCAAAATTAACCGACAAACATTGCCCGCCAATAATTGGGGCGCGAACGCAAGTTGCAGTAATGTGAATTGCCTCGTCATTTAACACTTTATTTACTTCGCTCATTAAACTTTTTTCTTCTTCGGTAAATCCATCTGCTTCAACATTTCCAATTGCAGGGATTGCATTTCTTGCAATTTTAAAATTAAACTTTGGTTGCGCAACTTCTTCGTTTTGCATTTCGCGATTTAATTGCTCAACACCAGCATGCCCTGCGCCAGTTACAGATTGAAAAGTTGTAACGACAACTCTTTTAATATTGTATTGAAGATGAATATCGCGAAGAACAAGTGCGAGTATTGTTGTCAAACAATTTGGATTTGAAATTATTCCGTGATGATGTGTGAGTAATTTTGAATTGAGTTCCGGTACAACAAGCGGAATTTCTTTTTGCGAACGGAAAAAAGAAGTGTCATCGATTACAGTTATTTTATTTGCAACTGCAATTGGAGCAAATTCTTTGCTGATATTTTCTCCTGCTAAAAAAAAAGCAAGTTCCATATTTTTATCTGAAAAAGAATTTGCAGTTACTTGCTCAACTTTGTAAGATTGAGCTTTGAAATTTATTTCGTGTCCGACAGTATTATCTGCGGCCAAAAGTTTTAATCGCCCAACTGGGAAGTTTCTTTCCTCAAGAATTGATAAAAGTTTTCGTCCAACTAAATTTGTGGCGCCAACAACAATTACATCGTATAGTTTCATATTATATTTTTATTTTGTGAATTGAAATTATTTTGACAAATATATTTTAATATCATTTAAGAATCAAAAGATGAAAATTATTTTATGACTTTCGCAAAAGTCAAGCTAACAATAATTCCACCAAAATCACTTTTTCTTCGTTCTACATTATCAATAGTTTTTAAACTCGGTATTCCATCTTTGTACGAAATAAAATTGTAACGAATATTTAAACCTGTAAATCCTGTTTCCTCATTTCCTAAATTTGCTCCAATCCCAACAATTCCTCCAATCGCGTATTTTGATTTCCCACTTTTAAAACTTGTAAAAATATCAATATCTTTATTGTAAGGAGAAACAAAAATTGCAGTTGCTCCGCCACCAAGCGAAATAAAAGGACGAATATTATTTGCCAACAAATTATCGAAAAGACGATATTCGCAATTTAAAAAAAGTGGCATTAAAACAAAACGATTTATTTTACCCGGCACATAAGAAGCGCCCCAATAATCAACATATTCAACCTCTTTATCATCTTTGGCTTCGTTGATTGAAAAAGTTACAAACGAATATAAATTTTTTGTCAACTGCGTTCGATATTGTCCACCAAGTCCAAATCCTCCGTTGGAAATATTTATATCGAAAGCCCAAAAATTTCTTAGCTGCGAGTCGTTTTCAGTTTTTGTCTCTTTTTCGATTCGCATTTTTAATGAGTCGGATAAATTATAAACTGAATCGATTGCCAAAACGCGCTGAGCACTTGCAAAATTTGAGATTAATAAAACCGAAAGTAGTAATAATATTTTCATTTAATTTAATTTACTAAAAAAAATCCACATTTTAAGTAATTAGTCTCTGGCATAGAAGGCAAGATTGGGTGGTCGGGAGAGGCGCCAAAACTTTCGAGCAATTTTATTTTTCTATTTTGTTTATTCGATGCTCGGTTTAAAGTTTCAAAAAAATCTTTTTCCGAAATATGATGCGAACAAGTTGCAGTAATTAAAATTCCATTTTCTTCAATCAAATTTAAAGCAAGTTGATGAAGTTGTTGGTAACCTTTCAAGGCAGTCGCAATACTTTTTTTATTTTTTGCAAACGAAGGTGGATCGAGAATTATCAAATCATATTTTGTTTTGCAGTTTTTTAAAAATTCAAAAACATCTTCAGCAAAAAAATTACAATTGGTTAAATTATTAAGTTCAACATTTATTTTTGCTTGCTCAATTGCGTGATTTGAAATATCTACGAAGTCAACATTCCTTGCTCCGCCGATTAAAGCAGAAATCCCAAATCCACCTTCGTTGCAAAAACAATCCAGCACTTTTGCATTTTCAGCATATCGCCCAACTCTAACTCTATTTAATCTTTGGTCTAAAAAAAATCCGGTTTTTTGGCTTTCAATAAAATTTATTTTGTAATTAACCCCTTCAATTTTTACAACTTCGTTTTTTACTTCTCCAAATAAAACAGAAACCCTTTCTTCCAGATTTTCTAATTTCCGTGTGGCAGAACTATTTCGCTCCAAAATACATTTCACAGGAAAAATATCTTGCAACGCCTCGGCAATAATTTTAATTCTCAAATCCATTCCAACCGAAAAAGTTTGCAACACAAAAGTCGAATCAAACCTATCAATTATTAAGCCGGGCAAAAAATCGCTTTCGCCGTAAATTAATCTATAAACATTGCTCGAATTAAAAATTTTTTCTCGAATCAGGAATGCCTTTTTTATCCTATCAATAAAGAACATTTTATCAACTTCAATTTCTTCGTTTGATAAAAAACGAACGCTTATTAAAGAGTGAGAATTAAAAAATCCGTAACCGAGCAATTTTTCATCGAAGCGTAAAATTTCTACAACTTCGCCTTCAGTTGGCGCGCCAATTATTTTATCAATCTCGTTACTAAAAATCCATTGATGACCGAACAACAATCTTTTTTCTTCATTCTTTTTTAATTTTATTTTATTCATCTGTCAAAATTATGAATAAAGAAATCCTTTTGCAATAAAAATGACTCTTTTGTATATTTATTTATGAAAAATTAATTCATCAAAAAGGAGATTTAAATGTCAATAAATATTTTAGAGTTACTTGGAAATGATGCTTCATTACTCGAGCACAAATGTACAACAATCCCAAAAGAAACAATTCACTTGCCTGGGAAAAATTTTGTCGATAATGTTTTTACTTTGTCCGATAGACCAACACCAGTTTTAAAAAGTTTGCAAAATTTATTTGATAATGGCAGATTAAGACAGACAGGTTATCTTTCAATTCTTCCAGTCGATCAAGGAATTGAACACTCGGGCGGCGCATCGTTTGCAAAAAATCCAATTTATTTTGATCCAGAAAATATTGTAAAACTTGCAATCGAAGGTGGATGCAATGCAGTCGCATCAACACTCGGAGTTCTTGGTAGTGTCGCAAGAAAGTACGCACACAAAATTCCATTTATTTTAAAATTTAATCACAACGAATTTTTATCTTATCCAAACACATACGACGAAACTCTTTTCGCAAGTATCAAACAAGCGTACGATATGGGCGCAGTTGCAGTTGGCGCAACAATTTATTTTGGTTCAGCAGAGTCGCGAAGACAAATTTGGGAAGTGAGCCAAATGTTTGAGCAAGCACACGCACTTGGCATGGGAACAATTTTATGGTGCTACACACGAAACAACGCTTTCAAAACAAAAGAAAAAGATTTTCATGTCTCGGCAGATTTAACCGGTCAAGCAAATCATTTGGGTGTAACAATTGAGGCTGACATCATCAAACAAAAATTACCAGAAAATAATGGTGGCTACAATGCGCTAAATATGAGTGGCTCGAGTTACGGAAAAATTGATAAACTTGTTTATGAAAAATTAACCACCGATAATCCAATCGATTTAACTCGATACCAAGTTGCAAATTGTTTTATGGGTCGCGCAGGTTTGATAAATTCTGGTGGCGCATCGGGCTCAAACGATTTAGCCGAAGCAGTTCGCACAGCCGTCATCAACAAACGCGCTGGCGGAATGGGTTTAATCTCGGGACGAAAAGCATTTCAAAAACCGATGAAAGATGGAGTTGATTTGTTAAATGCAATTCAAGATGTTTATCTTTCAAAAGATGTAACGATTGCATAGGTAGTATTTTTTAAATTTGATTGATACTTTAAGAGGCGTCGAAAAAATAAAATTTAAAAAACAATTTTAAGTCAAAAAAAATATAATTAAAGTCAAAGAATATATATAGAGAAAAGATTTTCAAAAGGAAGTCCGTTGTTTAGCCAATTAAAATAAACGGTGCAATAATGCCTTTCGTAAAAATTTATATCCATTTTGTTTGGAGCACTAAAAACAGAGAGCCATTTCTTGATTCATTAGATTTAAGAAAAAAAGTTTGGCATCATATTAGAGATAATGCTAAAGAGAAAAATATTTTCATTGATTTAATTAATGGTTACACAGACCATTGCCATTGTCTTGTTTCATTGAGTATAGACCAAACTATTCAGAAAACAATGCAGTTGATTAAAGGTGAATCTTCATTTTGGATTAACAAACAACAATTGACAAAACAAAAATTTGAGTGGCAAGATGAATATTTTGCAGTCTCTGTTTCAGAGTCAATGATTGAAAAGGTGAGGGATTACATCAGGAATCAGGAAGAGCATCACAAACAAATACAATTTCAGCAAGAATATGATGAGTTTATCAGCAAATATGAATTTCCAAAATTAAATGATGAAAAATAATAATTTGGCTAAAGCCAAAATTGATTTTAAATATATTTATCCTCCAGCTAAAGCTGGAGGCAATTCAAAATGCAAATCAAAA
>ERZ1292623.2486-Hain-H51-01um-R1-2486-length-16440-cov-8_pt1 | contig 16440 bp, 24 predicted proteins | sample MGYA00564398_ERZ1292623 | MGnify/ENA primary metagenome ERZ1292623 (study PRJEB36523, sample SAMEA6512633) | groundwater metagenome | collected 2019-01-07 | study: AquaDiva: Metagenomics assemblies of 32 groundwater samples | reverse complement strand
CAAATTTGACTTTCTTCAACCTCCACAGTAGTATGCACGGGCCTCGTAGGGGGCCTGTTTTTTAGCAAGTCTGCCTCGGCAGAGACTGCGAGAAACCTAGGCCACAGAACGGGACTCCATAATCCAATGCCGAAAGGCGGGATGCAGGGTCTCGAACACTCCTCTTAGGCGCAACCCCAAAAAGTCTAATTTGTATGGCAAAGAAATCAATGATTATTAAGGCTAATCGTAAGCCTAAATTCTCAAGCCGCACCGTACGTCGCTGCTTCAAATGCGGCCGTCCGCGCGGATTTATGCGTGATTTCAGCCTCTGCCGTATCTGCTTCCGCGAAGAAGCCCTCGAAGGCAACATTCCGGGAGTGAAGAAGTCTTCTTGGTAATCAAGAAAAACATATGACCGACCCCATTGCAGATCTCATCAACCAAATCAAGAACGCGGGCGCCGTGAAGAAGGCGACGGTCTCCGTCCCGTTCTCGAATTTCAAACTCTCGATCGCGGAGAAGCTTAAAGACGCCGGCTGGGTGAAGTCAGTTGAAAAGAAAGGGAAAAAGATCAAAAAGACGCTCGACATCACGCTCATGTACACCGAAGAGGGGAAGGCGCACATCCAAGGCGTGAAGCGTGTCTCGAAGCCTGGACGCCGCATCTATCACGGCGCGGACGAGATTATTCCGGTCAGATACGGCTACGGCGCGCTCATCCTCTCGACCCCGAAGGGCATCAAGACCGACAAGGAGGCAAAGAAAGAAAAAATCGGCGGCGAAGCGCTCTTCCAAATTTGGTAACAAGAAAAATAAAAGTATGTCACGCATCGGCAAACAACAGATCACCATCCCCGCAGGCACCGAAGTCTCCATCACTTCGGACGCGGTCATCGTGAAAAAGGGTGCAGCAACACTCTCGAAGCCAATGCATCCGGCGATCAAAATTGCCGTCGAAAACGGTATTGTTGCGGTCAATCCGGCCAACAACACCCGTCTCGCCCGCGCGCTCTGGGGCACGTATGCCGCGCACGTGAAGAACATGATTTCCGGCGTGAACACACCGTTCATAAAGAAGCTGCAAGTCGAAGGCATCGGGTACAAAGCCGAAGTCGCTGGTAAGAATTTGAAGCTCGCGCTTGGTTTTTCTCACCCGGTCCTCGTCACGATCCCCGACGGCCTCGCGGTCGTAGTCGAGAAAAACATCATCTCGGTCGCGGGCGCCGACAAAGATTCTGTCGGGCAGTTTGCGGCATCGGTGCGCGAATTGAAGAAGCCGGAGCCGTACAAAGGCAAGGGCATCCGGTACGAAGGCGAAGTCGTCCGCCAGAAGCAGGGTAAGAAAGCAGCTGCGGCAGCATAAACCAGACCAATCGCATATGATACTTTCAAAAACACAACAGAGAGAACGCCGTCACCGCCGCGTCCGCGCACGCGTCTCTGGCAGCGCAGAGCGCCCGCGCCTTTCGGTCTACAAATCAAACACACGCATCGTGGCGCAGCTCATCGACGACGAGAAAGGGCTCACGATCGCTGCAGTGAGTTCCATCGATGAAAAGGGGAAGACGCCGCGCGAAAAAGCAGAGGCTGCAGCTGCAACGCTCGCGAAAGCAGCTGGCGCAAAGGGCGTTAAAAAGGTAGTCTTCGATCGCGGCGGCTATAAATATCTTGGCACGATCAAGGCGTTTGCGGATGCCGCGCGTGCAGGAGGTCTTGAATTTTAAACATATGACAGATCCAATTACACCAGAAGAAGTAATCCCAGCAGCTCCGGCAGACGTGCAGGTGGGCGTCGCTGCGCCGGTCCAGCCTCGCAAGCCGTTTGGCGGCCGCGGCGGTGATCGTCGTGGAGGCGGCGGCGGAGGCCGTGGCCCGCGAGGCCCGCGCCGCGACCGTGGGGGAGACGCTGCCCGCTCCGAATTCACGCAGAAGATGCTTGGCATCCGCCGCGTCGCCCGCGTCATGGCAGGTGGCCGTCGCTTTAATTTCTCGGTCTGTATGGTCCTCGGTGACAAGAAAGGCCGCGTGGGCGTCGGGTTGGGCAAGGCCGCCGACACCGCGATGGCGATCGACAAGGCATCGCGCCACGCGAAAAAGAACATGATCACGATCGAACTCACGAAGAACAGTTCCATCAAGCACAACATCGGCGCAAAATACGCCGCCTCGGTCGTCGAGATCCGCCCGTCCCCCGGCCGCGGTCTTGTCGCGGGTTCTGCCGTCCGTACCGTCCTTGAACTCGCCGGCGTCACCGATGTCACCGCAAAAGTCCTTTCCCGCTCACATAATTCCATCAGCAACGCGCGCGCCGCAATCGAAGCCCTGAAGGCGATCGAGAAGAAGCGCACATAAGTATGGCCGACCTCAACCACATCAAACGACCAAAGAGCCTGAAGCGCGCCTATCGCCGCGTCGGCCGCGGGCAGTCTTCGACACGCGGCAAGCAGTCCGGCCGCGGCGGCAAGGGGCAGACTGCCCGTGCCGGCCACAAGGTTCGCCCGGCGCTGCGTGACATCATCAAGAAGATCCCGAAGCGCCGCGGCTACGGCAAGAACCGCGGACGCACCGTGTGGGCAATGAAGCCGCGCCCGCTCACGATCACGCTCTCGCAGATCGAAAAGAACTTTGATGCGGGAGAGGAAATCACGCCGAAGCTCCTCATTGAGAAACGCCTCCTCACGCCCCACAAAGGCGTACGGCCAATGGTGAAAGTCGTCGGAGAGGGCGTTTCGAAGAAATACTCGCTGAAAGGCATTACGGCATCCGTCGGGGCGAAGAGTGCGATTGAGAAAGCAGGAGGAACAATAGCGTAATTTTCAATCATTGAACCAATGAACCCATTTTCAAGCATTGGAACATTGAAAATTCATTGCAAATTGGAAATTAAAAATTGAAAATTCTAAAAATATGTTCGAAGCATTCATGCGCAAATTGAAGATCGTCGTCGAAGACGCGACGCTCCGCAACCGCGTCCTCTTCGCCCTCGCCGCGCTCATCGTCTTCCGCCTCCTCGCAGCCATTCCCATTCCCTCCATCGACGCCTCCGGTATCGCGGCCTTCCTCGCCAACAACCAATTCTTTGGCCTTCTCAATATTTTCTCCGGCGGCGGCTTTTCAAACCTCTCGATTGTGATGCTCGGCGTGGGTCCCTACATCACCGCCTCCATCGTCATGCAGCTCCTCACCGTCCTCGTCCCGAAGTTGAAGGAAATCTATCAGGAAGAAGGGGATGCCGGCCGCGCGCGCTTCATGCAGTACTCCCGTTACCTCACGCTCCCACTCGCATTCCTCCAAGGTTTCGCGTTCCTCATTCTCTTGCAGCAGAACGGCGCCATTCCGCCACTCTCGCTCGAAACGACCATCATCAACGTCTTCGTGATCGCCGCAGGCTCGATGCTCCTCATGTGGCTCGGGGAACTCATCACGGAATTCGGTATCGGCAACGGCGTCTCGCTCATCATCTTCGCGGGAATCGTCGCGGGGATTCCAGCTTCAATTGCGCAGCTCTTCTTCAGCTTCGATCTCTCGCAGCTTCCTACCTACATCGCAATGGCAGCGGCAGCAGTCGCGATCACGGCTGGCGTCGTCTTCATTACTGAAGCCGAGCGTCCGATTCCCGTCACCTACGCGCGCCGCGTCCGCGGCATGAAAGTGATGGGCGGCGTTTCCACGTATCTTCCGCTTCGCCTCAACCAATCCGGCGTGATGCCGATCATCTTTGGTCTCTCGATCCTCCTTTTCCCGCAGATGATCGCGACGTTCCTCTCGACCTCTTCCGTCGGGTGGGTAGCGTCCGGCGCCTCAGCGGTTGTTTCTGCGCTCAATAACCAGGCGATCTACGGCGCGCTCTATTTCGGCCTCGTCTTCGTCTTCACGTTCTTCTACACCGCGATTACCTTTGAACCGAACCAGATCGCGAAGAACTTACAGAAGAACGGCGCCTTCATCCCTGGTGTCCGCCCCGGTACGATGACCGCCGAGTACCTCGGCAACATCATCACCCGCATCACGCTCGTGGGCGCCCTCTTCCTCGCCTCGCTCGCCATCCTCCCAATCATCCTCCAAGGCGCGACAGGCATCACCGCAATCACCATCGGCGGCACTGCGCTTCTCATCGTCGTCTCGGTTGTCCTCGATATTGTGAAAAAGGTGGACGCGCAGACCTCCATTCGCGAATACTAAGTTCCCCAAACAGGTCAGTGGGTCTTTTCGGCTGAAATGACCCACTGACCTCTCGATTTTTCAGGCGTTTTTGCCTGCAGTGTCCATATGCTATTATGAGGCGGTATGGTAAAAACATTGCATAAAAACAGCGTCCGTGAATATATGGTAAAACCGCAGGCTCGTCGAAAGAAAGTCGACTGGCGTGACTACGTCATTCCGACAAAGAATAAGAAAAAGCGCCGAATTAGCGAAATGGTCGACAAAATCGTGTACGGAGTTTGATGCATCATGTACCTTATCGATAGTTCGGTATGGATCGCACTATTTTTGGATGATGATTCACAGCACGCGAAAGCTGTCGATGTTCTGCGCGATATCGGCGAGGCAACAATCAAAATTCCGTATGGAGTAATTCTTGAGACGACCACGACGCTTTCCCGCAAGCAATCGAAAGAGCAGGCGGATAAATTCGTTGAGTATATCCGTTCGAATTCGCAGATAGAAATAACGCCGCCGTTTGTGTCCGAAGATCTTTCGATTTTTCTCGCAGAATCGGATCGCCTCTCGTTTGTCGACGCGCTATTGAAAGGCGCGAGTTTGCGTGATGGTCTTACTTTGATTTCATTCGATAAACAGCTATTGAATTCGCTCAAGCGAGCCGGCGGATCACCAGTATGAACAAGCAGGTTGTCATCATTTCGGGATCCACAGGGAGCGGGGAGAGCACGATTACACGGGCACTCGTCGAGCGTTTTCCAGGAAGAATAGCTCGTATGGTGACGGCGACCACACGACCTCCACGTGACAGCGAAAAAAACGGTATTGACTACTTTTTCTTTACGAAAGAAGAGTTTAAGAAATTAGAGGGAGAAGGGGTGATTCCCGAATCGGGATACATCCCAAATCGGGACACGTATTACGGTACTTATTTGCCTGATCTTAAAGAAAAACTCGCAAAGGGAATGATTGTGATTGGTAATTTGCAAATCAAGGGTACGCTGTATCACAAGCAGAACTACAATGCGACGACGATTTTCCTTGATCCAGAAAGTATTGATTCGCTCATGAGGAGGATACGCGCTCGCTCACCTAATCTCTCCGAAAAAGAATTTGCAGCGCGACGTGAGGATGCCGAGAGGGAAATAAAAGAGGAACGCCCATATTACGACTATTGTGTGACAAATGCCGATGGAAAGTTGGAGGAGGCTATTGAAAAGGTGATAGAAATCCTCAAAAAAGAAGGCTACAATCTCGGATGATATGTTCAAGAAAATCGTCGTCATTGCTGGACCGTCGGGGAGCGGGAAAAATACCGTTATTAACCAGATTATCCAGCAATATCCGCACGCCGCACGGCTTGTTACCGCGACAACCCGCGTCGCACGACCCGACGAACGCGACGGCGTCGATTATTATTTCTTTTCGATCGATCGATCGATTCGATAGCGAAGAGTCACAGGGGCACATTGTAGGGAAACGCTTCATCACGCTCTTTGGCGGCATCCATTACGGCATTTACACGCCCGATCTTGAACAAAAATTACAGACCGCATCCGTCATTTTTGCGCCTGTCGACATCTCGGGGGCAGAGTGGCTTAAGGATAACTATAATGCAACGACGATTTTCATCGTCCCGGAATCGCTCGCCGAATATCGCATGCGCATCCATGCCCGGAACCCGGAAATGCCCGAGCGGGAATTGGAGGAACGGATGCATATCACCGAGCGGGAAGTGCAAGTGGACTCAAATCGGTATGATTATCGCGTCGTTAATACCGGCGGAGGCCTCGCTCAAACATCTGCGCAGATAGTGGAAATTTTGCAAAAAGAAGGCTACAATCTTGGCTAATGAAGCCAATTTCAATCGTTTTTGCCGGGCCACAAGGGTCTGGAAAGGGGACGCAGGTCGCTCTGCTAAAGGAGTTTCTTGCCAAAAAAGGTGAGGCCATCGTTCATGGCGAGGCAGGGGCAACCTTTCGCGGCATCATCGGATCAGGATCGTATGCAGGGAAGCAAATCGCGGATACTATCGATAAAGGATATTTGCTGCCGGATGTCATCCCGATATATGCATTCACCCGTGAACTATTTGAAAAAATCACTACCGGCAGTGAGCACATCATCTTAGAGGGTTTCTCACGAAAGGAAATTCAGGCCCAAATGATTGATGAGATTTTAAAGTTCTTCGGCCGTACTGATTATGCGTTCGTAATTCTTGAAGTTCCCAAAGAAGAATCCCTTAAACGTCTTACCGCGCGAGCGGAAATTGAAAAGCGCGTTGACGATGCATCACAAGAATCGATAGAGCGCCGACTCAAATTGTATTACGAAGAAATCGCGACAGTCACGCGTGTATTTGAAGGTCGTGGGCAGCGTGTCATACACGTTGACGGTCTTGGATCTGTCGAAGAAGTACATCAACGCATGTTGAAGGCACTACAGCTCGCATGATTGCAAAAACCCAGGAAGAAATTGAGATTCTTCGCGAAGGCGGGAAAAATATTGCACGTGCGCTCCAGACCATGAAGAGCATGATAAAGCCGGGAATGACATCGCGCGAGATCGAAGACAAGGCGCGCGAACTCATGGCAGAGGTTGGGGACGAGACGATTTTGCTTGGTTATAAATACGACTCGCGTAAACCGGTATACCATTCTGCGCTCTGTGTTTCAGTCAATGACGTCATGGTGCACAGTCCTGCGGTGGATAACGGAGAAGTGTTTGAAGAGGGAGATATCGTTTCGCTCGATTTCGTTACCAAACACAAAGGATATTGTCTCGATTCTGCCGTTACTGCAATTGCAGGAAAACCTAAAAGCAAAGAGGATGCAAAACTGGTTGATCTTGCGTATGAGGCACTCGAAGCAGGTATTGCAGAAGCGAGGGTGGGGAATACGACAGGCGACATTGGATATGCGGTAGAGAAAATCGCGCGCAAGAATAATTTAGGCTATCCCCGAAATCTCTCGGGCCATGGTATCGGAAAGAAAATCCATGAAGATCCGCACGTACCGAATTTCGGCGCGCCGGGGAGCGGCACAAAGCTTGTGGAAGGAATGGTAATCACCGTCGAACCCATGTTCGCACTCGGTTCTGGCGATCTTTTCATCGGCAAAGACGGTCACGGCTATCGCACTATCGATAAATCCCGCACCGCGCACGTGGAACATACGATCATCATCACCAAAGACGGCCCCGAAATCTTGACGAAAGTGTAGTGTAGGTGGTATAATCGCAGGGTGCTGCCGATGCGGATGGTCAGAGCACGAAGACTTTTCAAAACAATATGACTTCGGACAAGATACTTCCTTTTAAAAAACGAGAGGTTAAGAAGGCGGAATCTGGAGACGCAGTCTCCAAGGTGGGACAGCCCGGTAACGTGGTTCCGATACCTAAAAACAACCTACGAAGCAAAGCGTTACGGCCAGAAAATCTCCCGATCCCCAACCGAGCAAAAAATACCGACACAACACAGCCGTCACAATGGATGCAGTCGCACCCGTTATTTCCGAAATACCTCGAGCTGATCGACCAAACGACGGTCGTTGGCGATGGGGAAAACGTGCGCGCCAACCCACTGGTACTTGGGGAACTCTGGGATGTTATTGGTCAACTCCAAGATGCGGACAAAGATCGGCAAGTATCGCCGCTGTACCGAGAGAGAGCTGACGAGATCCAGAAATACAAAGTACAGGCGAGAATGTCCAGCACGCAGGATATGTTTTCAGGTGCCGTCCGCATCATACAGGCAATACATGACGCGGTGCAAAAGAACGAATTACAGAATTTCACCTACGGCCAAGGTCTCGACCCAACATCAATGGCAGGGGTTCGTTTCAAGGAAGCGGAGAGCCTTTACGGACAGATATATAGCGTCGTCGGTTCTGAAATTGAAAAACGCTCGGAAAGCGGGATGATTCCTGATGCTGTAACGGTCGCAGAAGAAGCGCTGCAAGGAGTTTCCGAACTTCACCCGGTGATCCGGACGACGTTTGAAGAAAAAGTTCTTTCGAGGATTTTGATACTACGTGCGCACAGGGCAATCGAAAAAGGAGACTCGTGGCCAGCAGTTCTCGCGCAGCTAGACGCGGTTGAGGATGTATTTCCGTTCGCTCATAAAGACGTCACACGGACGACGTTATACCAAGAGATATCGAAGAGGGCGTAAGGCACGACGTGGCGAAAGGTAATTGAAAGCAGATAGGCTTGCGGTGGTATCATCCCCCGATGCCTCTGCGATCAGGGGTGGGGGAGTCGCTTGACGAGAAAAGGTGAGGTGATACACTTTTGGAACACTTATGGCAACCGTAAAAACCCGTATCAATATCAGTGTTTCCAAAGACATGCGCGATGTCCTGCGTGCGCTTGCCAAGCGCGACGAATTGCCTGTCGCCAGCAAGACCGTTGATCTTATTGGACAGGCACTGGAACTCGAAGAGGATCACTTTTTTTCGAAGCTCGCTGATAATCGTCTCAAAAAGAACACGAAGTGGCTGACGCATGAAGAAGTATGGGGCAAGAAGAATACTCGCTGAAATATCATCGTCTCATTCCCGCTGACCTCGAACGAATAGACTCGTTTTGGCGTGAGCACATCGGTAGCGCGATAAAAGACAAGCTCACAACTCAGCCTGAACTCTTCGGAAAACCGCTACGACATTCTCTCAAAGGATGCCGCAGTTTGCGTGTTGAGGATTATCGCGTCATTTTCCAAATTGAGGAACAGTTCGTGAAAGTTGTTATCATTGGTCACCGTAGAGATGTGTATCGTGGAGCTGAAAAGAGGGTATAGTAGGGTGATATATTCGCTCCGCTCATATAACCGTCCTCGCTCGGAAGTGGGAACAAGTTCACACTTCTCTCGCTTCGCTAGGTTATAATCAACGAATGCCCCCAAAAACGAATGTTTGGGAACGTTCGGCTACGCAGAAATTCAAATCTCCTGAAGAGGAGCTCGCTTATTTGCGCGCGCGAGTGGCTGAAAAAGAACAGGAATTAGAAATTCCAGGTTCAAAATTCGAGCGCGACCGTATTGCGAAGCGCGAGATCCAGGAATACGCCGCCACGCCCGAGCCACAAATTCTTCATGAGGCCGTTATTATGCCGCAGCACGACGCGACGCGTGAGGCCTTGAAGCTTGACCCAGAAGAGCATGACGCACAGATGGACGGCCTTATGCGCCTCGTTGTCGACAAAGGAATCCGAAACGCTCTTTCCGTCGTCGCGCGGATGAAAAACACGCACCTCGAAGACGACCTCCACCGCCTCCTCGTGCGCTACATCGCCGAAGGCCTTCCCGAAAAAGGAATGAATCCGCCCGAGCGGGTCGCGCGCGCCCTCCACCTCGTCCTCTTTGAAATCCACCCGCAGGCGCATGGCGAGAGCGAGGCCGAAAAACAAGGCCAGCAGAAGCTCGAACAAGTCCTCGCCTCGTCGGAGCAGCTTTATTCCGGCTTCCTTACGCTCATTTCAAAACACGAAGGCTTCTCGCTCGAGATTGCCGTCCCGGAAGGCACCGAAGAAGCGACGCTCTATGTCGCCGTCCCGCGTGAAAAGCAGCAACTCGCTGAGAGACTCATTTCGTCCGTTTTTCCAAACGCGCGCATTGCGGAGTGCCGCGGCGACTACAACATTTTCAATTACAACGGGGTTCACGCGGCCGCGTACGCATCGCTTGGTGAGCATCCGGCGTATCCTTTGAAGACGTACGAGATGTTCGAGCACGACCCCATGAATGTCGTCCTTGCTTCGTTTGCCAAGCTCGCGAAGCACGGTGAAGGCGCGGCCGTGCAATTCGTGGTCGCGTCCGAAGGCGAACGCTACAACCAGCACTACAAGAAAATCATCCGTGCGCTTGAAAAAGGGAAGACGCTCGGGAGGGCGCTTGCGACGCCGGAAACCACTTTCGGCGAAGTCGTGAAAGACCTCACCGATTCGATGATCAAGCTCGGCGATGAGAAAAAAGACCAACAAAATCACATGCGTCAAAACGACCAGGTGACGACCGAAGAGATCGGCCGCAAGATCAAGAGCCGCATCGTCCCCACCGTGATCCGCCTTGTCGCGTCCGCGCCGGATCAGGCGCGCGCCGACGCACTGCTTTCAAATTTGATCACTCCCTTCAACCAGTTCGACGACCCGAAAGGGAACCGTCTCAAATTCACTAAAGTCTCGCGCTGGTCCATTTCGCAATTCCTGCGGGATTTCACGTTCCGCACGTTCGACAGCGGTTATGCAATGCCGATCGGTCTCGCCGAAATCGCGACGATGATCCACTTCACCGCCGAGCGTGTCACAACCTCGCGCGAGCTTAAAAAATCGCGGGGCAAGCAAGCGCCCGCGCCGGTGGATACGCCAGAAGACGGCATCACGATCGGTATCAACCGCTACGGTGCCGAGGAGACGGAAGTGCGCTTCGGCCCAGCGGATCGCCTGCGCCATTGCTACGTCATCGGCCAGACGGGTACTGGTAAGACGGGTATTTTGAAAAACATGATCATCCAGGATATGCACAACGGCGAAGGCGTCGCCTACATCGATCCGCACGGCAACGACATCGAAGACATCCTGGCGGCGGTCCCGCCGGACAGGGTGGAAGACGTCATCTATTTCGACCCTGCCTACACCCCCCGCCCGATGGGACTTAACATGCTCGAATATGACGAATCAAAGCCGGAGATGAAGACATTCGTCGTCGACGAGGTCTACAATATTTTCCGCAAGCTTTACAACGACATTCCCGAGGCCTTTGGTCCGATGTTCGAGCAGTACTATAGGAACGCCGCGCAGCTTGTTGTCGAAGACCAAGCAAGCGGCTCCACGCTCCTCGAAATCCCGCGCGTCATGTCGGACACCGAATTCCGCAATATGAAAATCGCAAAGTGCAAGAATCCCGTCATTGTGAACTTCTGGCGCAAAATCGCCGAGGCCGCAGGCGGGGAAGCCTCGCTCGAGAACATCGTCCCGTACATTTCGTCCAAAATCGACGTCTTTACGGCCAACGACATCATGCGCCCCATCGTGGCGCAGCAAAAGAGCGCCTTCGATTTCCGCGAGATCATGGACGGGAAGAAGATTTTCCTCGCCAACCTCTCGAAAGGCCGCCTCGGCGAGCGCAATGCGAGTCTCTTGGGTCTCGTTCTCGTGTCCAAATTCTTGCAGGCCGCATTCTCGCGCGTGGATTCGCGCGATACGCTTCCGACCTTCTACCTCTACATCGACGAATTCCAAAATTTCGCGACCGCTAGCATTTCAACCATCCTCTCCGAAGCCCGCAAATACAAGCTCTCGCTCACGATCGCGCACCAATTCATCGCCCAATTAGACGAGAAGATCCGCGACGCGGTAATCGGCAACGTCGGCACGAAGGTCGCGTTCCGCATCGGCACGACCGACGCCGAATTCCTCGAAAAGCAATTCAACCCGGTCTTCACGCGCCACGATCTTGAAAATCAAGCGAATCGCTCTGCTGCAATCGCCATGCTCGCCAATGGCGAGCCGGTGCGCCCGTTCACCTTGCGCACCGCCGAACTTCCGACCTTCGATTACTCGCACGTCGAATCCCTCAAAGAACTCTCCTACCGCACCTACGGTCGCGACAGGGAGGAGGTGGAAGAGGAAGTCCGCGCCCGCTACGCGACAAAGCCTCGCCCCCTCGACGGCCCAATGCCGGCGTACTAGCTTGACATATATTTGAGCTATATATAAACTATACCCATGACTACTCAAGTTGTATTTAATGTAGACTCGAAGATAAAGGCAAAAGCGATGAAGCGCGCGAAGCAAAAGGGTATACCTTTTGCAGCGGTCTTAAAACTCGCAACCAAAGCATTTGCGGATGGTCGGTTTGATTTTGATCTCGTTGACGAAGAGGTTCGACCGGAGAAACTGAAACTGTGGGAACAGCAATCGCGGCTTGTCGAGCAAGGTAAAGGTAGACACTTCGCTTCTGCGAAAGAGGCAATGGAATTTTTTGAAAATCTGTAGCATATGGAAGACGAGAAATATACACTCGTCTCCGCGCCATTGTTTCAGAAAGTAATGCGTCGGCTAAAGAGAAAGAATCCAGACCTGTGGCGATCTACCATCTCGCATTTCCCGAAATTGGAACACGACCCAGAACTTGGTAAGCCGCTTCGACACTCATTTAGAAACTACCATCGTGTTCATATCGAGGGATCTTTTGTGCTTCTCTACGAAATTCAGGGACGCCTCGTTGTTTTGACCGACCTTGATCATCACGACCGGATCTACAAGAAGTATTTGTAGTCGCCGTACTTGCGTATTAACACGTATCCATTGCGTAATGCCGTGCGCGTGATAGGGTTTCTTCATTAACGTAATCCAGCCTTTATGTCCTCATTTTTTGGCTTTGTTGTAGGACTTCTCCAATCCGCACTCGCGCTCGTTGGTTTCGTCCAAGTACATCCTGAATTACCGCAAGTGCAAAAAGATCAGGCGCAGGTTGTTGCTCAGCAGGCAATTACACAGGCGACAAAAGCGCTCGCTACGAATCAAGCGTCGGTTCCTAGGCTCGGTAAATTAACAGCTTCCCCCGTATCAGGTTCCGTACCACTTTCGATGACATTCTCATATCCGTTCTCACCAGATCGCAAGGCGCCATACATTAACTTCGGTGACGGTTCCGAATCATTACCGATGTCATGTACCCGCTCTGGTTGTACCTTGACGCATGTATATAATCCCGCGAGTGAGGGTCGTGTCGTAACCGGAACATATATTGCTAAACTTATTGTAGAAAACGCGAATGGCAGTTCAAGTGTCATTGATAGCACAACCGTTATATTAAAAGAGGATTCATCGGTTTCCGTCCCCGGCATGAGCAAATACACCGATGCGGATTTCGGGTTCTCGTTCTGGTATCCGAGCGAATGGAAAGTCACGACGGTAACAACAAATGATCCATATTTATATCCTGGCGGCATGATAAAGAAATGGGTTTTAGTAGGGCCGCTGAATAACGATAGGGGACAATACACTGAAGGTTTCAGCATCGCCGAATACAATTCCCCCGAGATGACCATCACTGACACGATATCGGCATGTCCCATGGGGGTTTGTCGAGATACGACACGATACTATTTCGACGCGTCGGCGCATACGTGGATGATGCAGTATCCTAACGGAACTCACTCGGAACGGGACGGTTCGTATGTCTTGCAGCCTGGCACGACGAGGCCTGCCGACGTATCCAACAACACCATGGGAGGTCTGCACATATTTATTGCCGGCACCAAAGCCGATGCGCGCATCATCCCGCTCAGTGCGCATAACTTCTTGGTCGTAAGCCCAAATGGATACGGCGTATATGGACAAGGTCAGATAAACGCATTCGCTAAGACAATACTCGCCACCGACCCCACGGTCGCGACGCCGGGCTCTGCCGCGGAACAAACCGCGACCATCCAAGCCGAGAAAAGCGCCTATACAAGCCAATAATTCGGTGCTATAGTGGCGCACATGCAAAAAAATAACCAAGAAAAAACACTTATTCTGATAAAGCCCGACGCGATCCAGCGCGGCCTTATCGGTGAAATTATCACGCGGTTCGAGAAGGTCGGCCTTAAATTAGTCGGGGCTAAAATTGTTCAGCCGTCCCAAGACCACTATTTCCACCACTACGAGAATATCGGCAAGATGGTCTCTCGTCGAGGACAAAAGGCGTTTGATGTGACCTTGAGCATGATGCAGATGGGTCCGGTACTTGCGCTTGTTCTTGAAGGCATCGAAGCGGTTGCGCTTGTGCGCAAGATGGTTGGTACCACGGAGCCAAAATCGGCATTGCCAGGCACGATCCGTGGCGACTATGCGCATATGAGCTTTACACACGCTGACGCAAACGACGTTGGTATTCCGAACCTCGTTCATGCATCGGGCGATACCACTGAAGCCGAAGTTGAAATCGCGCACTGGTTTTCTGAAGCCGATCTCTATAGCTACGAAACAACACACGAGAAGTATACGCAGACGCGGAAGCACTAACGCGTTGGAGTCAGAATAAACGGTAAGCTCGACACGCTTGAACGTTTAGTTCGACGTGAGGCATTCAATAATGTAAAGCCGCGAACTTTTTTCGTGCGCGGGTTTACTCTGATAAGCACGTCGTCTCCTGCTTCAATGGTTTCATCACTCGCACATGAGGCACCCTGAGAGAAGTAAAAGACATCGGCCTCTTTGTCATAGAAATACTTAAGCATATATTTAGAGGGTACTCGATTTTGGTTTCTTTGCAAGGTAGGCAGTCAAAATGAAAGGATTTTTGCCAGTTTTTACCACGATAGCGAGAAATCGTTTCCGCCGCGGCAAAAAACGATAGCAGATGATTACGGTATCATCATGCACAGAACGAGCGACTTTGTCAGGCACGGAAAGCGCGTCTGCAAATTCGTTCACAACTCCAGCGATGTCTGGATGAAATTCGAGAATATGCTGTTTTCTTTCGTCGGTTAGTACCACATTCCCGAATCGAGAAGAGTATTTTCGCATGTAGCGCATTGTATCAAGACATTTGCTACAATGAGGGCAGCGACCGGTATATAAACCTGCTTGGTTAACTTTAGGGATTCTCATATCACATAGGGCTGTGGCCTTATCGTTGCGGAAACCCACCTGGACTCCAATGCCCAGGCTCTTGTACTGGTCGCGCCAAAGGAACCCGCTTCGTGCGGGGTTTCTTTGCAAAAATATGCATCATCGCCCGCTCTTCATCCTCCAGACCCTTGTCATCGTCATTATTGGCATCGTGCACACTGCGGCCTTGCAATGGTCGCTCTACTGGTACTACCCGTGGCTCGACTCGCCAGTACACTTCCTTGGGGGAATGTGGATTGCGCTTGCGACGGCGTGGATACTCGCACGCACCGAGAGCCGCATCCGCGCACGCACCGTCTTCGCGTTTGTCGCGGTTTTCGCCATCTCCTGGGAACTGTTCGAATTATGGGCGGGAGTCCCGATGGAAGATAACTTTGTATTTGATACCACCATTGACCTTTGTATGGACGCGCTCGGCGGTATTGTTGGATTTTTCGCCGCGCGCTCCATGGTACAATCAAAAGCGCATGGGGAAGCCGCTGAAAATAATCCATCCTAACCACGTCGCGCCGCCAAAGAATTTCTGTCGCCTCCCGAACGGCTACGGCGTCGTCAAAATCGGCGTCTCCGGCGCCGCAGACACCACCTACGCGGGTCTTGAGGCGTTTGAAAAGGCGAAAGACATCGGAAAGGAGATCGCGACGCAGGGCGGCATCATTGTGACCGGTGCCACGACCGGCTTCCCGATGTACGCCGCGATGGGCGCGAAAGACGAGTGCGGCTTTTCGATCGGCTTTTCCCCCGCGGCGACGGAGAGGGAGCACGTGGAAGTCTACAAACTACCCTTGGATTACATGGACGTCGTCGTCTACACGGGATTCGGCTATTCCGGACGCGACCTTCTTTTCGTGCGCTCGTGCGATGCTATGGTCATCGGCCCGGGACGCATTGGCACCCTCAATGAATTTTCCGTTTCGTTCGAAGACCGCCGCCCGATCGGCGTCCTCGAAGGCTCGTGGCAGACCGACGAATTCCTGCGCCAAGTCATCACCGCCGCGCACCGCTCGAATGAATTCATCGTCTTTGATTCCGACCCAAAGGCACTTGTCGAGAAACTGATCGAGCTTGTCGCAAAAAACAAGGCAATCAACAACGTCTTCAACAATCACGACGGCTGGAGCGCTACCGGAAAGGGTGCGACGACGATCCTTTAAAGCTCGTAGACATGGAGGAGGTGCTCGCTGTGGAGTCCGCGCTTTTTTGACAACTCGACCGTTGCAACGGGCGTATGGTGCGAGAGCGTGAAGGCGCGCGAGACGAAGCGGACACCCGGGTATTTTCCCGGCGGGAAGAGTTTGTCGTTTATTTTCGATAACAAATAGCCGTAGACGCGCGTCGCATCACAGAAATCCGATTCGTAAAAGTCCTCGCGGCGGAATGTGAGGTTTTGGCTTTGGGAAAGGCGTTTGCGCAGCTGGGCCTGTGCGTAGAGAAGGAAATTCCGCTCGATGCCGATGAAGCGCGCATCGGGGAAGCGCTCTGCGAGATGGGTAAGCATCCTGCCGTCACCGCAGCCAAGGTCGTAGACCACGTCGCCCGGGCGGATCATGAGGGCTTTCGCAATTATTGGGAAATGGGCAACGGGCGTCGGGACGAAGGGGACGTCGAGGCCTTTGGAAATGAGGAGTACGCCGTATTTCACCGTAAAGGCGATGAGCGCGAGGATGAGCGCAATCTGGGCGA
>ERZ1292623.2485-Hain-H51-01um-R1-2485-length-16442-cov-7_pt1 | contig 16442 bp, 16 predicted proteins | sample MGYA00564398_ERZ1292623 | MGnify/ENA primary metagenome ERZ1292623 (study PRJEB36523, sample SAMEA6512633) | groundwater metagenome | collected 2019-01-07 | study: AquaDiva: Metagenomics assemblies of 32 groundwater samples | reverse complement strand
TTAGTTTTGCTTACTCCAGCCAAACGGTTTTAGTGGTCAGCCACGGCGCTTTAATGAGGAATTTCTTGATCCGTATTGGCTGGGCAGATTTCCAGCAGTTGCGTTGGCATCCAGGCGGCCAGCCGCCCATCAGCAACTTAGGTTTTGCGGTCATTGAATCCGACGGCATCGACTTTAAAATTACTAATACTTTCGGTATCAATGTCCGACGTTAAGGTTAGCCTTATAGTTACGGTATTAAATGAAGCGGAGACGATCAAGCCGCTGTTAAATTCACTTTTTGAACAATCTTTGCCCCCAAGTGAAATTATTGTGGTGGATGCCGGTTCAACCGATGGCACGCTCGAAATACTCCGGCAATACCCTATCACACTCCTGGTGTGTGATAGGGGGACTAATCGATCAACTGGGAGAAACTTGGGAATAAAAGCCGCTCAAAATGAAATCATTGCCATTACCGACGCCGGCTGTATTTTAGATAAGCATTGGCTGGAACGCTTAACTAAGCCGTTTAAAGATAAAACCGTGCTGTCCGTGGCCGGCTACTACCAACCGAAAATAGACACTGTTTTTCAATACTATGCTTCCTTGTTTGTCTGCGTTATGCCGGATAAATTTAACCCAAAAACCTATCTGCCTTCATCCCGCTCACTCGCTTTCAGAAAAGGAGTTGCCGAATATCCAGCCAACTTAAATTATTGCGAAGACCTGGTTTTTGCCCAAAAACTGAAAGCCAAAGGTAAAATGGCCACTGCCCCTAAAGCAATTGTTTTTTGGCGGCAAGCGGCTGGTTTTTCCCGGTTTTTCCGCCAGCTGTATCACTATGCTCAAGGCGATATTCAGGCACGCTTTCGGCCGCATTTAATTAAAATCGCCACTGTTTTTGGCCGTTACCTAGTTTTCATATTTTTTCCGTGGTTATTTTTGCTTTACTTGCTTTGGCCAATCTTTAAACACTTTCGTTATCTCACCAATTGGCGGGGCATAATTTATTTGCCCGGCCTTCAGTTAACCGCGGATTTAGCGGTTATGGCCGGAGCCATTTCTGGTATAATTCTAAGATAATGATCCCCTTATTTAAACCTTCCTTAGGCAAGGCCGAAGAAGCGGCGGTGATAAAAGTTTTGCGTTCCGGTTGGCTGGGCAATGGCCCGCAAACTTTAGCCTTTGAGGCCCAAATGGCCAAGCTAACCCATACTAAATATGCGGTCGCTTTGAATTCCGCTACCGCTGCCCTCCACTTATCTTTTTTAACTTCCATCCGGCCCGGCGATGAAGTGATCAGTCCGTCCCTGACTTTTGTTGCCGCCAACCAAACCATTTTACAAGCCGGCGGTAAAATTGTTTTCAGCGACTGCGACCCGGAAACTTTATCTACCGACGTTAATGATGTTTTAAATAAAATTACCCGCAAAACTAAAGCCATTTTAGTCCTGCATTACGGCGGCCACCCCATGGATTTAAAGCCCTTAACTAAAGTTTGCCGGGAGAAACAAATTACTTTAATTGAAGACTGCGCTCACGCTGCCGGCAGTTATTATTATGGCCGCCACGTGGGCGGCTTTGGGGACTTGGGCTGCTTTTCTTTTGCCGCCATTAAAAATATTACCACTGGCGACGGCGGCATGGTGGTAACCAATGATAAAGCTAAGGCTGACCGCATTCGCCACTTAGCCTGGTCCGGAATTAGTTCTTCTACCTGGAAACGCTATTCCGGCCGCCAGCCTCATAAATGGGAGTATGCGGTTACTGACCTGGGTTTTAAATACCAGATGAACGATATTAGTGCATCCATTGGCCTAATTCAATTAGCTAAATTAGTTAAGACAAATGCCCGCCGCCAAAAAATTTACCAGCGCTATAATCAAGCCTTTATTTCTTTGTCCTGGCTTTCAGCTCCGCCGGTTAAAAGTTGGGCCCGTTCCAGCCATCATAATTATTTTATCCAAGTCAAGGCTAAAATTCGCGACCGGTTTATCGACTATTTAAACGCCAAAGGCATTTCTGCCAATGTCCATTACTTGCCGAACCATTATTACCCGATGTTTAAATCTTTTCCGTCCCAGGTGCCCACCGTGGAAAAAGTTTGGCCCAAAATTGTCATGTTGCCAATCTATCCGGATTTATCTCTGGCTGATCAAAAAACAATCATCAAGGCAGTTTATGATTTTAACTAAATTAAGTTTTACCGGCGCGTTTTGGCTGGGCTTATTAAAAGTGGTCATTAAAGCCTTTTCTTTCCTGAAATTAATCATTGTGGCCCGGATTTTAACTCCAACAGATTTTGGCTGGTTTGGCATCGTGATGCTGCCTTACGGCTTGGTTGAAGTGATGACTGAATCCGGCATGTACCAGGCCTTAGTCCAAACCCGCAAAGACGTCCGCCAATATTTTAGCTCCGCGTGGGTGGCATTTATTCTTCGCGGTTTTTTAATTTCCGCCGCTCTGTTTGTGGCCGCGCCGTTTATCAGCCGGTTTTACCAGGCTGATTTAACTTTGGCTATTCGTTTGGTCGGTTTAACCCCTTTTCTTAAGGGCTTAGCCAATCCGGCCGTAGTTTTATTCAGGAAAGAAATGAACTTCAAGCAGGAATTTATGTACCAGTCTTTAGCCTCCATTGCCGAATCCGTGGCCACGATTATTTTGGCTTTAAAGCTGCGGACTTTAATCGCCTTGCCCTTGGGAATTGTCTGCGGCGGCCTGGCTTTTACTTTTTTATCGTTTATTTTTTCCCGGGTCCATTTCAGCCGGATTAGTTTAACAAAAATTAAAGAATTATTTGCCTACGGCAAGTGGGTGACGGTCGGTACTTTTGTTTCCTATTTAAACGATCAGGGCGATGATTTTTTGGTCAGTAAAGCTTTAGGGGCTTACCCGCTTGGCCTTTACCAAACCGCTTATAAAATTTCTAATTTAACCACCACTCAAGGCGCCGGTTTAATTTATCAAATCATTTTTCCCATTTTTTCCACCATTCAAACTGAGACTGTTCGCTTGAAGCGGGGTATTCTTAAAGCTTTGGCAATCACTTTTACTTTAAGCGCTGTTTTTTCCCTGTCAGTTTATTATTTTGCCCCATGGATGGTGACTATTTTTCTGGGCCCGGCTTGGTTAGAGATGATCCCGGCTTTAAATGTTTTGCTTTTATTTGCTTTAACCCGGCCCTTAATTTCTGTGGGCGCGGCTTTATTTGATGCCCTTGGCCAGCCTCGGGTCGTGGCCGGTTTTAATTTAACCAAACTGGCAGTAATGTTGATTTTGCTTTGGCCTTTAACCAAAAACTTTGGTTTAGTCGGCACTGCCTGGGCGGTTGTGTTGGCGCAAATTAGCGTTTATCCCTTATTTTTAATCAAGCTGAAAAAAATCCTGGCATGAAAATTTTATTCGTGGCCCCATTTTACCGGCCCCATTATTCGTGGCTCAAAGCCCTGCGCCGGCTTCACTGCCGGGTGAAAATCTTTAAATTAAGCCGCTTTCCGGCTAATAAAATTATTAATTATTTTCGGTTGCAAACCCTTATTAATCAATTTCAGCCGGATCATATTTTCTTTTCCGGCGGTTTGGATGCGGTTTTACCTTTTAAAAATACGATTTTTTTTACCGGCGTTGCTCCGGAAACCTTATCGCTCGCTGAACGCCGGATTGGGATCCTCTCCAAATTAGTGGTGGTTAACGATCCGGCCCACATTCGGGTTTGGAACCAATTAGGCGCTCGCCAAACAATTTGTTTGCCGATTTCCGCCATTGACCCGGATGATTATCCTAAAAAAATGGCTAAAAAAATCTATCCGGTCAGTTTTGTCGGCACTTTATTTCCTTACCGTCAGCGCCATCTTTCAGCCATTGCCCGGCTGTATCCTGGTTTAAAAATTTGGGGTTGTTTGGAACCGGGAGTTAAACTTTTACCGGCACTCAAACCTAATTATCAAGGCTTGGCCGAAGGTAAAAAAATGGTCAAAATTTACCGGCAAAGTTTAATCGGCTTAAATTTGGCCCCCAGCCATCTGCCTTCAGCCGGCAATTTGCGCGCTTTTGAAATCCCTGCCGCCGGCGCCCTGCTTTTATCTGATCATTTAAATTCTGATTGGTATGTTAATGGCCGGGAAGCGGTTTTATTTAATAGCCCCGAAGCTGGTGTTGCCAAAATTAACTATTATTTATCCCGTCCTAAAATTCTGCAAAAAATCGCTTTATGCGGCCGCCGCCGGACGCTCAAAGACCATACTTATTGCCGCCGGTTCCGCCGGCTGATAAAAATTTTATGAACTTAATTTGGTCTGCCGGTATCGCAACTGTTAATCCCTTGCCTAGCCAAGCCAAGTTAAACCGATATTACGAAAAATTTCACGCTGATTTAAAGGAAGAATTTAACTTTAAGCGCGAACAAAAACGCCTAAAACACATTCAACAATTTAAAACTAAGGGCCGGCTTTTGGATCTTGGCGCCGGCCAAGGTTATTTTGTCGCTGTGGTTAATCAAACGCCCGGTTGGCAGGCAACCGGCCAGGATATCTCGGTTAAAGCCGCCTGGCTGGCTAAGCGGAAATTTAATTTAAATTTACTCACCGGGGAAATTAATAATTTAAAACTTAAAAATAATTATTTTGATGTCATCACCTTGCATTCGGTTTTGGAACATCTTCGCGATCCGGATCAAGTGATAGTAATTTGTTTTAAAAAATTAAAACCCGGCGGCTTGCTGGTATTTTCAGTTCCTAATCTAAATAGTTTTGAGTTCTACTTAAGCCTTTTTTTGCGCCGGCCCTATCCCGGATATATTTTTGAACATTTGCATTATTTTACTCCGATTGGTATTCGCCGCCTGTTAAAAAGACATAATTTTACCGAGTTGCAGTTAACCAGCCGCCATTATTCCCCGATTGAATCTTTAAGCTGGAAGCCTTACCGGTTGTTAACCAATTTAGCCAAAAGAATTTTAGAATATACGGATCTTGGCGGCCGTTTGTGTTTTGGCAATATTATCTATGTCTATGCTCAAAAACCTGATTAAGTTTATTATTTCTAACCGGCCTCAGCTGTATTGGCGTTTTAAAACCAAAGAATTTTTAGCCGATCCTTGGCAAAAAAAAATATTTCCCCAGCATGATTGGTTGCTAAAACAGATTAAAGAATTAAAGCCTGATTCTATTTTAGAGCCAGGCTGCGGCTTTGGCCGCAACTTAAGCTATTTAATTAAGCAGGGGATTAAGCCTTCAATTCTTACCGGCGCTGACTTTGCTTTTCAACCGCCTGATTCAATTAAGTTTGTCCGGGCCAATGTTTTAAAACTACCCTTCCCCGCGGATAATTTCGATTTGGTTTTTACCCATGGTTTGTTAATGCATCTTAAACCCCAAAATTTAGTTAAAGCCATGTCTGAATTAATCAGAGTCTCAAAAAAATATCTCATTCTTATCGAAGAAGTTAGGTCTCGCCCGGGACAGTTAAATTACTTTACCTGGGCCCATGACTACGAGAAATTAATTCGCCAATTTAAGCTGAAAGTATTAGAATCTCATCTAGATAAACAATTAAAACTTAAATGGCTCTTAATTCAAAAATAAAATATTTCTATTCCGGGTCCTTTAATCCTGATAAATTAAATCCGGATAATATTGACCGCTTATCCACGGCCTTAGTTCCCCGCCGTTCAAAAGTTTTGGAACTGGGTTGCGCTACCGGCTTTATGTCCAAATATTTTCAGCGCCGGCTTAATTGCCAGGTGGTGGGGGTGGATATTAATCCGGCCGCCAAGCCTGCCATTGTTGGTGACTTAAACTTAAAATCAACCTGGGAAAAAATTAAATCAAAAGGCCAATTTGACGTGGTTTTTGCCTCAGCCGTTATTGAACATTTAATCAACCCTGAAGCTACGCTTCAATTAATTAAATTAGTTTTAAAACCCAAAGGCAGATTAATCATCACTACTTCTAACATTGCCCACTGGCGCATGCGCCTGGCGTTGTTGCTGGGAAATTTTGACTACACCGACTACGGCGCTCTGGATAGGACGCATTTAAAATTTTACACTTATTATACTTTTCAGCGTTTAATTCAGGCTGCCGGTTTTAAACTTAAAACCATCGCGATCGACCCGGCCGGCGGCCTTAAATATTTTAACTGGTTGGCCAAATACTGGCCCAATTTTTATGCTCACCAAATCTGCATCGAAGCAATTAACCATTAGCATTGTTTCTTTTAATACCCGTTCTTTGCTTAAACGGTGTTTATCGTCAATTTATAAATTCACTCAAAATCTTAGTTTTGAAGTTATTGTAGTGGATAATGCTTCAACCGACGGTTCTGCCGCCATGGTAAAAAAATATTTTCCTCAGGTGAAACTCATTGCTAACTCTGCCAATAACTTTTATACCGGGGCCAATAACCAGGCTTTAGCGATCGGTCAGGGAGAGTATTTTTTAATTTTAAATTCCGATATTTTCTTTAAAGATAACGCTTTGGCCAAAATGGTCCAATATTTAAAGCAGCATTCTCTGGTTGGCGCCGTTGAACCGGCGCAACTATATGAAGATGGCCGGATTGTAGGGACCGGCTCTAAACATGATAGCCTTTGGCATTCTTTAACCGAACTTACTTTATTGCACAAAATTTTTAAGCCGAAATCTTTACAGCAATATCGTATGACTAATAAAGACCGTACCCAGGTTTGGCCGGCACCAGTTATTTGCGATGCCGCCTTAATGGCGCGGACAGATCAGTTAAAACATTTAGGCGGCTATGATGAAAAATTTAAGCTTTACTATACGGAAAACGACTTATGCCACCGCCTGCAGGCCCTTGGCCTGTCTACCGTCCATTATGGGCTAGCTTCAGTTTACCATCGGGTTTCGGCTTCCACTGATAAGGCTGGCTGGCAAACAATTTCTCCGCTATATAACCGGGATGCTTTTGCTTATTACCGGAAATACCATTCATTAATTCAGGGTGTGATTATTTATCTAGGCATGGCTTTAAATAACTGGCGTTTAGTTTTAATTCTGGCTTTGGCCTTATTTTTACGGCTTTACCGCTTGCCGGAATTAATGACTTTTATTCCTGACCAGGGCCGCGATTACTTGGCCGCCAGGGATATGTTGTTGATCGGTCAACCGGTTCTCGTCGGCATTCCCTCCAGCGTCCCCTGGCTGCGCCAGGGCCCGTTCTTTATCTGGCTGATTGCTTTGGCTTTAAAACTGGGAAATTTTCATCCGGTCGCCCCGGCAATTATGACTGCTGTTTTCGGCACACTAAGTGTTTATCTGGTTTATCGTTTCAGCCGGAGCCGATTAGCCGCCTTTGTTATGGCCACCGCGCCCTTGGCCGTGGTCCATAGCCGTTTGGCTTACCACACCAGTCCGATTCCTTTATTTACGATTTTGTATTTAATCGCCCTGAAGCAAAAATCTCTGGGTTGGAGTTTCTTTTTAGCCGCGGTTTTACTCCAGTTTGAGCTCACCACCCTGCCGCTCACGTTTTTATCTATTTTGGTCTTTAGAAGTTTCTCGATATTTTGGTTTATTCCTTTTGTTCCCAAACTTATTTATGACCTGACTCATGGTTTTACCCAGACTTTGGGTTTTGCCGCCTGGGCCGGTTACCGCTTGGTTAATGTTTTTCATTACGGCAATGCCCTGCCGGCAATCTGGGAATTTTGGATTAAATTTACTGCTTGGGGCTACCCGCTTCTGGCGGTTCTTATCGGTTTTATCTTTTTTTATTCTTTACCCCGCCAATCTAAATTATTACTGGCAGTTTTAGGTTTAACTTTGCTGTCTTTTTTTATTCACGGCGCGCCGTCAGAAGCTTATTTTCCGGTTTTATTTGTGGTTTGGGCCATAACCTTGGGGACGGTTAAATCTAAATTCCTGCAAAGCTTAATTATTTTAATCTGTGTTTTTAATGTTTATTCTTTGCTGGCCCATAATTTTTATCCTTATGGCCCGACCATAACCGAACAAATAAACTCTCTCGATCAGCCGGGTCAGGATAATTATCAATATTTATTGTGGTATCGTCAAAACTATGACCAAATTAATTAGCTATATTACCTTAAAACAACCGCGGATCATTGATTTTAGTGAGGCGCGCCAGGACCTACTGCGTCCTACAGCTACTCCCTGGGCCTTTTTTTTAGACAGCGATGAGACGATAACTGAGGAATTACGCCGGGAAATAAACCAGGCAGCGAAACATAAGGCATATAACTATGCGGTTAAGCGGACTGACTGGTTTCTCGGCCGAAAACTAAACTACGGCGAATCCGGCCATAACCGTTTTGTCCGCCTGGTCCAGCCCAAAACCGGCAGTTGGCAGGGCCAGGTTCACGAAAAATTTATCTCCTCGTTGCCGGTGAAAACTTTAGTCCATCCTTTGCTCCACCGGCAAAACATCAGCATTCGCCGTTTTATTCACCGCTTAAATTATTACAGCAGTTTACGGGCCGTTGAGCTGGCCGGGGATAGTCTGAATTTACTTAAGCTGATCTTTTTTCCGGGTTTTAAATTTATCTATAATTATTTTTTCCGCTTGGGTTTTAAAGACGGTTTTCCTGGCTTGGCCTTAGCCTTTTTAATGAGCCTTCACTCGCTGATGGTGCGGGTAAAAGTCTATGAAAAAACCGCGGCGATTTAATTGGTTGTTTGTCATATTAATCGGCCAAATTTTGGTTAATTTAATCGGCGCCTTGGGGCCGGAACTGGGTTTTGACGCCTTATGGTATCACTTGACCGAAGCTAAACTATTTTGGCAGCGCGGCTCGATTGATCCCATTCCCGGCAACTTGCTGTACTGGTCCGGCCTGCCCCGCTTAGGCGAAATACTTTATATGTTTTTGCCAGGGAGTCTGGTCCATTGGTTTTTTGGGGTTTTATCTGCCTATTTTATTTACCGTCTCTCTGGTTTGGCTCCGGCTCTTTTATGGTATTCCACGCTTTTAGTCGGCTGGCTGTCTACCTCGGCCTATATCGACCTCATGGTGACTGCTTGGCTTTTGGGAGCTTTGTATTTTAAAAAAAACACCCGGATTTTATTGTTAATTTTAGCCGGCGCCACTAAACTTCAGGCCATTATCTATGGCTTGGCGATTACCTTAATTCCCTGGGGCTTGCTCGGTTATTTGCCTTTTGCCCTGATTAACTGGTACGCTACCGGTAGCGCTATTTACCCCTTTGGGCAAAATTTTGGTTTTGAATCCGAGTGGTTTTTTAATGGTTTTTGGTTTTGGCTGTCCCGGCCTTTGCGTTTGTTTTTCGATCCGGCTTTCCGGGTCGGTCCGATTATTTTAGTTATCTTTCTGTTGGCAAAAAACCATCCCTATCTCCGCATTGCCGTTTTAACTTTTGCTTTCTGGTTTTTAATGCCGGGGACCGATTTTGGCCGCTTTGCTTTATTTCCCTTAGCCTTAATGTGTCTGGCGGCAGTTAAACCTACCCGCCTGATACTGACTTTAATTATCCTTCAGGCATTAATCGGCATCTCCGGACGCGCCTGGGCCAATATTAAATATTTAGAGCCGGACCGGACAAAATTTTTATGCCAAAATTTAAAGTTTGATTTCGGCGACTTTTACGACTGTGATAACTGGTTTAAAACTAACATTAAGCCGACCGATAAAGTTTTAATCTATGGCATTCACAATCTTTATTACGTTGATTTTCCTTTTGACCACGAATCCTGGAAAAATCCTAATACTCGCTACACTCATATTTTAGTGGGGGATAGCGGACCGGTTTTAGACTTGCCCCTTGTCTATGAAAATTCCCTGACTCGGGTTAAACTATACCTCAATGAACCCCAATAAGATTCTTATACCGCTCTTATTCTTGACTTTAGCCCTGGGCCAGCTCCAGCGCCTGCCCGGCGGTTTAATTTACGCTCACGATTTAATCATCATTTTATTGCTTTTACTCAATTATTCTCAGTTAAAATTTTCCCGTCCCTGGCTGATTTTTGTCCTGAGCGCAATTTTTTCTTTGTTTCTGGCTGCCTTTAAACTGCCTTTTCCCAACATTTTATTGGCAAGCCTTTATTTATTTCGTTTTATTAGCTACACTGCTTTAATTTCACTGTCCATTAATTGGCAGTGGTTGTTATATTTATCCACCTCGATTGCCGGTTTGGGCCTGGTCCAATACGCCTTTATTCCCGATACCCGGTTTTTGGCGCAGCTGGGCTGGGACGACCATTATTACCGCTTGATCTCGGTTTTATTTGACCCCAATTTTACCGGCCTGATTTTAGTTTTAGGCTTAATTTTGATTTATTTTAACCGTCCCAGGTCCTGGTGGCTTTACGCAATCCACCTGCTGGCTTTGCTGTTAACTTACTCAAGAAGCAGCTATTTAGCTTTACTGGCCGCCGGTCTTTATTTGGCAATAGTAAATAAAAAATTAAAGTTCTTCTTGTTAGGATTTAGCGCTTTATGCTTAGTGCTTTTTTTGTTGCCCCGTCCCGGCGGCGACGGCGTTAAACTGGAGCGGACTTTTTCGATTATCCAGCGCTGGGAAAACTATCAAGCCGGCTTTAAATTATGGCAGCAGCAGCCGATTTTTGGCCTTGGTTTTAATACCTTGCGTTACTATAATCAGGATTATCTCAGCCATGCCTCAGCTGGCCAGGATTCCAGCTTGCTGTTTGTAGCCGTCACCACCGGCTTAGTCGGCCTAACGGCTTATTTATTTTGGCTCAAATCTATTTTTTCCCGGTCTCTTGTGCTGAAAGTTTCCCTGGTAGCCATACTGATCCACTCTCTATTTCAAAACTCTCTCTTTTATCCCTGGGTTTTAATCTGGTTTACTGTTTTAGCCGGAATTTAAGGCGTGTAATTTACGGTAATTATTTTCTTGGTTTCGTTGCCGGCTTTGTCTTTGGCCGCAAAATCTAACTGATTATCTCCCGTCGTTAAACTTATTTGCGTGCTAAAACTCCCGTCGCTTCGCACCAGCACAAAGTGATTATTCACCGTCAGGTTTGCCCCTTCTTCACTTTTCCCTTCCGCGCTGATGGGATTGTCCTTATCAAAAAAGCGGTCGCTGGCCTTGGGTTTAGTAATTTCCAGGGCCGGCGGCTCCTGGTCTACCCGCACCGTCACGGTTTTGGAGGCTTGGCCAAGGTTATTTTCGCCGTCTTTAGCCTGAACGTAAACTTCATTCTCGCCGTCGCGGAAATGAATGTTGTCAAATTTAAATTGCCCCTCGCTATCAGCGATTGATTCTTTGGTATTTAAACCGTTGATAAAAAGTTGGACCGTAGTGCCGCTTTCCGCCTGGCCGTGAATATCTAATTGGCCGCTGTTAGTCGCTTCCGGCAGAAAATCCATTCTCGGCGCGGTCGGGGGGATCACGTCTTGTTTTTCGATTGGGATTTTAGCCTGGTTAAAACTGCCGATCAATCCGGCCATGTTAATCAGTGCCGGCAAGCCGAATTTAAAAATTAAACCCAAACTTAAAACAATCAGGAAAATATACTTAACCGCCTGTTTCAGGCTATTCTGGTCTCTTTTTCTCTCCAACCGCGTCTTACTCCTGTCCATACCCCTATTTATACCACTTTTTACTGTATAATGCCTCCATGTCAAAATTAGCAGATTTAGAACCCAGAGAAAGAGAAGAAGTTAAAGATACTCAGCATAATTTAAAGGGTTCCCTTTATGCGGTTTTAAAACAGTTAACCGATTCCAGGGAAGAACTTAAATTTCCAGCGCCGGTCCAATTTGGTAAAGTAGCCATAGATTCTGTATATGCCAATGCCGCCGCTAATACCGTATTCGAACTTGGAGCCAAAAAACAACTATTACTGGCAGTAATTCCGGCATTCTATAGGATTCCGTTGGTGGAAGTGGGTAGGTTTTCGATGGGGAGTCCAACCGGTAAAATCGCTGGCGCTTCGTTTATTGCCGCTATTTTTGCCGGCAATTTTTTTGCCCGGTGCAGATTTCAAGACTTTAAACCTGACGAAATTATCAAAAAGGTTATTACTCAGATTTCCTACCACGATGCTTTAATGCAATCCCATGGATCCGAACAGGCCGTTTTAACCTTTCTGTCTCAGGATATAGTGGTTATTGCCGACGGTTTAAACATTGTCAAAATGGAATAATTAACTCTTAACTCTTAACACTCTTAACACCCCGGGTGTGTTAGTCTGTTGATCTCAGAACTTTTTCTCAAAACACTGGGAGGATTTGGTAAATCCGGCCTTTTGCGCTTCTTTTTCCGTACAGAACCACTGGTCGCCAAGGTATAAATCCACTGAAATCCAATCGTAGCGCTGGCAGCCGGGAAAATGATAGTAGCGGCTTTTATCGTCTCTGCCGATATTCCCTTTAATACTGCACTTAGGTTTATCCGGGTTTTCCCATATTTTCTTTATATCCTTAAATTATGCCTGAATTTTCTGTCACACTGCTAACACCCCGGGTGTGTTAGCCAGTGTTAGCCAGTTAGACGTAGCAATTCCTACTCAAATCGATTCGACAGCTGAATAAACGATTTACCAGCCAAGTCAAACCAAAAAGACGGCCCTATGCCCCCCTTGGCTTTATCGGTATTAAATACAATTAAATTCATCCCGCCCCAGCCGGTCGCCTCGGTAATTTTATATTCCGGGTACTTGGCCTCAAACAGCTCGGCGAACTCCACTGTTTGCGCGCCGGACTTAAGTGGTTTGCCGCTGGTAGTTAGCACCAAATAGCGGGTTTTATCCGGCCCGGTTTGCTTTAAAAACATATATTTATTATCCGGGGAAACCGTGTTGAGCGGGATCGAGATCGTGGTTTCAGCCGCTAAGGTCTGCCACCAGATGGTGCTTGCCGCTTCCTCGCCTTGTTTAGCAGTCAGAGTCCAGGTAATGGCGCTCGCGCCTTTTTCCTGCTTCATCTCCAGGTTAATTTTCCCGTCTGATGATATGCCGGCTAAAGTCTGCTCCGGGCTAGGGCTTGGCTCAGCAATTGCCTGAATTTGACTATCGATTATTATTTTGGTATCGATATCTGCCCAGCCGAATATTTTTTGAGCGTCAACTGTCCTCATATTGACACAGCCATGGCTCATCGGATGGCCGAAATTATTATGCCAATAAGTCCCGTGCAAAGCAAAGCCCCTAGCGGCCGCTACGCCAGAGCCGGAAAAAAACATGACATAGGGCACATTCGGCAGGTTGTAATAGTCATTACCTGAGCCGCCGGACATGCGCGTCGCCCGGAATTTGGACCAGATGGTAAAATCCCCGGTCGGCGTCCGGCCCCATTTTCCGGTGGAAACCAGAACTTTCATAAACAAACTGTCTCCCTGATAGGCCGTCAGGGTTTGGGTAGCTAAGTCAACGTAAATATGTTTTTCTCCGGTTGCGTCGGCATCGCCCAAAACCTGGGTTACCGGCTCAACCATAGCCAAGTCAATTTGCGGTGGCATCACCTCTTGGCCGAGGAAAACTCCTTTTACCCCGTTTTCGACTTGTAACTTAAAATCCGGTTTGGTTTCTTCCCGGTTGAAACTTAATCTTCCTCCAATAACCACTGCCAAAATCAATAAAATTAATCCGGGCCATTTTCCAATCATACTTTAAGAATAAACCATTTTCTAAGGTTTGCAAATATCCTATTAACCGTAGTGGTAATGGTAGAATAGAGTCATGCTGACTACCATAAAATGCAAATACTGCGGTAAGGAACTGGAAATTTCCGACGCCCTTCAGCACGAAATCCAGGAAGAGGCGGTTAAAAACGCTAAAAAAGAAGCCCAAAAAGAAGTGGAGCAGGAAAAAGCCCGCAGTAGCCAGCTTTTAAAGCAATTGGCCGGCTTGACTGATCAGATTCGCCTATTACAGCGCCATGACGAAGAACGGGAGCTGGAGATGAAAAAACAGCTGGCCCGGGAAGAGGGAAAGATCAAAGAGGAATTGGCCAAACAGTTTAGCGAAGCCCACTCCCTCAAAGACCAGGAAAAAGAAAAAGTGATCAACGATCTTAAAAAAGCTCTGGAAGCCGCCCAAAGAAAAGCCGAGCAGGGTTCCCAGCAAACCCAGGGCGAAGTTTTGGAACTGGAACTGGAAGGTTTGCTTAAAAAAGAATTTCCTGACGATGAAATCAAAGAAGTCAAAAAAGGCCAGCGCGGCGCCGATGTGGTCCAAACCGTCATCGACAAACGCGGCCAAACCTGCGGCCTGATCTTATGGGAAAGCAAAAACGCCCAGTGGCAGGATAGCTGGCTTGCTAAACTCAGGGAAGACCAGCGCCAGGCCAAAGCCCACTTGGCGGTTTTAGTCGCCACCAACCATCCCAAAGAGATTGGTTTGTTTAAATATGTGAGTAACGTCTGGGTGGTGGACCGCCAAGCTGTCTTAAGTTTAGCCATGGTCTTGCGCTTTAATTTGGTTAACATCAATTACGAGCGCCGGATGAACGTGGGTAAAAACGAAAAAATGGAAGTTTTATGGCAGTATGTCACCGGCACTGAATTTCCCCACCGGATCGAGGCAATTGTGGAATCATTTACTAATTTACAGACAGACATTGAAAAGGAAAAACGGTTTTTTTCGATCAAGTGGGCCAGGCAGGAAAAAGAACTTCGGAAAATTATGGATAGTACTCACGGAATTTACGGCGAACTTCAAGCTGTTTCCGGCCGGGAATTGCAAACCATCAAACAACTGGAAGAACCAAAAGATTGATATATCAACCCTTTTGAGCCAGGAGCGAGATTCGAACTCGCGGCTTGCTGTTTACGATACAGCTACTCTACCAGCTGAGTTACCCTGGCAACAAACTTACTTTATCAATGATTTTACCATTTTCCCGATCGCTTCCGCGTCAATTTCTTCCCATTTCAGCAACTCGGCCATTTTGCCGGAACCCGGAATTTTCGTCACCCCCAGCTGATAAACTTTAAATCCTTCTTGGGCCACTGCCTCCAACACCGCGCTCCCTAAACCGCCCTCAACCCGGTGGTCTTCTACCACCATAATTTTCCCATTCGTGGCTTTTCCGGCTTTAATTAACCCAGCTTTATCAATCGGTTTTACGCTGTAAGCGTCAATTACCCGGACATTACCCAATTCATCGCTGGCTTTCAAGGCTTCAAATACGGTAATTCCTGCCGTCACTACTGTCACTTTATCAAAGGGGGACTGCCGTAAAATCTTACTCCCGCCCAGCGGGAATTCCTCGCTGTTATCATAAATCACCGCAGTTGCTGGCCGGGAAGTGCGCAAATAATCCAAACCCTTATGTTTTACCATTTGTTCCACCAGTTTAAACGTGCTCACCGCGTCGCAGGGGTATAACACCGTACTGCCGGGTAACGCTCTCATCATGGCCATATCCTCCAATCCCATCTGGGACGAACCATCCTCGCCGATTGATACGCCCGCGTGCGAACCGCAAATTTTCAGGTTTGGAGCAGAATAACTCGCCATCCTGATCTGGTCGTACGCCCGGGTTAAAAAAGCCGCGAACGTCGACACAAAGGGAATTTTATCGCACTTGCTTAGCCCCAACCCCGCGCCGATCATGTTTTGCTCGCTAATGTACATCTCAAAAAAACGCTCCGGGAATTTTTTGGCAAACAGTTCTGCGTAAGTCGAGTTTTTCACTTCCGCGTCCAGCGCTACCAGCTTGGGGTATTTTGTTCCGAGTTCCGCTAATGCCTGGCCGTAAGCCAGCCTGGTCGGGACTAATTCTGCTTTTTGATAAAGCATTTTAATTTAAAATTAATTGTCCCTAACTCTTTTAGGGCTTTTTGATAATCTGCCTGGTTTAACGCTTTGCCGTGCCAGCCTTCTTTATCTTCGAGAAATGACACGCCTTTGCCTTTAATCGTCTTAGCAATAATCATTAATGGCTTATTTTTCACTTTTCCGGCTTGGTCAAACGCTCGGGTAATCTCACTGAAATTGTGGCCTTCTATTACCGCTGTTTCCCAGCCAAATGACTGAACTCTTTTGCTATAAGTTTCCGTGTCCCAGCCAAGCATCGTCGGGTTAGCCTGGCCTAAACGGTTAACATCAATAATCCCGACCAAATTATCCAATTTATAATGCCCAGCTAAATTAATTGCTTCCCAAACACTGCCTTCAGCCATTTCCGAATCCCCCATCAGGACATAGGTAAAATAGGGGAGTTTATCCAAATATCTGCCGTTTAAGGCCATCCCTAAACCAACTGACAGGCCTTGGCCCAAGGAACCGCTGGCCGCTTCCGCGTACTTGAATTTCGGCGTCGGGTGGCCTTCGACCACACTGCCAAACTGCCTTAAGGTGTAAAGTTCTTTTTCCGGCAGTAACCCGGCCGCAGTGTATAGCGAGAAAAATAAAGGTGATGCATGGCCTTTGGAAAAAATTATTCGGTCAAAATCGAGCCGCAAACGATTGAAATACAGTTCAGTCATTAAATCCGTGGCCGAAAGCGAGGACGTGGGGTGGCCGGAACCGGCCTTAGTCGTGCAAGT
>ERZ1292623.2484-Hain-H51-01um-R1-2484-length-16446-cov-4_pt1 | contig 16446 bp, 21 predicted proteins | sample MGYA00564398_ERZ1292623 | MGnify/ENA primary metagenome ERZ1292623 (study PRJEB36523, sample SAMEA6512633) | groundwater metagenome | collected 2019-01-07 | study: AquaDiva: Metagenomics assemblies of 32 groundwater samples | reverse complement strand
CTCTGATATCTTGGCTATGGCTTTGGTGACTTCATCCATAGTATTGCAGAGAAAACCATTCTTACCATCCTGAATGATGTCATCCGGCCCCCATGAATGCGTTGAGATCACGGGAGTACCGCATGCAAGCGCCTCCACTAGGCTCAAACCGAATACCTCTTCATAGCCCATGTCCTTGAAAGCCAATAAGCACTTGGCATTCTTCAGTAGCTCTATGCGCTTGGCATCAGTAACCAAACCATGATACATTATATAGGCGCTCTGGGCGCACCTCTGCTTCATCCACTGCACGTACATCTGATCCCCTACTAATTGGGAATCATCTCCGGCAACATCGGCCTTGAGCTTACTCTGATCTGCTAGAGTGAGAAAGTGATGGATTCCCTTCTGGGGCATTATCCTGTTCAAGCTCAAAATCCTCTCCCCCTTCTCCTTCTGGAAGGGCATCTCATCCATATTGACGGGATTCCATAGCACCCTGCAAGGAATGTGCAAGTCTCTTGAGATGAATCGGGCGTGGCCATTGGATACTCCTGTGAAGAGAGGACTTGATCGGGGAGGCTTGGAATTGTAGGACTTGATGCTGTGGCAGGTGCCTATGATCTTCTCATGATTGGTGCTGTATGACCATTTGCTCCAAGAATGGTCGCCGATAATGTCAAAGTCGCCAAGGAGATGCTTGTACTGATTGAATGCCTCCTCTTCATGAGCTCGCCAGCCATTCCAGACCTTGTCAGCCTTCGCATAGACCTTTTGCTCCTCCGGGGAGAGCGCATTCCAAGGCTTTACAGTCTCAACGACCTTGGCTCCAGAGCACGTGCTACCTTTGGCTCCTACAATCGTAACTTCATGACCGAGCTCTGATAGCCCATGACCATATTCCCACACTACCCTCTCCAATCCTATGGATCTGCTAGCTTTCTAGACAGATTCTCCATAATTGGCAGGTGGGGTGGCCAGAGCAACCGAGGACACAATTAATAATTTCAGGCTATCACCTCCTTTATCTTCAGTACACAAGCGTCTAAATCTGTCCTTAATTGAGTTTCCTTGAACCGGAGTACTTGCCATGCTTGCAACCAAAGATCCACATTCGATACCCGATCTCTATTGATGACATGAGGAAGAGAATGCCAATAATTACCATCACAATATATCGCGACTCTTTGATCTGGTAAAGCAATGTCTATCGTTGATGCACCCTTGACTCTATATTGCGGAACATATTTTATCCCTTCTAAGTCGAGTCTCGCCTTCAAAAGTCGCTCTATAGAGCTATCAATAAATGGGAATTTCTGTTTAGCTCTTGCCTCTCGGATCTTATCCAATATCTCTGGTTTATCTCGGTATGTACGCAGTACACCCTCCCTAACTCGCTGAGCGAAATTCAGTGGCGGTTTCCACCCTTTTTTATGTCTATAAGCCAGACCACTAGCTTGAAGTCTCTTACCATTCGTGCTTGTATATGCTGTCCACCATCTCTTATTCCGCTGAATAAATCCCAAGATAGATTCCCTGCATTTCGCTCTGCTCTCTTCAGATGGCCCAAAAGTTGTAAGATGAGCTTGGTAGCATATCCTGTTACAGAACTTTGGAGGTGGTGAGGACGGATCCCGATATATAGAAAACGGTTTTGCGCAATATAAGCAATTTCCTGCATGGCGCCTTCCACTTGGCCTATGCACAATACCACAATGACAGAGGCCGAATGAATGCCCCTTCCTCATTTCTTCTTATCAGTCTCCTCTAGCAGATATCCCCGCATACAAGTATGCGAGCAGAAGGGATAGGCTATCATGATGGTCTCATCATATTCCCTTATCGAGAACCACTCCCCATCTCGGCTCAGGATTGCACCACAGTAACGACACTTCATGCTTTCACCGCATCAGCCACTAGGAATGACCAGCCATCAAAATCTATGACATTCAGAGCGTACTTCAACCCCCCCTCCTCAAGATCCTTGCAGAGCATTTCAGTATCGTAGAAGCGTTTGTGTTCGGTATTCGAGAGTGGTCTGTATTCAGGCAACCAGCTATGCTCATTTGGCACGATGATGACAATTCTCTCTGCTATCGCTTTGGCGTGCTCTAGGACAGGCTTTGCATCCTCAACTCTCTGGAGAACCTCCCCCAGCATCACAACCTGAAACTTGGCATCTATGGCCATAAAGTCCTTCAAATCATCCATGAACGTAACTCCAACGGGATTGGCCCTCCAGAACTGCGATTCCTCCCGTCCCACTGCCAGCGTGCTTCCAGCTACGACTCTCTCCAACAGGTATGTCAGCTTGGGAGATTTCATATAGCCCACTCGACGATGCGCTCATTCTCATAATAGACAAGCTCTGGCAGAGGCAGCGCGAATATCATCTTTCCACCAGCCTTGAGATAGTCCATCTCCCTCTGTATGACGGCATCCCTGAACTGCCAAATCAGGACTAGCAGATAATCAGGTTTCTCAGCTCTCATATCTGCCTCAGAGATGATTGGAATATTCGTAGCCACGGTCTTTAGGCCCCATTTTGCAGAGCTTCGATCTGCTATCTTTTGGATGATCGTATTAGACAAGTCACTGTATTGAAGAAAGGTATTCCCTTTCGTGCTAGCTCCATAACCAAAGATGCGCTTTCCCTTCGCAGTCTCTTCGATTAGGAAGTTCATGACACGGCGGCGAAGCCCCTTGATTCGATCAGCAAATCTAAAGAGAGCCTCTCCCATTTCAATGTGAGTCTTCTCAATATTGTGGAGATTGCTGGAAATATCGCCGTGTCGCACGTAGACCCTGAAGCTTCCTCCATTGATCGGATTGAATTTATAGCTCTCGATTTCCATCTGATTGCGATTGAGAAGATGCTGCAATGATGTGAGGGAGTAATAGGCGAGGTGTTCGTGGCAGATGGTATCAAAGGCATTGTTCTTTATCATGTGCGGCAGATAGAGCATCTCAATGACCCAGAGTCCATCATTGGCTAGGCATTCCTTGATATCCTGAACGAATCTGTTTGGATCATTGAGATCATAGAACATGGCTATGCTCGTGATTACCTTTGCTTTCTTCTGGGATGCCATCTTGAAGGAATTGAGATTGAAAAAGTCTGGGATGAGGATGTTGGCATAGACGCTCGCGCCGCTCAGGAGGTTGCCCGCAGGCTCAAAACCGACTCTGTAGAGCCAATCTGGGTAGAAGCTGAGAAGCGTTCCATCATTTGCGCCAATATCAACTACAACATCCCCCGCATCCAATTCCATCCTCCCCATTGCCTCATAGACTATCTCTTGTAGATGACGCCTCATGACGGGGTTGAGGAAGCTACGGAACCAATAGTTCCGATAGAGCTGGTTCTGCTCGACCGTATGCTTAAGCTGAACAAGCTGGCAGTTGGAACAGAGCACCAGCCTCAGGGGGGCCAGCTCTGCGACCGCTTCAAGACCGAACGTGCTGATGGCCATCTCTCCCAAATCCAAGACCTCCTTCAATCCCTCGGATTGGCAGCTTCTACAGGCTTTGATCTCCTTGTAATCTACCATCGTTCTCCACTCTTCACTCGTTCATAGAGCCTCATGTATATCGGCAGAACGTTCTCTATGGAATAATTGCGGACAGCATATTCCCGAGTCGCATCCCTATCCCAAGCGAGCCAATTAGCCCCCATCAAGTCCTTGATCATTGCATCGTCATCGGCAACCCATCCTAGCTTCGGACTCGTGATACCGGCCATGGCGCCTATATTGAGTGCAATCGTCGGCGTACCACAGGCCCAACTTTCAACTCCAACCAGCCAATGTGCTTCCTCTTGCTGAACGGGGTAGATGACGGCTTTGGCATTCTGGAGGAATCGAATCTTCTCCTCCTCGCTGACATTAAAGTGGAATGCGACATTGGGCGTCTCTTCGACTAGCTTGCGAATACTCTCCAGGTAGCCGCTATTGTGCTCCGACGGGATCAGTCCACCGACCACATCTAAACCAACCCGAAGATCAGATGCGATCTTGATCGCCCGATGCACACCTTTCTCGCCGCTGATCTTACCCAAGAAGAGAAAGCATTCCCTCTCTCCATCCCCGGGCTTGTAGACGAGCGTATCAACCATGAGCCCCCCGTATTTGCACTCCTGATCGTACAGCCTACGGAAGCGGTTTGCCTGCCATTCTGAGAGAGCAACGATATTGCGGTTTGCCTTGTCGTACTTCATGACTATCGGATCCCAGATCATGCTCAATGTCTTCAGATCAGGATGGCGCTTGGAGACCTGGTGGCCGTGGGAAAAGTCATGGATCACATCAAAGGCTTCGAGTCTATCCTGAAGCTGGTTAGCGATCAAATCGAGCGCCAGATCGTCTCTATCTTGCTCTTGGGGCAAGACGACCGTAGGAATCAGCTTGGCGCCATCTGGCAGTAGAGAGCCTTTGGGTGCAGCAACGGAGATATCATGACCACGAGAGACTAGAGCTTTCACGAAATCACTGCAAAGTTTCTCGATCCCTCCATAACCCTTCCCTCCAACTGGGACTACACTAGTACTCACGATCAGGATTTTCATTTCTTCTCAAAAAAATAAGTCTGTTCGTCCGGAAAGTGTAGTACCTCTTTGTATCCCCAGGATTCTAGGATGCCTTTGGGTGGACTTTCAACCATTAGTTTAGCATGCCCCTGTGTAAGTATCTCCATCGCTCCAATAATCACGTTTCTATCACTACCCTCGCAGTCAATCTTGATAAAATCAATCTGATTGGGTTGGAACATACTATCGAGCGTTGTAGCTGGAATCATAAGATAGGAAGCCTTCGACAAAGAGTCTGAATATCTGTAGCCAACATGGCTTCCACCCGTAGTATGGCGATCATCCTCTGGGACAAATGGAACTATAGTATGAGAATCCCAAAGAGCCATTGATAACGCTCGTACATTGCTAATGTTGTTTATTGCGATATTCATAGACAAGAGGTTAAAGTTAGATGGTGATGCTTCAAAAGCATAGACCAATCCTTGGGAACCAACTATATTCGACGCTAGTAGTGTGTAATAACCCCAGTGTGCTCCACAATCAACTACAATATCATTCTTCTTTAACATGTTTCTTATCGCTTCTGTAGATTGCTTCTCCCAGACATGGTTGTCCCTTAAGGGAGGTGTTATATTCGTATCAGAGGGATCGATGATCATCACATGCTCTCCAATATCTACGTAAGTATTGGTAGGAAAATACTTGCGAGCCCAACCCCTTAAGTTGCTGGAAAGATCTGTCAGATCACTTCCCTCTGCGTTCAAAGCGTTTGCCCATCTCTGAGGATTAGGTGCTGGCTGTCACCGGCTAGATACTCGGCTTCGCATAGGCCGAGATCTTGGTACAAGGCTCCATAATCGAATCCACCCTCTTCTTCGACCAAGAGTCTGATGTTTGGAGAGCGGCCTATTAGATTGAGAGCACCCTTTAAGACGAAATGATCAGTGCCCTGGCAGTCGATCTTAATCCAATCTGCCTGAAAGGGCGGTGGAAAGAGATCATCCAAGGCAAGACCCTGCACCATTGTCGGTTGAGTATCTTCCTCTCTCCTCAAATGAACTCTAGAATCAGCCGTATTACCAATGAGAATCTCCCCCAAGACTAGCCATCCATTCTTATCCCACAGGGCACACCGGAATGGGTAAATCTGCTTGAATCCATTTAGGATGATATTCTTCATGAGATACTGGAAGTTATTGCCAGATGGCTCAAAAGCATAGACCGTGTCACCTAAAGAGGCGGCAAGGAGGCTGTAGTAACCTATGTGCGCACCAGCATCGATAAAAATGTCACCCACTTTCAGACTCTCTCTGAGAATTGCTGTAGCTCTCGGTTCCCACATCTTAGAAGCTTCGATATGTCGAGACACCGTATCATCATCTGGATTGGTATAGATGCGGAAGCCTAGACATTCGATCGGTTGTTCCAACTAGATCTTCCTCCAGACTGCGACATGATGCCCGTGCGTGCCTAGCTTCGGCCCTTCATCGACCTTGTAATCCACTCTCTCCAAGCCAGAATCCCCCAAGTCAGGAATCTCCGGCCACTGGTCAACATCATCAACAACGATGATGCCATTCTTAGCGGTATTCTTGACCAAGAGTTTCATGTCCCTCACAACGCTCTCGTAGTTGTGATCGGCATCCAAGTAGACAAGAGACCAACGATAAAACCTGTCATACTCTGCCTCGGCTTTTACCCATTCTTCTTGGGAGCTCGTGAAATGCTGATAGAGAAGACCAAGTCTGTCTGCCCATTCCTGAATGATGGGAGGTGCAGGATCAGCGTCAACCGTATAGAGCTTGATATTCCGATTCCCTGATTTGGAGATTTTGTGTAGAATCAATAGTGCGGAGCCCCCGCCTCCATTTCCTATCTGCAAAACAGGGCCCTCTGAATTGTTATTCAATGCCATATCGATAGCAGGCTCAAGCTCGAAGACTCTCTGGCCGTGATCAGAATGAGTGACTGCTAAAGCTAGGATCTCTTCTTGAGACAAGCTATTTCACTGGATTCGCCTTAATCCATTCCTCACAGCTCTCAGACTGATAAGTAGGCGGATGGGCCTTAGTCATTGCGAGGAGCCACATGCCACGAATACCCATCTTCCAATCATCATATTCGCCGAAACAATGGTCACATAAACCATAGAAAAAACCAGAGAGGCGGATAGAACTCCACAGAACATCGCCTACAGGTGAAAAGCGTCTTCCTGTCTCCACGTGCATTAAGATCGAGTTCTCTCGCTAGTTCCGGAGGCGGGTTTTCAGCTAGCTCTTTGATTGTTGTCATTATCCCATGAACTCTATCTGGGTGCTATTGTTACCGCTTGGTACAAGCTTGAGAGACGCGATATGGCGACATCTCAAACTTGTGTCGCAATAGACGGGGATGCCCTGTTGCTTTGCACGGGTAAAGAATGAAAAGTCTTCACTGGCTCCTACAGGTAGACGCCACTCTGTCCAGAGGAACCACGCGGGTCTGGCTGGCTTCCCGTCTATCGTCATCTCAAAGGGCTTCATTCTCTCGAATACTTCTGTCTTGATCAGCACGCAACCCGTCGCAACCGCGTCACATCCCACGAGCGAACCCGGCACATACTCTCCATCCATGATAGGCCTCAATCCGGGCATACCATCGGTTCTGAATCTCAGCATCTCGTTGAATGGAGGGTTCCATCTCCTCACGTAGAGGCCCGCAACTATGGGCTTGTCATGTGCCATGAGGCGAGGGATCACGTCAGGAGGGGGAATTACGTCGGAATCTAAGAAATAAAGCCATTTGGCGCCACTCTGAATCGCATACTGCACCGCCTTGTCCCTAGTTATATCGATGACGGGCTCGGGGAACTTCATGTGAACGAACTTCATTCCCGGCGGTATCTGCAAGTTTCTTATGTTAGCCTGCCACTCCCAGTGCACCTGATCGCTACCTGAGATCGGGGTTGCGATGAGAAGATCCAGAGGGAGTCTTTCCCAAAACCCTGACATGCGCTTGAGCTGGCTAGTGAGTGGTATTTATATGGTGTGTGCCTTAAGTCCTGCAAGATATCTCAGCGCGCGCGCATCATGATCAAGGTTGAATTACCCCATCTTTCCATACGATCTTATAGCTCTGTTTTGCTACCTCATCTTTAAGGAACTGCTCCTGTGCTGGATTTAGCGTAGTATCTGACTCTACTCCGATGGCACCTGTATACTCTGTCCATGTCAAGCTCTTACCAGGGATTATTATCTGGCGTAAGAGCTCGATCACTCGAACTGTCTTCATCTCATATTTTGTCATTTAATCACCCAAACAAACCATGATCGTATATTTATAGTATCTAGGCTGTTAGCTAGCTGTCCCGTAACTTCAAGGGTTTGGTTTAGTGATGTGTCTATGGTATATAAGCCGAATGAGTTGTAGGTATCTGTCTGTCCTTCCACAGTTTGATTCTCTGCACTAGACGTATTATATTCAGCAAAATGTCTCATGATTTGTGAGTTCTGAGCATTTCGATTAACTATCACTAGTTCAAATGTCTGACTGCCTTCGAATGTTGAAGCATCAGTTAAGGTAACGATCGTGCTGCCGCCAAATTTGATTCGGTATGTCTTAGTCCCATTTGTTCCTGAATCTTTTGTCATCAACATAAGGATAAGCTTCCCGTTCGCTCCTATCTGGCCTCCTGATACTGTGAGAGTTTTCATCGTGGCTTCCGTAGTAGCACCAGTTCTCGATGCGTTAGCTCCATCTGCAACAAGTAGCGTGAAATTACCTCCTCCTATACCAGCCGAAGTGCCTATGATTTTGGGCATTCAGATCACTATGAGCGAAGGGCGAAGTAACCGAGTTTCTGTCCGGAAGTTATTGCAACTGCGTATATCTTGAAGAGATTATCGAAATCGAAGCTCATGGATGCACCAGCCGCTAAGGGATAACCAAAGCCAGAAAAGGGTTTGCTTCCAGATGTGCCAATATAGATATCGGCATTACCGCTAGCATTTGTCAAGAGGATGCTTATAATCACGCCTGAGCCGATGGTAGCGCCGCCAGATGCCGCAGTGACGAGTACTGGACTACTTGTAAATACAGCATCCGTAGCTGGCCAAGCACCTACAACATTCCCAGATACATTCGCAGAGATACTGCCCCCGGATATGTTCACATTAAGAGCACCAGAGAAATGGGATATTCCTACTCCGGAAGAGGCTAGATTAACATACTCACCACTTATTTTGACAATCAGTCCAGATATAGCAAGCTGTCCTCCACTGATTAGTACCATACTACCCGATTGCAAACCGAATGGGCTGACTGTTATAGTACCTCCAGAAATGTTAACATTCAGCGCACCGGAGAAATGAGAAATGCCAACTCCGGAGGCGGCGAGGTTAATGTACTCCCCGGATGTCTTGACTATGAGTCCGGAGATAGCTAGCTGTCCACCGCTGATCAGTACCAGAGTACCAGACTGTAGTCCGAAGGGACTAACATTGATCGTACCACCAGATATATTGACATTCAAAGCACCTGAGAAATGGCTTATACCGACTCCTGAAGCTGCCATGTTCAGATAGTTGCCAGAGATGCTCCCCGAGACCATAGAGACAGGCAGCGTACCGCCAGAAGTAACAGCCACTTGGCCTGAAACTGCGACCGTACCACTGACTTGACCTCCTCCTGCGCCTGCACTTGTGCCTGATTGCCCTATGACGAAGACATTCAGACCCCATGAGCCATCATAACCGCTCTTGGCGCCAGTTCTCTGGCCCGATTCTCCTCCGAATATTGAGACTGGAAGTGAGTTGACTATGGCTTCAAAGACTGCGCCACTGGTCTGAATAGTTCGGATTCCGCTGATAGCCTCGGCCATCACGAAAGTTGTCCTTTTAGAGAATAAGACTACTACCGAATCGCATTGCCAACAACGCCCCCGAAAGCTTGGTTTGACGAGAAATACTCTGAGATCAAGACGAGTTTGAAGGACGCTCACCCAGACTGGAGCCAAGAGACTCTGGACGAGAGAACTCGGCGAACAGTCGGAGACCTATGGTATAACAAGCTGAGCGAGCAGGAGAGGGAGAAGATATTGAGAGAATACGAGAGTGAATCCAAGACGAGAAAGGAGTTTGAGGATTATGACAAGATGATGATGGGGATGAAGAAGGATATGGAGAGCGAGGGCAAAGATACGGAGATAGCTCTAAAGATTGTCAGAGAGACGATAGAGGAGAAAGTTCCCGAGCCAGAAAACAATACCGAGATCAAGCAAGAAGAGAAGCCTCTGCATGATGCTCTGAACAGAAGGGAGACTGATGCAACGGCGGCAAAGAAGGATGGCTCCCCTGATTTCGTCAGCATCTCCGCTTACAAAGTCCCCTATGTTGCGGCGCCCAAGTTCGAGGGAAAGGAAGCTCCTCTGATCATCAAGGCTATAGTCCTAGAAGAGGGGCACAATGTCAACAATTGGAGAGTCGTTCCAGAGGAATTTGAGAGCGTAGCAGCGCAGTACAAAGCTGGGAGTCAGTTGAGGTTGAATCACGGAAAGAACGTGCAGGATGTGATAGGACGCTCGTTCGATGGAAGGGTCATCTATGGAAGAGACATCAGTACCTATCTCGGGAGGAGCATTGATGGAATTGATCCGAATGGAAGGTATGTAGCAGCGGAGTTTGAAGCCAACCCTCAGGAAGCCCAAGCGAGGACAAACATCCTACAAGGATATGTCGAGACTGGTTCCATTGGACTGGACGCGAATGCCTTCTGCGATGAATGCAGCAAGCCCGTCAAGATGGACGGTGAGAAGGTCGAGAGGACATGCAGGCACTATGACGCCAAGTTCAAGTTGAGGAACGTTCAAGTGAAGGAGTACTCGTATGTCGCGGAGCCGGCATTCCAGCACACGATGGCCTTCCCATCTTTCAGTGCCGCAGTTGATTCAGCTCTAAAGGATAGTTCTTCTATTAAGAGCTCGGATAATTCAAAGTCAATTATGTCTGAGAGCAAGTCTCAGGTTGATGCAGCCAAGAAGCCAGCCGAGAGCGAGGGTGATGCGGATGCCGAATACAAGCGTGGATATGCTGATGCAATGAAGGTAGCAGATGCCCGCGAGAAGGCGTACAAGGAAGGGATGGCGGAAGGCCGCAAGTTCAGGGCTGAGGACGAAGAGGAGAAGAAGAAGGATGAAGCTAGTTCCTCTGCAAGTGCCTCTGCAAACCCCTCCAAGAAGACAGATCAGCTGGGCAAAGTAAAGGGTGAAGCCGGGCCGACTGCAATAGCAAATGATTTGATAGCTAGGGTAACCCAACCGACCCAGTACGCGCTCACCGATCCATCGATGAGGGAGCTCTTCAAGGCCGCAACCAATCATCCTACAACGCCAGGTGATATCAGAAATAAAATGAAGGGGGCATTTGAATGAGCGAAATTCCAACTCCAGTCTCGGAGAGCACAGCAATCGAAGTCGTACGGAGGGAAGGAAGTGCAAGGAGCTTCAAGTCCGTCAGCACCATAACGGCGGGAGATTTTGTCTACTTCGCGAATAACTCAGGAGTAGTTCAAACTATTGAGGCTATAGATGCTTCGAGAATCCCGGGAGTAGCCCTCTACGACGCTGCCTCTGGCAATAGAGTCACCACGATCAAGGGTAAGGCCAGGGCGAGATGGGATGGAACAGGAACAGTCGGCAAGGGAACTCAGATAGTATCATCTGATCTTAGGTCGGGATGGTTCGAGCCTTTGGGCGCATCTACGTCTGGAACGCTCATTATAGGCTATTCACATGACGTTCTTGCAGCCGCGAATTCTGGACTTCTGAATGTGGTGGAGGTGCTCTAGGTAGATGTCCATCTCAGTTTCACAGCTATATGTCGAGAGAACTGAATTCGCTTATCCCGAACTATCAGCTCGCATCATACAGGCCGTCTTCCCCGCGAATATCTTCGTCAATACTCTCACCTACTACAGCATAGCAGACCGTCAGGTGCCCAGCGTAACCTTCGTACTCCAGACCATCCCATCGTCTCAGCCGACGATCCAGCCAATAGGCGAGTCAGAAGACATACCAGTTGACATGACTCCCTACAGCAAATCCACTGTGACGCCGAACTTCTGGGGCGACTCGATAAGGATACCAAGGACAGTCATAGAGGACTTGATGATACCCGTCATGCAGGACTATCTCCAGCGCATCACCTTCAAGACTCAGTACACAAGGGACAAGCACGTAGAGAGGACTCTCAATGCGGCTCTCTCATCCACCGCGCATGCAGCAGGAACCGATAACTTCGTGGGCTTTACGGGCACAGGGTTCGACCTCACCAATGTGCTCTCGCAGAAGGATATCAGGACAGCCAAGGTCAACGTAGAGCAAGACCCAAGGAACTATCTCATCACTGATGTGATAACCAATGCGATCAACGCCGCAGACATGATCAGGGTTCCAAGCTATGTCTCAGCCTTCTACTATGGAAGGACTGACATAGGAGCAAGGGGAGCAATCCAGCAAGCCACCGCTCCAATCGGATTGATTCACGGCTACAACCACTGGGTATCCAATGTCACAGCGGCAGGCACGGCATACTTCCTAGCAGCAGGAGGCGCGAATGTCAACAACCAATACTCGCCGCTTGGATTCTTCGTAGAGAAGAGACCTCCAACGGCGGAGCAGATATTCTGGCCATCAACAGATGAGTTCAGGGTCTTCATCACGACTAGGTTCAAGGGCTACGTAGCAAGATCGCAAGCGGGCTACATGATCACTGGGCTGGCTACAACTTAGGAGGATTAAGCAATGGCTACATTCCTCAATACAGAGCAGGTCTATAGCACTTCAGGCGCCGCCAACTCATGGCTTGCTGCAAATCCGAGTTACTCACAGATTAGGAATAGCGGAGGAATTGTCGTTGTCTCCGGGACTATTCTCGTCAAGGATATCATCGTACAACCCGCGTCGGGTCGATGGGCCGATGCAAGCACTTCAGGTGTCGTTCTAGCTGTCAACCATGCTACATCAGGCATGTTTGCCCAGCTCTCGGGCGAGGAGCTCTTTAGATATGATGCAACAGGCCAGAGCGGACTCGGCACTGGAAACACTACATTCGTCCCAGTCACTCCACATAACATCGATTTCATAGCGAGGAGCGGAATCGTAACTCTCAACTCTGGAACCCATGTGTACGACATCATTGTGCTCTACGCTGTCCCGCAGACATAGATTTATCTAGCATAGGATGGTAGCGTCAGCCATGTCTGCGAAGGTTGAGACTGTAGAGAAGAAGCAGTATGTCAAGCCTCTCAGGAAAGTTGAGACATGGAATGGAGAGCCTCCACGCAACAGCTCCGACAACAAGTCCCCAATGCAGTTCCCCATCAGCGAAAAGTGCGGGATAAAGGACGAGAAGCTACCAAAGGGGAAATGCGACAAGAGCCTGATAGTCATCAGGGTTAAGAATCAAAAGTTTGAGAAGGATGAGAGCGGTTACGGCGGACAATTGCAGTACGACGAGAAGGATATCAGGCAGTACAAGTTCTGCGCAGACCACGGGCCATTCCCTCAAGGTTCGGAGAGCTGGTAGCTTGGGTAGATGCGATCAAGTGCTGTTCATCCTTCGATTCTTTGCACGCAAGGGAGGAAGTGATATTGTCAAGCCCTAGTTTTCCAAGATTTATCGAAGAGTATTATCTTGCAAAGCAAACCTCGATAGCTTCCAGGCAGAATTGGTTATCGCCTGTTCATCTCGCTACTACTACTAGCGACTTGCTTCCCAGCATCCTCCGAATATGTCAAGAGAGAGAGATTCCCTTGAATGAAGGGTTAAGTCACTCAATCGGAGAAATGCAATCAATTATAAGCCGAATTGAGAAGATAAATTCAATTCCAGATAAATTCAATTCCGATGCAGGAACATCTAAGATTGCCCCCTCTGCTATTACCACCCGAAAATGAACAGCCAAGAGAATCACCCGATTGTCGAACAGAACCTGCGAGCACAAACGGATGGAATATATAGCAAATACCACGGCGAAGCCATACTACAAATGTCAAGATTGCGGCAAAGTCTTCTTAGATGGATTCCGCATATATGGTGGCAATTACGATACTGGCGCTACGATAACCGTGACCGGCCTCACTGTCTCTGTTGTCGAGTAATTCTCCTCGAATATGGAAAACTCTGCAAGGAGTGCGCCCAGAGAGAGCACCCATTCAGTCTAAGTTCTCTTTAAATTAGAGCGCCTCTTCCATCAGAATAGATGCCTCCAATCTCTGTCGTCAGCGGGGTTGTGATGGAGCTCAACGGGACGGGAGCTGGGCCCTTCACGATCTATGATGTCTCCAATGTAACTAGCGGTGTCATCTACCAGTTTCTTGAGGAGGCTGACGCCACCCTCAGGCAATGGGTCGGCGCTGGCCCATCTGGCTCTTCTAGCGGCACTACGACATGGCAGATGGCGAGGCGCTTTGAACTCAATTATGCCTCGGCAAAGCTGCTCGCATCGATAGCAGGCATCATAGTCACCGACGGCTTCAACTATTCTCTGGGAGGTTTGGATGTCCAGCGAGTAGGGGCCAAGTTCCAGACATACGAGATGGAGATAAGAACCCGCTTGCAGATATCGAAGCAGATCGTCAATCAGCTACACGAATGGTTCCTCATCTACACTCCCGACAATCCCCAAGGAGTGAATGAGAGGGGCGCACCTGTCACTTATTGGAGCACTAGCAATCCGAGGTATTAGGATGTCAAAAGAAGATGATCTGGGCCGCATTTGGCAGGCTATAGATGGATTGCGGAGCACTCAGGCAGATATCCAGCAGAGATTGATACGATTGGAGGTGAAAATGAACTTGGTCACTTGGTTCTCTGGGATCATCGGGACGACTGGAATGGGTGCTCTTAGCATTATAATTCTTTTCCTATTCACAGGGAGAGTGTGAGCCTTTCCAAACCTCGTCGATAGTGTAGACACACTCTTCACAGTCATTCGAAGCGGCCTGGTAGTGTCGGGCAATACGTCCATCACGGTAGCGAAGCAGCTTACAAGCGGCGACTCGATGCAGTCCTTCCGCATATCTGGGGCTGAACACCTGATAGCTCTAAGACAGGGCAGAAATGAGACGCTCGGAATTACTGGGGGACAATGGACTGAGATAGCGGATCACGTTGAAGTTGATCTCTTCGTTCACTACAGCTACGCCAATGTCTCAAGTGTCCTGACTCCCCTCCGCAGAATGATGGATGACCTGAAGATCACCATAGCCTCTGGATCATTTACGAACCCTGCTCGTCCGACTCTGGTTGGTGAAACCATGCCTCAGCCGCATGAGAAGAATGCAAAGGGGATGCAGATTTGGAGATTCAGATACCTTCTCTAAAGTTCTCTTTAATCAAATCACGGTGATCTCTTCGCCTTGAGCCTACCGGCCGATGCTACTAGAATCTTCTGGGGAGTCAATACAACCTTCTTCATCTCTGGTGCTAAGCACACTGCTGTCGCGAATATCCAGCTCCGCTATGGCTACCGGGTGCATGAGGAGCTCGTGACAGGAACGAACAATCCCTATCTGGGAACTGGGGGCTTTCATGGAGAGCTCGAAGCCGATGCCCTGGGCGCCTCTGACACTAGGTTCGATCAGATAGTAATCATAGCTAGCGGTCAGGTAAGGAGTTGGAACGTTCAGTGGATCGAAGGTGATACTCAGGGCACTCCTGCTGACTTCTCTTGGGTTGCATCTGGGGTAAAGTTCTCGGAATATCAAAAGGTCTGGGAGCGGGATAATGTCGTTAGGGTAAGGTTAAGGGGAACCCTGATGGCAGAGCCTACGGTCTCCTGATGGCTTATTTTAAGGGGGTATGCCCGATGGGTGAAGAGCTCATCAGTTTCGGCTCTGAAACGCTGGAGTGGAAGCCAAAGAAAGAAGGATTACCTCCGTCCATTACTTGTCCTCAACATCAAGTCTTGGTGCCTGTACGGAGATACGAGACTAGACCAGCAATAGGGGCGAACTGAGTGCCCGTCGTAATAGTCGAGGTCGAAGGTATTCCTGAGATACAGTTCATGATCGAGCAGATCAAAGACGGAATTGAACACGCCATTGAGGGGATGGAGTACGTTGCCGAGAGCATCCTACTGCCCGATGTGAGGAATCGATCTACAACGACATGGGGAATAAGAACTGGCAGGTACTCAGCGGGCTGGAACACCAGAAGGGATTCAACTGGAGTTGAAGTATATAATGAGGTGCCATACGCATGGCCGCTTGAGACAGGGTGGACTGCTAGGGATGGAACCATCATGGAGAGTCCAGGGGTACTCTTTCCAGCATTCACAGATAATATCCCAACGATGGTGGAGGTCTTCTACAATTGGATGATGCAAAAGATGGGCCTGATCTGAGAGCTATCCTGGCCGAGGAGAGCCAAGTAAAACCTGCAAGATTCATAGCTAGGATGGAGGAGCCTGCTGACAAGATATACTCTGTAAAGATTGAATATCTAGGCAAGGATCACGGCATCCTCCGATTCAGGCGATGGAGTCACGAGGAAGCATCTCGGATCCTTGCGTTACCTTTCGCTGGAAAGCTGCTGGGAAAGAAGGAACTCACGGCAGAAGAGCAGAATAGACTCGACGCATTTCATATCGAGATGGTTCTGGATGTCATAAAGGATGTCTCTGTATGGCATAAACTTATTGAAGAGAATATCGAGCTGACTGCGAATATCTATTACCTGATCCAGAACATCTCGGGGGCAGATAATCAGTTCGACGAGCAGCTAGACAGCTTCCTCAAGACTGACTATGCATGGCTCTACGGGCTCACATGGTTCTATACCTTCGGCAAGACACCTAGCGAAGTGGCAAAGCTACCGGAGAGCGATGTCAAAGTCATTCAGGCTTGGGTGCAGACATGGTTGGAGAGGGTGAAGCCAAACGTCCGCTGAGGGGAATCTAAG
>ERZ1292623.2482-Hain-H51-01um-R1-2482-length-16447-cov-7_pt1 | contig 16447 bp, 18 predicted proteins | sample MGYA00564398_ERZ1292623 | MGnify/ENA primary metagenome ERZ1292623 (study PRJEB36523, sample SAMEA6512633) | groundwater metagenome | collected 2019-01-07 | study: AquaDiva: Metagenomics assemblies of 32 groundwater samples | reverse complement strand
ATGTTTTCTTACGAAACAAATAAAGCGATTCTTAATATTTACGCCGGAGCGGGCGGGGTGGATGCGCAAGACTGGGCGAATATGCTCCTGCGCATGTACCAGCGTTACGCCCAGCGCCAAAACTGGCGCTTTTCGGTTTTAAACGACTCGTACGGCGAACAAGGGGGGTTGAAAAGTGCCTCCTGTGAAATTGTCGGCTCCGATGCATATGCTATACTAAAAGGAGAGTCAGGCGTGCACCGCCTAGTGCGTATTTCGCCGTTTTCGGCGAAAAAACTGCGGCACACGTCTTTTGCGCTGGTAGAAATTATGCCCGCAATCGTTCCCCAGGCGCTTCAACTGAATCCTGGTGAATTGCGGGTGGACACCTATCGTTCGTCCGGAAAAGGCGGACAAAACGTAAATAAGGTGGAAACCGCAGTCCGGGTAACGCACATTCCAACCGGCATTGCCGTCGCAGTTCAATCCGAACGTTCCCAAGCGCAAAACAAAGACAAGGCTCTCCAAATGCTCGCCTCGCGCCTGGCACAAAAAATGGAACGCGAACAGGCGCAGACCCTGAAAGATTTAAAACCGGAAATGAAAGCGGGCTCCATTGAATGGGGAAGCCAGATTCGTTCGTATGTGTTGCACCCATATCAGATGGTAAAAGACCATCGCACGGGAACCAAGTCGTCCCAGCCGGATAAAGTGCTTGATGGCGACCTGGATGATTTTATTTCCACCGAACGCACGATCGCATAGCCCTATGATTCATTACAAAGATATTTCTACCATCTACGCAGGGGATTTCATGGCCCTGGATGGAATAAATCTTGATATCAAAGACGGGGAATTCGTATCTATTGTTGGACCGGCCGGTGCGGGCAAATCAACGCTCTTGCGGCTTTTGACGCGCGAATTAACGCCTAGTTCCGGGCAAATTATTGTGGACGGTGTGGACCTTGCCGCCGTTGAATCTGACTCTATCCCTCTTCTACGCCGTAAAATCGGCACCGTGTTCCAAGATTTTAAACTACTTGCCACTAAGAATGCTTTTGAAAATGTTTCCTTCGCGCTTGAAGTTTGCGGAGCAAGCGATGATGAGATTCAAAACGATGTGCCGAAAGTGCTTGGCATCGTCGGCCTCGGAGATAAAACCCAGAACTTTCCGCACCAGATGTCCGGTGGAGAAAAACAGCGCCTCGCAATTGCCAGGGCGCTTATTCATCGTCCGCGCATTATTCTTGCTGACGAACCTACGGGCAACCTGGACCTGGTGAACAGCTACGATGTGCTAAAATTACTTATGAAGATTAATGAGCTTGGTACAACGGTTATAATGGTTACGCACAACCGCGATTTGGTAAATGCTGTCGGGCGCCGTGTTGTTACGATGGAACGAGGTAAAATCGTGCGCGATCAGGTGGAGCAGGGGAAATATATTATTTGAGTAAATACATAAGCGCAGGTGAGTGAAACGAGCCGAGCATAGTCGTAATTACTCACCCGCCCAAGTTTTGTAAAGCAAAATTTAGGCGGGTGCGGAATTTAGTAAAGGTTCGTCTGCTAACGCATTTCCTCACCTAACAAAATTCGCATGTTCAAACAGAAACTTTCTAGAGTATTTTGGGCCGGCTGGACAAACTTCAAGCGTAACAGCTACGTCAGCTTCGGCACGACCGGTGTCATGGTACTCGTGCTTCTTTTATTCTTGAGCATCATCGCCTTGAGTTTTCTTTCAAGCACCGTCGTGACATCGCTCCAGGATAAAGTAGACGTTTCCGCATATTTCAAACAACAGGCGAGCGAAGAAGAAATAAACCAAGTCAAAGGCGATTTGGAATCCCTGGCCGTCGTCCAGTACGTTGAATACATTTCGCGCGATAAAGCGTTGGAAGATTTCAAACAGCGCCACGCGGGCGACGCGCTTATCCAAGAGTCGCTTGCGCAGTTAGACGAAAACCCGCTCCAGGCATCTTTAAATATCAAAGCTAAAGAATCTTCACAGTACGCCGCGATTGCGAGCTTTCTTGAAGGCAACCGCTTCCGCACCTTGATAGATAAAATTAACTTCTATGAGAACGAGCAGGTCATCAGCAGAGTAGAGGGAATCACCACCGGCCTTCGCAATGGTGGGCTTGCCGCCACCCTTGTATTAGCCGTTATAGCCGCTTTGGTGACCTTTAATACCATCCGCCTTACCATTTACAGCCAAAAGCAGGAAATTGAGATTATGCGCCTTGTAGGAGGCTCAAATCTCTACATAAAAGCCCCATATCTAATAGAAGGCGCCTTTTACGGCATATTCGCCGCCGTGCTTGCCCTGCTCGTCTTTTACCCAGTTGCATTTGCCGTTTCGCCTAAGGTTGCCATGGTAATGCCGGACGTAAATCTTTTCGGCTATTTCACCGGTTCTATAATTCAGATTATTCTTTTGATAATGGCCGCCGGTGTCGGTCTCGGCGTTATCTCCAGCTTCATCGCCATCCGCCGCTTCCTCAAGATCTAAAAGAATATAAAAATGTCCAAACCGAAACTCCTAATTATCGGTGTGTTGTTAGTTCTCTGTGTGGGTGCGGTTATTTTACTTTTTAAAACTCCTGAAGTTTCAGATGGTTTCATAAATCATACTGTTCCAAACGGAGAATTTAAGTTCGCTTATCCAAGCCCATTCTATTTATTAGCCGATTACATAACCTCGTATCCAGAAAAGCCTGTGATTACAAACGAGCTTGAACGCAGAGAACTTTATGTGCAGATTATTAAATACGATAAATTACTAGCGACAAAAGAAGATGCTTGTCGTGAATTTATAAGACTAAACCCAGGAGAAAAGTGTGGAGTTTCTGTCCCACTGACACAGGAAGATTTACAACGGGAGAAAATTAAAATAGATACATCAAGCACAGATACAAAAATTGAATCTAGTTCAAAATTTATTGGGGGTACAATCACTATTTTAGATGGAAGAAGTTCGCTCTACTCACTTTATTACTCTGATCAGGCTGGAATTTATTACGTGCGCCTATCAGTATTTACGGATAAGGGAGATCTTATTTGGCTCGAAGTTCCTTTGTGGGGGATAGCTTCCTTGGATGCTGCTAAAAAAGACGCTCGAGTTGTTGAGTTTTGGGAAATTATTTCTACGCTAAGATTTTCTCGTTAGTTCTACGGGTTTCGTTTCGTATATAAGCTGAATATGTTATAATTTCTTCCGGACGTTTTGTGTTTGTGTCGTTCAGGCCGTTTCACATCTGACAAAACAAGGGAGGTAGCATGCGAAGACTGTTTGCGTTGTTGATCCTGTGCCTCGTCGTGCTCGGGCTGTTCGCCCAGAAGAGCGAGGCCCGGCTGTCCAACAACAACCGGCGCGCTGTCGTGCTGGAGGCGTTCTACGCCTTGCATCCGGGTCACGGCGGCTGGAGCGACAAGTGGATCGGTCCCAACTGCGCCAGTAACTGGAACTACCTTGCCAACGACTCCAACGCCTACGGTGTCGTTAAGAACTGGTCTGGTTACGGTTGCTCCTTCGCGTCGGTCTGGAAGGTGTCCGGCGATGGCTGTAGTAGCAGTGGTTGGCCGGCGAGCTTCTTCAATAACATGGTTTCCTATGGCTACGGCTCGTTCAGTGGTTGGTACGGTTCCGTGGGGAGAGGTGGCCAGTGCAAGTACTTCGCAAACCTCATTCTCTACCGTTCGGAGTCCCACCAGGCCATGTTTCCCAGCTACGCCACCATGTGGAGTAACACCGAGACCAACCTGGCTCTCGCCAAAGAGGGCGATGTTATCCTGACTGTTGATCAGGGTATCACGAACCACGTTGCCATTGTGGTTGAGGTCAAGAAATCAGGGAGTACGGTGACCGGTCTAGATGTGATTGATGCCAACTGGGTTACCGACAACGGCACTACCAACCGAGAGGTGATCGCACGACACCTGTTCTCGCTGGCATCTATCCAGGGGGTCTACCGGATCTGGAAGGGAACGGCGTACTACAACGAGCAATACGTTCCCTAAGGAGGAAGGGAACAACGTCCAGAGGAGCGCTTCGGCGCTCCTCCTTTTTTATTTCTACCGAGGAAATTTCTCGGGATCAAAGCGGAAAGAGTGAACGATCGTCTCTGTTTCGGGGTGAGGTGGGTAACTATTGCCCTCATTGGCGTACTCAAGACCGATATTGATTCCTTCGTGATTCATTAGCACTTTGTACCCGGTAGGTTCCTGTCCTCTACTATGAATAACCGGGCCTCCATAGGCGGACACACCATCAAGTTTGAAGTACTTAAGTTGCGGGTTGATCGTGACATCAACAGAATTTGAGAAGAGGCGAGCCAAGTCAGGATCCTCAAGTTCTCCAGTAGTTGCGGCCATTGAAGCATCGACGCCGACGGTGATGTCGCCGTCGGCAACAGTGTTTCCTTGGCTCGTCATGCATTCGTTTTGCTGACTGATAATGAGCTGAAGAGAATGGACCTTTTCAGAAATGAGTTGGGACATGTCATCGCACACCTGCCATGTTGGCGGATATCGGAATTTAATCCCAAACTTTTCGTTTGTATACGTCTTCCAATCGGCTGGCACTGGATATTGGTCGCGAACAAAAAGAAAAATTGCCATCACCGCAACAATGCCGACTGCCAGAGACTTAATAATAAGTTTATTTTTCATAGTCTTAACCTGCTAGTGATTTTATCGTAAACTCTGCATGTGTCAATTTAATTTTCTACTACTTCTGTAAACCATTGAAAAAGCTCTGATTTTAATGTAGAGTATGTATGTTTTACGAAAGATATTGCGGGATAGTGTAATGGTAGCACGCCACACTCTGGATGTGGAAATCTAGGTCCGAATCCTAGTCCCGCAGCAAAATAAGCATGACTTCAAAAAATATAAATATGCCGAAGGCGGGTGTGTCGGACGTTCTTCGGGCGATTTGGCGCGGCATCTACCCTCGGCGGTGGCTATTTTTGTTTGTTCTTGTGGTGTTTGTTGGCGGCAGTATCGTTCAGTTATTAATTCCGCTTCTGTATAAGCAATTCTTTGATCTGCTGACGAGCGGTGGTGACAAAATATTGGCGGCAAAAGGCCTTGTTCACGCCATTGTACTAATTTTAGGACTCAACCTAACCGGCTGGCTTTTACAGCGAACCGGCATGCTGGCAATCAATGACTTTGAATCCAAGACGATTGTCAGGTTAAAACAGTTGTCTTTTGAGTATCTGATTAATCATTCGTATTCTTTTTTCTCAAACAACTTCACGGGTTCGCTGGTTCAACGAATTAACCGCTTCAGCCGCTCCTTTGAAGTCCTTACCGACCACCTGGTTTTTAACTTCGTACCCCTCCTGATTAATGTTTTCGGAGTGATCTTGGTTCTGTGGCTTCAACAGCCAAATATCGCCTATATCATTATGGGGTGGGTAGTTTGTACGGTTACCTTTAATTTTCTGTTTTCAAGGTGGAAGGTTAAATACGACATTAAATCCGCGGCGGCGGATTCAACCACGACCGCAGTATTGTCGGACGATATTACAAACCAGAACACCATCTTGTCGTTTACCGGATCAAAACACGAAGTTGAGTCGTTCCGAAAAGTTTCCAATGATCAGGCGCAGGCGATGCGTTTGACCTGGGATTTGGGTGTGGTTGCCGATGCCGTTCAAGGGGCCTTCATTATCGCGATGGAGTTTTTGATTTTCTACTACACCATCCGCTTTTGGCAGAGGGATGCGATTACTGTGGGTACATTTGTCTTGATTCAGGCGTACATTCTCGGCCTGGGCCAGCGTCTTTGGAATTTAAGCTCTATTGTTCGCAATGTCTATCAGGGATACGCCGACTCTAAAGAAATGGTAGAAATTATGATGTTGCCGCACGAGGTGCAAGATATACCATCTGCCAAACTGCTCGTTGTCAGGCGCGGGGAAGTGCAGTTAAAAGATCTTACTTTTAATTTTAACGATACCCGCTCGGTTTTGAGCGGAATTAACTTGTCCATCGCCGGCGGCGAAAAAATCGCTCTTATCGGGCCGTCCGGTGCCGGTAAATCCACGTTAGTAAAACTGCTCTTAAGAATGTATAACCTGACATCGGGCACCATTCTGATAGACGGCCAGGATGTTCAAAGAGTCACACAAGTTAGTTTGCGCGAGAATATCAGTTTGGTACCACAGGACCCGATCCTGTTTCACCGATCGCTCATGGAGAATATCCGCTACGGGCGAAGAGACGCAACTGACCAAGAAGTTTTTGAAGCGGCCAAGCTTGCGCATTGCGACGAATTTATTGAACCGCTCCCGCTTAAATATGAAACATTTGTCGGCGAGCGAGGCATTAAGTTGTCCGGCGGCGAACGTCAGCGCGTGGCAATCGCTCGCGCCATTCTTAAAAATGCTCCAATTCTTGTTTTAGACGAAGCGACTTCCAGCTTGGACTCTCACTCCGAATCTTTAATTCGCGACGCTCTGGATAAGCTTATGGAAGGCAAGACCACAATTGTCATTGCCCACCGCCTGTCCACGATAAGAAAAATGGATCGTATCGTGGTTGTTGATGGGGGCAAGATAACCGAAGAGGGAACCCACGAAAGCCTGCTCGCCAAGGAGGGGAGTTTGTATAAGCATCTCTGGGATCTCCAAGCCGGCGGTTTTATAACGGAGTAGGTGTAGGCGACCAATACCGCCCCTTGAGGGCGGTATTGATTAGGTGTATTGTTGGGCTGATTGAGATGCCTGGACCAATCAAGGCCATGAAACGACAAATCATCATTATTAATGGTGGCAGTACATATGATTCCTATGCGGAATATCTGAAGCACCTCAAGGGTGTGAAGCTTGATTTTGATCGCCTTATGAGAGTTGGGTGGAAAGATTCGTTTGCGCGAAAGTTGGGCGAGGGTTTTCAGGTGATTCAGCCTAAAATGCCCAACCCCAATAATGCAAAGTATGTCGAATGGGTCATTTGGTTTCGCAAAATCACCCCGTTTATCAAAAGCGGAGCAGTCTTGGTGGGGCATTCATTGGGCGGAATCTTTCTTACGAAATACCTATCCACTCATTCGTTCCCAAAAAAGATAAGAGCAACTATACTAATCGCGTCCCCATTCCATAAAAATGGAATGGAAGAGTCACTTGGAGATTTTAAACTGTCCACATCACTTCGGAAGTTTACAAAACAGGGTGGGAAAATATTTATCTATCACAGCACTGATGACCCAGTTGTACCAGTAGAACATGCCGAAGAGTATCACAAAATGCTTCCGAGCGCTGTGCTACGAATATTCAAAAATAAAGCCCATTTCAACCAATCTTCTTTTCCAGAGTTGGTAAAAGAAATCCGATCTTTGTAATCAAACCGTCCCTTGAGAGCCTTTAATTGGGTGTTTAGTTTACCACTCCTCTTTTTCGTGGTATACTCTTGTGCTCTAGAAATATATGGCACAAGGAGAATCCGTCATCAGATTTGAGAAGGTGTCCTTTGAATTCGGACACAACAAGCCCATCTTGGAAGAGGTGGATTTTTCCGTGCGCCGAGGCACGAAAATGACGATTATGGGTCAGAATGGGGCGGGGAAGAGCACGATCTTTCAGCTCGTTACGGGAGCCCTACAACCTGAATCCGGGAACATTCATATTGCTTCGGGCCTCACGATTGCCTTGGCTCGCCAGACCATCGCCCGCGATCAGCTTGATCTGACGATCCGCGAGTTCTTTGAAAAGTGTTTTGACGGAGCCTCCTTCGCCAACCTGCCTGCCGGCAAGGCAGGGGCTTCGGCGGGCCGAAGAAAGATATACGACATTGATCCCAAAATTGATGCGGTGTTGGAGATCGTCAACCTGCATGCGCCCCATGACCGCATTGTCCGCTCGTTTTCGGGTGGCCAGCAGGCGAGGCTTTTGCTGGCTTCGGCGCTGATTCAGGATTCAGATGTGCTGTTGCTGGACGAGCCGACGAATAATTTAGATAAAGAAGGTATTGCGCACCTGCGCCAGTTTCTCATAGACTGCAAAAAGACCTGCTTGGTTATTTCGCACGATGCGGACTTTTTGAACGCGTTTACGGAAGGCGTGTTGTATCTGGATGTGTACACAAGAAAGATTGAACAATACCAGGGAAACTATTTTAACGTAGTGGAGCAGATTTCCGCCCGGATTGAAAAAGAAAACAGTAAAAACGCGCGCCTGGCGAAAGACGCGATTGAGAAAAAAGAAAAAGCAAACTTTTTTGCCATGAAAGGCGGACGCCTGCGTTTATTGGCAAAGCGCATGCGCGAAGATGCCGCCGAAATGGAAGAAGCACAGGTAGATGTGCGAAAAGAAGACAAAACCATCCGCCCGTTTACCATCCCGGCGCAAACCGGACTCATGGGGGATATTGTGACCATCAGCTCGGTGTCGGTTATTAAAAAACATAAGGCCACGCAAAAGAAAGTAGAAATCGCTTTAAAGAAAAATAAACACCTGTTGCTCGCCGGGCCGAACGGTATCGGCAAGAGCACGCTTTTGGAAGCGTTGGCATCGGGCAAGGCCAAAGGGTCCGTGATTGCACCGGGGGTAACCGTCGGCTACTACCGCCAGGACTTTTCTACTTTAAATTTTGAAGACACCGTATACGAATCGCTTCAGGCAATGGGCAAGGGCTTGGACAACCAAGAAATCCGTTCTATCGCGGCAAGCTTTTTAATTACAGGCGATGTAATCGGTACCAAGATTGGAAATCTCTCGGAGGGACAGAAAGGATTAGTCGCATTTGCACGATTGGTCATCCAAAAGCCTGGATTATTGATTTTAGACGAGCCGACAAACCATATAAACTTCCGCCATATTCCTGTAATCGCGCAGGCACTGGATAAATACGAAGGCGCGATGATTCTCGTGAGCCACGTTCCGGATTTTGTGAGCCAAATCAGGATTGATGAAACGCTGGACTTGGGGGAGTAAACATGTTATTATTGAGGCAACGAGATGATAAAAGGAACTTCGTCGAACCCCTTTTTCAGTACTCCAGGTAAGTAACAAAAACATAACTCTAAAATATGAACACAGGAATTATTAAGAGCAAACCAGTAGGCAAGGACTTTGCGTTTATCAAGATTGAAGGAAAAGATGGAGATCTCTTCTTTCACAAAAGCGAAGTAACCGACCCGGCTGGCTTTGAAGGCTTGAACGAAGGCGACGCAGTCACCTTTGAAACAAAGCAGGACAACCAGGGCCGCACGAACGCGGTCAATGTAATGAAGTCTGCCTAAGACAATTTACGCAGGCATCTAAAGATAAGAGGCGGTGTAAACCGCCTCTTATCGCGTAAAGCTTCACTTTTAATGCGGAAGTATTAATATATAGATATGAATAAAAATTGTTCAGGGGCGGTCTACGGGCTCGGCTTGATCGGCGCAGGGGTATTCTTCGTCCAGCAGGCGACAACCTTCTGGGGCGGGGTCATAGGCATACTAAAAGCCATTATCTGGCCCGCATTGATGGTGTATAAGCTCCTCGGCTTCCTAGGTTAGTTCCACAGCATCTCAATATGCCAACCTTCGCTGACAAGTCTTTAAGTTTCTATAAAAACCTCAAGGCGCCGGCTGGACTGCCAAAGGGTGTCTCGGCGATGAATCCGTACGAGGATGATTCGGTCTGTCAAAACCTGGAGAAGTTTCTTAAAAAGTTTTTTAACGACGATAAACAAAGGATTTATGTTTTCGGAATCAACCCCGGCCGTTTCGGCGCGGGGCTGACCGGCGTGACGTTTACCGATCCGGTGTGCCTGGAAGAATACTGCGGAATTAAAAACGATCTGGACAAGCGCAAAGAAATCTCGGCCGAGTTCGTGTATAAGTTCATAAATCACTATGGAGGCGCATCCAAGTTCTATAATAAATTCTTTCTTACCGCCGTTTCACCCATTGGCTTTGTACGGAACGGCATAAACTATAACTACTACGACGATAAAGAGCTCTTGGAGGCCTCGCGCCCATTTGTGGTTAAAACCATGCACGACCAGCTCAAAATGGGCGCCAATCGCAACGTGGCAATTGTTTTAGGGACCGGCAAGAACCAAAATGCCTTTAATTCGTTGAATGAAGAGTTCAATTTATTTAAAACCGTTTACTTCCTTGATCACCCAAGATTTATAATGCAGTATCGCCGCAAACGCCTGACGGAGTACTTAGACAAATATAAACAAGTCTTTTCTCAGGCTCTTCATGATATATAAAACCACCTCTTGACGAGTATGTTATACTGGTAGTAGGTAGAAAAACGCCCATTCCGGGCGTTTAACCGCCAAGGAGGAAGCATGCGACGAAAGCGCTGGATGTTGCGCGCCGTGGCTCACTGCGAATCGGGCTGCAGACGCGTGGCCAGGGAACCTTCGGGTTCCCTGGCCGTTTTAATTTGTCCGAATAAAAAATCCATGATAATATATTTTCTCATGTTTTTACATCACACACTAAGACAGAAAAATGTAAAAACCTTTGACCAAGCCATGCGTTTTGCCGCTCAAATTACTTCGAAAAATATCGTAACTGACCTTCAAAAAGGGGAAATATACATCGTTTCTGCGGGTGTTCCGTTCGGAAAATCGGGCTCAACGAACCTCCTCCTCGCACAACGGGTCTAAATAGGTAAAAAAGGAGGGTTTAGAAAGTTTAAAAACAGACTTTTTGGCGGTTAGTCATAAAAACCCTTGTGGATAAGTAGTTATTTAACATAAGGCGAAACCCTGATACTATTTAAGTAGTAAATGGGTTACCTGGTTCAATATCGTAAGAACAACCTCAAAAACAGCGCATTAGAGATGCGTAAGCGGGGTTTGTCGTACAATGAGATCAAAAATTTGATCTCCATTTCAAAGGGTACTCTCTCCCGGTGGTTTAGGGGGGTTGAATTGACCGAAGTTCAGAAAAAAAAGTTGGAAGATCGTCGCCGGTCGGCAGGCATCCGAGGATCAAAAACCAGAAAACTGAAAACTCAAGAGGCGATTGAAAAAATAAAACGCTCTTCCGCGAACAACATTAAAAAAATTTCTCCTCGCGAGCTCTGGCTGATGGGTATCATGCTCTATTGGCGGGAAAGATTTTTGCACGGCAGGGAACATAACACAAAAGAGGGCGTAAACTTTTCCAGCTCTAATCCAAATTTAATAAAATTATTTTTAAAATGGCTTCGCGATGTGGGCGGACTTAAAAATGATGAAATAAACTTTGCAATCTTCATTGGCAAGAGTAAAAAAGACTCTATTCACAAAGCAGTCGGTTATTGGTCACGAATTACTTTATTTCCCAGAGAAAGTTTTTCAAGATTTTACCTTCAACCAGAGAACCAAAAAGCTCCGAATAAAAAAAGACGAAAACCTGTCAAGAGGGGTAAATACGGCTTTCTTCAAATTAAGGTTAGGGCTAGTTCTATGCTTGCTAGACAAATCTCCGGCTGGATAAATGGAATTCAGCAACTTTTATCAAACTCTTAATAAACATTATAAAAAACGTATTAACGTTTATTAAGAAACATCAATACATACCAAACTAGTTTTAGGACTATTTTTTAGATTTTTTAGTAAATAAAGAGCCCTCTGTGCCCGGACAATAACAATTGTCGCGAACACAGAGGGTGTGTGCTTGGTTCTCAAGCTGCATATGGGCGATACGCTCCACGGTGCTGGTCACGCAGCTCGTTGACGAGGCGGTGCGTCGTGCGAGCTCTCTCGGCGATCCTGTTACTCTCGATGCCGACGACCCTGGAGAAGTTCTTCAACGCGACCTGTGCCTCGTTGGCGATTTCCTGAAAGAGATCCAGGATTCGTTCGTCTGGCGCGTATCCAGCACCAAGAATGTCTATCGCGTGTTGGATGGCTCCTTCTCTGAATGCCAAGTGCCAGCGTTCGCTGTCGGCTCGTGCCATTGTCCGAACACCGATCTTCTGTTGGATCATGCGCCAGAACTGCCAGGGCTTGATGCTGGCGGATGCCGATGCGAGCCTCCTGTTCGCATCGTACCAGTTCTCTTGTTGCCTCTGCTTGCTAAGTCCTACGAGATGGAGCTCGTCTCCCAAGAACCCCAGCGCTTCTTTGCGAACCTCTTCCTGATTCATTATTCGTCCTCCCCGAGTTGTTGCCATTATATTCTGATTGGGTAGGATGGCAACATGGCTTCTCAACCTTCCCTTTTAGACGCAACCAATACGCCAACGCTTTCGGTCAGCCAGTTTTTGGATTTTATAAATGAAACAATAAGCGAGGTTGGATTTTCAGTTCAAGGAGAAATAACCGGATGGAAAGTTCATCCTTCCGGAGTTTACTTTTCACTCAAGGATAAAGAAGACAACAGTCTCATGGATTGCTATCTAAGTCCGTACGCGTTTCGTGGCATGGGAATTACTGTTGAAGATGGACTGGAAGTAAAAGTAAACGGTGCCCCGAGTATTTATAAACCCAAAGGCAGATTTAGTTTCAGAGTGGAAACGATGGAATTGGTCGGCGAAGGCTCGCTTAAAAAATCGTACGACCTGTTAAAGAAGAAACTTGAGGAAGAGGGGCTCTTTGACAGAAAACGAGAATTGCCGGAGTTCATCACCCGCATCGGCGTTATTACTTCGCGCACCGGAGCGGTGATAGATGACTTTAAAAAGAATCTCTCCAAACTCGGGCTACATATATATCTGTACGATGTACGCGTGGAGGGTGCCAGGGCGGCGGACCAGATTACCAAAGCCATTGGTTGGTTTAATAAAAACATGCCGGATCTGGATGCGCTCGCGTTAATGCGCGGTGGCGGTTCACTGGAAGATCTTCAGCCGTTCAACAACGAAATCGTGGTGCGCGCTTTGTTTGCATCTAAGATTCCGACGATTGGCGCTATTGGCCACGACCGCGATGTTCCGATTGCCGCGCTGGTTGCGGATTCAATGACATCTACGCCGACGGCTGCCGCAATGTTGATTAATCATTCCTGGGATCGGCTTACGACCGCACTTCCGCAACACGAAAGAGATTTAATCTATAACTTTGATAATTTGTTATCTCAAGCGAAGGGTTTGGTTGATGTAGGGGATATGACTCATCTTTTCCGAAGATTATTGGATGAAATAACAGCCAAAGCCAGATCGTTTGAAACGTATCTCCAGGGTGTTGATCCGGCAAGGAATCTCAAACTGGGTTACAGTATTATTATGGATATCCGGGGAAAGGTTCTGAAAGACACTAAAAACCTTACTCGTGGTAAAGAAATTTCTGCCCGACTGGCAAAGGGATCATTTACGGCAAAAGTAGAGGATGTTGGTGAAAACTAAATTCATTTACCAGGTTTTAGAATTATTGACGTGGTTGCTTATAAATACTATCCTCTGTCCTTATGAAAGAAGTTCTAAACAGTATTAAGGATGGAGATTTTTCCATCCTTGATTCAAAAGTTTATTCCGAAGATCAATTACGCAAGTTAGCCGAGCAAATTAAGGGTCATTCAGCATGGTTTGCTATGGTTAAAGAGGTTATTTTGAATATTCCTAATTTTGGTAGGAATTTTGACTGGAATACTGGTAGTATACTTCAGCACTTGGGTGCTGATGTTGTTGTTGATGTTCTTCGGACAAATAGTGAGATCCTTCTCAACTCGGTCGGGTTGGCGTGGGTACTTGGTGAATTTCGAAATACTAATAGGATTATTACCGATTTTTTATATTTTGTTGTTAAAAATGGAGTAAATAGTGATGCGTGGTGGCGTGCTGCATTTTCTCTAGAGAAACTTGGGGTTGAAGAGGCTGTCAATCTTCTTAAGATGTCTCTAAAAAAAGATTTAATCAAAGATTTAGATTTCTATCTAAATAAAATTAATAATAAAAGATCACTCGTTGCCATTTTGATACTTAGCAATGTGGAGAATATAGAACAGGTTATATATCCAAGCATTAAAAAAACATTTCTGGAAGCCAATGACGATGCAACAATTATAAATTGTTGTTGGCTAGTTGGTAGGTTAAAACTTATTGATACAGAAATTTACGAAAAATTACTTAAATTGATAGTCCACTCTAATTATGAGCTTAAATATTACACATTCTTTGCGCTTCAATACAATGCAACTGAAAGATTGCGGCCAATTCTCGAAAAAGCGCTAAATGATACCGACCCACTTATTCGTAAAATGGCCGCTCGAGGGTTAATGAATATTGGTAATGAGCAATCGTTGAAAGCTTTAAATGATACGCTGTACAAGGAAGGAGAGGAGTCTGTGGTTTCGGAAGTTAGCAGAGCTATTTATAACCTCAAAAATCCGGCTGATAGAACTAGATTATTGTTAGAGATTAAATCGTATCGTAACGAGAATGGAATGATTTCTGACGAAAGCGATAAGTGGTATCGAGATCCAGGCGTATACCACACATTTTCAGAAGCAGAGGATCCAGAGAATATTTGTTTTTCTCTCATTCAAAAACGCATTGGTGATACACAGATCAAAAATCCAATTGATCTAGCAACTGGAACAGGAAGAATGATATGGCAAATTTTAGAAAAGATGCCCTTTGTTGGGACGTTGTTTGCCGTTGATGCAAGTGAACAGATGTGTGACTTTGTCACGAAAATAATAAAGCGAGAACGAAAGTTCACCAATAATATTAAAGTTATTAACTCGGATATTCTGGACACAAAAAAATATCTGAAACAATCATCTACATTTATAATTAGCTCCTTCGGCTTTCCTAGCAGGATCTCTGATGTTAATTTGTGCATCGATGAGTTGAGGGCGGTAGAAACTCTATTGGATCCCAACGGATTATTTTTTACAATCGGATGGGATGAAACATTTAATGATGATCTAAATAAAATGTGGTTTAAATTTATCCCTGATAAAATTCCAGCTAACAATTTTGAAGAATGGAGACAAAATCGGGCTACAGCTATTACGAGTCCAAGAAACACAAATCTAAGTTGGCTTAAAAAGGGAATAGCGGTTCCGCTGCAGTTCGCCTCCCTAAAAGAATCCGCATTTGTTATGGGATATCTATTTGGGCGTGATGCGGCTCAGTACGTCGTAAATAGTGGTAAGACAGAGTGGAGTATGTCACTGGGTATAACATGCAACACAAAAGAGGAATTGAGAAATATTATACAATCACATGAAAGAAATTGAAATTTTATTCGAAATTAAAAATCAGAAAGAAGGAGTATTAAAATCACTTGGCCGGTTTACTGCACATGGTATAAAGAGGACCCTGGATATCTACTTCGCAGATCCGTTGCGAAAAGATCTCCAGCGTGACGCAGATGGCCGCCTACGTGCTTCTTTCAGATTGCGCCAAAAAGATGACAAGTGTTCGATTGCTTATAAAAATGATCATTTTAATAATGACGAGTGGATTTATTCAGATGAACACGAAACTTCGGTAGGAGATTTTGATATTGCGATTCGCATTATAGAACACTTAGGCCTTAAGGAATTGGTCAGAATTGATAACGAGAAGTATACCTTTACTACACCTGAATATGAGATTGTTTTTGAAGATGTAAAAAATTTAGGCTATTTTCTGGAAGTTGAAAAATTGCATGAGGTTCCAGATGAGATGGTAGTATCTGCTAAGCAAGAAATTAGAGATTTTGCCTCTAATCTTGGTCTGAACCTCGGCAGTGAACTCAATGCGGGCAAGCCAGAACTTATGCTTGCTAAAATCCAAAACTGATCTGTTTATAAATTTATAATCATGCGAGCGACATTCAAACAATCCAGCTCCTTGTTAACGAAGTTATACATAGCTGGCCTTTCGAGTCGCCATAAATGCTTTGCTCCGATACCGCCAGGAGAGGCAAAGAGACTTTCACATTTTATTGATAGGAAAGTTAATATTCCTAATTTTACCCGCTATTCTAAATGTATTTCATTTAAGCGAGATTTTATTTTCGGAGAAATACCTATTGGATTGAAAGCGCAACTTAAGAATATTAATCTTCGTGGGGTTAAATATGCACGAGCAATAAAAAATACCCGCGATCTATCTATACTTTGGATAAAAAACCGCCGATCAATAACAAACTACCTGAAGTCGATTAAAGCAGATTCAATAAAAAGTTTTAGTGTTATAAATGTGCCTGGAATCGGGGAGATATCAGAGACACTCGGAGACATACTTATCTTGGGGGCTGATATTCCTGTTAAAATCGGGTTTGCGATTTTTCTTGAAGAGTTTCTTCACTCCGTTGTAAATGTGCCGACAGAATTTAAAGACAGCAATTTAAATGAAGAAGCATATATTGGTTTGCATCTTTATTATCTATTAAATAAACTCAGATATAGTTCTTCAGTCGTAGATTCGGTTGTTTTTGGGTGGCAGAATGGGCGTCGAAAAAAGTTAGTTAAGAAACTGATTGAAAGTTATTCTAAATAATTATCTAAAATCATTTAAACCACCATGCCAACCGACAAAACAAAAATTTCCGATTTAATTTCAAAACTAGAGAAGATCGTTCAGTGGTTTGACGC
>ERZ1292623.1338-Hain-H51-01um-R1-1338-length-23951-cov-4_pt2 | contig 16451 bp, 14 predicted proteins | sample MGYA00564398_ERZ1292623 | MGnify/ENA primary metagenome ERZ1292623 (study PRJEB36523, sample SAMEA6512633) | groundwater metagenome | collected 2019-01-07 | study: AquaDiva: Metagenomics assemblies of 32 groundwater samples | reverse complement strand
CCAGCGGGGTGCGAGGACCCGGGTAAGCGCGCCGACCCCGACGTCGTGGTGGCGGTCGACCGGGAGGTGGCCGCGCACGAGGTGGCATTTCGCCAGCCGCGGGGAGGTCAAGCGGCGGGCGCGTCGGGAGCGGGAGACGGTCGTGGGGCAGCTCCGCCGGTGGTGGTCGGCGAAGTACCACCTGCCGCCTAACGACCTGCGGTTCGAGGGTCAGTCCGTCGGTGAGTTGCTGGCGGAAGTCTGGTCGGACGGACGGGACCAGAAGGCCGCCGCGCGCGCGCCGTCGTTCCTCGGGGAGGAGCCGCGCTCGCACGCCCCCGACGCCGAGGTGCTACCCTACGACCGCCCGCACCTGACGGGCGACCCCTGGTCGGACGAGTACGAGCTGGCGATAGCCCGCGGCGAGGAGCCGAACCTCTAGCATGCCCACCGACGAGAGAGTCCGGACGACCCTGGAGGTCCGGGCCGACGCCCGGCAGGTCGGCCAGTTGGAGGGGCTCTTCAAGCGGGTCTTCTCGCCGGCGCACGTCGCCAGGTTCAACGACCAGATGTCCGGGATCGCCGATGCGCTCGGCGAAATCGTCAAGCAACAGCAGGCCCTGGTCATGGAGACCCGGGGCCTCCGGTCCGTGGCGGAGGGGTACGCCGCCATCAAGCGGGAAGCCGAGGCAGCGGGGCGCGCCGCGCGTGGGGTCGCCGGAGCCCACGGGGGCGGCCCCGGGGGTGCCCCCCGTGGGGGAGGGGGGTTCGCCCCTGCCGGTGCGCCTGGTGGTCAACGGCGGGCGACCGTGGCGCAGTCCGTGGGCGGTCTCGTCCGCGGGACGGGCGCCCTGGTGGCCGGCGGCCTGGGCGGCGTGGGGGTCCTCCCCGGGATGGTCCGTGCCGGCGGGGGCGCCGTCTCGGAGGCGGCAAACCTCGTGCCCGGGTTGGGGGCGATCTTGAAGGGTCTGGGGTTGGCCGCGACGGCGGTCATGACCGCCGGCACGATCTCGTCGATGCGTAACTACGGGAAATTCGCGGGGTATGCGCCGGAGCTATCCCGCGCGCAGGCGCTGGGAACGCGCATGGGGCCGGACTTCATGCTCGGCGCGCAGGGAATGGGCTTCGGGGCGCCCGAGGCGACGCAGATGGCGACCGGCGCCGCGAGGGGCGGCGTACGCGGGGGCATCCGCCCGTCGGCGGGCCGCGCCGGCGTCGGGGCGGACCAGGTGGTGTCGGTCCTGCGGATGTTCCGCGAGCGGGGCGGGGCTGTGCGGGGCGTCGGCGGCAGCGACATGAACCGCCTCGAGCGGGTCGTCGCCGCCGGGATCAAGCTCGGCTTCAACGACGCGCAGCTCCCGCAGTTCGTCTCCGACCTGACAGGTGCGCTCGAGTCGCTGCGGGATGTAACTGGAGCGCGGGTCGACCCGGCGTCGCTCCTCGGGACGGCGCAGTTCCTCCAGTCGGTGGCGCCCGAGACCTTCTCGCAGGAGCGTGGCATCCGCGCCGCCGCTGGGGTCATGCGCGGCGCGCAGGGCGGTGCCGGCTCCGAGCAGGTGCGCCTGATGGCGCTGCGTGCCGCTGGGTTCGGTAGCGGGAAGTCGTTCCTGGAAGCGCAGGAGGCGCTCGAGACGGGCGACCTCCCCACGAACTTCTTCCAGCGATTCGTCGGGAACCTGAACGCCTACTCGCGGGGTGGGTCGGACGAGTGGCGCCGCGCCGTGCTCCGACGGGGGGTCCGCGAGATCGGCGGCGGCGGGCTCGGCAGGGACGAGGCGCAGGCGCTCCTCGGGGAGACGGGCGACGGCGCCGCGTACGCGCTGCCGCAGGGCGTTGGGCGTGTGGGCGCGATGGCGGGTCGGGCCATGGGCGGTCCTGCCGGCGAGGTCCTCCGGACGCAGGCCGAGATCACGAACCGCGAGCTGAACATCGGCATGCAGTCCGTCGAGGCGATGAGCACGCTCCGGCGCGCGGTCGTGTCGCTCGAGGAGGCGCTCGACCCGAAGATCATCGCGATGCTCCAGAAGCTGATCGACACGATCCAGACGATCCCGGCGGTCAAAGCCGCGGCCGGTCGCGGCAGGAAGTACGACCCGAGCATGGACTTTGGGCTGCCGGCAGGTGGCCATGGCGAGATCATCGACCCGCCGGCCGACCCGAGCGCGCCGACCTTCCCGAACCTCCCGACGATCAACGCTCCGGCGTCCAAGCCGCAGTCTGCGCTGCCGGACGCGGGGGAGCAGCGCCTCGCGCGGTCGATGGCGAGCGCGCTCCGGTCGGTCACGCTGACCGTCAACGTCGAGCGCGGGCAGGCCATCTTCGACGTCCCCGACACGGCGGGGATCGGCTGAGATGGCACTCGCGTCCGCACCCGGCGGGCCGACGTACGACGGTGGGACCCGCGCTCGCTGGATCGTCACGGCCTACACGCAGAACGGTGCCGAGCTGGACCTGACACCGGCCGTCGTCTCTGTCACGTGGGCAAAGTCGCTGGAGTCCCCGTCCGGGCAGTGGTCGGTCACGCTCAAGCGGGCGGCGGAACCCACCGTGTGGGACGAGGCGCTCGAGGATGACGACTGGATCGCGCTCGAGTGCGAGGTCGCGGAGCGGGGCAGGCCGCCGGCCCGGCACCTGGTCACGGTCGGGCTCGTCGACTCGGTCCGGGAGACGCGCCGGTCGGCCGGCGGCGCGGAGGTCGTCCAGTGGACGGTGACCGGCCGCGACTTCGGGAAGATCTTCGAGGAGACGGAGGTCTACTTCCAGGCAGCGGCGGCCGAGGCGGCACGAGACGCCGCCGCCGCGAAAAGCGCCGAGTTCAGCGGCAACTTCGCCGGGGCGATCTTCTTCAAGCCGGGGGCCTTCTCGCCGGCCGGCACGCCGTCGGAGATGGTCCAGGGAATCGTCTCCGCGTTCCTCGGGAAGGACGGGCTCCTCGGCGGGCAGTGGCTCGTGCCGGAAGCCGTCGCAGACCACACGCCACACCCGCCGCGCCCGTCGGCACCGGCGCTGCGGCGTCTGGCGCAGAGTGGGTACGAGACGTTCGGGAGCTACCTCGACGCCGAGTCGCTCGTCTCCGACATGGGCGGGCAGACGGTCGACCTCGGCCTGATGAACCTGACCGGCAGCTCCGGAAAGCTGCACTCGCTCCTCTACCAGTACACGGAGCCGACCGTCCACGAGCTGTTCTACGACGTGCGTCCGGTGACGTACCCGGAGCGCGACCGCGCTGGGAACGAGGCCCGGCGGTCGAGCCTGACGCGGAGCATCATGACCCTCGTCTTCCGGCCACGGCCGTTCCCGCTGGTCCTCTCCGGCGACAACCCGATCGACGCTGCGTACGCGGACGGGATGCGCGCGCCGTGGAGCGCGCTGCCGACGCACGACGTCCCCGGCACCCACGTCCTCGACGCGAACCTCGGGCGCGGGGGCCAGGAGCGGTACAACTTCTTCCTCGTCTACCCGGCGGCCGACCTCGTGCAGGCGGGCGACCCGATCTTCGGGGCCGTCGGCGTCCGGTCGATCTCGATGGACACGGCGTCGATCCGGGTCCACGGCCTCCGGAAGTTCGAGCACGCGACGCGGTACGCGCGCCACCCGGGGCCGATGCCGGCAGGGAAGGCCGCCGACAAGGACCTCGCCTACGCGAAGGCGATCCACGACCGGCTGAAGCTCTGGTACGCGCTGAACCCGCACTTCTACAACGGATCGATCACGCTGAAGCGCCTGCGGCCGGACATCCGCGTTGGCGACCGCGCGCGGCTGACCTGGCGCGACGGGCGCGAGATCGTGTTCTACGTCGAGGGAGTGCAGCACTCGTGGAGGTACCCACAGCACGGGCAGACGACGCTGACCGTCACGCGCGGCGTCCGGGCCGACGACGCGCGGATCGGCCGCATCGCTGGCGGAGGCCGGACGTGAGGGGCAAGGGCCGGCACGACGGGACGGTCATGCAGGCGGGCGTCGCCCGCGCGGAGCGCGACTACCACCCGATGGGGTGGGGCAACATGCTCCTGCGCGGGGTCGTCCTCCGGACGTACCTGGACGGCGCCCCGCTGGCCGCCGATGGGCAGCATCGGCCGTACGACGAGGCTCGCGCGATGGCGCAGGTCGAGTGCGACGTGTACCTCTTCCGGTCGCCGCGGCGCCGCGTGCTGAAGCGCGTGCCCGTCGCGCAGCACGGCTCGGGCTACGCGAATGTCCACGGCCTGTGGATCCCGAGACCGTCATCGCGGAGCCTGGATCCTGGCGGCAGGCAGGAGATCGACGGCATCGAGGGGGCGAAGACCCCCGTCCCGCCCGCGAACCCGGACGCGCTGGACGGCGACCATGTCCTCGTCCAGTTCATCGAGAACGACCCGACGCAGCCAATCATCAGCGCGTCGTACCCGCACCCGAAGGCGCGCTGGAAGGCGTCGCGGTCCTCCGGGCAGCACTACCCGACCGAACACCAGGGGACGAAGGCGAAGATCGACGAGCGCGGGAACGTGACGCTCGACACGACCGGGGCGACGCTGCCGGACGGCGACACCGTCTCGAACGACGGGAAGAGCGGCAACGTCACGGCGACGGTCAAGACCGCGGCGCAGCTCCTCATCTCGAAGGGGGCGACCTTCTTCGGGATGCTGGCGGATGGGACGCTGATCGCGTCGGCCGGCTCGGACGGGTACATCGAGTTCAGCCGGACGCGGAAGACGATGACACTCGTCGGCCCGCAGGGGCAGTACCTGACGATGAGCGAGTCGGGGATCTTCTGCATCGAGCAGAGCGGGCACTTCTGGAAGATGCAGAAGGGAGGCCCGCTGCAGATCTCGTCGTTCACCGACCTGATCCTGAGCTTGCAGACGCTCGGCGCGCAGGTCGGGGACCAGCCGTTGCCGCACGAGTTCATGTCGGCGACGGGGGGAGCCGCCGGTGGGTTCATCGCGCCGTTCCTCGCGTTCGTGAACGCGGTCAGCGCCGCGGCTGCGATCATGGCCGCTCCCCCGCTTGATCCGACCGGCGCGAAGTCCGCCGCGTTCGGGACCGCCGTCGTGACCGCCGTGACGGCGCTCCTCGCCGCGGCCGGGACGCCGCCCGGCACGAGCTGGACGGTCAAGTGAGCGCGTGCGAGTTCCCGATCCCAGTGTTGCCGACGTTGGCGCTGGTTCTACCGGCGCTCCGCCTCCCCGCGCTCCCGACGATCGACCTGCCCACGATCATCCTGCCGAGCCTCCCTGGCTTCGACATCGAGCTACCTACGATCGCGATCCCGAGTCTCGCTCTGGCGCTGCCGGCACTCCACCTCCCCGCGCTGCCGACGATCGACCTGCCGACGATCACGCTCCCGAGCCTCCCGGGTTTCGACATCGAGTTGCCCACGATTGCGATCCCGAGCCTCGCGCTGGTTCTACCCGCGCCCCGGCTGCCGTCGCTTCCGACCATCAACCTCCCGGCGATCCCGGTCCCATCGTGCCCCCTCGACTAGGGGCGTGTTAGGCTACCCCCGCTCATGTCGATCCCCGGGGCAGCGAGCGAACTCGTCGAGTCGGCCAAGACGCTGGCCGGCTTCGGGACGCCGCAGGACACGCGACAGGCGGAGCGGTTCGCCTACGTGTTCCAGCTCCACGGCCCGGCGTGGGCCGGCGACTTCCCGCTCGTCTTCCCGCTGCTCCTCAACCCGACGCGCTACTCGGTCGACGAGCCCATGTCGGCGGAGGTCACGCCGACGATCGGCGGCGTCACGGCCGAGGAGTACGGGCAGATCCTGCGCGAGGTCACGATCACCGGGACGACTGGCTTCGCCCCGAAGCAGGGGAAGTTCGGCGCGCTCTCGGACCGCCCCTACTCCGGGCTCCAGCAGATGAAGCGGCTGCGCGACCTCTTCGCGCAGTACGGGAAGCTCAAGGCCGATTCGTCGTCTGCCGGCTTCACTCGGATGACCTTCCACTGCCTGAAGGACGAGGACCACTGGGAGATCGTCCCGCGCAGCGTTCGGGTCGACCGCGACGCCCGCGGGTCCGGACGGTTCCTGTACGGATACACGATCAGCTTCACGGTCGTCGGGCTCGCGGTCGAGTTCACGCCGACCGAGAAGCCGTCGGCGCTCGGGATCGAGGAGGGGTACAAAAACGCCAGGAAGAAGGTCAACGAGATCGCCGGGGAGATCAACGACGTCATCGGTGCGGCCACGCAGCTCCAGAACGAAGTCCGGATGACGCTGAACAACAACATCTTCACGGACGTGATCGACGGGCTCGACCAGATTATGGTCGGCGTCTCCGACTTCCTTGACGGGACCGCAGCCGTCATCCAGGTGCCGAGGCAGCTCGCAAACCGCGTGCTCGACCTGCTCGAGGCGACGCGGACCGCAATGGACAGCGCCGTCGGCGTCGAGGAGTCGGTCCGGAGCTACGAGGACGCGCGGGACCTCACGAACCGGGCCGACCGACTCGTGAATGAGCTGTCCGCGTTTCACCGGAAGTCGCGCGGCGCCCCCGTCCGCGAGGCGCCCGAGCAGACGGAGCGAAACCTGCGCGAGCGGCAACTCAAGCACGAGGCGCGGACGGCGCGCGCGCTCTCGTCCACGGCGTCGTCGACGGCGCCGAATCCGCCGGCCGTGACGGAGGACTCCGAATCGGCCGCCCGCGCGAGGTTCGACCGGCTGCCGCCACCCACGCAGTATGGCGCGAGGCGGGCAGCCATCGTCCTCGACGGCGACGACATCTTCAGCTTCGCCGCGCGCGAGACGGGCGACTCCGCGAACTGGCTCCTCATCGTGTCCGCGAACGACCTCGGGCCTCCGTACATCTCGGCGTCCGGCGCCCCCGGGACGGTCCGGTATGGCGACACGCTGATGGTGCCGATCGCAGCGTCGCCCGGGGCGCTCTCCATCGTTGCGTCCGAGGGACCGGGGGAACCCGGCGAGGCTGTGCTGGCGGATCTGCACGGGACGGACCTGCTCCAGGGTGAGGACGGCGACCTCGTCGTGGACGAGGAGCACGGGTCGACGGACGTGCTGACAGCCGCCGGGATCTCGAACTACATGCAGTCGATCCGCCGCCGCCTGCGGACGTACCGGCGGACGAACGCCGTGTTCCCGAACTATGGGGTGCCGCGGGGGGTCGGGCGCCCCGGGACGCTGGAGCAGATCGTCCGGCTCCAGTTCGACACCGAGGCGGCCATCCTGGAGGACCCGCGAACGGAGGCCGTCGTCGCCAGCAAGTTCACGTCGAGCGGCGACCTCGTCGGGATCTCGCTCGACGTTCGCCCCCGCGGCGTCAGCGGCACGCGGTCCATCGCCCGCCTCGTGAGGTAACCAGCCGTGGCATTCGTCCCCAGACGCTTCGACCAGATCCTGCAAGACATGGTGAACCGCGTCATCGCGCGGACGCCGCTGACCGATCTGAACGACGGGTCCGTCCTGCTGCAGATCCTCGCCGCGTCTGCGCGGGAGGACGACGAGCAGTATGTCCAGATGACCCGGCTGCTGGACCTCTTCGGGATCCGGACGGCGACCGGAGACGACCTGGACGACCGCGCGCGGGACCTGAACCCGCTGGTCATCGCGCGCAACGCCGCCGTCAAGGCCACCGGCGAGGTCACGTTCTCGCGGACGGGGGTCGCCGGCACCGTCAACATCCCGATCGGCACGATCGTCGCAGTCCCGGTCACGGACGGCAGCGAGGCAATCGAGTACGAGACGACCGAGGCCGGGTCCATCCCGAACGGCAACACGTCGAGCCAGCCGCTCTCGATCACGTGCCTCCGGGCCGGCGCCGTCGGGAACGTCGCCGCGAACAAGATCACGTCGATCGTCACGACCGTGGCCGGCGTCGAGACGGTCACGAATGCGGCGGCCCTGACGACGGGTTCGGACCGCGAGACGGACGATGCCTTCCGGGACCGGATCACGGAGTTTCTGCGCTCGCTGTCGCGAGCGACGCCGCGCGCCATCGAGAGCGCCGCCGAGACGGTCGAGAGCGCCGCGACCGGACAGCGCATCGTCGCCGCGAAGGTGCTGGAGGACCCGAACACGCCGGGCGACTTCACCCTGCTCGTCACGAACCGGATCTCGGACTTCGGCGGCGTGCAGGAGCGCGTCACCGTCGTCAACGAGACGCTCATCAACCCGGCACTCGGTGGCGAGACGCGGTTTCGCCTGAACAACTGGCCGGTCGTCGAGGGGTCCGCCTTCGTCCTCCGGAAGAACGGTGTCCCGCTGCTGCTCGACACCGACTACGGCGTCATCCGGTCGTCCGGCGAGATCTTGCTCTACGCGGCGCTGGCGGTCGGCAACACGCTCGTCGCCGACTACGTCTACTTCATCGGGCTCATGCGCCAGGTGGCGCTCCTCATCGAGGGTGACCCGGCCGACATCGTCGTGAAACCGGGCTACCGGGCTGCCGGCTGCTTCATGCACCTGAAGGCCCCGACGCCGCAGCAGGTCGTGCTCGCCGCGAACGTGACGGTCGCGGACGGCCACGTCGTCGACGACGTCTTCAACGCCGTCGTGACGGCGTGGACGACCTACGTCAACGGGCTCGGGATCGGAGAGGACGTGCTGGTTGCCGAGCTGGTCGACCGTGCGATGGACGTCGAGGGCGTCCAGAACATCCAGGGCGTGACGATCGACGGCGGCACCGACGACGGCGCGATCCCGGACGACGGGCTGGCGTTCACGTCGACGCTGCTCATCACGATCACGTAGCGGGGTATCAGCATGTCCAGAGCGATCATTCGCATCAACGCGGTCGACGGCAGCAACCGGGCGCTGCCGCTGAACGTCGTCGTCAATCTCTCGAACAACGGCGACGGGAACGAGGCGACCTACCTCTGGTCGATCCAGGACAAGCCGGAGGGCAGCGCGGCTGCCCTCTCGTCGACGACGGCCGCGGCCCCGACGTTCACGCCGGATCTACCCGGCAGCTACCTCGTCCGACTCGTCACCGACGACAACCTCGCCACGGAGGACCGCGACCAGGTGATCGCGGGTGTCCTTCGGCTGCGGACGGCAACGCGAACGCCGGCCGCGGGCGAGACCGTCGAGGCGAGCGCGGCCCGCGGGTGGGCGGAGGACCGGAACCGATCCATCGCGCTCATCGAGGACCGGCTCGCCGGCCGCGGGAACATCGAGGTGTGCCGGAACGCGAGCGGGCTCTCGCTCGCGCCGGGGACGATCGTTGTCGTGACCGGCACGGCCGACGTCGGGAACGGGCTCCTCGTCCCGACGTTCGTCCGGGCGAGCGCCGCCGTCCAGGCGACCTGCGGCGCGGTGGGGGTCCTCCTCGGAACACTCGACGCCGCGGCGAACGTCGCGGACGCGGCGCTCGGCCGCGTGTGCTTCGGCGGGCTCGTAAGCGGCATCGACCTGACGGGTGCCGCGGCGCAGCAGGTCGGCTACGTCGCCGACGCGGCCGGCACGCACTCGCTGACGGCCGGAACCGTCACGCGGTCGCTCGGGTTCGCGGTGACGGCGGGCGCCGCTGGGGTCCTGTACGTCCACCAGGGAGGCATCCCCGAGGCGTCGCTGATCTCGTACGACGGCGGCCCCGCCTGGAAGGACGGGACGACGAATCCGGCGACGAACGTCGAGGCGCAGCTCGACAAGATCGTCACCGACCTCGTTGCGGATGCCGGTGCCGCCAGGGTCGGTGCGGCAGCCCGGACCGCGTGGCTCGGCGGGCGCACGAATCCGGCTGTGAGCATCTTCGCGGCGATCGACAAGATCATCACGGATCTGGCCGTCACGACCGCGACGGACGACGGGGCGGAGCGGATTGGGATCACGGCGCGATCTGCGTGGAAGGACGCGACGGCGAACGCCGCCTCGGACGTCTCGGCGGCAATCGAGAAGATCATCGTCGACCTGGTGGCCGACGCCGGGGCTGCTCGCGTTGGTGCCGCGGCGCGGGGCGCCTGGAAGGACGCCACCACGAACCCGGCTGTCAGCGTCTTCGCCGCGATCGACAAGATCATCACCGACCTGTCGGCTGACGCTGGGGCGCTCAAGATCGGGGTGACGGCGCGCGCGTTGTGGCGGGACGGGACCACCAATCCGACCGGCGTCTCCGTCCACGCGGCGCTCGACAAGATCGTCGTCGACTTGGAGGCTGCCGCCGGGGCGGACCGGATCGGCTGCGCCGCGCGCACAGCGTGGCTCGGAGGCAGGACGAACCCGGCGCCGATCTCGATCTTCGGCGCGATCGACAAGATCATCACCGATCTTGCCGACGTATCGGCCGGTGACGACGGGGCAGAGCGCATTGGCGCCGCCCCGCGCTCAAACTGGAAGGACGCGACCACGAACCCCGCAGCGGGCGTAAGTGCCGCGCTCGAGAAGATCATCGTCGACCTGATTGCCGACGCCGGAGCCGCGCGCCTCGGCTGCGGTGCCCGGACTGCGTGGCTTGGCGGGCGGACGAATCCGACGGGGGTCAGCATTCTCGCTGCGATCGACAAGATCATCACGGATCTGGCGGTTACGTCTTCGGGCGACGACGGCGCTGAGCGGGTTGGCGCGCAGGCGGTCACAGGCAGCCTGAACAACCTCCTCGCCGGCAGCGTCCGGAGCCAGTTGGATGAGCTGCTCGGGGATGCGAACACGCACGCGCTCGATGCGAACCTCGGGCACCGCGACATCTACAACAAGGACACGACGTCGGCGAACTTGTGGGTCTCGGTCGTCGCGGCCTTCCCCGTTCCGAACAACGGCGTGCTCCTGCTGGAGGCCGACGTGACCGCCATCATCGACGACGGCTCCGGGGACTTCGGCTACGGCGAGAAGATCCAGGCGACCTACCGGAACAAGGCCGGCGCGGTGTCGCTTGTTGGGGCGCAGCAATCTCCGTACAAAGAGGAGAACTTCACGGCGACGCCGGGATCGCGGTTCGCGATCTCCGGGACGAACATCGGCTTCGAGGTCAACAGCGATCCAACCGGCGCCGGCACCGGCGTTGCGATGACCTGGAAGGTCGGCATCCGAGTGCTGTCACACTCGTAGGATGAATCATGAGCGGCTGGGGACAAGGGCAGTGGGGCGGCGACCCGTGGGGAGGCGGCGGCGCGCTCGAGATCGACGTCGGCGTGCCGTCGACCATCCCGTCGAACGGCGGGATCGCGGCGGTCCTGATCGGCACGTTCGTCGACGGGCGCGACTATCACGTCTTCGTCGGCGGGACGGGGACCCCGGAGGTCCAGGCGTACTCGGGGGTCCGCGGTAGGGGGTACGTCTGCCGCGCGACGGAGGGCGGGTCTCGGCTGCCGTTCGTGACGCCGGCCAACCTGCGCGGGCTCCAGAGCGTTCGGGTCCTCGACCTCGTGACGGCGGCTGAAGTGACCGTCGCCGACGTGCTGGACTACATCCAGCCCCCCGGCCAGGTGAAAATCTTCCTCGCGCGCGGGGCCTTCCCGCGCGGCGCGTACCCGGCGGTCGGCCGGCGCCGTGACTACCAGTTGCCGATCGAGGATTGGCAGACCTGATGCCGATCCCGCGGCAGCCCATCCTCCAGGCCGTGCTCGAGGCGCTCGGCGAGGAGGACGACCGGATCGCCGGGCAGTTGACGACGCAGTTGACCGCGTCGCTCCTCCGCGCTGGTCTGACCGCAACCGTCGTGACGACGATCGGCTTCCGGCCCGCCGGCAAGCTCGCCTGCGAGGGCGAGGTGATCACCTACACCGGGATCACGCCGACGACGTTCACGGGCCTCGCCCGCGGGCAGCCGGGACGGAACGGCGTCCAGACGCTGCCGGCGGACCACACGCGGATCGGGACCCCCGTCTACGACCTCACACGCCAGCATTCCGCGATGGACCGACTCCGACGTGCGCTGATCGTCGACTTCGCGGACGGCCGGGACTTGGATCGGATCGGGCGGAACTACGGGCTGCCGCGGCCGAAGCTCCTGAACGGCGACGACCCGAACTACAGGATCTACCTGAAGCGCCGGATGTACGCACCAGCAGCAACGCTGAACGCGATCCGGTCCGTACTCGACGCGGCGATCCACGGGCGGTGGGGCTTCGCCGTCTACGAGGACCCGAGGCGGCCGGGAGAGGTCTTCGTCGAGTTCTCGAACTTCCCCGCCAATGGGCTCGAGGGCAAGACCTTCTTGAACGGGTCCGAGAACCGGACGTCGGCCAGCCTCACGACGGTCACGACGGCCTACGCGCCGACGAACGTGCAGGCCGTCTGGCTCCGCGAGGACCCGAACCGGACGGGCCGGAACTACTACAACCTCGTCAACACGAACGCGCAGCTCTCGATCGTGGTGCCAGGCTGGGTCGTCGTCCCGAGCGGGCTCCTGGCGGGAGACGTGGGGCGGGTGCTCCAGCTCCGGGGCGGGACGACGGCGCTGACCGACGGGCCGTTCTACCGGATCGACGAGGTCGACCTCGCGGGAAACCGGGTCCGGGTCCACGCGCTGACGCTGGGGACGACTGGTGCGGACGGCGTGGCCGTCCCGCCGGTCGAGGGTGCGATGCCGGCGTGGACGGCGACAGAGGGGAACGTCACGGCGGAGGTCTTCCACGGCGGGTCCTTCGTCGCGTCGACGCTCACGCTGCGCGGGACGCTCCCGATCCACCCGCAGAACCTCATCGTCGACTACGGGGCGTTCCTCTCGGCGCAGGTGTTGCGCCGAAACAGCATCAAGAACGACGGGAGCCCTGGCGGAGTATACTGGCCGCTGTACCTCGGCGACGGCGGGACCTCGGCGGCGCAGGGCATCGTCGATGACCTGACGGCGGCCGGGGTGATCGCGAACCTCACGGTGGTGCCATGAGCGACCTGATTCGACTGCACACGGACGAGCGCATCGACGTCCCAGACGCGCGGTACGGCTGGGGCGACCAGACGCTGGGCGAGTACCGGCGGCTCGTCCGCGAGCTGGTCTCCGGCAAGTTCAACTCGGTTCCGGTCACGTCGACGACCACGACACGCGTCGACCTCCGGATCGTCGACGTGGAGAGCGTGGAAGGCGTTTACCTCGCGACGGACACCGGGAAGACCGGGACGAACTACTTCACGGGCGGGTCGATCCAGCCGATCACGGAGGGCACGAAGCTAACGCTCGGCGCGGCGCTACCGGGTGCCGCGACCGCTGTCGTAGTCGACTTCACGGCCTCGCGGGCGCTCCTGCGGCGGTACCGCGTCAAGACGACGACCCCAGCGTCTTCGGGCATCCTCGTCGACCGCGGCGCCGGCATCGGCGCGGAGAGCCTGCTGACGAGGACCGGCGCTGCCGGAACCGATACGGGGCAGCTCCTCGGCGGCGAGGGGCAGGCGCAGCGCGCGTACGACTTCCAGGGGCTCCCGCCCGGAGACTACTGGGTCGGCATCCAGTTCACCTACACGGAGGGGCGTGCCGACAACCGGGCCTTCTGGGACGCGCTCCTGGCCGCCGAGGATGTTCGGACCGTCAACACGCGCTGGATCAGCGGCTGGAATGTCGTGACTGGGGTCGCTGACGACGGCGCCGGGAACATGGCGGCGACCGGCGGTGCGCTCATCGTGGGCGTCGTCGTGTGGGGCGGCGCGACGGTACAGTCCGGCGACATCCGGCACGATGTCGTCGACGCGCTCTTCGAGGGGACGTTTCCGTGGGAGGCCGCATCGCAGTTCTTCCGCCCACTCGACTTCTCGCGCTCGAACGACCGGACAACCCACGGGGCCGGGTCGCTCCGGCAGTCGGTCAACAACATCCAGCGCGTGCTGGAGGAGCTGAAGCACTACGACCCAGAGTCTGGGCGCTGGTACACGGTCCCGAAGTTCACGCTGATGAACGCCACGGACGGCGTGACGATCGGCGACGGGGTGAACCAGCGGGGGCACTTCAACACGAGCGACTACGCCGGCGACATCGGGGCTGCGATTACCGCGGCCCTCGCGTCGGCGCTCCCGAGCACCGTCCGCAAGCGGATCAAGATCCTGCCGGGCGTTTACTCGTGGACGAGCCAGGTGTTGCTGAATGCTGGGACGGTCCGCGGCCTGACGCTCCTCGGGTCCGGGCGACAGGCGACGCGCATCGAGATTGGCGCGGCGCTCGCCTCGACGGCGCTGGAGCTGTCGGGGACGATGAGCGACGCGACGTGGCTCGGCGTCGAGATCGGCGACATGGAGGTCGCCAAGCTGAACGGGACCGACTCGCGGTGCTTCCGGTTCCTGGCGACCGCCGGCCAGCGCGCGCGCTGGATCTCGGTCCACGACGTCGACTTCGTCCTGACGAGCGGCGGGTCGACGCACTCGGTCCTGGCGATCGAGACGGACGGCGTCGTCGACCTGGAGCACTGCCTCATCGAGCGCTGCCGGTGGCGGACGCCGTCGGGTGTGAGCCGGTCGCGCGGAATCCTGCTCGTTGGCGGCGCGTCCGGATCGACTGGGCGCGGGAACGTGGTCGTGCGGGATTGCTCGTTCCGCGACATCGGGCTCGGGATCAATGGGTCGGAGCTGCGCGGACTCGTTGTCTCTGGGTGCTACTTCGACACGCTCGACGACCTCACGAACGACGCCTACGGGATCCGCCTCGGAGACAGCCAGCACGTCAAGATCAGCGATTGCGAGTTCGCCGACATTCTCGGCTCCGCGGTCCAGACGTACACGGCGGCAACGGACTTCGTGATCCGCGGGTGTTCGATCCGTCGGATGAGCGGCACCAAGGCGGCTGTCGACATCCGGGACGCGAGCACGCGTGTGTCGATCTCAGCCTGCGAGCTGTCCGTCTCGGGCGCAGGGCAGAACGCGCGGATCTACGCGCAGGCGGCGAACTACCTGACGATCGCTGGGACGCAGCACAACGCGGAGGGCGTGCCGGGCGCGTGCATCCTCATCGGCGGCGTCTCGACCCACTTCACGATCGCTGGTTGCGTCCTGCGCGGCGAGAACGCGGACAACGGGATCCTCCAGGTCGACGCGGCCTCCACACACTTCACCATCAGCGGGTGCGCCGTCCGGCTGACCGGCGCGGACGTGATGGGGATTGCGGTCAACACGGCGGCCCGTCGCGGCACGATCATGGGGAACCAGGTCCACAACAACGTCGGCGCCGCCGGGACCATCCGCGCGCCTGGAGCGGCCGGCGCCGGCGGCCTCTCGGACAACGCCGCGGTGAACACCGACGGCAACGGCGGTCCGTTCACGAACAACGCGGTCTTCACCGACAACAGCTAGGAGGCGAAGCCATGATGACGGAGGCGCAGCGGAAGAGGATGGTCGTGCTCGGCCTGGTGCTGATCGCCGCGGCGTTCGCGGTCTGCACCGGGATCGCCGCGCACGCGGCAGACGCGGTTCCGGCCGCCGACACCGGCGACATCAGCTACAAGGACGACATCAAGCCGTTCGTCCACGTCGTGAAGAACTGGAACACGGTCGGGTTCCTGGCGACCGTGTCGGCGCTCTGCGGGCTCCTGTCGCCGCTCATCAAGCGCAAGCCGATGGGTCCGTGGCTCTCGGCGCGCCGCATCAAGGATGTACCTGTCGTCCAGAAGCTCTGCGTGCTCCCGATCGTCGGGGGCGTGCTCGGGTCGTACAGCCTCTTCAACCTCGCGAACGGGCTTCTGGCCGGGGTCCTCGGTTTCTCGGCGGCGTGGCTGGTCGGCCAGAAGCAGACGGCGCTCGCCGCGGGCGTCTCGGCCTTCCTCGTCGGCTTCAACCCGGTGGGGCACACGAGCGGGACGCCGGCCGCGGCGCCGGTCCCGGCGAAGCCGGCGTGATCTACCCGAGCTTCGCGGCGGCCGAGCCGGCGGTCCAGGTGGCGGGCGGCGGCGGGGGCGGGCAGTGGGGGACCCTCGCCGTCGTCCTGATCCTCGTGGTGCTGTCGGTTGGGGCGTGGTGGTGGGGGCGGTACCGGCAGCGTGTTGGGGCGACGCGCGCCCGCGCCGAGGTCGCGCGGGAAACCGCGCTCAAGGTGGCGGAGGCCCAGGCGATGGCGGAGGCGCGCGCGCCGTCCGGGACCCCGCAGGAGAGGCTCGATGCGCTCAACGAAGAGGTGGGTCGGTTGGCTCGCGGCTACGGCGTTCGCGGCAGTGGTCCTGGGAAGCCCGGCGGCAAGGGCTGAGGGCCTCGCGCCGGTCGCCGTGCCGGCCGAGGCGGTGGCCGGCGACACCCTGAAGGCGCGGATGGTCGTCGACGAGGCGACCGGGGCTCCGCTCGGGTTCCTGTACCCGCTCGACCTGACGGCGGTCGTCGAGGCCCGCCTGAAGCAGTGCCGCGCCTGCGAGGCAGCGCCCGATCCGGTCCCGTGCCCGGAGGCGGAGCCCCTGCCGATCCCGGCGCTCGCCTTCCCGGGCGGGTGGAAGGCGGGGCTGGCGGTCGGCGTGGGGATCGTCGCCGTCGGCTTCGCGGCCGGTTTCGCCGCCGGGCGGTAGCCGCCAGACCGGCCCGTCATCGCCCGTAAACGGTCCGTGGCGCGTTTTCCGGCCCGATCCTGCCCCCCACGGGGGGCGGATCGGGTGCTCGGCGCGTCCTGGGCGTTCGGACGGGCGTCCCGCCCGTCGTAGGA
>ERZ1292623.2479-Hain-H51-01um-R1-2479-length-16459-cov-6_pt1 | contig 16459 bp, 21 predicted proteins | sample MGYA00564398_ERZ1292623 | MGnify/ENA primary metagenome ERZ1292623 (study PRJEB36523, sample SAMEA6512633) | groundwater metagenome | collected 2019-01-07 | study: AquaDiva: Metagenomics assemblies of 32 groundwater samples | reverse complement strand
GGTTCTCTTGTCTCCGTCCAATTCCTTCGTTTTCTTCACGGAGTTTCCCGATGCGTCGAGGGATCGTCCATTGGTGCTTCTTTCTTCCAAATCCGCGACCCTCTTTGTGCCAATTGAAAAAGACATTCCGGGGGTTACCTATTTGTTCCTCCGGGGAGTGTTTTCCAATACGGAAGAATTGATTGGGGTCGCCAATCAGATCGTGGATGAGGTTCAGCAGCCGGATGCGAATGCGAGTTAGTTTTCTTCGGTTTCATTCGTTGAGACTATTGGAAGCTGGTCGTTCTTCATCAATTCTCGCAGGGCGGTCGTTGCATACGCTCCTTTGTCCAGCCAGAAAGATACGGTCGCGGCCGTTTTTCCTTCATAAAATGCGTCCTTCTCTACTTTTTCCAATTGGAAATCGTGCACGCGCAGGAGGATGGGTTTTCGTGCCCCCCAGCTAGAGAGTTCTCCCAATTTTGGATTATTGAATAGCTTGGGATGGACTCCTTCCTTGGTCAATACGCCTTGCTCAATGTCTCCCGGGATTCCTTTGGCAATCGCGGTTTGGCTTCCAGGCAATAGGGCGGTGGGAATTCCATTCTCCAATACATCTCCATCCATCGGATATAGGAGTCCTTTTTTCACGCGCTCCGCAACGATGAGATTGAATAGGTGGCTCTGGTAGGCGTGCGTGAAGAGATAGCGCGTCTTCTGTGGCAATCGCTGGAAGGCCCCTGCAAAATCCGTTGGCACCTGCACCAACTGGTTGAGCATAATCACTTCGAAGTGCATCTTGTCGGGGAATTCCTTCAATGCGCGGGGGAAATCGTGGGTGTCTTTTAGGTTTTTCCTCGCTTCGGCGACGATGTCTTCCTCCCCCTCGCTGGGTTTGGTGAGGTATTCCATCACGGCCTCCTCCATTTTTCCTTCCAGCAATAATTTTCCCACCACGTGGGTGATGTTTCGGATTCCCCCAAATCGCTGTTCCCCGTAATAGTTGGGTATTCCATTCACGAGGGTGTTTGAGAATTCCTGGATGCGTTTTTCGGTATCCCCCATCATGTGCGGAATGTCCCGTATCGTGATGCGGAACTTGTTTCCCCTCGCATCCCCCAAATCGATGCGTTGGTCGGACCATTCCGCGTGATGGAGGGCGATGCCCCTCATCCCGAATCGTTTGAGTTTCTCTATTTCGGGTCGCCACATGGAGATGCGTTGGCACGTGAGGGCGCGCTTGTCTTTCAATCCAGCATATCCAATGCGCTTGACGCTATTTCCAGTTCCCCTGGATAGGTTTCGGATGGCAAAGGTGGTTTCAATGTTGAATTTTTCCATCCGCACGTGCAACTGGTCAAACTTTCGCGGGTTTGGATTCTCCGGGATGGATAGGTTGATCCGGGGAGGGGGGTTGAGGTTCAATTGTTCGATGGCGCAGATGGTGCCGTCTTCGAGTATCTCTTCCACTTGGAAATCCTCAATCCGTCGCTTGAGCTGCCCTCCGAGGGGGCTTGTTTTCGTGGAATAGGGGAGGTCCATACATGAATGAGATGGATTTTGTTTTTAGTTCCATACTATTTTCAATTTCGAATATGGGGCGAGCGCGCAGTTCGTTCGATGAAACGTAATTGGGAGCGAAAATACATATACCCTATGACGCCTAACATTAATGCCACGAGAAAATTGTTTAATATGAAAAATTGAGCAATATTTGTTCGAATTTCGAAAAAGTTGAAAAAGTCGCTCGCTAAAATGGTGAAGCAGAAGGCCGCCCAAATCTGGACATATGCAACGTACTTATTGTGCCGTAAGGTCAAAGAATTGCCTAATGTCATCAAAAATCATCCCGATGACTCCGAAGACAAACAGTACGATTCCAACCGTTCCAACCGTAATGTTTGAGAAAATCAAGAGGGGGGATTGACTAATAGAAATACCAAAAACAGTCACTCCCGTCGCTATAATTTCCTGAAGCCGGTTCATCGTTCTCACCTATCCGTGCTCGCAAATAAAAAGCTATGTTGAATTTTTGGAGCAAAACCTTTTTTCTATTTGATTACTTTTCCGAATATCCAGCAGTCCTTCCCGTGCCATTGCTTGTGGAGCAAATATCTCTCTTCGAATCCCATTTTTTCATAGAATCCTTCGGCGTTGTGCCTGGCCGAACTCCAGCACCATACTTTTGGAATTTTTTCCTTTTTGCATTTTTCAATCACATACTCGACCATTTCTCGCCCGTTACCTTTCTGGTTGGAGACGATGCGCACAATCTCGCACGTGCCGATATAGGTGTCCACGACCATCGCTCCAACGATTTTTTCGTCATGCACAGAAACATACATATGTTGATCCGTGATATCTTTCTTCGCTTTCTCTTCCGTATATTGATTGTTCTCGTCATCCAGTTTTTGCATGATGGGGAGGACAGTTTCCAAATCCGCAAGGGTTGCACGTCGTATCGTCATATTATCTTCCTCACTTATACCGGAGCATCGCGCCGATTCCGCCGAATGAGTGGTAGAATTGGGTGCCTTCCTCGGAGTCCATGGAGATGACCGCGGTCTCGGTTCCCATGGCATGGGTCTTGTCTAGTAAATGGTCGAGGTAATCCGCCTCTTCCACTTCTTCCACGGCCCCCTGGCATTTCTCGCATTTTAGTTGTGAGTCATCGAATTCCTGTTTGGGGTCCTTAATCGTGAACATCTTCTCGTGTTCGCACTGGGTGCATTTCACCTTGATGATTCGCCACGCAATCCCTTCGGATAGGATGAGGAGGCTCACTTTTCCTTTCTCCAATGCTTCTTCCACGTCGCCCTGCCCATACGTCGCTAATCCGTCCTTGGCCACTTCGGTCATGAATTTCTGGAGGACGGCCCTCTCGCGCATGATTTCGGTGTTCCGCAGCAGGTCTTCGCTTCGCTGGATGATTTCGCGTATTCCTGATTCGTCGGTGTACGATAGGTCAATGGTTCCCAAAATCTTGTCCCGGATACGATAATCCAATGCTTCCAATCCCAGGAAGTCGTTCTTCGTCTGTCCAGGTCCCCCCACAATGACTCCTTTGAGCTTGTCGAATTTTCCTTCCAATGCGGAGTTTATTTTTCCCGAGATGCTCTTGTAAAAATCGTTGGCGGCCTCTTCCCGCAAATGTTCGAATCGTTGGGCGCTTTGTCCACCTGCACGAAACTTTCCGGCCACGTTGCTGGTGAAGTGTCCGATGACTTCGTATCGTTTCCCAACCAACAAGGCGATGGTGGCTTCGCGTTTGTCCATGACTACGAAACAGTATACTTCGTTCGGGACCATCATTTCCTGCAATGGATCCATATGGAAGGAGCTGTCGCACCAGTATAGTTTGGTGCGCAGGGGCTTGAGGGCCTTGACCACGAATAACCGGAGGTCCGTCCTTCCTTCGATGGGGGAGATGTTTCCCGCGAACACGGCCATTCCCGTGGGGGGGATGTCGAAGTCGACCTGTTTGAGGTAATTGGATATCTTCTTGAGCGCGGATTGGACATTCTTCCGTGTCTGGGGGGACTTGATGTTGGAGGATTGGCTCATTTCCGTGGCCAATTGGTTCATCACGCTGCTCCGGTCGGTTCCATGGGGGATGTACACGGAGATGAGCTCGGTTCCCCTTCCCTTGTAGCCGGAGAGCTCCTTCAGTTTCTTCTTGAATAGGGCCTGCTCGGCCGAATCGGCTTCTAGGAGGGTCTCTTTAGCCATACTTTTTCCTTCTAACATAATGGGGTTTAGGCAAGTTTTTATAGCGGGGTGTAGTGAGAAAGATTGGCGGTGTAGCAGCTGTTCAAAGGGGCCGGGTCCAGTTATGGACATGTTTGACTTATTCCGGGAAACCGATGCCGATTCGAAGCCCGAAGAGACCCTTCCTCCGGACAGTCCGCCAATTTCCTCCGCTGATTCCGATTCCTCCACCGGGCTATTTTCTTCGTCCCCTGAATTGAATGAATCCTCATTTCCTTCCACATTAGCCCCTTCCTCTCGGAGTTCCATCTCCAATGCGCTCGTTATCGCTCTGCCCGGTTCGGTCATTCTTCGTTCCAATGGGTTCCAGTTGGGGTGGCTTTCCCGTCTCGCCCAGTCCATCGAGTCCCTCCGGGGGGCGGGGAATAAGGTCACGGTCGTCGTGGGGGAGTCCCCGGATGTGCGTGCGGCATCCCGTGCCGCGCACCAATTGAGTTTGCACCCAGACGAGATTGGTCAGGCCATGCGCGCGTCTTCGGGATTGAATGCCTCCCTCGTGTTGCGCACGCTTTCCCAGGCACATTCTCGCGTGTGCGAGGAGATTCCCGAGGCGGTTTCTCTTCTTCAGAGCGATTCCCTTCCGGTCATGCTGGGTTCCAAGGACGCGTTGTCGATGGAGGCGCGTGCCGCGATGTTGGCCGAGAGCACGGGGGCGCGTCTCGTGTTGTTTTCGGACATGGCTATTCCGCAGAATTCGCTCCACCATGGACGTTTTTCTAAGATGGCCTCGGATTCTGCGTTCAATGGAAATAAGCAGTTCATCGTGGATCCATTGACTGCATTGGTGTTGGCCCGGAGCAAGGTGGAAACCCTCTTGCTTTCAGAAAAGCACGTCTCCAAGCTTGCCTCTGTGTTAACTGGTCAGGCCAAGGAAGGGACGTGGATTACCAGTCGTCCCCCATCGTCGGACGGGAACTGATTTCTGGCTCTATAGTCTTTCTCCAGCCTGTGGTTGCAAATACGGGCCCGCGGCGGGGTGGAGTGGGGGATATCATGAAAGCCGACACCATATCCGCCAATAGGATTAAATAGGATAGTCATACTAATATGATTAGGGGTGTTTGGGATGGGTGTTGATACGACGACAATCGGGGAAAGGGGACAGATTGTGATTCCGCAATCCGTGCGGATGCATCAAGGAATCCGGAAGGGGGATACTTTCATGGTGCTTGAAAAGGGGGATTTGGTTGTGCTGAAACGTCTGAAGGAACCTACGGCGGGGGAGCTGGACAAACTACTTAAATCTACCCGACAACATGCCACCGAGAATGGTCTTACTGAAAGTGATTTGAAGGAGGCCATTCGAAAGGCGCGGGAAAAAGGATGAGGGTCGTTCTCGATACAAACATTTTTGTTTCCGGTATTCATTGGACAGGAAAAAGTGGCCGCATTATTGAAAAATGGTTGGAGGGGGGGTTCACGCTGATCACGTCTCCTTCCATCACGAGTGAAATCGTTCGCACGCTTGAGGAATTCCGCATCCCTTTATCGGTTGAAACGATTGTGTCATGGAGAACGGCGTTGGAGACAAAATCAATAGTCGTTTATCCATCCCAAAAATTGTCGGTTATTTCAGATCCGGACGACAACAAGTTTTTGGAGGCAGCGATAGAAGGAAACGCACTCTATCTGGTAAGTCAAGATAAGGCGGTGTTGAGGGTGAAAGAATACTGTGGAGTATTTCTATTGGGTCCGGATGAATTCTTGAAACGGTTAGAGAATCACTGAACGCCCTTATTCCCTAGGTGTTTGATCTCGTCGAATACATAGTTTTCGATGGTTCGTTTTCCCAGGAGTATTTCGGCTTCGATGGGGGTGAGCATAGGCTTGTCATATCGTTCGAAATCGTCCGTGGCGATGCGTGAGCACGCGGTGTTGATGTAGGCGTCTACCTTCACTCCGATTAAACTCGTGGGGTTCACGAATTCCATTCCCACCAGGTATACTTTCTTTCCGTCGGCTTCCAGTTGTTCTTTCAATCGCATTCCGAGCGCTTTGCGCAGCTGTCCCTTTTTGGTGCACAGGATAATGGCGAATGATTTCGCGTCCCTAGCTTTGGCGATGAGTCCGAATCGCTGGCGGAGATACTTCTCCTTGTATTTTTTCAAATCCTCTAATTCCAAGGTGAATGGGTTGTATTGGTAGGTGGGTTTTTGGGAGGCGAATGATATGGCGAGGGCGTGGAAGTATCCGTCGCCGAAATAGAGGTTCGCGTCCACGTCCGCTTCGATTTCCCTCCGTGCGGAGACGTCGCATCCCAGTATTTGTCCGTCTTTTAGGTCGCCCATCCCGACGTGTATTTCATACCCCTGTTTTTCCAATTCTTCTTTGATTGTTTTGAGGTGTCGGTGGAATTGGATGGTGACATAGATCCCTATTCTTTTATGATCATTGAAGAATGATTCGTGACGCAGGGCATTCACGCAGCCCGGGATCATTTTTTCCTCAAGCGGGTATTCGACCGGCCAATAGATGACGGGTATTCCCGTGTGGATCATTTTTGAATGTCCAAAGTGGATGACGAGGTCGCATCCCAATAATTGGGCTTGGTGATCTGCGATGTCGCAGGCGCCAAACGAAGGATCGAGCATGGTAATGGTGGGTACTCCCGCGTGGGTGAATGTGTCCTCGATCTCCGTGACGTTGCTCTTCAATCCTTCTGGGATTTGCAGCAACACCATCTTGGGTTTGCGGGGGATGACTTCAGTCAGCAATTCCTCTAGGTGTGTTTTCGAGTCCATGGGGTTTCACGCAGAAACGGTAAAGGCCCTTTGTGGGGTTGAAAATTCCACTTGGTCCCTTTTCATTCCCCCGGGGCTTTTTGCATAAGCAAAAAGGGCCGAGTTATTTCTTCTTCGCGTCTTTGGCGGGCGCTTTGGCATCCTTGGCGGGTGCAGCCCCTTTCGCGTCTTTGGCAGGGGCGGCTCCTTTTCCGGCCGTGGCTCCCTTGGCGTCCTTTCCAGCGGCCGGTGCGGCAGTCCCTTCGGTGGGGGTCGCGGCTCCTTCCGTGGTGGCGGCTTCGGCCTTGACTTCCACTTTCTCTTCGCGCACCGTCTTGGGGAGCGTTCCGATGCTCGTGATGTCATCGTGCGCATTCACGCTCATCTTGAGTCCGAGTTTGGGGATGGCGCGCAACAATCCTCTTTTCACGGCTTCGACTTGGGACTTGTCGCATAATACGGAGAACAGTTTCTGTCCGGATCGGATGCGGGCGGCCTTTCCGATGGGCTTCCCGAACGCGTGTTTCATTCCGGAGGATACGCGGTCCGCTCCCGCTCCTTGGGCGAGCTTATTCTCGCGCAGGATGTGGTAGGGGACCACTCTCAATCGCATAAAGAAATTCTCTTTTCCGATGGAATTGATCAGGTGCCGGTTCACGTTCAGCCGGGCGGATTCGATGGCATTGTCGCGTATCTGGATGTGGGATTCTTCGCACGCCAAATCGACGATCGTGTCATATTTCTTGAGGGGGTTTCCCATATTGAATTGTCGTGTCCGGAGGTGGGGGTTGGTCCCGATGTAGTTCCGGTCGTGCTTCGTGACGGCAATCCGCGTATAGGCGGGCTTATCGGTCCCTCGATAACAGTGTGCCGGTCGGATTCCCATTTTTGGTCCCTTTTTTCACGTTCAACTAACCAAAAACCCCTGGCGAATGCTTTTAAAGCGCATCCTTGCCTCCGTGCCTCTCCTCCCTTCCCATGATTTATAGCCTGGGACGCCCTTGTAGGGGGATGAATGAGTATGACGTGATGGTGGTGGGAGCCTCGGCGGGGGGCAGTACGTGCGCTCGATTATTGGGTGAAAAGGGTCTCCGGGTATTATTGGTGGACCAGGCCACGTTTCCCCACCCCCGGGGGGGACATGACCTCATTCTAGAGGGGGATTTGAGCGTTTTAGGGGATTCCTTCCGCGAACGAGTGGAGAGGAAGAATCCGCTTTCCTTGGGTGGATTGTCTCTGGTTGGGGACTCCCTTGAAGGAGGTTCTCCCTCCCCCGCGTTCAAGGGGATAGGGGTTTCCCGTTCGGGGGTGGATACTCTTCTTTTCGAGCAGGCCTCTAAAGGGGTGGATTTCAGGGAAAAGACGCAAGCCGTTGGATTGGTGAGAAAGGAGGGATTGGTGGCGGGTGTTCGTCTCGCCAATCTCTCCACGAAGGAAGTGAAGGAGGTCACCTCCGATGTGATTATTGGGGCGGATGGTCCCTTTTCCATGGTCGCAGAATGGTCCGGATTGGAGACGCATAATCCCCATCACGCGTGGGTGTCGGTTCAGACCCTTGCAGCCTTTTCGGATCCCATTGATTCCATCGTGCGGGTTCATCCTCTTCTCGCGCACGCTCCTGCGTATGCGTGGATGATTCCTCAATCCGCTGACTCCATGAGCGTGGGCCTCTCCTTCCCTCTTTCTCGGGTGCGCTCCTTGCATATGGATATCGCGCACGAGCTATCTTCTTTTCTCGCGCATCCCTACTTTGTCCAACGCAATATCTCGTCATCCGAATTCGTCCATTCGTCTATGCGTATTCATCCTTCTCCCGTTGCGCGTTCCCGGGCGAATGTCTTATTGCTCGGCCATGCGGCCGGGTTGGGGGGGCCCTTCCTTGGGGAATCCTTCTCGAATGAATTGCGTTCGGCGCAGATAGCGAGCGATGTAATTTTTCATGCGTCCGAAAATGGGTTTGATCCCGCGATTCTCGCTGAGTATTCGGACCGGTGCTCTCTCGAATTAGGTGCGCGTCTCCAGGATTCGAAGAACATCCTTCGCTGGATGGGCTATCCTTCCCTCCTCCAACGGGGGATTCAGCGGGTTGATCATGGGACCAATGGGCACTCTTTTCCGGGCCTGTGGCACTGCAAAGAAACGCGGAAAGATCTTGCGAACCCGATTCAATTCTTGCGGGTGGCCGCGTGGGCGTGAGGGATTCTTTTTTCCTCATCTTAGTAATAATATTTCTTGTCGTCCCGGTGATTTTTTTTCGCTTTTTTTGGCCACTGTCTAGTTATCTCCTCAAAATAGGGCTTCAATGTTGGGTGCCATTTTGTTTTCCGATTCTTCATCTCATAGGTGATAAATTCGTAGAGGCTCGTTTTAAAGTTTCCCTCGTTTTCGTATTCCAATGCTTGGAAGAGCATCTCGAGGTTCTCCACCTGCTTCACGAATTCCGCTTCTTTCGTCTTTCGATGTTCAAATTCTTCCCATAACGCACGGAATTCTTTCTGTTCTTTTTTAGGGATCGTTTTGAAGAATTTTTCCACGGCGATGCGTTCTCTTTTTTCTTTCTCTTCCTTTGTGATCCCGTCCGTGGGGGTGTAATCATTGTCGAATATTTCCGTGGTGTCGTGGATCAATCCCATTTTGAGCATCTTTTCTCTATCGTATCCTTTCGGGGCCAATATGTATGCCATGAGTCCCGCCCTCCACGAGTGATCAGCCACGCTCTCAACATTCTTCACCCCGCGTTTCAACCATCCCATTCTCTTCTGCTCCTTGAGTCCGGTCAGGGCAGTGATAGTTTCGAAGTATGGAGTCTTCATGGGGCAATTCTAGAGGCTTTCGTTATTAAACTCTCATGGGATGATGCACGCATGAGGGCCACTTCCTATTCCAAATTGTCCTCTATCCAAAAAAAAGTGGTGGACGCAGCCGAGGATGTGATGAAACACTCCTATAATCCATATTCTCATTTTTTTGTAGGAGCTGCTCTATTAGCGAAAGATCGATCAATTATTTCTGGCACAAACGTGGAGAATGCCGCGTATGGAAGTTCCATTTGTGCTGAGCGATCGGCTATATTACGGGCGAATGCGATGGGATATCGTCAATTTGATGCGATTGCTATCATTGTCCGTGCGGATAAAAGCGATGTGGAGGGGCCTTCAGCTCCGTGTGGAAGCTGTCGGCAAATGTTGGTAGAGGCCGCCCAGTTGGCGGAAGAAGATTTGCTTGTTATTCTTTCGAACACGAAAAAAGATAAAATGGTCTTAACGAGCATTCATGAACTTCTTCCCCTTTCCTTCGGTCCTAAAGATGTGGGAGTGGACATTCGGAAATACGTTGGAAAGTAACTTTTTTACCGTTAGGCCAACGGCGGTTCACCACCCAATTTATTAAATACTATAGTGCTATAGTAATGGGTGAAATGATGGGTGATACGACGACCATTCAGATTCAACAGGAAACCAAGAAGTTTTTGGACTCGCTCAAGGAGGCATATGGCGTGAAGACCTACGATCAAGTCATCAACAAGTTGATTCAGAAAAAGAGCAAATCCATGTATGGGGCGCTAGCCGATGCAGGGCCCCCCATTTCAATGAAGGAAATACTCAAAGGGTTGAGGGATAAACATGACCGACTATAAGTTGTTCCTGGACTCCAGCATTTGGGTGGGTTACTTTATGCGAGTCGGCGAATTGGTGGGTCAAATGGTTGATTCGCATGAAGGGAAATTTTTCACCTCCGCGCTTTCGTTTTATGAGGTTCCGCGAAAATTACATATGCTAAAACGAAACGAGGCATTCATCACGGAAGCGATTCGTTTCATGCGAGAAAACAGCATTATCATTACGGTGGACGACAAAATTGCGAATCAATCGGTTGAATGGGCGATTAAGAATAAACTCGCTATTGCCGACAGTATTATCTATCAATCGACCCTCTCATCGGAAGCCATTTTACTCACGGGAGATGCCGATTTCAACGGCCTTCCCAAAGCACAAGTGGTGACCTTATGAGAAAAAGAAAATCACTTCACGGATTTCTGGGGGATCCTGAAAATCCTGTTTCAATGGAAGAAATTATAAGAGAATTGAAAGAGGATCGTAAAAAAGACGATGAGTCTGTGGTAAGGGATTTTCTGGGGATAGTTGGCTCATGGGAAAAATACTGCGATGAAAAACAATTAACGCCATCCTTTAATGAATACGTGAAATGGCTGCTGGCACATTGTTGAATAAGCGGGGGCCGTTCCTATAATTGCGCGTTGAAGCGCGGCACTCTCTGGATAATAACTATGGTGAGTACATAACCTTTTATTTGGTCTCTTTTTAGCTGTTAATATGGAAAAGCAGTACAAGTATTTGGGTTTTATTACTGCTATTTACATCACCTTCAAACTATTGAATGATGTGACGGCTGGAAAACTGGTTCAGCTTGGAATTTTTACGGTATCTGCTGCAACCATTTTTTTCCCGGTTACTTACATTCTGGCTGATATTTTTACTGAAGTATATGGTTATTCAAAAGCTCGAAGTCGAGTTTGGGTGCTTTTGATTTGTTCGGTTATTGCAGGTGTAGTTTATATGATTGTGGCTTGGCTACCGCCAGCCGCTGGTTTCATTGCAAATGATGCATACGTTACAGTGTTTTCACAAGTTCCGCGAATATTGATCGCCAGCTGGATTGCCTTTTTTGTAGGCTCAATTGTAAACGATTATATTTTAGCAAAAATGAAAATATGGACAAAAGGAAAGCACCTTTGGACTCGAACAATCGGATCAACCATTTTCGGAGAAGGGATCGATACGTTACTATTCTTCACGATTGCATTTTATGGTGTTTTCGACAACAGCATACTCATTGCCACAATATTTTCAGCATGGTTTTTGAAAGTCGCAATCGAAGTAATAATGACGCCTGTAACCTATGCGGTCGTTGCAAAACTAAAGAAAGTCGAAAATGAAGATTACTACGACACCAAGACAAATTTCAATCCGTTCAAAATGGAATAAAAGGTAGGCCGCTTCTTGAATTTCGCGGCTAAGCACGATTATCGTTTTTTGAATTCGCGATCAATGAATAAAACGGCCGCACCGGGTGGAAGTCCAATAATGAGCCCCTTGCCTACTTCTTTTGCCGCATCCGCTATATCTAATCCATAGAAAAGTCCGAGTAATAGGACTCCCATATATGCGATAAATAGAGTTCCACCAAGAACTTTTAGATAAGATATTGTATTCTTTGATTCAGTCTTTCGGTTAATCATTTTCTTCACCTCATTTTACCGCGTTTCAACTGTAAATTCTAAGCGGGGGCCGAGAGTCGAACTCGATTATCCAGCTCTGCAGGCTAGCGCATGACCGTTCTGCCACCCCCGCAACGGGATAACGTGGTCGCGTTCTAGGATATTCACGCGGATAAGGGTTTTAATGCCCGCAGGCCTTTCCCCTGGATGACGTTGCTCAAAGCCGTTATTTTTGATTTCGATGATACCCTAGTAGAGAGTGGGGAAACCTCGTACCGTCTCCATTGCAAGGCGGCTTTCTCCTTGGGTTGGCCCAAGCCTTCGTTTAGTGTCTTTTTGAGGCATTGGGGGAAGCCCTGGCATGGGATGATTAGTGCGTTGTTTCCCCATCGGGACGTGAATGAGTTCATCCGGGCGTATTCATCTATTCGTCTCGCTTCCAAGTATCCCATGATTCCGGGCGCCTTGGATACGCTCAATTTTTTGCATGAGCATCATATCGAGATTGGCATCTTGTCCAATAAACCATCCGATCAATTGGTGGAGCGCATCCGCCATACGGCCATGGATTCCCGCACCTTCTCGTTCATTTTCGGGGAACAGTCCACCAAGTACAAGAAGCCGGATTCCCGAGTATTCGATGAAGTATTGTTTGAACTGCGGAAGGGATACATCCGCAAGAAAGAAATGCTATTCGTGGGGGATTTGACCGTGGATTATTTCGCCGCCCGTGGGGCAGGGGTGGATTTTTGCGCAGTATTGAGCGGTTTTCATTCCAAACGCCGGTTCATGGATGCCGGTCTGGATGCGTCGCGTATCCTTCCTTCCGTGAAATACCTTCCGGAATGGCTGGGGGAGCACGGGTATATCCGTCGGGCGCATGGGGATGGGTATTGACTATTGGATTTCTCTCGGGAGAGGGGTTGTTTTCCTCCCCAACCCTTAAATCGTGAATAGGCGTTACTCCAGTCATGCGCCTCGCCATCGTCTCGGATACCCACCTTGGTTTTGCTCGGGGCTCCCCTCGGGAGGGGGATGCTTTTTTCAATCTCCAGCAGGCATTGGAGGGGATTGTCGCGCAGGGGCCGGATGCCATTCTCTTTCCCGGGGATCTCTTTGACCATAAGATTCCCGATCAGGAAGTCTGGCACGAGTGTTTCGAACTATTTGGGTTGGTTCAAAACGGGAAACAGGCGGATGTGAAGGTCGTGCATCATGCACGCGGTGGGGATGTGCGTCCTTTTTCGTACAAGGGAATCCCTATTATTGCGATTGCGGGAACCCATGAGTATCGTTCCAAGGATTTGAAGAATGCCCTTCAAGTGTTGGAGATGGGTAATTTTTTGGTGTGCCTGCATGCTTCCTATGCCCTAATCGAGAAGGATGGGGAGAAGGTGGCCATCCATGGGATGAGCGGCATCCCCGAGAAGCGGGCCCTGGAGGCGTTGCGCATGTACAATCCCCGTCCCCTGGCGGGTGCTCATAATCTCTTGGTCCTGCATCAATCTATCAAGGAATTCCTCCCCTCCAAGGATGATATGGTCGCCACCATCGGTCTCCCGGATCTTCCGGGGGGGTTTAATCTATTGGTTAATGGCCACCTTCATTGGACCTCCATCACGGAATGGGAGGGAAAGAAACTCCTCATTCCCGGTTCCACCGTCTTTACCCAAATGAAGCGTTTGGAGGGGGAGAAGACGAAGGGGTGGTATCTCTATGATACGCAATCCAACCACTTGGAGATGCATTTCATTCCCAAGCAGCGGAAGTTGTATTATCATTGCGTGAAGTTCAAGCTTGCCTCCCCCCGGCAAATACTAAAAAAATGCCGGGAGATTCTCGCGGAGGACTTGAAGATCACGCATGATCTGCTTCCCCTGTATCGACTCAAGCTCAAAGGGACCCTGGCCAAGGGGTATACGCAGGCGGATGTGGACATGAATGCTATTTTGGATGGTTTCACGGACAAGGCCCTTTTCTCCACCATGAAGAAGTTCGATACGGGGGAATTCTCCGTCCGCTTGGATGAATTGAGGGCCCTGCATCGGTCCAACGTGAGCCTCTCGCGGATGGGGATTGATTTGTTGGAGAAGAATATCGCCCAGACCCCTTTTGCGCAACGATTGGATGTCAAGCGATTGTTTGAGCTCTTGGAGGATAAGGATAATCTCGAGCGGACCATCCAATTGCTGGACGCGGGGGAATTGGTCCGTCCGCAGGAGACGGATGGCACGAAAGAAACCCCTTCATTGTTGGCCAAGTGAGCTTTTCTTTTTCCTTTTTTTTGTTTTTTTTATTTCCGCTTCCGCTGGTGGAAATATGTTAGTGCGTGCATGGCTTGCGTGGCATCCACGGGCTCTTCAAAGGTGTGAATCCCTTCTTTCTCGAGGAGTTTCATATGCATCTTGGCATATTCCCCTCCCGCGCTCACGATTAGCACGGGTTTCTTTCGCTTGGTGAGCAGTTCCGAGAGCCCCTCCACAATATCCGAGTCGAGGGTAGGGACTTGGAATAATAGAATGGTGATGATGGAGTCCACATTTGGATCCGCGAGGGCGTTGCGTATGGCGACCAAAAATCGATCGTTATCCGCGTCTCCCGTCAGGTCCATGGGATTCCGTATGACTGCATAGGAGGGGGATGCCGCGATGATGGGTTTCGTGAATGCCTCTCCCATCCGTGCGAGGGTGAGGGCAGATCCTTCCAGCGCGTCCGTGGTGAGGACCCCATACCCTCCTCCATTCGTGATGATTTGGACCCGGTTGGATTTGGGGTGGGGTTCGGTCTCGAGGACGCGGGCGTAATCAAATACTTCGCGCATGCTCTCGGCGGGAATGAGCCCCGTCTGGGTCACGACCGCATCGAATACCTTTGCGCTTCCCGCGAGGCTTCCCGTGTGGGAGGCGGTTGCTTTGCCCCCCGCATCCGACTGTCCTCCTTTGATGATGATGACGGGCTTCACGTGGGCGTATTTTCGGGCGGCCTGGAAGAATTTTTTCCCGTTCCGTACGCCTTCCAGATAGATGCAGATGACTTTGGTCTCGCGATCGTTGATTAGAAATTCCAACAAGTCCGCTTCATCCACCGACATGGCGTTCCCATACGAGATGAATTTGTTGATTCCGTAGTCCTTGCTCCCGGCCCAGTCCAGGATGGCGCTTCCCAATGCCCCGGATTGAGAGATGAAAGAGATTCCTCCCTTCTTGGGTCGCATAAGTCGGTAGCGGGGGAGGAAGAGTGTGTCGATTCCCGATCGCGTGTCCAACACCCCCAGGCAATTGGGTCCGATGACGGGCATTTGGGGGTATTTCTCCATGGCCTTTTGTAATTTTTTCGCTAATACCTGGTTGCCCACTTCTGAGAATCCGGCGGAGATGATAATAACGGATTTGACTTTTTTCTTCCCACATTCTTCAATGGCCTTTGGGACCATTTCCCCAGGGATCGTAATCACGGCCAATTCCACGTTTTCTTTAATCGCGGATAAGGAGGGGTAGCTTTTCATGTTGAGGATGGTATCTGCGTTCGGGTTTACGGGGAATACTTTTCCGCGGAAGTTTCCTTTGACAAAATTCTCGAGCACCACATATCCTATCTTTCCCGGGTTCCGGGAGGCCCCAATCACGGCCACGGATTTGGCCGTGAAGGCGTAGTGGAGGTTGGATTTCATCATATGATGCACTAAATTGGCAATTATAAAGGTTGGTTTGTGGAATGGTGCATGGTCGGCCCCGGGCACTATTCCCTTTGAATCGGATGTTTCCACCTCTCTATTTTTTTTGTATGTGTTTTGAGCTTTCGGCTATCTTTTTTTCGTCATTTTTGGCTTTCTTTTCTATTTTCTTGAGATCATCTTCTGGAGGGAGTTCTTCGGGTCTTATCCCTCGTTTGACTAGCAGTCCTCGTACATCTGAATTATTTTTCAGATGTTCTTTCGTAATGCCTATTTCTCCTCTCAATTCTTCTTTTTTAACATTAAAATTCGTTATCTCTGCTGCGAGATTCTTTGCTGTTATGGTAATCGTCGGAAGGAAATCAGCCAATGGTTTGTATTGCGGGATTCTAAATTTTCGTTTCATTTCCATTGTTGAATGACCGCCAAAAAGGATTTGGTCTCCTTTGCTCCTGATTCGAGCAAAACCATCTTCATTGACACCTCTTTCATAGATTAATTTGGAAAGTTCTGTTTCGGAAATAATTAGTTTTTGTCTGACTTGCATCCTTTCCTGCATTTTTATGCGTTGCTCAATTAATTCTTGTTTCCTTGTTTGGATGGCGAAATAGCTTTGTGCGAATGCAATCTCTTCCTTTCGTGGATCCCCGTTCTGGGCAATGAGATAGCACGCATAGCGTGTGAGCATAATATCCTCAATTTCTCTTTTTGCTCCTGATCCAATGTCGACCATTTTCCTGACGTCGGGAAAATGGTCATTGATAGCATGGTTTGAATTTTTACATGCTATTTTCGCTTTATCTACCGCATTGATGAAATTTTCCCATTTTTCATACCCTAATAGGTTCTGAAGGTCTCTCGCGAACCAAAACTCTACTCCTTCCATATTCTGTGCGTATTCCTCGAATGTTTTTTGGAGTCTGGTGATGATGAGTGTATCCATAATTCGTCTTCTCATAAAGGTAAACCGTGTTAATAATTCTTGGTTCACCAAACCGCCAACCCAATTGATCATTTACTGAGGTGCTTGATTTCACCCCGCCTATCCTCTCGGAGTTGTTGGGAGGGTCGTATAAAAAT
>ERZ1292623.2478-Hain-H51-01um-R1-2478-length-16460-cov-10_pt1 | contig 16460 bp, 23 predicted proteins | sample MGYA00564398_ERZ1292623 | MGnify/ENA primary metagenome ERZ1292623 (study PRJEB36523, sample SAMEA6512633) | groundwater metagenome | collected 2019-01-07 | study: AquaDiva: Metagenomics assemblies of 32 groundwater samples | reverse complement strand
CCTCCTCGCCCCCTGTGGGGGCTTGATCATTAAGCGGGCCCGCGGTATGCGGGCCCTGGAGACCAATCCGCCTCAACCGCCCAAGGGCGGTGGGCGAATCAGATACTTGGTCCTGCCTCCGTGGCGGCCCGGAGGGCCAAGAGGTAGACCGCGTTGTTTTGACGCCACGCGGCGTCCCACAATCCCCATCCCCACCGCCTGCGCGGCTGGAGCATTGTGTCAAGTTTCAGACGGGCTCGAACCTCGATCCCGTCAATGACGTCCGCATAATCACGCGTTTCTACCGCCCGCGCGGCCGCTACGCGGGCGTAGGAGCGTTTGGTGAAACGTCGCCACTCGGCCTCTACGGCCGCTATTATCCAATCGCCTTGACGGCGCAGACCTGTTGCGCCGCCCAAGGTTTCTTCTAACCACTGTCGACGGCATGTCGACAGTGCGGGAGACCACGAACTGATCTCACTCTCTAGAGCCTCAATCATCTCCATGTCATTCATAGCATCCTCCTCGCCCCCCTGTGGGGGCACGATCATTAAGCGGGCCCGCGGTATGCGGGCCCCCCGGAAGACATCTACCCGGCGATGATGCGCCGGGTACCGATCCAGCGGGAGCTCGTCGCTGTGACGAACGCTTCCCACTTCTCGCCTCCCGTAGGGGAGGCGGCTAGCCGCCGCACGATTGACCAGGCGGCCTCGCCGCCTATCTCGTCCTCCTCAGACCTTGCCCCTGGCAAGGCCTCGGAGGGAATAGAAAGAAACTCACTTGCCTTGATGGTTTTCATTTTTTTTCTCCTTTGGCGCCGCCGGCGCCGTTGTTGTTGTCTCCGTTGTCTTTATGATCCTATTATACCACCGTCAGAAATCAGCGCAACATTTATTTGCACGGCGATGATTCTTTTTTTACTCTCGATCCCACCCGCTCTTTTTCTGCCCGCTGCCACGCCACGGGGACGGGTCGGAGAGGGCAAAGGTGTCAGCCGTTCGATTCTGGTGGCGCCCCATGTAGTGGATCGCCTGGCTGGCAGTGTCCAGTAGGTCCGTTCCCTCGTCACTCGCCCCAGTCCACTGGTCAGCCCAGTCGAGGAAATCGACCACCCAGGGGGCCAAAGAGGGGTGGGGAAGGTAGGCGTTCCCGGCCTCGAGGTAGGCAGCAGCAGCTCCCGCGCGTTGGGCCTTCGAGCCTTGTGGCGTGATCATCTGGATGCCGGGGAGTCTCTCTTTCATTAGTTGCTCGACTGCCGGCCCGTTCGCTTTGTCCTCGATCAGTTTCGCAGCTGCCCCCGGCCACGCCGCACTCATCTCCTGGATAGCCTGAATCGATCCGAGGATGTCCAGTTTTGCGACTCGAGCGTGCAACCAAAAGAAGCGCGCCCCCTGCTGCCCCCAGACTGCTCCGGCGACCTTCGAACTGGTGGCCGTCGCCTTGAATGCGAGATCCCAGCTTTGGATCTGGCGGTCGAACCGGACGGGGAGCGGGATGCATGGGATGTCCTTCTCTGTGCCGTCGGGAAGGCGCACCGTCACCGGATGCCGGGGCTGGTCCGGGTAGTGCCAGAATTTCCACCACCAGCGCTTCCAGATGGCATCATGCCCGCTTCGAGGGGCCTGCTGGTGTTGTGGCCACCAGATCTCCGGCCGCCCCTTCGCTCGAGCCAGGAGGTCTGGAGTCCAGGAGGCTCTGAGCGTCTGGCCGATGGTCCGACAGTCCCTCCAGATGCCCGCCCTGGTTAATGCCGTGTTGCTCACAGGCCCGGCATACTCCGTCTGATAGACGAGTTTGTCCCAAGTTCCTGGATAGCCCGTGTGCTCGTTCTGGTGGCTCCGTAGGCCCTCCTCCACCTCGAGCCGGCCTATAGGATCGTCGACGTGAAGCCGCTGGTGGGTGACCACGGTGGGGGTCGCCAGTTTCTCGAGCCCCCGTGAGCGAAAGGAACCGTTGAAAAAGCGCATCGCCTTCCGTCGGGCATCTGGTCGGTCTACCTCGAGATCCCCGATGAGGTCATCGCACACGAGCCGGTGAGCTGGAAGGCCCTGGATCGTCATCCGCTTCGAGACAAGCTGCCGACCGCCTCCTGCTGTCAGGTTCAGCCGGTCCCAGCTCCACAGCCTCCCCCGCTGCGCAATGCCCCCCCATCGCTCCTGATAGGCGGCACTGAGCAGGAGCCGCATCAACGCCTCGTGAGTCTCCTCGAGCGCGTCTATCCGGTGGACGGAAACCAGGTGCCTGAGCCAGGGCATCCGCTTCGGCCCCCACTCCCACGCCGCCCACATCGCGAGGATGTCGGATTTACCGGAGCGGGGCTCCATGGAGATCAATAGGTGACGGTTGCCCTGGTCGGCAGGCAGCCCTACAGATACCGGGTCGGTGATCTGCTGGAGATGCAGACAGATGCCCTCGACATAGTCGGGATCCTGAATGGTGGATATCTGCGGCCGCATTACCGGCCATGCCCAACGAACGAATGCCCAGAAGGAGCGCTCGAGGTCCGTCTCTTCGTGGATCGGCACTGGGGGGGCTGCCGGGAAGAGGGGCTCGAGGCGCAACTGCGGGAGCCGGTCGCGCTTGAGGCGGATGGCGATGAGGGGCGGGTCGAAACTCATAGCAGCCGTGGCTCAAGACCCGCGCTTCGGGATCGCTCCAATTGAACCGCCAGATACTTCGTACTTAGTTCCATTCCGCAGGAAATTCTACATTCCCGCTCAGCAGCCATGCCGGTGGTCCAACTCCCCATGAATGGATCGAGGATGATGTCTCCGGGGTCGGAGTAGGCTTTGATAAAGAAGGATGGGAGCGCGACGGGGAATCCTGCCGAGTGTTCGACGCAATCGCTTTGTGCTGCGATATCCAACACGTTTGATGGGAGTGCGATGCCCGCTTTCATCCCACCAGCCGGAGTCCCTGTCTTCATTCCGTTTCGGTCTGTGCCGCGCTTTGTCGCCGGATCATAGTCGAAACACTGGTCACTCTCGTTACCAACAGCTTGTGGATTGAATCGAATCTCCCGTTCTTGAGAAAAATGCAATACGCGTTCCCACGCGTCCTTAAAGCGATTTACGAACTTGCCGGGCATTCCATTCCGTGTATCTCGCCAACACAACTCATCCACAAACCGCCATCCCCACTTCCGGACATGCGCGATCGTCAGGTCCATCACGTACAAATGTCTTTGTCCATCCTCGCAGTGCTCCTTGATGTTCACGAACCACGATCCATCTGGCGCGAGATGGGCGCGGACGTTGGCCTGCACCGCATCAAACCACCCGACGTAATCATCCGGCTTGATGGGCATGAAACCGCTTTCCTCGTCATACTTCCGCTGTGAAGCATACGGCGGACTGGTGAACGCGACGTTGGCTTTCTGGCCATCGAGCAGTCGAGCCACATCTCCCGGCTCCCGGCAATCCCCGCACATCACCCGATGGCACTTCCCCGGCACGGACTTTGACGGGATTTCCCAGATCTGGCCCCGCGACGTTTGCCATTGCTTCTGTAGTTCCGCCGCCTTGTCGATGGGTGCAGGATCGTCGGGCGGGTCGTCGTCATCCCTCGCTGTAGCGAGCATATTCCGGATCTCTTCCTCGTTCCATCCGACGATCTCGGCATCCTGGTCCAGCTCGACGATCTGCCGGATGACCGCACGGAGTTTCTCTGGGTCATCCTCCGACAGATCCGCTGATCGATTATCGGCCAGCATGAAGCCCAATTCCGTCACAGGGTCATCACCCATGATCGCCGCTGCGATGTACTCAGACCCGGCCTCGAGCATCTCCGTAAAGACCCCGTGCCCGGCCTCGAGCCGCAGGCCCTGGCCTGTCAGGTTGACCACCACGTTCTTGCGCTGGAGGTAGCCCCGGAGGCTTCCAGCGATGGCCTTCCGGTTTGCATCCGGGTGCAACCGGGGATTGTCCGGGTGCTTGACGAGATGCCCGATGGGCACCGCCAGCACATGCAGGTCCGGGTGGATGTGCGAAAGGTCGGCGCCTTTGGGGAGATTCCGTAGCTGCCTGACGCTCATGGCTCTCCTACCCGTGTTTCGTTGGCCCCATCGATAAGCCGACGGGCGATCTCCCAGATCTCGACGGCGGCTTGCTCGGTCACGAGGCCGCCCTTGATGCCGTCGGTGAATGCCATTTTGAAAGCCTCGTTGATCCGCTCCATCTGTTCCCCGAGCTCCCCGCTGTCCACCCGGATCGACATGACTGCCTTGGGCATGTTGTTGGCCAGGCGGAGCCGGTCGAGGGCCTCCCGCTGGAGCCGCACGAGCCCGGAGATATCGACCTTCCCAGGGTGGATGATGACGGTCTGCTTCGTTACCGGCTTCGAGCAATGTGGGCAGGGGCCCGTCTCGTGGCTGGTCTTCGTCCGCTTTGAGGGAAAGGCTTCGACGGTCGCCCAGCGGTCCTTGCACAGGTCCAGGTTGGCCTTGGCAATGGAGATCTCGAGGATCCGTAGCTCCCGTTGGGCCTTGATCCGCTCTTGCTGGAGCACCTGCCAGCTATCCCGGACCGGCTCGCCCTTGGGGGTGACGATGACTTCCATGGGAGGCGGCTTGATAGGGGACGGGGGCTTTGGATGCTCTGGCGTCGGCGGGGGGGGTGAATCAGTCACTGGTTCGGCATCGAGCTGAGCCACAAGGTTCTGAAGGGTCTTCCCTGCCTTCATCGCCTTCTCGACTTTGAACCAGGTCCATCCAGCGGACTGGAGCCTGTGCATTGACCGGGCAAACGTCGGGTGAATGCCGGACCCATTATCGGATCCACCATTGAGTAAATACGCCCAGCCGGTCTTCATTCTGTCGAGGTTAGGAGGTCTGGCCATGACACCAGGGTAACGAATCCTGAGCCGGTGCGCAATTGTATAACGGCGTTCCGAAGGAATTCTGTCAAGGCGTCAAGTTAGCGGCTGGTCGAATGACTTCTAATCTCCCGTCCATCCCCTCGGACACGACCGCCGCGCCTGGGTTCTCCGCCTTCATTCCGTCCAACTTCGCCTTGACCCCGTAGATCCCGGCCTTCATCCCCGACCGTTCCCGCTCCGTGAGGTAGATACAGGGGACGGGGATGCCCACGGTGGAGCGTCCAGCTCCAATGCGGTAGAGGCCCGAGGCATCCTTGATGATTCTCACTGCCCGGCCTCCTCTGGCACCGTGAACGTATCCACCACCGTCCGCTCGACTTGGATGATCGGGTAGCTGCCGGGCTTCAGGACATCGATGGCTTCAGCCACATCTGCCAGGTGCAGCTCGGGATAGGCCGAATCGAAGGCGATCCCGTGGGGCTTCCCGCTCTCCAGGTGCTCGAGACAAAATGCCGCCGCCGTGTCGAGTCGTTCGTCGTCCCTCTCCGCCACTGTCACCGTCACGCCCTCCCGAACCAGGCCCCGGACGATGTGGGCATCGCACTCGTGATACCAGGGTATCAGTAGCTCCCGGTCAGATAGTCGCCATACGTGGATCATGTGTTGTCTCCCTCTTTCAGTTGCCGCTTCGCCCACTCCACCAGGGCTTCCCAGTGGCAATCGGCATCGTGGTTGAACTCCCTGCCCCGAGTATGGGGCCTGCTATACCACATCGCAATGCAACTATTGACCAGAATCATAATTAGTTATGCGAAGTTCCGCGACAGCCCCACGCCCCTCTCCATTAGAATTGCCGGGTCGGCCGATATAGACCGTCTCGATCTTCCAGTCCCGCCAGATGGTTCGGGCGTCCTGGCAGTCGGCGTTACATGCCAGGAATTTGACGCCCCGGCCGTCAGCCTCCCGGCAGAGTTGCTCGAGCCGCCGATGGTGGCGAACATCGAACGTCCCCGAGTAGGCTGTAAACGCCTGCTTCCCGTCGAGGGCCATGTACGGGGGATCCGCGTAGATCAGATCCCCGGCTCGAGTCTCTGCAATGACCTCCTCGAATGAACAAACCCGAAGTTCAGCCCCGGCCATCGCCGCCGACGCTTTCCGCAGGGTCGCCTCGCTCGGAAGCGCCGCATCCTCCCCCCATGGCATATTGAGCCCGCCCTGACGGTTGACCCGTGACAGGCCAGAGAACGTGCGCCGGTTGAGGTAGATCCACCGGGCTGCAACTTCGACCGTGGACACCTGGAGCGGCCTGGCCCCCAGTTTGACCTGCGGCTTGTAAAGGGCGTCGAGTTCGCCCCGGAAGACCTCGAAGACGGACCGCCCCTCTAGTTTTCGCATCGCGCCCACCCTTGCCACCAGGGCATCGGGATCCTGTTGCAGCGCCTGCCAGACGGCCATTAGTGGCCGGTTCGCATCGCTCAGCAGCATCGGGCCGGTGAATCCCCCTTTCCGCAAGTAGCAGGGCAGGGAGGCGCCGCCAACGAAGGGATCGACGAACCGCTCGAAGGCCGGGAGCATTGCCGCGAGCTGGGCGACCTGGCCAGCCTTGCCCCCCATTTGCTTGAGCGGGCCGGCATCGCGCTTTGTGTCAGCCATTCCCGCCCCATCTCAACTCTTGCACTGCTTCCGCCTTCATCCTCGCCCCGTACTGTGCCAGGAGGTACGCCCGCACCTCTGGCCAGTCCTTGTCAGCCCACGCCGCCATCACGGTCACGTCGGATCGCCCCATCGTCTCTGGAGCCAGCGCCTCCGCCTTGAGGAATTCCCATGCAATCACGTCCGGGTCCTCCTCTGGCAACGATTGCCGTTCGCGTGGTAGCTCTGGCGCTGGCCCGGTCCTGTTCGTGCCGATGTGGCTCTCGAGGAAATAGACGCAACCGTCCTTTTTCCCCGCCGCCCACAGCAGCTCTTTGATGCCCTTCAGCGTGAGGCCGTTCTTCCCAACAACCTTCCCGGTGTCGTCGGCGTCGACGTGGATCTGGAGGTACAGCTTTTCGCCAAGCTGCTCCTCTGTCACCATCACCATCTCTGGCATCGCCACGAGCTGGCGCACCACCAGCTCGAGCCATCTTGCGATCTCCATCTGTCCTCCTTAAACGTCTAGCGCCGCAAACTCGCGGCAATACTTTTTGTTTTCAACGGGGCGGCCGTATCCTTCATGCAGTTTGCATTCCGCCTTCGGGGCGATGTCGTTGATCAACCCCGTCCGCCCTGGATTCAGCCGCCGATACTCCTCGACCGCCAACCGACTGCCGAGTCGGTGCTGGCATCTGTCGCATAGCCCGGCCTCAAGCGAGGCTGGCACTGTTGTTGATTCGAAAAACTTCATCAGATCCTCCTGCGTTGGTAACTCCCCCGACTGTGGTGGTAATCGCTTCGGTACAATTATCTCCGACGTAACCGTTGGCGCGGCGTTGTCAAGGACCGTCCGCGCCTGCCTGCTCGCCTACAGATGCCCGATGTATCGCCCACCCCGCCGCTCGAAGGGATTTGCGGCGTTGGGCCTCGTAGGGCACCTCGAATGTGATCGTGATTCGGTGTCTCATAGCACATCCTTCGGCCCATCGTCCCACGTTCGCCCATCCAGGATCCGCCCTGCTGCCTTCTTGCCGATGCGACTGATGATCGTAACCGGGAAAACCCCCTCGTCACGAACCCGCATCATGTCCCTGCCCATCTCACAGATTCGCCCGTGGGCGTCCATCAGGATATCGCCACCGCGCACCCACGTTGAACCCTTGGCGACCCAGTGATCGAACGACGAGAATTCTCTGAAAACGAGTTCGCCTGTCGTCATCAGTCGGCCAGATGGCCCGTATTCTCCCCACTGCTTGAAGTGGAATGGTATCCGAGCGCGAAGACATCTGTCCCGCAAATCTCGCACCCACGAGGGATGCATCGGTCTCGGCTTCGACCCGCTCTCTCCGCCAACGATCACCCACTCCAGAACGGCGTCGCCAAGGCCAACCGGCCCCACCATCGGCTCGATGGACACGAACCGCCCACGCTGGCAAGGAACCGCAGCCATAGTCTGAATCCGAGGCACCTGCGCCTGAGATTCGACGGTCGCCCCGAGCATCACGTTGGGGTAGCCGTTGCCCCAATCGTCGGGTAAGCACCCCGCGATATAGTCCGCACCGAGGTCCCACCGCTTCGACAAGACCAGCCACAGAAGGTTGGGCGTGTCCCGCATGACCTTCCACGCATCCCGCCGCCACTCGTGAACACCGGGATGATCGAGTAAGAAGTCAGACAGCGAGCAGGTGAACACCCGCTTAACCTCGCCCGCCTCCCGCGCTTCCCGGTCCCACTTGATCGGATCCCTCCATGTCTTCGTGCGCCACACCGGCGAATCGGCATCGGTCGCCACCCGCCCGAGGTCCAGCGGCGGATAGAAGGGCTTCCCCATCCGGTTCTGCACAAGCGTCCCTGCGTAGCACGACGCGCACGCGGGCGAGACCCTTCGGCATCCGATGATAAAATTCATCGTGTGGTGCGTCCAACTAATCTGAGAGTTCTCCATTATTCAGCCCCTCCGTTGTATCATATCTGCCATCTGTTCCTCGCATTTGTATGTACCTGCCTCTTGCGCGTTCTCTCCTAAAGTGACATGGGTAGCAAACCGGCTCCACCGACAGAGAGAGACCTCAGCACGTCATGACATCTCCAAACGTTGAACCAGTCGCCATCGTCTCGAATCTTGCCCTCCATATCGATCCAGAACGGATCACGAGCAACTTCGCGAATGCTCTTGATTGCATCGACGATGTTCGCCGGTCCCAACCCCCCAGCGAATCCAACCGACATTCCGGTTATTGGCCGGACCCATTGAACAGGAGTCATTCCCCGCCCGCCACTCCCATCAACCAGAACAGCATGATTGTCTGCTGGCACATCAAGCAATCGGGTGTTGAGATCGGTGTGCTGAGTGATGATCTGCTGGATCGGGTACATCCGGCAAATCTCATTGACCTGATCCGGCAGAATAGCCCCGTTGACCTGGATCCGCCTGACAAGCAGAACCATGCCGTCGATGTCACCGATGAGTAGCCGGGTTCGTGGCAGACTTCCGCATATGTGGAGAGCCGCCCGGCCGGCGCACCATTCGAGCGCACGAAGGATTTCATCCTCCTCCATATATCGATTCCGTCCCTCTGGATGAGCCGAATAAAGCACCCCGATTTCTACCCGTTCATCGGCGAGCAACCCTTCGATCTCACTCTTTGTCGTCCGCCGGTCAACCCCGGTAAATGTGATCTTCATTCCCTCTCCCATTCCACCCGCCAAACGAGCGGGTTTTGTTGCCAGACTTCAGAGTTACTGAGAAGCCGGAATACGATCTGGAATTTTTGGCGGCATGACACGCCGCCCAAGAACCCAACGCCGCATAGAGCTAGCGCCTTCCTCTCTCCCTTCAGCGCCGCAACATCCGCCCATGTCAACCCTGCCATCCCCTCTCGCCGCGCGTCATTCTCCGTGATGTCCTGAAGCGGTTCCTGCCGGATGCTAGTGACGATGCCCGTTGCGCGGCAGACTGAGCGGGGCATGAGGAGGGAGGACCGCCATACATCCGATTTCTTGCTCCGGAGTTCCGACCACCGGTCTGCCGATTCCTCGGTATCTGCAATCGCCACAAACGCCCCGTCGCACCGATACCGGTAGCCGTCGAGCCCGCTTCCCAACTCTTCCGGCTTCCACACCTCCCGAAACCAAAGACGGTCACCCTCCCGAGCCCGCGCCCACATGTTGCTGGTTCGCCGGGTAACGGTCTTCTCGCCGGCCAGGACCGCGCGCATCATCGGGTCGGACATTATGATTCCGTGGTCAGCAGTCATCGCTCAAATCCTCCCGCTCAACAGTGACGCTATACGTGATCACGATATCCCGATGGACCGCTAGACCGGCACCGCAGGCACATCTATACTCAACATCTGTGCCGTCGAATGGAAACATGTCTGCGGCATACAATTGGACCCCGCACGACGGACAACAAATATCACCCATTCGCCACCTCCATCGGCACCCACAGGGGTCCGTTCGTCATGTCTTCTTGGATGGGGGCAGACTTGATCGCTTCGTCCAGTGCCCGTTGCGCCGTCCATACTGCCTCCGTTCGCTCCGTTGTCTAACTGATGGCCTGTCCTGCCCGGCTATCGCCGGTAGCGCAACATTCATTTGAGGCTGCCTCTTTTTTGCAGAAGCACAGCACCGCTGCGTCGATGACCCCGTTAATCCCCCGAACCAGGCCCTCGAGCCGGCCCATAGATAACTCGAGCCCGGTCAGCTTCGCGTCGAGCTGCTTGATGCGGGCGTCGAGGTCGGTCATGCCTTCCCCTTCAGTTTCTTGACGCTTGCCTGCATGGTTCCCCGCCCGTGGACGGCCAGAAGGCAGGCGTCCGCTGTGTCCTCCTTGGCCTTCTTACCGAGCCCGTCGAGACAGCCGGGCAGGAGCTGCTGGCAGACCTGCCGGCTCCAAACCTTCCAAGCAGCGGCCCCTTTCGGCCGTGGTTTCGGGATGAGCGCCTTGAAAGACGCCCTCCAGCTTTGCGGCATCACCATCTCGGGATCGCCCTCGCCAATGTCCATCATGACGCAATACATGGCCACCGTTTGAGCGCACTCCCTCACGCTAAGCTGATACTTGAGCATGAAGTTCTGAGGCTTTCCGTCTGCGCTATCGGGTGCGCCGAACAAGTTTGTCGTCTCGACGAAGACCTTCGTCACATCCCCGCAGTGAGGCAGCAGGGAGACATCGAGCCAGTCGCGAAGGGCCTTCAGCGTCCGGGGAGCTGGAAACGCACGCCAGCCTCGGTGGATGATCTTCTTGCCATCGTGGACTACCCATGCAATTCCAGCCCATGCGGCATCAATGCCTACAACACAACGTGTTTCCATGTTTTCGCCTCAGACGTTCGCCCTCACCAGTGCCGCCGCAACATCTGGACAAACGGCGTTTCCAATGCGGGCCACCTGCTGCTCTTTCGTGCCCTCGAGGATGTAGGAGTCCAGAAAGCCCATCGCTCGTGCGAGTTCTCTGGGCTGCAGCATCCGCATCTGGATGTCGGTGATTACGTAATTCTCTCCGTCGATTGTAAGCGCTACCAGACCTGAGCTGGTGGCGTAGTATTTGAGCAGAAAGGCGGCGACACGCATCGCTCCGACCTCTTCTGCTGGGGCCAGGATGGCGGTACAGAGGCTCTGGTGATCGACGGCCGTTATAGTGCCCATCGGATCGTTTAGACTCGAGCCTGTGGCGCCGGTGAAGTGCTTTGCCAGCCAGGCCGTCACGAGACCGATATGGCCCTGCCCGGTTGCCGTGACTGTCGGACAGGGCTCATCCAGGCCTCTGCCGATACTTTCGCCTCGATGGTGAATCAGGCTGGCTGTAACCAGTGCTCGATCCCCGCCCTTTGGCGTCGATCTGATTGTGCCGGCCGGGGAATCTATCGACTCAACCCGTCCGCCATGGGAGAAATTGACGATGAACGGCCTCCGCGCTCCCATCACGAACCGGCGTAGACCTTCCGCGATCCTGCGCTCGGTGGCCGGGGCCAGTGGCTTTTTGCGCTCGAAGATCGACGGGCACGGGATCGACCAGTCAATGCACTCCGCTGCCGTCCAGTAGGGCAGCTTCCCCGGGCCGTGGGTCGGTTCGGGCCAAACGATCGTTTTCCCATCGCACCGGGCGATCAGATAGACCCGCTTCCGGCTGGTGGGGGCGCCGTAGTCGCAGGCGACCAGAACCCGCCACTCGACGCGATAGCCAAGCGCCTCGAGTTTGCCTACCCACTCCCGGAAGAGGCTCCCGGCCAGCTCTTTGACGGGCATCCCGTCATCATCCAGCGGCCCCCACGTCAACCACTCCGAGACGTTCTCGAGCATGATGATCCGCGGTCTCAACTGCTCCGCCCACGGGATCGCCACGTCAGCCAGGGAGCGCCGCCCATTCTCACGAGGTTTCCCGCCTCGAGCCCGGCTGTGATGGGTGCAATCTGGACTCAACCAGAGGATATCCAGCTTCTGGCCTCGAGCCGCGACGCGGGGCACCACGTCGAGGACATCCTCTTGCAGGTGGAGCACATCCGGGTGGTTGAGGGCGTGCAACCGAAGGGCGTGGGCGCAATGATTGATTGCAACCAGTGGGTTCGTCCCGGTCGCCTGCCGGATGCCCTCGCACGCACCACCCATGCCGGCAAATAGGACGGCTGAGGCCGGTCTCGCGAGATTTCCGAACAGGGTCGATGTGGTCGAATTCAATTCCATTACCTCCGTTGTCTGTCCCGATACTACACACCGACAACCGACAGCGCAACATATTCCTATTCGTCGTTCAAAAACAAAGGGGCCCGCGAGCAGCCCCACCATCACCACGGCTCAGCCGCCCCAGGCAGCCAGATTTCGCTTCGTCGTCGCCTTCAGCTCGTCAGAGCACATCCCGAGCAGGTACGCCCGGACTTCCGCCGCATCCTTCCCAGCCAGCTCCAGCATAGGGCCGATGTGTCGAGGATAAATGTCCGCCACCATGGCGAGCCTCATCTGCTCGAGGATGCGCTTCGTCACGTCGGCCGGGTCGTCGCTCGAGGCTTCCGCCTTCACTTCCGCCTGGTACTCCAGCCCGGCCTTGATTGCATCGGCGATGGCCTGGAGGTCTTCCGGGGCTCGAGGATAGCCGTTGTCCTTCCACGCCTCAAACGCCTTGCCAGCCATCTCGCGGGACATCCCAGACGTGAGGCAGGGAGACATCCCCGCATCGCCTGTGTGGTCAAGCAGGGCCGGCCACGGGGCAGATCCGTCGTTGACCACATCCACCGTCATGCCGCAGACCCGGCAGCTTACAACGTCGCTATAGGGCAGGTCTCCATCATCGTCCGCCAGCTCTTCTGGGGCATCCCCGTCTTCCTCTTCCGCCTTCCCCACGATCCGCACCGGTTTCGATTGCGGGTTCTGGCCGACGATCGCGGCCTTCATCCCCTCGAGCGTCTCCCGGTTCGGCATCTTCGGGTGTTCGTTGATCCGCGCCCCGAACGTCTCCGCCTGCACCGTCGTTAGCCCGGTGGTGATGCAAACCCCTTCGTCGAGGTCCTGGTGCGAATCGAGCCGCCCGCCCGTGATTGTGACTCTGATGGGGCACACCGGGCATTGCACCATCGCCCGAGGCTGCTTCACCAGCTCCAGCTTGAGCTGCTTCTCCTGGTCGGTGTAGGGCCGGGACTGGATGATCTCCCATGTGTCGGTCCGAACGAGGTCCATGCAGCCTTCGGTTGTGTCCCGCCGCCACTCGCACTCGACTTCCCGGTCCTCCTTTCCAGAGCGAAGGGCCTGAGAAAGCTCGACAAGCCGGTCTTCTGCCACCTTCTTGCGGTTCTGGACCGCCCCACGCGATTCCTTCACCTCCTCGACCTTGCAGGTCACGTCAAGCAGATCGTTGTTGACCTTCTGCTCGTCCAATACCTCGACCAGCTTGTAGCCGCCCCACTCGTCGATCTCGTCCGTCTCGATCTGCCCGAAGCGCCGGGCAAACACCAGGCCCTCCCGGTCGAGCTGGAGCCCGTTGATCTCGAGCAGCATCCGCCGGGCGCGCCGCTTGACGCTCCACAGCGCCCCCTCGAGGCTCGAGCATTCCTCCTTGTAAGCTTCCTTGTCGGCCTCGGTCAGCGTGTAAACCAGCGTCTTCATTTCCGTCTTCCGTTCCATTTCGTCTCCCTTGTTCTCAATCATCGTTTCCATCCTCGAATCTCACACCCTGGAGCTCGTAAGCCTCTCGAGGCAGATCCTGCCGTGGTGCAAACTCGAACACGTTGGGCTTCGCCGGGGCATCCCCCCACAGCGGGAGCCAATTCCCGTTGGTGGCATCGTGTCGGATGTCCACCTTGCCGGTCTTGCCGAACTCCTCAATGTCGACAATCAACGCCGCCTCTTCCAGCTCAGACGGTGACAGCCGCCCGCGTTCTTCTGAAGACAACCTAAGCGGAGGTCGGTCGCAGATTATGACCGTGCTGGCGTCCTTGGCAAACTGGCTCGTTCCGAAGATATCACGAGCTGACGGCCGCTCTTTCTGGTCCTTTCCCCGACTCAAACACTGCGCCAGTTCCAGGACCGGGGCCGGGACCGATGTGGCCCAGTCGGCGATGCCCTCTGAAATCTCGATGTACTTCTGTCGTTCGTCCTTCGCGTCAGCGTCCATCTTCTGCGCGTAGTCGATGGCGATGATACCCGGCTCCATGCCCCTATCGGTCATGCGCTCATAGACAGCCTTCATCTGCACCAGCGTGGTCGCCGGGCTGGATTTGTACCCTGCTGCCTTCCGGTCGACCTTGGCATCGACGACAAACTGAAGCGTCTGGAGGTACTTCCACGCATCAAACACTCGAGAAGATTCGTAGACCGACAAACCCACCCAGTCCTGGATTCGCCCGGGCGAGATACCCGAAATTAATCCAAGCAACCGACTCGTGACCTGAATGTGGGGCAGCTCGAGCGAAAGGAACAGAGCAGGAACGCCGCGCATTGCCGCATGAAGCAACGCCTTGAGTGCAACCTGGCTCTTGCCCACCTTCTCTTGGGCTGCGATAACGTAGGGCCTCCGGCCCCCCCTCCAGCCGCCGATCAGCATGTTCAAGTCCACCCACGGGGTTTCGACGATCAGCCCGTTGGCGTTCCGCTTCCGCGCCTCCGCCGCTACCTCGTGATATCGGGACAGGTGATCGAGCATTTCTGGGGCGGTCAGAACACTCGAGCCCTTCGATGCCGGTTCTGCCTTTCTCACCAGTCGCTGCGCCGCCTTGTAGATATCATCTGGGTTGGCTCCAGCTCGAATCGTCTCCTGGAGATCCTTCGCCTCGTCGACCACCCGACGAGCTTGAGCGCATTCGGCCACGATCCAGGCATAGCGTCCCGCGTTGACCGTCGTGGGCACATCGTCAACCATACGGGCGATATAGGATGTCAGATCATCGCGTTCTGCGCTGTTCTTGCCCATTGCTGCGGGCAAGGTAACGAGATCGAGCGTCTCCCCGGCCCTAACCATGGATTCGATGGCTCTGTGGATTCTGGCGTGTTTCTCGAAGTGGTAGTCTGTCGCTTTCAAGATCGCCGAAACCACCGGCCACACGTCCGGGTCGATGATGATCGAGCCCAGCACCGCCCGCTCGGCCGGGATGTCTGAGCGGTAGACTGATGCCTCCTCGCTCATTTCCGCACCCCCAGCCGCCGGTTGATGCCAGTCAGTTCGACCGAATGCCCGTCCAAGATTTGCCTGAGTCGGCTAGCAATATCCTCCCGAACTTTCCCGCCCTTCGCTTCGGACTTCCACAGGTTCATGAGGCTCCGCTCCTCACCTTTCGATGCCTTGGGCACGAGCTGACCCGTCACGAGGGTCTTCAGCCCGTACATGGACCGCCGGTCGAAGATATCCCGGTAGACCGTCAAAAGCCGCGGCTCCATCTCCCGGCTGCCGATATCGTCCAGGACCAGGACAGGCACCTCCCATGAGCGATAGATGAGATCCCGCTGCCAACCCCGGTGAAGGTCTGCCTCGAGGTCCATCTCCGAAATGAACAGGCCCTCGACGCCCTGACGGCAGGTATCCATCAGCGCAGCAATGGCAAGCGTCGTTTTGCCGCCCCCAGTTGAGCCGTAGACGTAAAGCGACTCGTCACCCGTCACCCATGCACGGAGCGTCTCTATCGCCGCAAGGTTGCCAGCGTCGATGACCAGTGCCGGCCAGATATTGGGGTCGAGACTCGCTGCCTGCCAGCGCTCGGGTACTTCGGCCTTTCGGATGAGCTTCGGGACCAGCATCGCCAGCCGGAAGACTTCAGCCGCCGCCGTCTGTGCCGCCTCGCACCGTCCGCACGGAGAGACGAACCGGAAGGATCTCCCGTGAACGACCGAGTAAGTATGGTTGACCACCAGGTCATCCCCGCATCCCTTGCATTTCTCTGTTTCCGCTGCCGTCGGCGTCTCCATCAGCTCCCCCATAGTTCGGCATCGGTGCTGCCGTGTTGCATTCTGCCAAGATCGTCCCGGTCTGAGCGCTTGTTACCGCTCACCTGTGCCCACATTGCTCGAGCCTCCTCAATTTTCCCCCCTGCTGTAAAAAGCTTCCGGGGGAGGTAGGCCCCGCTGCTGTAAACCCACTCGCCTCGAGGCTTCGACGCCATGACGAAAATCCCGTTGATCGCGTCGTCCAGGTCCTGGAGCGTGTAGACGCCCTCGACCCGGATCTTGATCATGGCCCTCACATCAGCGAGGCTCGCGGCCTTGATCCGCTGGAAGACGCTGGTGAAGCGATCCCATGTCTCGAGCGCAAGGTGAACCTGTGCCCTCTCTGCCAGGGTCAGCAACGGGAAGACCAGCCCCCACATCGGGGCATCCTCCCGGATTCGGATCGATTCCGGCATCACGACTGGGGTTGGTTCTGGCTTCGACGCCTTGACCGCCCGCTTCTTTGGCTGGACTTTCTCATCAACAGCGGGAGCAACACCCCCCCCAACCATTCCACCCCCCTCTGAAGGGGATATAGGGGTCTTCTGTTCAATGGGAGGTTCTATGGGAGGTTCTATGGGAGGTTCCGACCCCCTATTTTGGATGCCCCCCCCTCCACTTTT
>ERZ1292623.2477-Hain-H51-01um-R1-2477-length-16461-cov-5_pt1 | contig 16461 bp, 17 predicted proteins | sample MGYA00564398_ERZ1292623 | MGnify/ENA primary metagenome ERZ1292623 (study PRJEB36523, sample SAMEA6512633) | groundwater metagenome | collected 2019-01-07 | study: AquaDiva: Metagenomics assemblies of 32 groundwater samples | reverse complement strand
AGACCAGGGTCGCTGAAATCCATAAGCGTGTCCGGGAATATCATAAACACAAGAATGACCCTTATGCATACCGTCCTGAAGAAATCGATGCAGGTCGAGAGCTGAAATCTCATGCATTGAAAGATCTTGAATTTCTACTTGCTCTACTAGATCAGAAAAGGTAGCGCCTCCTCTTGTTTAAGCTCGGCTAATACCCGGGCTTTTTCTTTTTCCTCATGACCCATGACATCTCTTATACTTTTTCCCTGACTCGCACGGACAGGGATCATTTCTACCCACTTTTTCATACGCGGATTCTCGCTGATTGAAACGCGGATTAACGCTGATAGTAGGTACAGCCTCCCGCGCCGTATCATAGATAACTCTTTTTATATCTAATTTTTCTCCTCCAAAATTCGCCAATAACGCTAATTTATAAGAGGATCCTTTTAGATAGTTCCATATTTGTTTTTCTTCGGTATTCCCCACGAACGGTAAAGCTTTTAATTCTAAAATTATTTTGTTATCAATAACAAAATCTGGTCTGTAAATACCTACTACCTTACCACGATAATTAACATCTATAGTTTTTTCTTTTTCAAAATTAATATTTTGTTTTATAAATTCATCTTCTAATGCGTTTTGATAAACAGCTTCTTTGTGCCCAGCGCCCAATGCATTATAAACATTAAAAGCCGCTCCTCTTATTTTATAAGTCAAATCCTCATATAATAATCCGCGTTTATCTGCGTTTTGATCCGCGTTAATCTGCGTTTGGCTGAAATTATGAAGCCAAGATTCAAAATCCGCAAGTAAATTTTCAAATAAAATTTTTCCCTCGCGGCGATATTCCACCAATGGGTCATGCTGGCCGTAAGCTCTTAGCCGCACCGATTCCGATAACGCCTCCATATTTTCCAAATGATTCATCCAAAAAAAATCTAAAACTCCTAAAATTTGCGAATGAACTTTATTTTCTAACATTTCCCGCCTCTTCGTATAAATCGCCTTTCTCTGCTTATTTAAAACATCATCGTATTCCAATAAATGCTTGCGGGCGTCAAAATTCATTCCTTCAACTTTGCTTTGGGCTTGGGATATCGCGCGACTAAGCATTCTGGCTTGAATCGGCATATCTTCCGGAACTTTTAACATTTCCATAAAACGCTTAATCCTATCGCCGCCGAAAATTCTCATCAAATCATCTTCCAATGACAAGAAAAACTGCGACGAACCCGGATCGCCTTGCCTGCCGGCGCGGCCGCGCAACTGATTGTCTATTCTGCGCGATTCGTGCCGTTCCGTTCCGATTACATGCAACCCTCCCGCGGTTTTTACTTTCTCGGCGCTTAAAATCTCCGGCGGATTTCCGCCAAGAATAATATCTACGCCTCTACCGGCCATATTTGTCGCCACTGTCACCGCGCCGGCTTTTCCCGCTTGAGCGATAATCGCGCCTTCCCGTTCGTGATTTTTGGCATTTAAAATTTCGTGAGAAATTCCCGCTTCTTTTAAAGCGTGGGCAAGCTCTTCATTTTTTTCAATGGAAACAGTTCCGAGTAAAACCGGCTGGCCCTTCGCTTGCCGCGATTTTACTTCTTCCGCGATAGCTTTATATTTCCCTGCTCTGGTTTTGTAAATTAAATCCGACAAGTCTTTGCGAACCATCTGCTGGTTAGTCGGAATAGTCGCGACTTCTAATCCATAAACCTTATCAAATTCTTCAGCGGAGGTTTGCGCCGTGCCGGTCATACCGGCCAATTTTTCATACATTCTAAAATAATTTTGAATGGAAACGGTCGCGTAAGTGCGCGATTCATTTTGCACCAACAAGCCCTCCTTCGCTTCAATCGCCTGATGCAATCCCCCGGAATAACGGCGGCCTAACATTAATCGGCCGGTAAATTGATCAACGATAATAATTTCCCCGTTTTTAACGACATAATCCTTATCGCGCTGAAATAAAGCGTGCGCTTTCACGACTTCGGAAAGATAATGAGTTAAGCGGCTGTTTTCCGCGCCATACAAATCTTTCACCCCCAAAGTTTTTTCCACTTTATCAATGCCGTCCTGCGTCATTTCCACAGAACGCAATTTTTCATCAACCAGATAATCAACATCTTTTTGCAAGTTACGAACAATTCGCGCGAAAACTTTATAATATTCACTGGATTCCTTGTCGGGAGCTGAAATAATCAACGGCGTTCGCGCCTCATCAATTAAAATGCTGTCTACTTCATCAATAATCGCGAAATAACGCTCTTTCTGGACTTGATCTTCTAATTTATGCGCTAAATTATCTCGCAAATAATCAAAACCAAATTCGTGGTTAGTGCCGTAAGTAATATCAGCTTGATAAGCTTCTTTACGGCTGATGGGCCTCAAATATTCTTCCTGAACTAAAAAACTTCCAGTAGTATCGCGTTCTTTATCTAATAATTGCGAGTGTCCGACTTCCGGCTTATAGTTCGGATCGTAAAGCAGGGCTCCCTCATGAATCAGACACGCTGTTTTCAAACCAAGCGCGTGATAAATTTGCCCCATCCAAACAGCGTCTCTTTTCGCCAAATATTCGTTAACGGTGACAACGTGCACCCCCTTCCCCGTTAAAGCGTTTAAGTAAGCTGGCAAAGTCGCGGCCAGAGTTTTTCCTTCGCCGGTTCTCATTTCCGCTATTTTCCCTTGATGTAAAATTATTCCGCCCATTAATTGGACGTCAAAATGCCGCTGGCTCAAAACACGCTTCGCGGTTTCACGCACCAAAGCAAAAGCACGAGGCAAGGCTTCGTCTAAAGTAATTTTAGTTTCCTGAATTAGCCGTTTTAAACTGGCGCCGTCTTCCAACAGCCGCTCATTGCTTAATTTTTTTATTTCCGACTCCAAAAAATTAATCTGCTCCACGATTCGCCTTAATTCTTTGTCGGATTTAAATAACTTAGAAAACCAATTAAACATATGGTTATTATATAGCAAATTGTCTCTTAACTATAAACTATAATCTGCCATCCCATTCTAAATAATTTAATAACCGCGGCTTTTAGAAAACCTTCGCTGACATATTATAATCTGCCGATAATGATCCATAATCAATTTCTGCCTTGACGCGCGTATCAAACCCGAATATCAATCCAAAAACGAAAATCAGTATTAATGTAAATTTTGTTATATTATACGCGATTGAGACGCGATTAGTTTGAAAATCTCGTCGGATAATTTTCGCGCGGAAGAAACACCGCGCCGGTTCTCTTTTTTGTTTTGCCCTAACAAATAATATTTTCATGCACAAAAGTTTTGAATGTTAGGGTTGTCTTGATTACTTTTCTCTTATTTTTCTATTTACTGCCACCCCTTTAGAATCTTGCGGTCTGCGTTTGGCATTGAATTTTTTAATTTCTGTCTGCAATCTATCTTTCATCTGGTCAATCGCCACTCTGATATCCCAATCTTCATGCGTCGCACGTATCAATTTGCCAAGAGCATCAATATTCGCTTCCGCGTAAAAAATATCACCTTTGTTGTGATGGTTTGTTGTTCTAGCAATTTCAACGCGAACAATAATTTCCGCGTTAACTTCCCAAGGTTTAATAAATTTTTTAAGCGAACCAAGCTTGTTTTCTATATAAGCATCTATCGCCGGTGTCGCGCCTAAATTCGTGTACTTTGTAATAATTCTCATAATTGAGTCACTACTATGCCTTAAATTATCTGTATTTCCTCTTCTAATCCTACACCAAATTTATCATTTACCGAAGCTTTAATAAGCCGAATCAGCATTTTAACATCGGTTGCTTTCGCGCTTAAAGCATTAACTATAAAATTCGGGTGTTTAGACGATATCATCGCACCGCCGAAACTTACGCCCTTAAGCCCTGCTTGATGAATAAGATGCGCCACCGGCACGACTGGAAACGGATCCTGCTTCACTGGCGCCGTGAACGCAGGCCAACGCTGATTGCCGCGCGGAATAACGCGGATGACTTCTTTATTTATCTGCGCGATATCCGCGTTTAGATCTGTTGTAATCCGCGTAAGAGGGACATTTTTAAAAATACTGCCTATATTCGGATAATCCAACGGCTGACGCTCCTGCCGATATTTTATTTTTTCTTCAATTGCGAAATTTATCGCTTTTTTATCTCCTTTCACAAGCGCGAGGGTTACTTCTAAAATAATTTCTTTTCCGTTTAATTGCTTGAAGGCGCTGTCGCGGTATCCAAAACGGCATTGCTTATTATTCCGTTTTTTAATAACCGGGGTCTTCCCCGATATATCCAAGCTTACAACTTCTTTAATACAATCTTTCATTTCACCGCCAAAAGCTCCGGCGTTACCGCGCACCGCTCCGCCAAGCGTTCCGGGAAGTCCTCCGGCCCACTCCAAACCGGCCAAACTTTTTGCGGCCGCCGCCTCTAATAAATCAGAAACGGGCACGCCCGCTCCGACTTTCATTAAAACACCGTCAAATTTCAGTGATTTTAGATCCGGTTTCAAAACCAATCCAGCAAACCCCTTATCGCTTATCAAAAGATTGGTTCCGCCTCCTAAAATAAAAATTGGCAGCTTAGCCTGCCTTGCCTTTTCAACGGCGCGAATTATTTTTTCAATCTTATCCGCCGCGTAAAAATGTTCGGCAACGCCGCCTATTTTGTAATTGCTGTAGCGAGAAAGATTAACTTGGTTCTGAAACATTTTTTAAGAAAACTGAATCAGCCGAAGGAGCTGTTGATGGTGACCTCCAATTCAATTTGTGTTGAGTGAGTGCTCTCTCAACAGCTCCTTCAGACAATCCAGCTTCAATGCGTTATCTTATTAAATTTTAGAACATAATAGCTAAAAAACAAAGACCCCGCCGAAGCGGGGTCTTTGCCCACAAATTGAGAGGGACATTCCCTGATCGATATCATCGTCGGGGAATATTCGTACTCACTCTAATTACATTATAGCAGATACGGGGCGAAAATGCAAATTCCTATGATTATCGCCGCGGTTGCCGTTATTAAAACAGCGCCAGCCATTATGTCTTTGATTGTCCCGATTATTGAATTTTTAGAAGGATGTAAAGCATCAATAGTCTTCTCTATAGCCGTGTTCGCCAACTCTAAAGATAAAACCAAGCCTATTACTCCTACCAACAATAGCCCCTCGGATCTGTTAACTCCCACTAATAAAGCTAATATAACTACCGCGATAGCAATAATAACTTGAGTGCGAAAAGTTCTTTGGTCATTCCACACAAACCAGATTCCCTGAAAAGCATGATAAAACGCCCTTGTTAATTGTTTTAATTCTTCCATAAGTTAATCATATAATAACAAAAACTCCCCGATTTTTCCATTATCGGGGAGTATATAATTTTTAATCCTTAATATCAATCGCCTTACGGCTATCGGAAGCTTTGCTCAACAGTTTGATAACGCCCTCCGCGAACGCTTTTTCCGCCTGATGCCTATCAATTCTTTCAATATCTTTCGCGCAATAAACCACTTGATTATTCTTCAAAACAATAAAAACGTTAATCATTATTCCTTCCTCGTGCGTTTCTTTTCTGCTGAAATAAAATCTATCTTCGTAGCTATTGACGTCTTTATGAGGAAAAATGATTAAATTATATTGATTCAATTCTGCCAATAATTTATCAATATCTTCGGGAGAATCAACCGCGCCCTGAAATACGTTACTGCCGAAAATTAATTTAATCGCTTCGGCTCCGGGAACTTGTTTAACGTTCGGGGCGTCTAAATCAAAACCGATTTCTTTCAGTCCGTTTGCTGATGTCTGATAAGGAACAATCAATTTGTACTTTTCTATCATAACTTTCGGATCATTGTTAAACAAACCCATTGCTACGTTATTAGTCCTTGTGATGGTACAGCCGATAAGCGATAAAACAAGACAAGCAAGAGCGACGCGCATCTTTATCCTCCTTTTAAAATACTGATGATTATTATAACAAATTCATCCCACTTGTCAAAAAAGGAATTATTTTATATACTACCTTAGTATGAAACCCGATATTCATCCGCAATATTTCGAAAAAGCCTCGGTCAAATGCGCCTGCGGCAATACTTTTACGATTGGAGCCACCAAGCCGGAAATTAACGTTGAAATTTGCAGCAAATGCCATCCTTTTTATACCGGAAAAGAAAAAATTATTGATACTGCCGGTAAAGTAGAGCGCTTTAAAGCAAGACGCGAAAAAGCGGTATCCGCTCCTAAAGCCGCGAAAAAACCTAGGGCCAAAAAGACGAAAAAATAAGCGGTAAGGCACGAACCAGCACTAGAACATTAGCTAGTGCTTTTCTTACATACAATGCCAGAAAACAACATACAAAAAATTATATTAGAAATTCGCGCGGGCACCGGAGGAGACGAAGCCGCTATTTTTGCCGGTAACTTGGCTAGAATGTATCAAAAATACGCCGCTAAAAGAGGGTGGGGTTTTGTTATTGTAGACTTTAATCAAACTTCGCTGGGCGGCTATAAAACTTTTATCGCTAAATTAAGCGGAATAAACGTTTATGACGCCTTAAAACAAGAATCCGGAGTGCATAGAGTTCAAAGAGTTCCGGATACGGAAAAATCCGGACGCGTCCACACTTCAACGGCAACGGTGGCGATATTGCCGGAAGTTGAACCAAAACAATTTGAAATCAATCCTAATGATTTGGAACTAACTTTTTCTCGCGCCGGAGGGCCGGGCGGTCAAAATGTCAACAAAGTGGAGACTGCCGTCCGCATTCTTCATAAACCAACCGGCATTGTTATTTCTTCCCGCGCGGAAAGATCCCAGCACGCTAACCGCGAAGCGGCGCTCTCAATTCTCCGCTCAAAGCTTTATGAAATGCAGGTTTCGGCGGAGGCTCGAAAATTGGGAGCGGAGAGAAAAGAATTGATTGGCGGCGCGGAACGTTCCGAAAAAATAAGAACTTATAACTTCCCCGACGATAGAATTACCGACCATAGGTTTAACGTAAAAGTGCATAATGTGGAAAATGTTTTAGGGGGCGACTTGGATGCTCTTTTGGAAAAAATCAACAAAAAAAATACCGAGTAAAACTAACTCGATATGTTTTATTATTACTTAAGTAAAGTCTATTTTTAAAATATTAAATGGCCTGCGAACGCCCGCGCTTCGACATTCAGCAACCGCCAATGCCGTCTTTACCATTTGCTCATAATCTTTAAGATTGGTTTTAATTAGAATGTCCATGGCGCCCAATGCATATGGCGCTCCACAACCAACGGCATAATAAGGTGACGCGGGATAGCCCACTTGAAAATCATTTTCAATATTAAAAATATTGCCTCGATAGCCGACAAGAAAAGATCCTCCTATTTCTTCGTTTTCTTTAATTGTAGTAAAACCCCCTTTCTTTAAAATTGCACGCACTTCAGGAATAAATTTTTTTATCATAAACTCAAACGGTTTTTCTCCATTAGATTCGTCTTGAGGTACTTCCATGGTCATTAAAAGTTGCCCCATGCGGAAAGACGATGTAAATCCGACCAGTAAATTTGGGCCATTAATCTGTTTTAAACTAAAAACTTTTGGGTCTTTGCGTATGGTTAATTCTAATCCTCCAACCGCCGCTGAATCTCCGCCCATAACCATAGTTTTCTCGTTACAAAAACCGACAATGCAAGTCACTTTTACCTCCTTGATTTAAAGAACTACTAAGCGCCAGTATCTCATTAATTATTTAAAATATCAATATCTTGCTGGAATTGTTGGGCTTTATTAACCACCCTGTCGCCATACCCCCAAAGATGGCTGCGCCAACGACTACCGGCGTAATATTTCGCCGCCGCGCAACGTTCAATATCATTTTGTTTGCTGTAAATGTTGTCGCATCCCGCCGCCGCGTCTTTCAAATAAACTGCCGTTGCCGTAATCGCGTCGCCATTCCGCCACGGAGACGGAGGATTGCTGCCGGTAATCTCTGACACCCTCCCTTGATAAAGCTTCCATGTGGACGGAATAAACTGTGCTGGCCCCATTGCCCCGCCGTAAGCGCCGTCGCGATTCGCGCAAGAAACCGTAATGCTTTCCGGATTAATGCCCAAAGACGCGGTTAAGACAAGGAAAATCGGAATATCGCGCGTCGGGTGCATTGCCGTTTTATAACTGCATCTGCCGACATTCTGACCCAACGCTGATTCTTTATCTAAAATCGCTAAAATAAACGCCGCCCTTATTCCGGTAGATTTTTCCGCGAACTTCGCGAATTGATAAGCTTCTTCAAATGTCATTTCGCCGCCGCCCAAAAATTCAAAGATTCTGCTCCTGATTTCCGAAGCGGTTTTCTTGGTTGTTTTTAAAAGTTCCTGATATTTTGATTCTTGTCCTTTTGTAATCTCTAAAATTTTTGCCTTTTGTTCTTTGGTTTGGGCAACGGCTGCTTGTTGGGCGGCTTGAGCCGCTTTTAAAGCCGTGGCGTCATTCCGCTTGATCGCCAACGCTTCTTTTTCGTCAAGAAGATTTAATCGCAATTTTGAGATGCGCTGTAAAGTCGCCGACAAATCTTCCTGAACTTCAAACCAATTATTGATATCCCCGAAAAATTCCGAAAGCGTGTCATTTTTCAAAATCACCATCAACAAACTGGCATTTTCATTTTCATACACTTGCTGAACCGCCTTTACTAAGGCGGATTTATTCAAATCAATGCTTTGTTCAATGGTGGTGATTTTGTTTTTATTTTTTAAAATTTCTCCGTCCAATTTTTGAAGAGACAAGTTGATGGATTTTATCTGGAGGTTTATTTTTTGGACTTTCACGTTCAAGCTATTAATTTCGCTTTTTAAAGTTGTGCCTTGTTTTTTATATTCCGTGATAGTCGCTTCGTATTCATCTATTTGAGCTTCCAGAGCGGTTAATTGGTCTTCCAGCGCTTTTCGCTCCGCCTCGTTTTGAGCCGCTGGCGCGGAAACCACGCCAAATACTAAATAAAATACCGCAGCAAAGATGCAAACTATTTTCAAAAAACCGCTTGAGAAGCGGAATGATTTCTCGGGATAAAAATTAAGTCGTTTAGATAATGGCTTAAAAAGGCGAATTCGCGAAGTTTTGACATCCGTCAAAACCTTCGGTCTCGGTCTTTCAAAAGGCATATGTTGATTATACCTTATTTTGCTTCAGGTGAGGCTTCTTCTTTAGTCGCGGCTTTCTCTTCTCGCCCCGCTTTCTTTTCTTCGGTTTCTGATTTAATCGCGGAAACATCAACAGTCTGGCTTTGAGCCGCTTCTTCTTCCTCGCTTACCGGCTCAATAACCGTGGCGGCAACTGTTTCCAAGGCAACCAAAACTTTAACGTCGGCTGGTATTTTCAAGTTTTTAACGTAAATGCTTTGGCCGATTTCGGTAAGTTTTGCCAAATCAACCTCCAAAGAAGAAGGAATATTGCCCGGCAACGCTTCTATTTCAATTTCTTGCAACGCTTTCACTAAAATACCCCCGTTCTTTACACCCTCCGATTCACCGATAAAAACCAACGGCACCTTGATTCTAATTTTTTCATCCAAACGAACTTGATAAAAATCAACGTTTAAAATATCGTCGCTTACTGGATCGGTCGCGATTCCGTATATCAAAGCCGGCCGTTTTTCTCCGTTTATCACGACATTTATCATCGTGCTTTCACCGGCGGATTTAAAAACTTTTTTAAAATCTTTTACCGGCACCGCAAGGTGAATATTTCCAATTCCGCGGCCGTAAAGTTCGGCTGGAATTAGGCCTTGCGCCCGCAAAGCCTTTACCGATTTGCCAAATTTATCTCTTGTTTGAACTTGAAGCTCCATAAAACAATTTCAATCTATTATAAACTATCTTTTTAATTTCATCAAGCGCTGGCGCCATTATCTTATACGGCGCAACTTCTTCCGGTTTTTCTTGCAATCCCCGTTCTACGCCTTTTCGCCAGGCGAGACGAAGCTCTGTACTGATATGAATCACGGAAATTCCCGCTTTTATTGCCATAATAAAATCTTCATCTTTAACGCCGGAACCGCCATGAAGAATTAGCGGCACGCCCGCCGCCTGTTTAATCTGGCGTATTCTTTCAATATCAAGACGCGGATTCGACGCGTTTTCCAGCATTCCATGAACGTTGCCAACGGCTGGAGCAAATAAATCAACTCCCGTCGCTTTAACAAACCGCGCCGCTTCTTCTGGCGTCGTCAGGTCGGTTTTTTCCACTGCCGCGCCTCGCGGTATTTCTTTTAAAATTTCTGAAGAAGCGCCGATATAGCCTAATTCGCCTTCAACTAAAATTTCTCTTTCTTGGCCAGCGGATTTTGATTTAACATATTCAACTATTTTCTTGGTCTGTCGGATATTTTCTTCCATCGGCAGTTTCGCTCCGTCAAATAAAATCGCGTCATAACCGGCTTCAACCGCTTCTTGCGCCTTGCTCAAAGAATGAGTGTGGTCGGCATTAATAAAAATTTCCTGTTCGTGCTCTTCTCGCAAGCTTTTAATTAACGCGACCGCTTCGTGAACATCAAGAAATTCTCTTTCCCCTTCGGAAGTTCCTATAATAACCGGCGCGTTAAGTTCCCGCGCGGCTTCAGTCACCGCTTTCAAAGTACCGATGTCCGAAATGTTAAAATGGCCTATTGCCAGTCCTTTCTTTTCCGCGTCTTTTATTATTTCTTTTAAATTTCTCATATCTCAAACCATCCTTGAATTAAATGTTTTTTACTTCTTTCTTCCAATTCACTTAAACCGAAATACTCGCTGAAAATCTTATTCCATAAAGCTTCTTGGTGGTGATACAAATACTTTACCAATTCTTTTTGCTTTACCAAAGCCATCGCGGTATCAATCAAATTAAAACTCACCAGTACATCCACTCCAGTTTCCGTTTGGAAATAATCCCCTACCCAGCCAAGTCCGCCCCAAAATTCCAACCCGTTTTGAAGCGCTGGAATCATCCGGTTGATTTTAAGAAGTTCTGTTTCCGCTTTTTGCCAATGAAGAGCCTCCGGATTGATGTGCGGTTCAAACAACCGCCAGTCAAATTCGTCTTGTTTCGCCAGATATCTTTGAAGCACGAGAAAACGCGGCCTGCCAAATTCCGGTGGCTGCTTTGGCAAACGATTTTCTATAACATCGCCACGAAGAACCGAAATCATTTGTTCGGCGAAGCTATGACCGTTTTGATTGAAGTATTGAAAAACATCGGCATAGTATTCAACTTCGTACAAATAATGGATTAAAAGCATTGTTAAACGCAAAATTTCTCCGGAAATTCCTAGAAAAGTCGGGATGACGAAAATCACCCCCAGTTCTTTTAAATGGCTGACATTGTGGTATTTTTTGGCGACAAATTTTTCCGCCGCTTTCGCCCATTTTTGGTTTAAAACGCGCGCTTCTATCAAGCGCTCTTCAAAATCGTCTTTGTGAAGGGTCTCGTATTGCTTGAAAAAAATTTTATTTTGCCATTCCTGGTCTTCTAAAAAACGAATGGCGCTATAAACCTCCAATAAATCTTCTTTTTCCAATAATTCTTCCACGTACTTGTACCCCAGCGCTTTTAAAACATTTTTTGGCGGTTCGGCCACCAGCAATTGTTTTGCTTTTTCTTTTTTTAAAAAATATCCTTTGCGGCAAGGATGTATTTTAATTAAAAAATCAACAATTTTTTGCGCCATCTCAGCGCCTCGCAACGAAGTAACACCCATTGCTTCGGCAAGTTTGATGTCGTCTGCCTCCAACTTGCTAATAAGCGCGTCATAGACCTCCTGCGCTTGCGCTTTCGGCGTTAAACCAAGTTCGGCAAGTTTTTCTTTTACGATTCTGTCGTTTTCTTCGCTTAATTTCTGAATAACGCCGACTTTGCCGGTAACTCGCTCTAATTGGAATTCCAAATCGGCAATTAAACGTTTATCCGTGCGCAAGATTCTGGCGATTTTCTCTTGATAATTGTTCATAGCGGCCTTGCCTCAATTTCAAAATCCCGCCATCTCGGCTCTCGGTCAAATTTTTCTTTGGTTAACGCCCCTTCGCTGGCGCCTAAAGTTTCCACCACCGACGTAGCGTTGGCCGACGCTAATCTTGTGGCATATTTTATGTCTTCAAGATCAAATGCTTCGTCTTTTCCCTTTTTTAGTTTTTCTCTATGTATTAGGCCGGACACGAAACCTCCGCCGAAAGCATCACCGGCGCCGGTACGGTCAATAATTGTCTGATCTTTAAATATGCCTGCGGTGTAAATAAATTTGCCATCCGAAACAGTGACTCCTCTGTCGCCGCGAGTAACCGCCACGATGCCAGGTGTCCATTCATCCAACGTCTGAAACGCCTTCAAAGGATTTTCAAAAGAAATACCTGTTAATTCCGCCGCTTCGCTTTCGTTGAGAACCAAAAACGCAATATCTTTCAAAGCTTCTAAAATTTCCTGCCGCTTATGCTTGATATGATGCCCCGTCGGATTAAAGGCGATTTTTATATTGTTTTCTTTAGCAAAATTTATTAAATTCCTAAATATTTTATCCGATTCGCCGGACAAAGAAAGATACCACCACTTGCTCTTCAATTTTTTAAAATTCCAATCTTCAAGCGTTAAAGTATTAGACGCGCCGTAATATCCCAAAATCGTTCGCTCCCCATTAACCAGCAAAAGCACGGAATAAGCGGTCGGGGTATTTTTAGAATAAGCGATAAGTTTTGTATTAACCCCTTCTTTTTTTAAACGAGATTTAAGTTCTTCCGCCGCCGCGTCAACGCCCAATTTTGCCGCGCAGGCAGTCTTAAATCCTTGCCGCGCGAAAGTTATGCTAGCGTTAACAGCGTTGCCGCCAACAGTGGAATAGATATCATCAACGCCCATTTTTTCTCCAAAAGGCAAAACAATCGCTTTTTTTAACGGTGTTTCCGGCCAATCAATCAATTTAAATTTAGATATCAAGTAGTTATCTTTTGTCGCCGAGCCGATTGTGATGACGTCAAACATATCTAAATTTTACTACATAGCCATAAAGCCGCAACCTTGAGTAGAAATTAAAAACGGCTCTAAAAAGAGCCGTTTGGAAAATTACAGCGCCAAGCTTTGGGGGTTCCAACCAGTTAATAAACATACAATCGCCAAAATAATCGGCGAAATGAATTGGAAAAAATACGGCAAGAGAATGAACAAGGCCATTATAAAAATCAATGACATTTGTTCCAATCTTATTCGCATTTCTTCCGGAAGCCACAAAGTTAAAATCCTTGACCCATCCAGCGGAGGAATCGGCAACAAATTAAATATTGCCAATAAAACATTCAGATAAACAGTTGTAAAAAGTAAAGAATAAACCAATCCGTTAGCAACTTCCGTTACGGCCAGCAATCTAAAAATCAAACCGACGACAACCGCAATCGCCAGATTAGTAACAATGCCGGCCAAAGAAACGCAGATAATGCCCAGTTTTTGCGGTCTCAACTTCCAAAAATTTACCGGTACTGGTTTTGCCCATCCTAATATTGGCGCTCCAGTGATTGCCAAAAGTGTCGGGAGAATAATTGAACCGAATAAATCCAAATGAGGAATCGGATTCAAAGTAAGCCGTCCGAGATATTTCGCGGTCGGATCTCCGAATTTCAATGCCATCCAGCCATGAGCGATTTCGTGTAAAATAACCGAAAAAAGCAAAACCGCTATAACCCAAACTATCATTTTCTCTCCTTGAGCGATCTTTGGACGCAAGCCCAAAGATTTAGCCTTTTAAAAAACTTCTGCTATTTTACCGCTTTAAATTAAAAAAAGCAATTTTAAAACATGCCTTAACGTAAAATTCCGGCAACTGCCGGAATTTTGTCTATTTCTTTTTTAAAACTTTTTGAACCGCTTTTTTAATACTTTCTATGCCCATTCCGTATTTTTCAATCAATTCTTCCGGCTTGCCTGATTCGCCGAAAACGTCCTGCATTCCTATGAATTCCATCGGAACAGGAAATTTTTTTGCCAACAATTCCGCGACCGCTCCGCCCATGCCGCCCGAAACTTGATGTTCTTCAACCGTCACCACGGCGCCGCATTTTTTAGCAACGTCAATTATGGTTTTTTCATCCATTGGCTTTATCGTGTGATTATTCACGACAATCGTGCCAATGCCTTCTTTTTCCAAATCCTTAGCTGCCAAAAGCGCGTTATGAACTAACGGCCCGCAGCCGATAATCGCAGCTTGCGGTTTTTTTGATTTCCACAACATTTCCGCTTTGCCGACGGCAAAAGAAGTTTCTTCCGTGGTAAATACCGGTGTTTTTTCTCTCGCGAATCTCAAATAAACCGGCCCCCATATTTTTGCCGCCGCTATCGTCGCTTTTTTTGCTTCAATCATGTCGCATGGCACGATGACTTTCATATTCGCCATTACTCGCATTGTCGCGATATCTTCAATCGCCTGATGCGTCGCCCCGTCCGGCCCCACGGAAATTCCCGCGTGAGCGCCGGCAATCTTAACATTGGAGTCGTTATAAGCGATCGTTGTCCTTATTTGCTCCCAATTGCGTCCGGGAGAAAATACGGCATAAGAAGAAACAAAAGGAACCTTGCCGGATATTCCCAAGCCCGCCGCGATCGCCGCCATATTCTGTTCAGCGACGCCAATTTCAAAAAATCTGTTGGGAAATTTTTCGGCAAATTTTTGGGAACGAGTTGATTCGGTTAAATCGGCACACAAGACCACGACATTCGGATCTTCCGTGCCGGCAATAACTAAACCATCCCCATAACCGTCACGAGTTGGTTTTTGTTCAATGTCTTTGTCAAAAACTTTCTGATTAAGTTTTGCCGATGAATTCAACATTAAAAATTATTTTGCTTCAACCGTTGATTGTTCGCCATGCGCGCAAACATGTTTCGGATGCCCCACTTTAACGCCTATCGCTAAAACTCCCAACACTAAAGCGTCCCAATAAAGATGTGCCACCGGAAGGCCTAAAAACATTCCGGTTTCACTGAGGGAGGCGACCCAGGCGGAAATGAACGTAACTAACGAGAGCAACCACAAAAAAGCGCCGCACACGCCCTTACAATAACTTAATAAATTTTTAACCATATTGTTATTCAAAAATAAATTTTATTGCGACCTTTATTCTTCTTTTCTGTCTTTTTTAATTACTGTCCAATGATACAAGTATAACGGCAAACCAACTACCATAAAAGCTATTGATTCGGCAGCTTCCCTTTGACGATTGGATGATGCCTGGTTTTTATTAAATTCATCGAGCTCTTCTTTCGTCGGCTCTATAAATTCAGTCGCCGTCTTATCTCCGGCGACCTTAACCGGTCGGGCGGACGGATAAGAATAATATATGTCAGCTTTTGTAAAAATATATGTTTTTAATCCTAAGCTCACCAATCTTACGCCGCCGATAACAACCAAAATCAAACCGATTAAGGCGAGCGAATACAAATAAATTTTTCTGATTAACGGATATTTATTCATGTTCACTTTTAATTTTACCTCCTAACGTTCTCAATTCCTTTAAAGCGACCTTTGCCTCTTCCGGTTTTGGCGGTATGCCGTGCCAGAGATAATTATTTTCCATAAAACTTACCCCCTTGCCGGGAATGGTGTGCGCGATAATCACAGTCGGTTTTTCATAAATAGCCTTTGCTTCGTTCACGGCATCAACAAACTCCTCAATATTATGACCGTCGACTTCTAAAACATGCCAATTAAACGATTCGTATTTATCTTTCAACGGTTCTAACGGCATTACATCTTCCGTGTGGCCATCTATTTGGATATTGTTACGGTCTATAACTACGGTGATATTGCTCAATTTACGCTTTCCGGCAAACATTATCGCCTCCCAAGCATTGCCCGCGTCATGCTCGCCATCGGAAGTAAGACAATAAATTCTGTAATTCTTATTGTCCAGTTTAGCGGCAAGCGCCATACCGATTGACTGCGAAATGCCGGATCCCAACGGACCGGATGTCGTTTCCACCCCAGGCAACGCAACCCGATGAGGATGGCCCTGCAAACGAGTATTCAGTTTTCTCAAAGTTTTCAATTCTTCCATCGGGAAATAACCGGCGTGAGCCATCGCCGCGTAACGCACCGGACAAATGTGCCCATTGGAAAGGATTAAACGATCTCGATCGGGCCAATCCGGCCTCTTCGGATCGTGATTTAAAATATGAAAATAGAAGGCGGTAAAAATATCCGCCATACCTAATGGGCCGGCAGAATGGCCGGAGCCCGCCTCTGTAAGCATTGCAATAATATCCTGCCTGATTTGATTCGCTTTTTCTTCCAAACGCTTAACTTTTTTGTCGTGTAACGGTTCTAACATAAATTTTTAAATTCTCGTTAACTCTTCAAATGCCGCTTTCGGATTTTTGCTCTGGAATATGTAAGATGCCGAAACTATAATATCCGCTCCGGCTTCTTTTACCAATTTAACGATTTCCAGATTAATTCCCCCATCTACTTCTATTTTAGCATTTGGCGCCCTTCCTCTCAAAAACTCTATTTTACCTATAATTTG
>ERZ1292623.2476-Hain-H51-01um-R1-2476-length-16467-cov-6_pt1 | contig 16467 bp, 14 predicted proteins | sample MGYA00564398_ERZ1292623 | MGnify/ENA primary metagenome ERZ1292623 (study PRJEB36523, sample SAMEA6512633) | groundwater metagenome | collected 2019-01-07 | study: AquaDiva: Metagenomics assemblies of 32 groundwater samples | reverse complement strand
AAAGACTTTATCGAATATCATCAAAAAAAGCATTACTCTCCTGCTCCTGGCGATGTAACCTTGTTTTAAAAAATATGGAGAATGCCTTATGGAATTTAAAATTGAAAATGGCGACTCACAAATTTGTTGGTTCTGCAAAAAAGGACGACATGATGATTGCATGAAAAAAATCCCCATCGATGCCATGTCAGATGGACCACATGATTGCACCTTTGACACCAAACTTGTAGATTGTCAGTGTACACATTAGGTTATTTTTAATTTACAGCGGGTCTAGTGGGAATATACCACCATCATGGGACAATTTTGGACCCACTTTTGTAGAATAATCAAACATTGATCAAATTTTTTCAAATAATTTCAAGTTTATTTTATAATTTATTGACCAAGTAATTCTAAGAAAAATAATTGGAATTAGTGCCGCTACCAAAACAAGGAATGTGAAAGGAAATTCTTAGTATTAATCAAATAGAAGAATTGTGATTTGCCTCAATAGGTAATAATTTTTAATGACAGCTGTTAAAATAATTGATTTGATGTATAATATATGCATGAGGTTACTGTTTGGCCGTACTGATGTGAGGCTATCAAAGTATAACACAATTATAATGATCTTATCAATCTCAATAATCTCTATCCACATTTCCGAGGCATTTGCTGACATTCCAAACATTAACACCTTCGTTGCAGCTGACCCAGATAATGGGGATACGGTATATTCTAATGGTGATACATTTACTCTTACCTTTAGCTTACCAATTAATGCAACAGCAAGTGGTACAATGAGTCAAGGTGAAATTAATGCAAACTTCACACTTAGCGGCGGTGCGAGCTTTGGCACCACTTATTCAGGACAATGGAGTGCAGATACACTGACCTTGGTCATTACAGTCACGAATGTTGCAGGTGCTACCACACCAATAATTGGAACCACTACCATCGCAGCTGCTGGAACTAGCGACTTGGGTCATGCAGGCGATCCGCCAACATCAAGCACATTAACGGGTACGCCAACACTGGGGGGTAATTATGGTTTATTTGTAGCATTAACTGGTGGTGCTGGCGGTTGTAGGGGTGATTGCTACGATACTCCCACATCAGGTGTTGATGATAATGGGAGAAGAATTGTAACTGGTGGTTTTAGCTACAATGGTAATCATGTTGATGTTGAAGGATACTATACCCCATATCCACTGATAACCGTAGATGTGGGTGCCAAAAACATAGCCGAATTCAAGATTTTTGATCACGAAGGACCAAACGACATTCGTCATTTCGAACTAGCCTTTGGACTTTCCAATGGTCAGAGCATTTCCATAAGTAAAGCATCAATCCTGTGGGATAGAACATTTAATGGTATTGAAACCGTAACTCTCGTTGATCCTGACAATGTGTTAGATAATGTCAGTGTTAAAACAAGAACAGGAAAATGCAATACAGATCCAACACCTGAATGCCTGATTGTTAGTGTTGAGCACACCTTCCGTGCACCTCCTGAATTTAACATAGTTGGCACAAATGTATGGGATACAACAAGAAATTCTTGGCAGAACTACTTTAATGATGGAATTGCAGTTGTTGGGGAATCAATGAACCCACCAAAGCAACATACTGGAATCAATAAAGGACAATTGATAACAATTACCGAGACAGCTAAGAATAAGGCAATTGACTCTGATGGGAATACTTGGACATTTGACAAGGAATGGATAATGGATTATGTGCCAAAAGGAAAAATAATTGATAAAATCTCATCGCATGGATATGATAGAAATCATGCCCTATTTGGTATTTACAAACAAGGACAGGAATTACTTGGCAAACAAACCCTAGAAGAATTTTGTGAAAAATGTTCAGACGATTCTTTTGCCGAAATGAACGACATATTCACCTATGACTTCCCACAAAGAATCGATAAAACGGATGATCCTGAAGTGCAAAAGAAGATAATATCTGAAATTTCAAAAGCTGAAAAGATCCTTGCACAGATTTTTAGCACATCATACCATGCTCAAAAACATTGACGTAAGTAGACTTTTGGTTGTTGAACCTAAAAATTGAACCGCTAACGGCACTCAGACCAATTTTCTTTAAAAATTATTTTTCACATGTGACCTGACTTTTCTTTCCACCATCATATAGTTTAACAATCGAATCAATATCACAATCAGAAATGTATGGATATTGTGTTTGAATCTTGGGTGCCATCAAATCCTCTGGTGCAGTAGAATGAGCAAGGCCAATGGCATGTCCCAACTCGTGCCTTAAAATGGTTTTAAATTGGTCATCAGTTAATTTGTCAACTTCATAGATTGTTATGGAGGATTTTAGGATCTGGTTCTGAGCACTGTCTGCGATTGAGGTTGTAAATCCAGAATAGCCATCCCCACTTTTTTTATCAGTCAGCATTATTGTTATTTCTCCTTGACCTCCACTTGTTTCTGCCACTTGAAAGTTTTGAGGTATGCTAAACTGAGTTGAAGTCTTGGCAGCTTGCTTTAATGCACCTGCCCACCCAACATAGTAAATTGAAGTAGAACCTTCTGGTCCTTTTTGTAATAATGAATCATCAATCTCAATTGATTCTTCAGACAGGATAACTTCTTTGATTAATTCGACTTTATCGGGATATTGTTTGCCATTTACTATTCCAACATGTATTGTTTGTTCTGGCATTATCCTCCAAGACAGCCATGTATCAATAGTATCACCCTGCAAGTTTTGTATCACGTAACTTGATGTTAGCGACCCTGTATTGGGAACTCTATATTCTTGTCCGACTAGTTCAACCACAAATAAAGAATAGGCAGTAATTATAATCCCAATGGCTGCAATAAATCCAGCTATGGTCAAGATATGCTTTCTTGAAAGTTGTATGTTCTTTTTTTCTTCACTTTGAACCATCTTGCCAAGAATCACTTTTTCCTGTTCTAGCTCATGGATCTTGTGTGAGGAATTTGCTTGATTTTCTTTCTTGCTTTCGATTACATCGAATTTTTCCTCATTAAGAAGATTAATAATCACTTCTTCCATTCGTTTTATGTTGTCCCGCATGATTCCAAGCCTCTTTGTTTGTTCATTTGATAATTTTCCAAATTTTCCAGACAACAACATATCTGTGTATCCAAGAATTGGAACCATGGGAGTTCGTAATTCATGGTTTAATTTAGTTAAGAGTTCGCGCTCAATTGTTTTTTTAGTTGACAGAGTCTTTGTTACACTGGTTGTGAAATTACTAAGCTGTTCTAAATCATCTATTATACCATGTATCTGGTCTGGGCTATCAACGTTCTGTGTGTTTTCTAACTTTTGATTCAGCTTTTTTTCAATTAATGTAATCTGTTGCAGTTCACGAAGAAAGTGTTCATCCATATGTGGACTTTTATCACTGGACTAATTTTAAATTGAATTGTCGCAGGTAATCCAAAAGTTCGTCAGGATCTATTGGCTTTTTTAGGACAGCGCAAACGCCCATTTTCTTTAAATGTTCTTCTTTTTCGGTTGATACTGAAGAGGCTGTCAAGGCAACTATGTTCAATTTTCCCATTTTGCCATTTTTGAACAACTCTTCAACTATATCTGTGCCTGAAAATTCAGGCATAGCTAGGTCTAGTAAGACTACGTCATATTGGTTTGCTGTTATCATATTAAGACCATTATGACCATTATTAGAAATAGAGCAGGAATGTCCTTTCTGAATAAAGTACTTTGATAGCATTGTTGTAATGTCTTTGTTATCATCAATTAGCAGAAGTTTCATTCGATTTTTTATTTGTAAAAGTGATTTATAAGACGCAGTACTACTTTCTTTGTTACAATTAAATATTTTACATTTTATTTAGGTATTTATTCAAATTAATATGATAATACAATACTATTTTTGCCAGTTGTATACCCTAGAGTATACCATGCTCATTTTACTCATTTAATGGTAATTTCAAGAAAAATGTAGTGCCTGTTTTTCCATCGCTTTCAACCCATATTGTTCCACCTAGTTTCTCCATTATTCCTTTAGATATTACTAGTCCTAATCCGGTGCCACCTGCTTTTCGTCGTTCTGAAGTATCAACTTGATAAAATTTTTTGAATAGCTCACTTTGTTTGTCTTTTGGAATGCCACTTCCATTATCTTTGACATAGAGAATTAAATTGCTCTTCTCTTTGTATCCACCTATCTCAATTAACCCATTATTTTCAGAAACAAATTTTATCGAGTTACTAATAAGGTTATCAAAGACTTGTCTTAATCTTGCCTTGTCAGTATGTATTACACCGTCGTTAATAGATAATTTTGTGACAAATTCGGTTCCCCTCTCTTTTAAGACCCACCTATAGCTTGAATCAAGATTGTCAAAGAACTTATTAAGAGACAAATTTTCAAAGTTGAATTTCATTTTGTCTAGATCCAATTTGCGAACATCCATTATGTCGCTAATTAGCTCCTCAAGTCTTTTGGCGCTCCTTTCTATCACTTGTATTGCATTTGCCTCTTCTTCATTTAGCTTGCCTAGCATTGATGTTTTTAACATCTTGCAGTATCCTATTATGGGAACAAGAGGTGTCTTTAGCTCGTGGGTTACCATTGCAGAAAATTCCTCTTTGCCTATGTCAGCTTGACGTAGCTGTTCTGCTTGATCTGTTAACAATACATTAGCTTTCTCAAGTTCTTTTGTTATTCTACGTTGGGATTGGAATCCCTTGTAAAGATAATAGCTCGAGAGTCCTGATATTATTAGAATTAAAGTTGTCAAAGTGTATGATTCCTGTATAGTAATATTCACAGACTGAAATACTTCGTCATAAGGCTGCATAGAAACTACAGCCCACGTATTTTGGCCGGCTCTTATTGGGTGGTAAGCCAGAAACATTTTTTGACCATTTATTGACTCAACAGTCGTTCCATTTCTTCCAGCGAACGCATCTTGTATTACTCCTATTTCGGTTAATATTTGCCCACTTTCATAACCAGTTTCGGCCGAATCTGCCACAAGTGCTTTGTTATTATCCACAACCAAAATCCGTTCGTCCCTATAGGAATGTAGTTCTTTGAGTCTCTCTTGTATTGTATGTAGATCCATCCCAGATGCAAGAATACCTGTTATAGAACTATTTTCAGAAAAAATGGGTACTGCAATTGCAGCCACGGGATGATTTGTGGCAGCTGAAACTATTATGGAACTCACATAGGTATCATGAGTAGCTGTAATCGCCTTGTAATAATCTCTGAAACTGACGTTTGACACCGACAGAGTTTTTTGAAGGTCGTATGGCTCCACGAAATAGATATCTCCGTTAGGAAGAATATAGCCAATGCTCTCAAAATCCTGATATGTTGAAAGAATATTTCGAACTACTATCCTCTTTTCTTTATCAACACTTTCCGGAATTCCATGTAAGTTTTTATCAATAGAAGATATGTCAGGAGAATTCTTAATTCTTTCATCTATTGCTGCGTTTTCCATAATTTTCTCTGCATTAGTTATCATTAGATCGATTCTACTGGCAAGTTGATTGACTTTCACAATTCGTTCAGTCTCAATAATACTGCTTTGTTGTCTAATTTGTTCTTCGGAATAAAAGATAATGATTACCAATAGCGCAACTGATGTGGCTATAAGTATGAAGAGAATTCCTCGAACCTTTGATATTGTACTCATTTCTTATCACGTGAACTCCAGTAGTGGGTAGACATCGAATAATTCTCATACAAAATGCATACAAATAGGTTCGAGTATGAAGGGATTATGACAATCTTATTCATTCATAAGTTTGTGAGTGTCAAACTTTTCACACTGTTCTCTTCCCTAGAATTTAACCCAAGAAAACCTAATTACGTAGGTTTGTAGCAATAATTCAGAAACCCATTTTTGAACCGCTAAAGGCAACTCAGACCTTCGGGTCATTGAAATTTTTCATTGGTCAAGAATATGGTCAAGATAGTAGCTGGGTCGGAGGTGACCCATATTGTACGTAAAATAAGTTCGAATCCACAGAGAAAATCATTTGTCTCTATAATCAAGTAATTCCTTAACAAGATTCAAACCAGGCTGTAACTTTTGATTTGTGTGAAGCGATATCTTGTATCCATCGTCGTAAAAAACTAACGTGTACTTATCATGAACATCACTAACATAATTCACGACATTCGGATAAGCCACTATTGGAATATTATTTAATTCTAAAAGTTGGCTTGCAGTTCTTGTTGCTTCTTCATCTGCTAGAAGTTCTTTTGATTTAGTACAGTTACAATATTCATAATATAACAAAATTGGAAGCTGATTAGAATCTGGATGCACATACTCTGCATGATTTGTCCTTATTCCATCATTTATTATGGAACTTAGTTTATGTCCAGTTGAGAGTTGGTCAGGAACATAAAATCTTTCTAGTGCTTCATTGATCTGTTTTTCTCTTGTTGCAATGAATTCATTAGCAAATTTAATTTCTTGCTCTGAGATCTTTCTTCCTATGCCAATGACACCATTTTCGTCCTCAGTCCAGATTGGTGGTTCTACATACAGATAGCCGTCTTTATCTGAAGAAAGGGTCGCATATGGAAGTCCAAGATTTTCAGATACCAAAATAGGATTTCCACCAATTTGTATTGCGTGGCCAAGTACTGGTTCGTACATGTTTCCGCTACAAGGGTCTTCAATCCTTCTTCGTCCTTCCTCTGGCCAATATTTTACTAGACAGTGTGACGAAGGGTCAATTGCGCTGTATGCTCTAAATCCAGAAGCATCATTGACTGTACCACCAAGATAATCTGGTAGTCGGATTAACAAGAATCGATCAAATTGGTCCCTGTTATTGAAGCGATCTGGATCTGGATACCAAAACCAAGCCATGCTGTTTGGTTTTATTTCAGATATTTTGATCAAGCCATCTGGGTTAGATAGTTTCAAGTTTGGATTATCAAAAATGTGGATTGCCTGACGTTGTGGTGGCACCCTGACAGAATATACCGAAAATACAGCTAGAATTACAAGTGCTACAACAACACAACCAATTATAACCAAAAGATTTTGTGGGATTGATTTCATTTCTCTTTGACTATTATAATTCCTTTAAATCCTGGCCCAACCACGTTTAATTAATTTCTCTGCAGTTGGTGGTTTTACACAAGCAGGGGAACCATCTTTAGATTTGATTATTAATTCAAGATCTTTTTTGCATTGAATTTCATTTAATGGAATTCCTGATTTGAATTGCTTTAATGGAGTGTCTATTGGTTCAATGTCTTCCACTTCTGTAACAAATAGAGTAACAGCGTATTCAGAGGGTTGAATACTGCCTGTGGCAAACGGATACGGTTCAACTTTTAGTAGTCTGATATAGTATCCATCAAAGGTTTGTAAGGCAAGACTGTCACTCTCACCCAAAGTCAGAGGAAAGCCAGTATTTTGTTCATCTTTTATTACATTTACTCCTATTGACACCCTGCCTTGCCATATACAGAGAACGTCAGCAGGACATCTAGAATCTTCTCTAACGTTAACAAATTTGATCCAGATATTTTCTGATCTAAAAAATGCGAGCTCGTCTTGTCCAAGCCGAAATTCTTCTCCAAGTTTTGGATAAACTGTAGAACCTGAGCTTGTTGCTGGATTATCATATTGGGCATATGTTGATTGAATAGATAGAATTATCAGAGTTGAAATAATTGAGGTAATGATTAATGCTTTCGTAAAGGACATAAACCAATCTATGTTTTTAGAGATTGCTGATAAATTGTGGATGCGAATCCTGTAGGACCCATCTACTGTATTGATTTATTTGCAGATCCGCTTGAATCCGCAGGGAGAAGTAGACCAACTTGGGTGTATTTTTGGTTCCATCCGTGCGTAAAAGCTGCTTTTTGCACAAAAATTGGAACTTTATTGTGTACACGCATTCATCATACGGTACATTCTAACCTAGAAAGTATACTGAATTACATCCCAATTCTTTTCTAATACTTAGTTCTACTTTCTCTATGCGTTTTACTTGGATAATGTTGTTTTTTGTTCCTTTAATAATTAACCATAATTTCATGGCTTTTGCACAAACGACCAGTGATGATTTCTTCCATGGAGATTGCTTTAATTTTGATTGTTTGTTGGATGAGGTGAAACTCATATTATTATCTGTAATAATAGCAATAGTAGCTGGCTTAGCTGTTCTTTCATTTTATGTTGCCAAGAAAGTAATGAACCGCAAGACACAAAAAAACACCACCGATAATATTCCATGGATTATTCTTAGAGAATTTATTCCATATTTTTAAGCTTTTATGTATCAAAAATTAAATACTTGAAATGTTTTCTCAATTTTCTACTTTTCAACAGATTGTCATGTCCTTAGGACACCAAGTTTTTATTACAAGATTATTAACTTTCAAAGGACAAGATTAGTTCAGGCAGATTTGTACCAGCCTCTCTTGAAGCAAATTCTACTGAGCCGTTCAACGATTCATCACCAGTCTTCTTTATTAGCCATCCATAATTATTTGCTGTTCCGTTAAGGAAGGCCTGCACGTCTGATGTTACATCAAACTCTATCCATTGATTAACCATATTGTTTGTGATCAAGACAGCACTTGTTTCTGCACCAAAAGTTCCTCCATTCCACTGTGAAACACAATTGGCTTGATTATTAGCTATGTCAGAATCCATAGCACAATTCCAAGTGACTCCTGTACCTGAACCACTTATGTTATTGCCAACATTCCAACCATTGCCTTCTTGCTAACCGTAAGAAGTGCATATGCAGAAATGGTACGCCGCGTTTTTCTTAAATATCACATATACCATTTTATTAGCAAGAAGCTCGTATTGTTTAATATGACAAAAAACTCTGTATGCTATTCAATAGTGGTCTCAGCCATTTTGAATATTTTGATTATTGGGACTTTTGGTACTGCGTTGGCTCAATCAGATGAGGGAATGACTGCTGAACAGTTGGAAAATTTACAAAAATGGATTGAAAGTTTAGAACAGCAAGAAGAATCAACTCCTATCCACGCTTCTTTGATTCTTGTGATTGTTATTGCTTCATTAATAGCCGGTTTCATAATTCTTATAGTTAAAAAGAAAAAATTATCGATTCGTTAAATTCTTACAAACTTACATGGGTGCAAAAACTAAAACAAGTTCAGGATTATTAGATAAAAACTCTTTTGAAGCAAATTCAATTGAACCATTTAATGATTCGTCACCACTCTTCTTTATTAGCCAACCATAATTAGTTGCGGTTCCGTCTATGAAAGCTTGTACATCTGCTGTAACATCAAACTCTATCCATTGGTTAACCATGTTGTTTGTAATCAGAACCGTGCTGGTTGGCAAGGTATTGAAAGAGCCACCATTCCATTGAGTATTGCAATCGTCTTGATTATTAGCTATATTGGTATCTGTGGAACAATTCCAAGTAACTCCTGATCCTGTACCACTTGTGCTATTGCCAACGTTCCACCCGTTACCTTCTACCCAATCTGAAAGTAATCTATGTGCAACAATGGTACCACCACTTGGACCCCAATTGTTACCATTATCAACTATGTACAGCCTTAGCGTAGCTGAACTTAACATTCTGCTTTCTGTCCTCCCAGTTATGAGACTTTGATCAAAAGATAAAATTGGTCTGTTCTTATCACTGGAAATAATTCTTAAAATCTCATTAGCGCCTTCATTTTGTTTTGCATTACCTAGTGTTAGAAAACTATCTTTTCCTACCTTGATAGCGTCTAGTGACGTAATAAACTCCGTTAAAATTTGAATTTCTTCAGCTGTAATTTCATCAACATCTGAGTGAGCAGGATGCAGACCGTCTTGGAAAAAGCCGCTATCTGAAAAATTGTAATCAAGTCTATCCCAATCAGTATAACTAGGTAAATCTATCAAAGTAAGATTTTGTGGAGGAGCAAAACCTGGGCAACCAATGTCTGGTAGCAAGTTAATGTTTTCAGATACTGGCAATATGTCAATAACTGGAACATCAAAGATCATGTTATTATTCCAATTAATCGGTTGATTTGTTCTTCCCATTCTACGATCAGGGCCACCGAATAAGACATCACGATTTACACTAAAAGGAACCCCCGTATTCTCCACAAGTCTCTCTTCTTCCAAAAGTAAGGTATCCTCTTGTGAGTAATCTAATGGATAACTTGTAGGATTGTCGAATTTTGGTATTGTAAAAAGATAATTCATAACACTAAAGTAATTTGGTTTACAATTTTCATTATCTTGTCCACCATGACCTAATGAAAGAGTGTGACCAAGCTCATGCATGAAAATACCAGCCTGTTGTTCGGTGGATCCCACTCTATGTCCAGTATTTTCATCAATTTCAAAAATGGACCCTGTACCAAGCGCTACAACAAAATCATTACCGCCTATAAAATTGCCAAGTAATCTAGCATCAAGCTCTGCCAAGCCAGCAGGGTGTTCGAATGGTCTTTCTATAAGATCCATTTGATGAATAAATACCCCATATCTATATGCTTTTTCTTTGGCGGGACGAATTTTAGTCAAAAACTCAGAGTCATCTTGTTCTTCTTCAGATCCAAAAAATATGCTTTTATTAGCATCAAAATCTGGCCAAAGGTTTTGGTTTTCATCGCTGAAATCCCAACCTAGATCATCATCTGGACTATGGGGAATTTCATCACCTAAATCAAAGTGAAGAGCAATCCCATTTGTTTGATTTGGATTGCTTACAGGAGCATTACGAAAGGCAAGAGTAAGATTTCCAATAGTAGTGTCAAAAGGCTTATGAAATTGCATATAATCAACTTCAACATAGACGTCTTTGTAAAGAGGATTAGCATCTTTCAAGAAAAAGTCAGGCGTTGGATCGCCTCCTCCATCAATCCCTAAAACTTCCCAGCCATCCAAGAGTGCATCACCATCTGTATCAGGATCATTTGGATTTGTAGGAGCTGGCTGGCCTCCTCCAGTTCTAAGTACTTCAGCACCATCATTTAGCGTATCATCGTCGCTGTCAGGATCGTTCGGATTCGTTGGCTCATTATTAAATGGATTTAATGTACCAGCGATTTCGTCAACGTTAGTTATTCCATCACCATCTGTATCCTGGCTGGGTGGTGGCCCTAATGTAATCCGCATCCAAGGTGGCGTGGTTTCATTTGTCGCAGTGCCAAAAGGATCAGGACCTGCTCCATATGCATGCGGGACTGTCTTTACTGTACCAGCAGGTTGTCCTGTTGAATGTTTTAGACCAAGTGAACTAGAGTCAGTTTCAAAGGCAGCCCAAACAATTCCAGATGTAGGTATTATAGCACTTACAGGAATGTCATTTATTCCTGTTGAGGTTACAGCTACAGAACCAGATTGACCAAGTAAGGTTGTGGGCTGATTTTCAAAAGCAAAGTTATCAATAATTGCAGTGTTATCCAGTTCTGCTGTAAATGTATTGGTATCAGCATCAGTAGAGATACCACCATGAATCAATGTAGTCAAACCAGCAACTGTAGAAGGCACAGTGGATAATGTTATAGGTGAACCAGAGATGTGCGTTGCCCTGCCAGAATCAGAAAAGATTGATAATTTCACGCTTGAAGAATCAAGCCTTTCAAGTCTTGCATAATATGTAGAATTATAATTTAGATTTATACAAAGACCATCACTAGGACAAGATTGGTGTGGTACACCAAATCCATCCTTGTAAACTATTTGCCCTCTTAGTTGATTTGGACAGTCGTTTTCAAAAGCTAAAAATGACAACGAGTCCTGATTTGATGTGAAAATATCTTCTAGTCCAGCAGAAAGTGAAAAGAAACTGGAAGATCCAAATCCACTACATGTAATAGCCTTAAAGTCAAATTCTGCACTCCATTTATTATCGTTTAATGCAAATCCTAACGATTTACTAACCCTATCTGTGGTGGGTGGTGCAGCATTCCATCTTACTCTATCAGAAAAGCTGGGATCAGAAACTGTAATAGAACTTCCACGCTTGGTCCATACTGAATTATAATTATCACTAAAAATATTTGCGCCATCAATAATTACAGTATTATCTAATCTTGCTGTCATTTGATTATTTCCCGAATCTATGCTGTTATTTGCATGCAGTAAAGTGTTTAATCCGTCAACAGTTGATGGTATTGCATCCCAAGTTATGGGGCTGCCAAAAACATGTGTTGTTCTTCCAGAATCAGTAAAGACAGATAATTTTGCGCTGGTAGCACCAAGTCTTGTAAATGTACCATAGTATGTAGTGGAATAATTTAACGCAAAAAATAACGAATCTCCTACAGACTGTACAAGTGAACCTGAACCGTCCTTGTATGCCATTTCTATATCTAAATTACCACCAAAAAAAGGAACTACCATTAGCGAATCTTGATTTGCAGTAAAAGGATCACCAGTTCCATCAGAAAGTGAAAACAGGACTATGGCTGGAAATTGAACAGTGTCGGTTATATTAAAATCAAAATCAGCAGTCCAGCTGGTATCACTTAGATTAAATCCTAAATTCCTAGCCACTCTGTCAGTAGCACCATTATGCTCGCCAAACCATTGTACTACATCAGGAAAGCTGGCAACATCAACTGTGATACCACCATTATCTATGCTGGTCCATTCAGAATCGTTTGTATAATTGTCTGTAAAGCTTGGGCTTGGTAGATTTTGGTTACTGCTATCATCATAAATTTTTACCCTCACATTTCCAGCTGGATTGGTTACATTCAATGAAACTTGAGATATATCTTGTCCAGCTGGAAGACCTGTAAACTTTTCAGCCCATATCTTACCATTCCAGGTGCCACCACTTGTATCCTGATAATCATTGGTAAAAGTAGAGTTGTCTGAATTTGCTTGCGGTATAGACCCAAGAATTGTAGATGACATCAGTAGAATAGCCATGAATAATGAGATGCCACTCTTCATTAGGGGATCTTGCGATCAGACCAGAATGATATAAAGATGATCCATGAGAACGTCGAAAATCAAATTAAATTTTTTCATTAAGAGGTGAAAACATGAAATAATTATACTGCAATTAGAATAAGTTATTTAATCGATTCAGTGTATTTGATTGTAGGATCTGGTAAGACCCAGATACTATTTTAGAATAATTTTTGTTCCATTACAAGTCTTGTTCAATGTCGATAATTGATTAGTCTCACATGATCTTTAAAACTCATGAATGTCTACTGGTCACATGACGGATGTAATTCAATGCGATATAGATGGGAAGGTGGACATCCCAGAAGATACCTATCAATTAGAAATCTTTAGCAGAAAGGCCAAGATGTCAATAGTAAAAGATCTTTGCCAATCATGTTTCGAAAATACTGCCACTGTTATAGGATTGAAGAAAGAATACATGGACAATCCACAAATCTATCTGAAGAGAATGGGCTTCAGACAGCTTGTCACAAAATCTGGCAGAAAGGGTTCTAAGGACAGAGTAGTCCTATATGCAGGAATGCCAATTTCTATGCGTGATGTAGCGGAGATCCTCCTTGAACTATGGAACAATGAAGATGAAATATTTCCACCACCGGCAGAGGGGTCTCAAAAACTGATGAGTTTCTTAACTGAGGTCTTCAAGACTCGAAAAATAACACCAGATCTATTGCAGAAATATCAACTACCACCAGAATGAAATCAAAAGGTTCTAGTCTGTTGAGACCCATCTACTTTTTGTCTTAAAGTATATAGAAAGGCGGTAATCGTTGGGGAAAAATTTTAGCCTTGACTCGTAATCTTTAACTAATTATCATTGGTTAGGGTTGAAATATGCATGCAGAACGCAAAGTCGTAGCAAAAATTTTTTTGGCCTGACACCAATTTTTCGATGTTTTGTTCCTAAAATTGTTATATTAACATAGAGAGAAAAAAATTAACAATATGACGCCGTTTGTCATTAACACCCTCCCCTTAATAGCCCATGCCTAAATGCCTTGCTTGGCTGCTTGTGGGCACCTTCTTCTCCAAGTGTTCTATTGTCTCCTCTCCCAGGTCTGAAACTGCCTTGGAATAAGAGGCTACATTGTTTATCAGATTCATCCGTTCTGTAAGGAACTGCTTGAATCCTTCCTTCATGAGAGGATTGTGTAGCATGTCAAAGATATCTTTCATGCGCAAATATTCGTCTTTGACTGTATCCAGCTCAAGTTTAAGCTGCTCTTTTTCGCCAAGCTCTTCCTGTTGACTTTTGATTACTATCTTCTGCCTTTCTTCATCAGATATGGTAAGGAATGGAATTGCCTTTTGGTATTCTGGGAATCTCTCAAAATCTTCTTCCTGGTATCTTTCATAGTGCTTTTCAAGACCAACCGAGTGTCCCATCATGTCCTCCTTATCTAAAAAGTTGACTTTGGCACGTCGCATCATTGTGTTAAAGTATTTTCTAAATCCGTGATCAAGAGGCACTTCATGCCTCTTTTTGCCCAGTGGCAACTGTTGTCTTAGACCTATCTTCTTTACAATTTTTTCGACTCGCCTTCTTACACCTTTTGCATTTAACCTACGAACGACTGCAAATTTGACAGCCTTTATCAGAGGTTCATCAGGTAACGGATATCTCCCTACCTGAGATTTCCAAACATTCATGTAATTTTCTAGTGTTTTGCAGGCCTCAGGAGTAATGAAGGTCCAATAGCTTTCAGGGTCTCCGCGGTAGACCAATAACGCAGCTCCTTTATAGGAACCGTCCTTATTTCTGAAAAATACAACATCTTTCCACGTAAAGTAATCCCAAGCTTCCAACCTAAAACCTCCAGATGAATACATCTGGATAACCAGCTTGTCGGTAAGATCAGGAGAGGCTTCAATCATTTTTTGTAGCTCCTCTCTGGTATACGCACGATCCTCTGTGTTTTGAGGCCTTGGATACAGCTTGTAAAGTGACTTCCAATGTATTGGGATAGCGTTTGCGTCAAGCAGTGCCTTGATGGGTTTTATGTGATTTGGGATGGTGTTAGGATTCAGCTGTTTTGACTCGACTAATTTTTTATCTTCTTTTATGAAAGCAGCTATGATGTTTTGTACCAAGCTTGGATTTTTTCTAGCCAAGATGACAAAGCGGTTGACTAAATTATCAGTTTGCTGTGAAGCTTGAACTTCATCCAATATCTCTTCATAAAATTTGTTTGGTACTAGTTTTAGAAATGCATTAAGATAATTCTTGTATCTTCTTCTTGTTTCCTTATTTTTGAAAGAATCTAAGAACAGCTGGTAGGGATCATTTCGTCGTTTAACATTTTCAATTGAGATTTGCAATTCATAATTTAATGGACCGGGTCCTATTTTAGCACCATGATAGGGAGCGGGTCTAGTGGGATTTGAACCCACGGCATAGGGATTTCTCTGAAAGATCATAAGAGTCCCTCGCTCTACCTGGCTGAGCCATAGACCCGCAAAATAGCAGACCTAAGTTCGTTATTTAAACTTGAGCGAGAATAAAATTTAGTTGTTGACAGTTTCGATTTGTGAATACTTCTCTAGTATTCTTGTCAATACCGTAGAAACCGGTGCGTTGTGCATCTTTTCTTTTTCTGCAAGAAGTTTTCTGTATGCATCAAGTGTAATATAAACTGGAATTGAACCATTTCCTTCTAGCAGTCCTCTAACTTTGTATAGTGCAGTTTCCATTCCCTTTTCTGCAGTTTTTGCAAATTTGATCTTGTTTAGTATTCCACCAAGTGGTCCAAAGGGCATTTCGTAATTTACTGTCATGATTAGTCTTGTAAGCTTGTCTTCAAGTGACTTGAACTCTGTTATAATATCCCACTTTTTGAATGGGCCTTTAATCATTTTTGCAGCAATTCTTTCTTCTTGGATAAATTCGGTTGTTTCACAATCCCACTCTAGTCTTTTACCATCAAAGTCTCCTATCACTCTAAATGTGGTTCCAACACCCATTCCTGCCTTTACATCCATTGGCACTACAGTCATCCCAACTCGTTCTTCGAACTGGTCAGCAATATGCTCTGGTCTTGCAAAATAAGTAAAGACGTTAGAAAGTGATGCTTTGATATCTATTGTTTTACTAACTGTAGTCATGCAGTTGCAACTTCTTTTAAGTCGAGATTTAAAGCTTTTGTTAATTTTCAGAAAATATACACAGTTGTAATATATTAAAGAAAACTACATTTGAACTTGATGAGTTTAGATCGTCTTTTAATTGTGGTTTTTTTTGGTTTTTTGATGGCCCCTGCAATTTATGATGCAAGTGGTCATCAGCTATTTAATTCTGCGGAAGAAAGGATAGGTAATTACAAAGTTCAGATTACAACTTTGCCTGAGATCCCAACAGTGAATGAAAAGTCTCAGATCCTCTTTAGAGTATTAGATGGCGATGGTAATGAAGTTGACAAATTCAGAATGGGAATCAGGATATACTATAACGATCTTTTAGTTGATTCTCTACCTCCGCAATATCACGATAATGGTCACTGGGAAACAGATTATGTTTTCCGTGAACCTGGAAACCACATCTTCAGGGTTGATC
>ERZ1292623.1668-Hain-H51-01um-R1-1668-length-20935-cov-5_pt1 | contig 16482 bp, 30 predicted proteins | sample MGYA00564398_ERZ1292623 | MGnify/ENA primary metagenome ERZ1292623 (study PRJEB36523, sample SAMEA6512633) | groundwater metagenome | collected 2019-01-07 | study: AquaDiva: Metagenomics assemblies of 32 groundwater samples | reverse complement strand
CGGCCACCGGCCACCGGGCACCGAGGCCACCGGGCACCGAGGCCACCGGCCACCGGCCACCGGCCACCGGCCACCGGGGCTACCCCCATGCAATCTCTAGGTCGTACGACACTGCCCACGCGGCAACCCTCGCGCGGAACGCTTCGACGGGTTCCCCTGCCATCGCGCGGAACGTCGTACCCTCCGCGGGGTAGTCTGCCACGAACACCCGTGCGGAGGGTGCCGCGGTACCGCATCCAAGGGCGCGGAGGGTCTCGTTGCGGATCGCGAAGCCGTTTTGTTGCAGCATGGTACCGGGTACCATTGCACCGGCTATGCCACGGCCCCGCGGGCTAGGTTGTGCGGGAATGGCGCAACCCGCGGTAGCTATTGTGCGGGTCTCGCACAACCTTGCGCCGAGTCTGCACAACCGTCGCGGGTTGACGTGCGGCGACCGTTGGCCCGTCTATTGCTCACTAGCTGGTCGACACCGCGGCAACCAACCCCCGCGGCAAAGGAGTCCACCATGGTTCTCGCAATCGCCCTAGCACCCGGCGCCCTTGTCGCCCTTGTCGCCCTTGTCGCGGCCTTCGCAGCCCGCCCGGTCGCCCTCGCGACCGTCGCCGCCCTCGGGGTCGCCGCCTCGGGGTCGTTCGCGCCCCCCGCAGTCGACCCGTGGGGCGAGTTGAACGCTTCCCTCGTCGCGATGCGCGCCGCGAAGCGGTCGGCGGTCTCGGTCGCGACCGTCGCAAGGGTTCGCCGCGCCGCAGCCGCCCTACGCACCGCGAGGGCGCTCGGTCGCGCGGTAGACGCTCTCGAAAGGGCGCGGGCCATCGCGGACGCGAACCCGCGTTCCGCAATGTGCGCCATGGGCGTAGTTTACGCCCTCGCGGCTGCCGACCGCGCTAGCGCGGAGTTCTGGGCCGTCTAGCCCGGACGGTACCGTGGGCTTTCGGCCCCCGCCGCACCATAACGCACCCGTAGGCTGTACGGGTGCGTTCACCGTTGCGGGGTCGGCTCGCAACCGTTCGCCGTAGTCTTTCCGCACCGTGAGCCGGTCGCACTATGGCGCGGAACCATAAGAGCACCGCACCGCGGGCGCTACGGCACCGGGAGAGCACCGCATCGTTTATGGTGCGACGGACGGGAGGCACCATGCTGGCGGTGACCGCGGGCGTCAAAAATTCCGCCAGAGACCAGTTTTGCCGCGCGACGCGCTACGCGGCACCATCCGGGCGTTCGACGTGTACCGTGCTAGGTCGACTCGCACCGCACCATCGGAGCCGACGGACGGGCCATTGTAGAGGCATCGCCGAGGTACCTGCGGGACGAAGGGCGCTGCACCATCGACCGGAGTTCCACGGTGTGCGTAGACGAATTCGCACCCATGGAACACACCCTACGCACTAACTGCGAACCAACCTACGCACCGCTACGGTGTACATTCCAGGCTTTCGACACATTCCCGACATTGAAGGCTTCGCCGGGCACTGGATAGGGGTTGGTACGGGGTGTGCAATGTACCTCGGGCATGAACCCTACCGAAATCGAGACCTTCGAGACCTTCGACGCCGTGCGCGAGGGTTTCGCCCGCGGGACGGCTTTCGCCCGTCGGGAAGCCTTCGCCGACGCGGGTGTCGCACTCTTCGCAGCCCGCGAGTGTTTCGACGCGGAAACCTTCGAGGCGCTTGCGGAGAGGTACTTCGCGGGCGATGCCTCCCCCGCGGCGGTACGCGCACTCGCGGTGCGCGCGGAGTGGGAGCAGGAGTGTTCCCGCGTCACCCTCGCGGCTGAACGCGCGGCACGCTTCGAGTTGGCGCTCGCGGCACTGTCGACCCCCACCGCGGCACCCGTTCCCGCGGCCCATACCGTGGCCGTCAACGCTCCGGGGTCGACACCGCGGGCCGATGCGGCGAACGCGGTGCGGGACACGGTACGCGCGGCCTCCGACGCCCCGGCGGAGTCGCGAGCGTGGCGCCGAGCGCGTCTCGCGGCCGAACGGGCGGGGTAGACGTGGGCCACGGGGCGGAGGTCTACTCCGCCCCACGGTTCACCCATAAGGCGATTGTCGCGCGGGACCGTGCCATAGCGGCGGCGACCCACCGCGGGCCATAGGCCGCCCGGTGCAGTCCTGCTATGGTTGCGGGCCATAAGGCTACCGTGTCACAGCCTACGGTCGACCCGCCCGGTGCGGTTATGGTTGGTCTTCATGGTTGGTGACTCCTGCCCGGTATCAATGCACCGGCCATGCCAGGGTGTTCTGCTGTAAGTTGTGCCGATGCTGCACAACCAGCCGGGTGCTGTGTGCTAGCTATGCACTCGAAGTGCAGCATTGGCACAATCGCGGGCCGATAGGGGTTGGTACGGTGGGTGCAATAGGTATCTGCGTCGCGCCGATCACCAACCCCGGCGCGACGGAGCCAACGATGAACACCGAGACGACCCGCCGACAGACCCTCTCGACCCCCCGCGCGGCGCACTACTTCTTCAACCTCGCGGGACGGCTCGACCGCGCGGCGGGTGACGCCTGGGGGCGCGGCGACGAGGCCGGGTACCGGCGCTACCTCGACCGGGCCTTCGCCCTGCGGCGGTCGATGGGCTGGTAGCCCTCGGGCTATGGGGGCCGCACCCGAAGGGAGTCGCGGCCCTCCCGCGGTCTCTGGCGGTGTTGACCACCGCCAGGTACACCATACCGCCACCAATGGCGGTAGCTACCATAAGACCACCGGCGCACCTACGGTATGGGCCGCACACCATAGGGACCATGGGCCGGTGTCCCTATAGCTATTGCGCGTAAACCGCACAACTTGTGCGGAGTTGGCACTAGCTCTTGCGCCAAGGCTGCACAACCCCCCGACGAGTCCGTCACCCGTCCGCTCGGTCGACGCTAGACCAGCGGCGAAGGGCCATGGAAGGCCCACGAAGGCGCGTGGATAGGTCGACACGACACAGGGTAGCCTAGCACCCATCGAATGCCCGGAAGGTGCCGTCAAGGGGCGTGAATGCGCGGCACTCCGGGCACACCAGGAGTTCACAGCCCGGGGTTGTGCCTGGCACGGTGTTCGCAATGGGTAGGGTATCAGCGCGGCCAACCAACCCCGCGCAACGGAGTCTCCCATGCGAGTCATCATCACCGGAAACACCTACCCCTGCCGCAACGCTCTTCGCAACCTCGGGGGGCGATGGAACCCCGGTCGCAAGGGGTGGGAGTTCGATAAGGGAATGGAGGGCAAGGCCCTCGCGGCGGGGCGGGGTTTGCGGTCGGAAACCTTGGTACCGCGCGAAGACATCGCCGACCGGCACGCGCTCGCGATGGTCGAAGCGCAGGAAGAGAACGCGGAGAACTTCCTTCGTGACTCGGCCTTCGGGTTCGCGGGCGGGTACTTCGGGTGAGCCCCCCGGGCCGCGGCCCCGCGCCCGGGATGCCCGAAAGGGTGCCCCGGGCGTTCTGACCATGGCCTGCCTTAGTGGGGTTGTGCCGTCGACACTATGCCACGGCCATACCTCCGCCGGTGCAGTGCCCTTATGGTGTACCCTCCCGGCGGCATACCCGCCGGGCACCTTACGGTGTCGGTACGGCCCCCATCACAAGACCCAGAACTCCGCCGCGGAGTCGTCTACCTCCAACTTCGCGGCTGCCACGTCGTCGACACCAACGGCCGCGTCGACGTTCTTGACAGCGTCCCGATAGGCCCATGCCGCACGGTATAGGGCCGCAGCCCGGCGTACGCGCTCGGTATGGAACTCCGTCTTGGGCCACCTCCGTTCCAGTGGAAGCGGGCACCATTGGGGGGCACTGGTGGACGCGGGGGCATCCGCGAGGGCGGGGGCGACCGAAGCCGCGGCGAGCACCACGAGAACGAGGAGGGCGAGGGGGTTCATACCGGGAGCCATTGCAGCCCGTGTGCCAAGGCCCGATGTGCCAAAGTTGCACTCGGAGTGCGGTTCCCGGCGCTATCTGTGCGAAACCGGCACCCAAACCATAGCGAGTCTGTCCCATGGCCCCTATGGCGCGGCCACTCTTCGCGGCCCTTATGGGCACTAGACCGGCGCGGGTATGTGGGTGCAGGTCAGTGGTCTTATGGCGTGCCGCAAGGGTGTGGCCTATGGCCCACACCCCCTATGGCCCCCCGGCCTAGTCGTCCCAGAGCACCGGGACCGCGGGGTCCAGGGTGGTGCCCCGGTCGGCCGCGCGGAGGCATTCGTCGATGAACGCCCCCGCGATGTCCGTCGCACTGTCGAGGGCCGCATGGCCCCAAGCGGGTACCTCGGGGCGCGGAAGGAACGTGGTGTGCCCAACGGGCATCGCGTCCCCCGCGCTACATCGGCCCACGAGGTACCGGAACGCGAAGGCAAAGCCGTCCGCGCTCTCGACGACGTTTGCGAGGCCGATGGGGTAGAGGAGTCCGGTGCAGGGGCGGTAGGTGTTCATACAGGGAGTCATTGCATAGCCTATGCCATGGGTAGTTGTGCCAATGCGGCACTTCGCGTACAGGGCGGCGCACGGGTAGTGCAGCTTTGGCACAACATACCTGGGTACGCCCCGGCATAGGGGTTGCAATGTACTAGGTTGCCCCATCGGGCGGAAAGACAGGCACCATGAGTCTCTCGACCCTCAAGATTCTACCCGGATACGCAACCGTCCAGACGCGCGTTCGCTGGGCAGCCCCGAGCGCCCCGTGGCGTCACGCGGTTACCTCAAGAGACCCCGGGAAACTGAGTCGCGCGATCCTCGACGGGCTTGCCCGTGGGGTGGCCGTTCGGGTGCTCGCCGATGCGGAAACCATCGCGGCCATCGGCCCTATCGGAGGGTGCGAGACCGTGGTCGGGTAGTCTAGGGTTGGGTAGTGGCCGTAACAGGGGGGATGAAACACCCCCCTGCCCCCCTACCACCCCGCACGGCCGTCACCATTGCCTCGGCGCACTACCGGCCCTCAGAGCCGTGCTGCGTCGAAGCAGTCACCTTTGTGGCACCGGATGGCACTGTCCGGGTCGACTGGGCTACGGCCGAGGCCCATTACCGCACCGAGCCACGGGTAGGCTTCTACGGCACCGCCGTAACGGCTACCCTGCCCGAGGCCGGTAAGGCGCTGGCCGACGCCGCAATCTTGGCGGCGGGTAGCCCGTAGGGCTGTTGTGCCGTGGCACCTATGGCACGGGGACCGGGCGCCCCATGGCGCCCCCCACCCCACCTACAGCCGGGAGATCGACCGCATGGTGGTGAGATCCTCCCTGTACTCCACCGGGGCTCCCGCGATCAACGCCCCGAAGTCCCGTCGCGCGCGGGCGAGTTGACGGGCGCACGCCCGAGCCTCGCCTTCGTCACCTTCCATGGTGGCGAAGGCCCCGCACTCGCGGGCCGCGGTCGCGAGACGGGCGATGCGAACCGCCCGGTCGGTGAAGTGTCTCATGGAGGGTGCGTCGGGGGAATTCATGGGGGGTTTCCTTTCGGCCCTGTTTGTTGGGCCGACAAGAGTCATTGCAGACCCTATGCCAGCGTAATGTGGGCCATTACTGCACAATTCGGCCGCTCCGTGGTCTAGAAGTGCCAAAGCTGCGCAACCTACCGTGGCATAGCCTGTGCAATGACTACCTGCATGGCAACCTTCCCCGTCCGCTCAGCCGGTTTCGCCCTCGCACTCTCGGAGGTGGGCTTCGAGCCCACCTCTCTTGCCCTCGCGGGAACGGAGGGGCGTGTGCGACACCCCACTCTATCCCCCAAGGAGGCCAGACGGGCCTTTCGCGGGGCCTTCCTCGACGCTTCCCGCGCCGCATCGACCGCGGGCTTGGGCTACACCACCCAACTCGGGTGCGGGTGTTGCTTCGTGCATCACCCGTTCCGGGTGCGCCCGCATGGGACCATGGCCTACGGCACGGGTGCGGCGTTCTATACGCCCTAGGAGGTGTAGGATGGTCGTGGGTACCCACGACCATTTCCGCTATACACCGGTTGGTCCGATGCGATTATGGTTGGCCCATAGCGCCCATGTCGCAAGCCCACTATGGCGAAACGGCCGGGGGAGGGCGGGTGCCCCCACCCCACCACCCATGGCTCTCAGTCGAAGTACCCGTGAGGCACGGTCTCCCCCAGGGCGTCGCTGAGGGCGTCGCCCGTGATGGCGTCACGGAGAGCGAAGGCCGCAGAGCGGCGCTCGCGACGGCGGCACTCGCGGGTCCACTCCGCGTACCCTGAGGGCGCTGCGTTGTGCTCTCGCTTGTTGAAGTTGGCGCGACGGGGATTGTGGTTGCTCATGGTGCCCGGTGTCTTTCTGCCCCGTTCGATGGGGCAACAAGGTGTAATGCAGCACTCATGCCAGCCCGAGTTGCGCCATTCCTGCACTTGGGGTGCGGTTGGCCGTACATGTTGTGCGGAACACGCGCGATAACTATTGGCACGGTTGCTGCACTACCCATGGCAGGAGACGATGATGAATACCCCCCGCGTGTTGGACTGTATCTGTGGTCGCCCGTCGGTATTCGACACCGTGATCGGGCCTATGTGCCCGTTCTGCGCGGCGGATACCACGGAGCCCAAGACGGCTCTAATCGCCCTTCGCGGGCCGGTCTCGGGGCGCGTCTACTGCCCCGGGGACAGTGTCCCAGCCGAGGAGTGCGCCGTAGTTCTCCCGGTGGTGTAGGGCATGGTGGGGGCCAACGGCCCCCATTCCATACACAACCCGGCGCAATCTGTCGGTGGTGGGTAGGGGCACACGCCTTATGGTGAAGGGCTACCCGCCCGGTGTGTGCCATAGGAGCACAGGGACAGATGGTCTATGGGGCGCTACATGACACCTATGGCACCGACCATAGGGTTACCTGCGCCCTGTGCTGTCGGCCCTATGGGAGGAATACCTCCCGGGATGTTGGCCACCCTGGGAGGGTTCTCTCCCAGGGGTGCCCCCGTCGGGCTAGCGCCCCGACCGTTCGGCCGCTAGGCGTGCCCGCCGCCATGCCGGTGTCTCCCCCGTGGGGACGCTGGGAGCCCCCTCGCGGGCCGCTTCGAGGGCTGCGAGGTAGTCTGCCCGGGGGGTCGACCCGGGCGCGTTGACGGTGTGCTGGGAGGCCACAGGTGGCGGAGGGGGAGCGGGCAGGTCGGCCGGGGTTGCCTGGAGCCCACCACCCGCGGTGCCAGCGAACTCGTAAGCGTGGGCGTGGGTGCGGGCCGCCGCGCGGAGACGGGCGACCGCTGCCGCGTTGCGTGCGTCTACCGCCGCCGCAAAGGCCACGGCGAAGGTCGTAGGGTCTGCCTTCGGGCACACCTCGAAGGCCCCCTCCAAAGCATCGGCGTGGGCCGCGGGTGACGGGTAGCCCTCCGCGGACAGGGCGATGATCGAACGGAGGAGGAACCCGGGGTTGGAGTGGATCATGCCGGGGGGTATTGCACCCCCTATGCCAGCCTAAGTTGTGCCAAGTTTGCACTCCAAGGCCGGTTGTACGACAACTTGCGCGGGGCCTGCACAACCGATCGTGGCATAGGCGTTGCAATGACACCCACCATGGACATCGAAACTGCCTGCAATATCTCCGCGCCGTTCGTACCCACAACACTCCTCGAAACCGAGGCACTTCGCTATGCCGTAAGCCGCGGGGCCTTCCCGGTGCGGTCGCGGGTACAGGTACTTGCAACCTTGAAGTACCTAGCGGAAGCCTACAACAGCCGGTTGTGGTGGGCGACCGAGACCGGTCCCGGTGCGCTAGACGGGCTTACAGCCGCGACACGGCGCGTAGGGTATTGGACGGACACCCTCACCAAAGCCCTCAAGTAGGATCGTGGGCCGCCCATAGCCCACCCTTACCCATAGCCTCGTGGATACTGTGCACCATAGGACACACAGTGCAGTAGCCCTATGGCCCACCATAGTGGGCGTGTGCCACCTACCCGGACGGGTGCCACTTGCCCTACTTTTGTTGGAGCAACTCGGCCGCGTACTCGAAGGCAGCGGTGTCGAGGGCCTTGTGGAATCGCGAGCGCATCCGAGGGGGGCCGTTGTACGCCCCGGCGTTGATCCAACCCCCGGAGAGCCCTTCGCGGGCTACCTGTACGAGGTACCGACTACGCGCAAGGTTGACACGCAATACGAGTACCGCCCCGGTGGCTAGGCCGCGGAGACAAGCGTCGATCTCGCGAAGACAAACGTCGATCTCCGCGCGTGCTTCGTCGCGGGCTACGGCGTTGAGGGTTGCGGAAGTCATGGCACTCAGGTTGCTCATGCGGAAGTGTAATGCAGCATCCATGCCACACAGTTACTATCTGCCCTCTTGCTGCAACCATACCGCCCGTGTTGGGATCATGGCAGGCGAGGCCGTGCGGTAGCACGCGAAGCATAGTGCAACCTGTTCATCCGGCGTACGGTCGGGCAGTATTGTCCAGTATTCCGTAGGTTTACGGCATAGACAACAGTTCTCGTGTAGGCGCCATGATAGGCCGGGCCGAGGTTTGACTGCGATATGTACGCTCATTAGTGTATTAGAACACAACGCACACTACACAGACCACATGTAGGGTGTGCCAACTGTGCCTTGGGTGGCAGCCCCATGGTGGCCAGCCACTTGCCAGAATAGACCGTAGTGGGCATGGGGCGCTGTCCTTATGGCAGACGTGGCCGTCGCCACCCTTACGGTGCGCGGCCCTTTGGGGGCCTCCCCAGGCCCTACGGTGCCCCTACCGTACGGGGCGGAACCCCGCCGGGTCGTCGGGGCCGTGACGCCACTCCCGCTCCGGGAGTTCGACCCGACTGTACCGCGCGTCCTTTCGGCACTGGTCGTACCACTCCAGGCCCTGCGCCATCCCCCACGGGTCCGTGGACTCTAGCCCGTCGGCGCACCGCAGGATACCAGCGATGGCGCTCTCGAAGAGGTCTCGCATCGCCGTGATCTGCGGCAACACGGCCGTTGCCTTCGCCGCTAGCGCCCGGAGCTCCGAGGGGTCGGTGTATACCCGATTACCGCCACCGCCAAACCGGGGAGTCCACATCGGTCCAAACCACGCCATCGTCGTAACCTCCTGCCCCGTTTGTCGGGGTTGCAGGGAGTCATTGCACAGGCCGTACCAGCCTAGATTGTGCCAAAGCCGCACTTCGTGGCCCTGTCGGGTGACAAGTTGTGCGAAGATCGCGCGTAAACCCATGGCACGGTGGCTGCAATGGGGATGTCTGCCCAAGTCACTGGGCAGAAGGGCACCCACCATGGCACTACTAATCCTCGGCGCCGCAGTTTGCACCATCACCTTCAACGTCTTCGTGGTGGTGGAATGGTAGGAACATAGTGTTTGTGAAGGGGCTTTTGGCATCATAGGAGTACAGGGTCGCACCCTATATGGCCCGATACCATACCCATCCCGGTGCAGCGCCCGTATGGTGGTTAGCACCCTGTAGCCATAGTGGCTCCAAGGTCGCCCCACAACGTGCTACCCGATGGTGTACCCAGCACCTTCGAGGGCCTCGGCGTGGTCTAGTCCACCTTTGTATGAGCCTTCCAACTCACCCCAATCCGCGACCTCACCCGCGGAGGTGGCGGGGAAGATGTAGGTTTCGGGGCCGCTGAACGGCACATCTGCTGCGGAGACGATGCAGTATGGGTGACCATCGTGCGGGGGCTCCATGCGGTAGAGCGCAGCCCATCCGCGAAAGTTATCGAGGTTTTTGACAAGGGTGGCTGTTTTGGCAGTCATGGTCGTTTTCTCTCTGCCCCGTTCGATGGGGCGACAACACCTAATGCAGCGGCCATGCCAGCCCCTATTGTGCCAATCCTGCACTCCACGACCTAACCGGGTGACAGCTAGCGCCAATTCCGCACAACAGTTCATGGCATGGAGGCTGCAATACACCCTGTTGCCCGACTAACCGGGTCGAAAGGTCTCCCCCACCATGGTTCTCATGTTCCTCGTTCTCTCCGCCGTCGTCTTCGCCCCCGCAGCGTTCGGTGGGTGGCGCTGATGCGCGCTCGTCGGCTCACCGTCCCCGCGTTCGACCTCGCGACCTCCGCGGGGGATGTGACGGTTACCTGCCATGGGAATTTCGTCCCGGGGTGGCCCGGGAATCGAGAAGAACCCCCCGAGTACCCGGAATTCGAGTTCGTCAAGGGGGCCGTCGATGGCGGCCCCGAGGGCTCCCTGGAGGCGTGGCTCCGCGCCCTCCCCGACGCCGAGGAGGAGGCCCTGTGGGCGAAGATCGAGGAGGAGGCCATCGCCTACGCCGAGGCGCGGTAGCCATCCCATAGGTGGGCCGTACCGGTGGCCCACCCTAACCACCCTGTCGGTTCCTGCCATAGCGCGACGGGAGTCGGCGGCCACCCATAGAGCCATTGCACCACACGCGGTATGACTTATGGGGCCATAAGAGCACCGCCACATGGGCAGTATGGCCGTCACCCATCGGTGGCCTCCACCGCCCCTATGGGGCTACCGGGGCACTAGGCCCCCACCCCTGGAGCCCGTCACTCCGGGTCGGGGTTGCACCACTGGCACCCCCACGGGGCATCGCAGACCGTTCCGCACCCGGCGTCGGGTTCCGGGCAGGTAGCGCCGCACACGATGCGGCCACAGCCCTGGCATGGGGCCGAGAGGGCATCGCGGGTCGCGCTCACCTGGGCTCCCCCACGGGAAGCGCGGCGGTCGCGCATGGGGCCACCCCGGCGGTTGTGGGCCGCTACGGCAAGCCAGTTGCGGGTGTTGTGATCGGCGAAGGCGCTCATGGTCGGTGTCCTTTTCTGATAGGTGCTACTGCACGGGACGTGCCAGCCATTGTTGTGCGAACGTGGCACTACCCGGCAGCTTCGCGACCGGATTGCGCAAGTATCGCACAACGTGGCCCGGCATAGGCGTTGCAATGACTATCCGCATGAACACCCTGCAACCCGGCGACCGAGTAGGTTCGACAATCCGCACCACTCCCACGAACACCCTTCAACCGTGGCTTCGGAACGATCACCGGGGCACAATTCTCCCCGTCGACCGTTCCGTTGCGGCGCGTATAAATGACCTCGCCCCGGGGTACACCGACGAATATCTGTTGGTGCAATGGGATTTCGGCGCGACCTATTGGGAGCGTGTGGCGCTACTGTTTCCCGATGGCAGCCCGCCGGATGGGTATGACTGGTCTACCTACCGCGGCGAGTAGGCACGGCCGTATGGGCTGCGGTGGGACCGCCTACCGCAGCAAGGCCGGTGTGCCATAGTGGCACCGCACCAACCCGCCTGCCACCACCATAAGGCCCATAGACACCCAATGGTGGCCCATACGGGGCTTGCGGCAGTATCACTATGGCGGATGGGCTTCGGCGGCTATATGGCACCGCCTAGGCTCCCACGGCCCTATGGCCTAACCCTCCTGCCCGGCGAACCCTTGGAGGCTTGACCCGCCACCACCCCCTGCGTTCTCGTTGTTGCAATACCGATTGTGATTGTTGGCGCCGAACCCGCGCACATCCGGCTTGCGCTGCGGTACTAGAAGGGCCATGGGTGCCCCGCATTCGGCCGCGAAGGCCAACACCGCATCCCTGGCATAGGCGACGCTTGCGGGGCGTCCCCCGGGCGTCCTGATGTTGCGTGCTAGCGCCCCGCACTCTGCGAGAGTGACCGTCTCCCGCTCGTCGTCGACCAGAAACTCTACCAGGGCGGAGACTGACTGGAACTCCGGGGCTTTGTGGTTGGTGGCGTTCATACAGAGAGTCATTGCAGACACCGTGCCAGGGTGGGTTGTGCCAGCTTCGCACTCCAAGGGCGAAGCTCCTGCCAAGTAGTGCAGAACCGGCGCACGGGAGGCTGGCATAGGGTCTGCAATGACTCTCTGTGAGGTACACGCCATGTTTGAGATCACACTCTTGATTCCCGAATCCGACAACTCGGGCGAGAAATTCGGCCCCGAAACCTCCGCTCGGTGGGAGGCGCTTCTCGCCGACCGCTTCGGCGGGTTCTCCCTCCTCCCAGGTACCACCCACGGTGGGTGGCGCGGACCCGACGGAACCATGTATCGCGACCGCTTGCGCGGGTACGCGGTGTGGGCCGTCGGTCTCGCGTGCGGGGGGAAGGCCGTCGAGGCAGCCCGCGAGGCGTGCGCGATCTTCGCGCAAGAGGCCGTCTCGGTGAGATTCCTTGGTCTCGCGGAGATCGTTTCCAAGGCGGTGTGAGGGCGACCGGGTAGGGCGTGTGGGCGCCACTACCCGGGTTCCACCATAACGGTGGTGTGGGTAGCCGACCGCCATAACGGCACCGCACCGGGCGGACTATGGCCACCACATACCCGACGGGGCAATGCTCCTATGGACGTGGGGGGCTTGGCGACCCCTATTCACCGCCCGCCGTGTCTACTCTTCCGCCTGCGCAATGGCTTCTGCGGTAAGTGCCTCGAAGGGCTTGCCCTCCGTCGAGAAGACCCACCCGGTGTCACGCAGTAGGTAGAAGTACCGCGCACCGTAGTTGCCTTGGAGGTATGCGGCGCTATCGGCGGCCGTCTTCGCGTCGATGCCTGTCTCCCCACGGTCCCGGCCGTAGAAGGTGCATACACCATCCGGGCGGTCGTTGAAGGGGTGCTGTTCGCCGATCGCCGCGCCAATAGACGACACATCACCTTCGGCGAGTAGTGCGTCCACCTTGGCGGGGCTGCTGTAGTTCTGGAGCAGGATCGCCCCTACCCACTTGAGGTATCCGTCGGAGTGGCAGTAGACGAACGCCACACTGCCATCGCTGTTTTGCTTTCCAATCAAAGATCCGGTGCTCATGCCCGGGTGTATTGCACACGTCATGCCATGGACGATCGCGCAGCTTTGGCGCTACTAGCACCACATTCGCGCACCACCGCCCCAGATTGTGCAGGAGTGGCACAACAACCGTTGGCATGAGGCGTGCATTACCCTATTGCATGAGCACACACATCGTCTACACAGTTCTCCGCCGCCGTGATGGCACCACCTACCGCGTCCGTCTCGGGCGCCTCAGCGACCAGGGCGACGGGTGCCTCTCAGGCACCCTGAACTCGCTCCCCCGCAACGGGCGCGTCCTGATCGTGCCCGACCCCGCGGCAGCAGACCGCGTTCTCACCCCCATCGCTCCGGTCGAAGATACGGGCGACGACGTCATCGACTACAGGGGGTGTGACGGCTTCGAGGAGTAGGCCATAGGGCCTGGGGCGGGCCACCGCCCTCCCCCGCGCCCCCAAGGGCACCAAAAGGGCACTGGCTGTCGTGCCATAGACGTAGTGCCACACACCGGTTATGTGGGGCCGTAGGCTCCCTGTAGCGCCGACCCTATGGCGGACAAGGCAGGGGCCTTACGGCCCGTCTGCCCGACCGTCCAACGGTACTAAGTACCGCGGCCCCTCGATGTTGAAGATGGAAAGCGCCCTCGAAGCGGCATTGACAGCCGCGGGGTGACCGTCGACCACAGCGTGAAGTACCACCAACGCAGCGCGGCGTTCGCACCCGGCGACTACCTCCCAGTCCTTGTCCAATGCGGCGGCCCCTGCCACAGCGGCGATGTCAAGTACTAGGGTGTAGGGGTCGATAGGCCCCGCGACAAAGATCGCGCTTTGAACGTCGTCCGATACACCTAGCGTACGGCACTCTTCGGCGGATGCCTCGGAGAGCGCGATCTGGAATGCTTCGAGGGCGGCTTCGAGGGCGGTTTTCGATTTGCTCATGCCATAGTGTGTTGCAACCGCCGTGCCAGGGTCTGTTGTGCGGATTTGGCACTCCATGTACCTGGTGGCATGCCGCGAAGTGCATGGATGGCACAATGGGTGCCTGATACCCGTGGCATAGACCCTGCAATGTACCCATACAACCCCGGCAAACGGGGCAGGAGTAAAGCACCATGGGACGAATCTACTTCTACGATGCTCTCACCAGGGAGGAACTCCTGGGCCACCCTCTGAACGGGTGCCGGTATGATGGCTCCGGGGCTAACGGGGCATCACCGCGCACGGGCGTACAGTACGAAGACACCGCGTGGCAGGTCATGGGGTCGACCTTCGTGGGCGGACGGGCGAAGCCTCGCACCATCACGGCGGCGGACTTCCCCGGCCAGTTGGTGGTCGCGAAGCAATGGTGGCCCGGTCGCGGGGATACGGGGACCGTGGAGCTCCGGTTGTTGATCCAACCCGATGACGGCCTCCTCCCCCTGGACAAGGTCGAGTGTACCGGCGGCCAATTCCGCGGGTCGGACGGTGGCTGGTACACCGACCACAAGCGCGGACGTATCCTCCGGGATCGTAAGGCCCTGGAGTTCATCGCCGCCCGGCGAGCAGCCTTGACGGCCCCCGTAGCCCCATGGGACGGGGCTGGTCGCCCAATCGCGGCGGTGCAAGCCGCCGGGTAGGGGGGTGGCCGCCATAGGGAAGGTGGTGCCTGCGGCGCCCATCCCTAGCCCCGGCAATGGCCATAGGCCCACCGGCCATGCCATACACTGCGTGGGGCAGAGCCACTATGGCCCACGGCCCTTACGGGCTACCCCGTAACCACCGCGGCCCCTAGCAGCCCTGCGATTCCTCGACGGTGGGCGGGGTGACGTTCAGACCATGGCAGACGGCTACCGTGAAGGCGTACCTGGCAGATTGGGTAAACGCCTCGGGGTCGTCGGGCCAACGGGGCCGGACTACACGGCGATAGGCCGTTTCCCCGGCTAAGAGGGCGTCCCCTAGCGTCGGAAAAGACAAACAGTCCCCGCGGTACACGGGAACTACCTCCGCGAGGCTTGGCGCCGCTCCTGTGCCCGTAGCCGCGTAGGCCGCATCCCGCAGGGCGTCGAGTTCCAGTGCCCGACAGAGGGCGTGTACGTTTCGGGTGGTGGTGTTCATCGCGTCACCCCGCGAGCCGCTGCGCACTCTGCTAAACGCCTTTGGAACAGACTACCCGGCTCCATCGCCGGGTATACCTTGGCATGTGGTGGGAGGTGGAGCCGAACACGGATCTCGCCGCACACGCCCCTGTACACATCTGCGACCAGTACATTCCATTCGGGTGAGTGATTCATGCTGATAGGTAATGCAGACACCATGCCAACCTTGGTTGTGCCAGCTTGGCGCTATTCGGCCAGAGCTACGCACTAGAAGTGCAAGAACAGCACAAACACCCATGGCACGGCCGATGCAATGACTTCTGGCATGAGCAACACCAACAGCATCCCCGCCCTGAACGTAGACCCCGCCGCCCTAGCCCTGTGCAAGGCCGCCTTCGACCACCCATCGTTCCAGAACGACCACGCCGTCAAGCGGTACATCCGCGGGGTCGGTGGAATCGTCTTCGGCACGGTGCTCCTGCCCGAGGGCCGGAACGGCGTGCGTGTGGTCTACCACTACACCACCACGGACGGGTTCCCCACCACCATCGAAGGTGTGGGCTATACCCGACCGGACCCGGACCTTGGCCCCCTGTACGCGGCGATCGACGAGGCGGTGTACGTCGCCCGCGGACAAGCGTCCCTTCTGGGGTCGTAGCCCATCGGTTGGGGTGCTAGAAGGGGCCACGGCCCTATATGCCATAGTGGTTCTTTGGCGTGGCCACTATGGCAACGAGGCAGGTTGCCATATCGCCCATGTCCCTACACGGTGTATCGCCGTTCGGTGTAGTAGGCCGCGCCGGTCGAGGGGTTGTTGAGGATCGAAAGTGCCACGGTCGACCCCACCGGCGCATTCTTCGTGATAAACGCCATGAAGGAGGCTTCGGCAACGCTGGGTAGGCAGCCTCGAAGAAGTAGGTGTTGTCGGGTCGCGTGACGGTGGCCCCCATGATGCGGCGCACGATATGGGGACGGGGCGCGCGTTGACTTCTCATATCGTATGTCGTTGCATGGCCCGTGCCAGCCTGGTTTCAAGCACTTCCTTAGGCTCCCTGCACCAATGCCTGTACGTCGCACGCCATAACCCAACCGGAGATGCCTCCCAGGTGGGGCTAGGCTGGTTGTGGTGGTGGGCTACCCCCGAGCGCACCATGCGCCCCAAAGCGACCCGGAGATCATGGCCAGGGTGGGAAGGGCGAACAACAGCGTAATGGAGAGGGTGTCTGGGATCATACGGGGAGGCATTGCAGCCGGTATGCCATGGTTTGTTGTGCAGGAATGGCACTTCAAGTGTGTAGGGCCAGTGGATAGCGCCAAAGCCACACAATCGTCCATGGCATGACGTGTGCAATACACCCCGGCATGAACCAACACCCCGTAACTACTGTTACCACCATCAAGCGTTCCGACCTCGTGGCCCGCAAGGCTTGCCCGAACTGGCTCAAAGTCTTCGACGAAATCTGTACCATGAGAGGTGACGACAAGGCTCCCATGGTGCGGCGTGGTGGTGTTTCCAGGCGAGACCCTCAACGCCTCCGTGTGGCCCTGTCGCCCCTGGCCCAACTGTGGCTGGCCAGGGATGCTGTAGGCGCGGTCACATGGTTGCGTGCGGAGGGGTTACTTCCGAATGTGTTTCTCCCTGGGGCCAACCTAGAAGGGGCCAACCTCGAAAAAACCAGCCTCGAAGGGGCCAACCTCTACAGGGCCAACCTCTGAGCGGCCATCATCTAAGG
>ERZ1292623.2474-Hain-H51-01um-R1-2474-length-16488-cov-9_pt1 | contig 16488 bp, 24 predicted proteins | sample MGYA00564398_ERZ1292623 | MGnify/ENA primary metagenome ERZ1292623 (study PRJEB36523, sample SAMEA6512633) | groundwater metagenome | collected 2019-01-07 | study: AquaDiva: Metagenomics assemblies of 32 groundwater samples | reverse complement strand
GGTGTAGAAGTTTTAATCCACCAAATTTCTTCACATTTAAATCTCAACTCCTCCAGTCTTTTCCAGGGGGCCGCTTTATATTACGCACGATATCGTCGTCAGTATTCTCCCAAGATTTTTACCGACATAGTTTCTTTTTATGGACTTAATGGTAAGGGTCGTCTGCTTGATCTTGGATGTGGTACTGGGGAACTTACTTTACCCCTCTCTCCTTATTTCCTGGATGCGGTAGGGGTTGACCCTAGTGCCGACATGCTATTCCAAGCAAAGGGACGCCAAAAAAGAGAAAAAAACTCGAACATTCACTGGGTCCAAGGTCGAGCCGAAGATATTAAAAAAACAATTGCTCCTGTTCGGCTTGTAACCTCCGGAGCTTCGTTTCACTGGATGGACCAATCAGTTGTTCTAAACAAGGCTTATTCTGTTTTGGAAAATGCTGGGGGTATGGTTATTATTGCGGACCCGTCTCCCGTCCGAGGTAAAGATAAGAAGGAGGACTGGAAAGTTAAGAGACAAAAAATCATAGAAAAATATCTTGGTTTGGATAGACGCGCTGGAGACTATTTGCACAAAAATTTTATTCCAGAAAAAAGACCATTTGCAGAACTCATTAAAGAATCCCCTTTTCGGGTCTTCGAGTTTGAAAATTATAAATACACGACTGAAAGAAGCATTGACGATATAATCGGGTTCCTTTACTCCACCTCCTACGCCAGCAGGCGTCTATTTGGAGATAGTGTCGATGATTTTGAGAAAGAAATGAGACAAGAACTTTCGGGTTTAGTGCCCAAGGGAATTTTTATTGAAGAAGGGAATACGGAAATGTTTCTACTAAGAAAGTAGATTTAAAGCGGCAAATCAAAAGCAAAGAGTCCGGCTCCGGTTAAGGCTAGTGACAGGGAAGCGGCCAAAGTCATGACATAAAAAAGGGCAGCTTCATTGCCTATAACCTTACCGAAAATTCTCATTTTTAAATTAGCGATGGAAAACAAAGCTATGATAATAGCGGCGATTTGGGTATAGAGGCCCACAATTAGGAGTAAGGCAGTGATTATCTCTAAGCTTCCAATAAAAGTAATCCAAGCCAGAGGAGAACCGAAGAAAAACGGCACTTTTTGTATCTGTTCCGCCAGCATCCCTTTCTCTTTGCCGAGCGCTCGCAGGCCTCGGTACAAAAATGCTCCACCCAAGAAGACGCGAATAATTGTCGGAGCAAAAAATGACAAAACCAAAAGCTCCGGAATGGGGTTTAACATACCCGAATTCTACAATTCCGTGTCCGTATTAACAAACCGTCGATGTTAACACTCTCATACCCTGAATCTTACGATATATCGTAAGATTCAGGGTATGACCCATATATCTAAGCGTAAATTAAAATCTGGCATCGGAGCCAAGTTGGACAGAAACTTATCTGCGTTTCTCTCTTACGGTAACTCTAGTCGCAGGGCCGCTGTTCTGAAGGAATTTTTGACGACTACCGAGAGAATTATGTTAGGCAAGCGTCTTTTTATACTTGTTTTGCTAAAGCGAGGAGCGTCCGTATACGAAATAGAAAAGCTACTTGGAATCAGTCCTTCTACGGTGGCTAGATTCAATTTAAAATTTGAACAGGGAAGTTTTGCCGGCGCTTCTAAATCCGTCGAGACTCTCTTTCTACAAAAAGGCTTGGGGAAAATCTTGAGGGATTTAGAGACTTTGTTCTCCATACCATTTAAGGCGAGAAAAATGTCTTTCAGACAACTGATTTCCGAGATAGAAAATTCTTAAGATTCGTTTCTTACGATATATCGTAAGAAACGAAAAGTAATGAAACGGATGAGATTCCGTTACTCGCGCTGGCCATACGGGAGTTAGTAAGTCGCGCCAGCGGCCGTCTCTTTATTTAAGTCTAAAAGTTTTATAACCTCCCTCTGATTTCTCCATAGTGGGTCAGAATAATTAAGAAAGACGCGCCACTCCGGTTTGTAGAAGTCTTTGTCGTTTTTGTATTTCTCCACACATTTATTGTATCCGGAGCGTTCTGTCACGAAATTTATACACTCCTGCGGTAGGCGGTCTGTGTCCGGGGAGGTAGGTACACTACAGGTCCCTAGTCCTCGCACATAACTCAAGCACTGATCCGACAGGGCGTTCGGAGGTTTGGGTAATTCTTCATCTTCAATTCTTGGGCACTGGAGGGAGATAGAAGGTTGGAAGTTCTGGAATTGTTCAAAGTAACCAGAACACTTATTTACCCGAAAAGAATATCCGACCGGGGAGCGCCCGCTGTTTACATATATGGTGTCGCTCGGGTTTACGAAAATAGGATCCTTCTCATTTACTTGGTTTGTGAAGGGTAGGGGCACACCTTCCGGAATGGCCGCGCCTCGCCCGCTGGCGGTACTTCGCAGTTCAAAGCCGGTTAGGAGTATATTTTTGGGAGCCCGTGGGGAAATGCGGATACGGAGATATTCGTTGTCTGCTTTGAGAGCTCCGCCGGCGGTGCCGGTTTCCAGAGCGAAGTTACCACCGAGAGGGGAGGTAAAGTCGCTACCTCCAAAATCACTACCGAAGCCACCCTCAACGCCGGGAGGCGGAGGCAAAGAGAAGCGGGGTATTACCGGTACGAAAGAAAATAACCCGAATTTGGAACTTGATGTGGCAGAGGAGGTTTCTGCTCCGGTCCCGGCTCTAGCGGCAAACTTAGCCGGTCCGCCGGAGAGGTACCAAAGCCCGAATAAAACTGCGAGTGCAAGTAGGGCAAAGGTGAACAGGTCCAGTCCTTCAGGTTTTCTTTCTTCAGCCATATTCGGATTCTACTACGATATGGGGCAAGCCATAAGAGCCTTCTCGTATCCAAGTTTTTTCAGCTCTTCCTTAGCTACACCAGCATCATCCCAGGGAGTTTTCTTTCCTTTGACGCCCATAATGTAAGGATCGGTACCTTTCCCGGTAATTAGGACGGCATCTCCAGTGCGGGCGCGCAGGAAGGCCGCCCGCATGGCGGCGCGCCGGTCCAGCACAACTTCTACTCTGGGATTCTTAATACCCTCTCTTATATCTTTAACTATCTGCTCGGGGTCTTCGTCATAAGGATCTTCGTCGGTCATGATTATTTCTCCGCAGAACTTATCCGCAATTTCGCCCATAGCTTTTCTTTTCCATCGGTCCCGACCGCCACCGGTGCCGGAGAGTAGGCAAATGGTATTTCGGCCTTCATAAACTTTATAAATGCTGGTCAGTGAGCCTGGGGTGTGGGCGTAATCCACCACCACTTCAAAAGGTTGTCCCATTTCTACCTTTTCCATTCTTCCACGGACTCCTTTAAATGCAGAAACTGCTTTTACAACGGAATCTTCGGAAATTCCGGCGGCTTTGGCTGCCAAAGCCGCCGCCAGAATATTTCTTACATTAAATTCTCCAGGCAAAGGGGAGCTTATTTTTTTACTAAATAGAGTGAAATGGCTACCGGAAGGAGATGTGGTTAGAGGCTCTGCATTTTTAAGTTTGAACTCTTTGGTCTCTTCTACATCAAGAGCTCGGAATCTAACAGCTTCTTTATCATCTCCATTCAAAACCAGAACTTTATTTTTCTTCCCGTTGTTTTTAAGGAGAGAAACTATGCCGAATTTGGCTTGCAAATATTTTTCATATCCCCCGTGAGATTCAATATGTTCCGGCTCAATACCGGTTACGACTACGACGTCCGGGTAGAAAAAGCGGTCACGAAAAAGAATGTGTCCTTCGGAACTAGCTTCTAAAACAGCATGAGTCGCCCCCTTGGCTACAGCTTCTCCTAAAAACTTAGCGAAAAAGAATCGTCCAGGCATGGTCATTTTATAGAGGTTGGGACGACTTTCCTTGCCTATAGCAAAGCGCACCGTACTGCCGACCGCTACCTTTTTTCCAGCGGAGACGAGTATGTCTGCGACGATTTCGGTAGTAGTGGTTTTACCCTTAGTGCCGGTCACTGCGATGACAAAAAGTTTTTTAGCGGGGAAGCCGTAGATTAGATTACTCACAAACGCTAAGGCGTAATGATAGAAAGGTTGGAAAAACCTAAAAATATCTTTGGGTATAAACTTTCTTATAAAATCCAGGATTGGTTGCATCTATTTTTTCCCGAGTAGTCGCAGGGCTTCTGTAATCCGTTTGCTGACCCCGACAATTTCTGCCGGAATTTTTTTCAGCGCTTCGCGTGCCTCTCGCTCGCTGTAACCAAGAGCGGTCAACCCTTCAACCGCGTCTCCATCGTGGTGAGGCCTTTCGGAACCTTTAGCTATGGCGCCTACCTTACCCTCTAGCTCCCGGACTATTTTTTCTGCTGTTTTCCGGCCGATACCCGAAGCCTTGGTTAGATATTCCGGATCGTCCAAGGCCACAGCTTGCCGGATAGTTTCCGGGTTAGCAGCAGAGAGTATGGCGAGAGCGGACTTAGGGCCTATGCCGGGAATGGTTATAAGTAACTCAAAAAATTCCAATTCGTCTTTTTCTACAAAGCCATATAGATCATGAGAGTCTTCTCGTACGGAGAGATGTGTCCGGACGATAACCTCCTGGTTCAGCTGTTTTTTCAGTTCGACCAGAGTTTCAGAAGTCATGCGTACTTGGTAACCCACTCCATTTACAGAAATGACGGCTTCTCCTGGGTTAATCTCAAGCAGGGTACCTTCCAAGCGGGTAATCATGACCACATGATACTACATGGAAATTTGCTTTCGTCTCTCTCCTACGCTAGGATGCTCGCCATGCCAATCATTGCTTCTGCCAAGAAAGCTCTGCGCGCTTCCAAAAGAAAGCGTGTTTATAACATTCGCCGCAAAGATGCTATGTCCTTTGCCGTTAAAGCTGTGCGCAAGGCCATAGCCGCTAAAGATGAGAAGAAAGCCCTAACTCTCCTACCAGTTGCTTTTAAGGCTTTGGACAAGGCCTCCAAGACTAAATATGTAAAGAAGAACACCGCCAATCGTTTGAAAAGCCGTCTTGCAAAAGCAGTTGCTAAAATAAAATAGTTTTCAGTCAAAACCTGCATAGTGCGATATATCGCACTATATTCTCCCGGTTTAATTACGGCGCGGTCTTTTTGTTTTTTCTAAATGAGCACTTTGTTATACTTGAACTGTGGCTAAAGAATCCTTTCCTAACTCGGGTGACGAAAAAGAGAGGCCAAATCGACGCGAGTTTTTGCGTGGCTTAGCAATGGCTGGCGCGGCCGGTATTGCGGGCGCGGCAGGGTCTTCTCTGGAGAGAAAAGTTCAATCCGCTTTAGCTGACTCTCCCGCTTTTGAGGAGCCGCCGGCCAACCCCGCTCAAGAGGAAATAAACCGTCTGCATGGGGTATATGAGATGTCGGTAAGAGAAGGTAATCCGAAGGTTATTGAATTGGCCGAGAGGCTACAGAGGGTATATTCGGAAGAATTAGGTGGGTTGAACCAACTTCTCGAAGATCTAAAAGATTGGGCTATATCCGCTCCCGAAGACGCAGGTTTTCAGGCCTTAATACAAAAAGAAGTTGTCCTAAATACCACTAGGGCGGAGTATCTAAATAAAATGCTAGAAAGTTTGAGCGGAGCACTTAACAAAATCAGCAAGGGTCCTAATGAGAATTCTCCCGTAATGCCCAAATCAGATAGGCCAACTTGATTAGGTTTTTACATGTTTCCTCGGCCGGACGCAGGGCTATCGAACTCCTCGGAAACCCCTCGGTTTTCCGACGGGCTTCGCCCTGCCTTCCGCCACGGGGAAACTCCCTTTCCCCCGACCCCCTTCCCCGGTTCGATTCCGACCTAGTCTCCTCGGCCGGAATCGAACCGGCATCACCTCCTTCGCCCCCAACACGCTTTTTATTTTGTGCTTTCAGCGGGAATCGAACCCACATTTCTTCCTTCGGAGGGAAGTGTCCTATCCATTGGACGATGAAAGCGTGACGGGGCGAGGAGGAAGTATCCTACTATGTCCCGTAGTCAGTTTGCTGAACTACTAAGGTCCATTGCCTGCCTGCCGTCAGGCAGGAACGACGAGGAGTTTATTTGTGTTCAATTTCTACCGAGAACCTTAGCTTAGCTAGTCCTCTCGGCAGGAATCGAACCTGCATTACAAGCTCCGCAAGCTTGTGTCCTATCCATTGAACGACGAGAGGTTGAGCCGCAATTTACTTTGTTTTTAGAGCTAAGTCCACTTCCTTTCTAAAGACCCAACCTCTCCGCCAGCTGGTACAGGACCGGCTCTACATGTTCGCTCTCATTTAAAAAATCCGAGAGAATGTCGCGGATAACTTCCGGGTCCTCTTCCCCAAGCGGGATAATGATTAGAGGTATGAAAGAGCGTTTGGAGACCAGAAGTAGGCGGTTGCCCAGATGTCCTCCGGTTAAGGCGAAAGAGGAAAGAGAACTATACGGGTAAAGAGTTTTTCCGGAAATAATTCCTTCCGGGTTTATTTCGTAAGAGAGACTTCTGGGCTTGCGTAGGACCGAGACGGACAAAACGCCGGCACCGAGGAGAAGGAACACGGCGAAAAGATAATTACCAAAAAGAAGTGCGGCCGTGGCTCCGGCGAAAGACAAGACACCAAGAATTACAAACCACTCCGGCTTCTTTTCGCCAAAATGGTATTCCAGTGTTTCCCAGCGATATGTGGCGTTATTTACGTCCATTATGGTGAGACGGAATTATTACAACCTTCCGAGAAGTTCGGAATACTAGAACCTTCCAGGCAGAAAGTGATGGTGTAGTTACCGCCATTGGTGGATGATTGGTAAGTGTAGGCGTAGGAAGGGGAAGGGTCGGAGGGAATCCGGCTTATAGCTCCGCTGTTTTGGATGGCGACGGAAACCGGGTCGCTCCCCGTTAGAGCGACCGGGGTGGCGGAAATAGGGTAAATGCGCGTGTCTATGAAATAAAGAGCTAAAGATTTTTGTATCTCCCTTACATCCGAGAGGCGTCTGACATCCCGGTTTTTAGTCAGAACCCCACTGTAAACAACCATAGTACTCGCCAGTATTAGTCCGACTATGGCGAGCACAACCAGGATTTCTATCAGGGTGAAGCCACGCTGCATAAGTAGGAAAATTATATCAGGCGACTAGGCTAGATAAGAGTGGATTACTGCGCAAGACGGAATTCAGTTCCGATCACTATGTAGTGAGAATCGATAAAACCAGGCGGGACTTCAAGCACGAAGCGGGCCGGCCAGCGGGAGGCGAAGGAGGCCGGGTATGTTTCCGGAGTGACTTTTTCGGCAGAGTCCACTACCCGGAAATCTTTGTTTAGCCAGATAATGTCTATAGGGAAACTCATGCTTTTCATCCATATACTGTGTTTTCCGTCCTCTGGAAAGATGAACAGCATACCGCCCTGGGTAGAGAGTCCGGTCCGACCGGAGAGTCCACGTTCCCTTTCTTTAGGCGTTTGCACGACGCTGGCGTATACCACGGAGTCGTTTACATACAGACGGACAAACTGCTCATCCGGAGAAAGAGGATAGTACTTATCAATAGGGATTAGAGTCAAAGAGTAAAGAAAAACTCCTATTATTACGATAAGTAGAACTCCGGCCCAAAACTTAGGATGTTTGATTAAATGCCGCATCCAAAAATTATAACAAAGACCACCCAGTTCCGTTTCAAACGGAACCGGGCGGTTATTTCAAAAATACTTATTTCTAGGCAGAGCCAACCAATTCTGCCCACATCTGTTTCGGGCGCACGGCTTTGGAACCTTGCTTGCAGAGAGGGCATTCGCTTGGCTGCCAGGTCTTAATGTCGAAGTGGTAGCCGAAAACAATCCCGCCGCCGTCAAAGTCGTAGGAATCGGACCGGTGGACCAAGGTCGCTGAGAATGGCGCGAAGCAGACCGGATTGGGGTTGCCTCTCCGGATACCGTCACGCACGCGAGCCAAGGTAGCTGTCGTGGTGACCAGTTCTTCCACCTGTAAGACGACCTCACTTTGACCGATGGTTTGGCGTTTCCATTCTTGTATTTCACCGACCTTTTGGCCTTCTTGTAGAATAACCTTTTTTTCGGTGAAATCGTGCCGGCATCGCAGATGCCTCGCCACATTTTGAGAGAAGGTGGCGCCGGCGTGGTCCGAACCGACAATCCAGTCCACTATCAGGCCGGGCGGGCTGGCGTCTTTAATTTTACCAGCCAACACTTCCGCCAATATGTCGTTCAGACTCGGGTAGGAGAGTATTAGTAGAGTGTTGATGAACCCGTCGCTATGCCCGCCCGCGGTCAGCTCAACGTGCGGAGCTGTTGGCCGGCCTTCGTAATTGAACATCCAGAAGGCTCCTAGGAATCGGCCGATATCAGCGAAATGCTCCACTCCTAAGTCTAGGCGACTTTCCGTATTTTCGTAGATGCCGCGCGTGAGCTGCAATATTTCTCGACGGTAAGTTATTGGATCGTGCCCCGGAATATTCAAGGACTTCATTTTCCTCGCTCCTTTTAGCGTTTACTGCCGGCCCAGGCCGGCAGTAATGTCTGGTTGAGAGTTAATGATCTATGTAGCTTTACCCACTCTACAAGCGCGGGCAAGGGAGTCAAGGTTTTTCCGCGTAAGATATTCCGTCTGGGGGTATATTTTAGAAATAGCTCGAACGGAATATATTTAAGCAACTTCAAATCTTTTCTTATTCTCAATCATCCATTTTTCCATGTCCTCTTTATTCTTGTTTCCGTCCTTCATAACGTCGGCGTGATCTTTGAAGTAATGGGGTTTCAGTTTATTCATCCATTCCTCAAATGTTTCGGCCGTTTCCTTATGATTGCACAAATCGCATTTTAGAGTTTTCATATGTTTTTTATTAATTACTACTTAAGTATCCGTAGCCCATTCGGGTCTGAGACCCTCAGGATCGAAGACCGACGAGCCTAGACTCTCATTTCCTAACTGGCGGAGGGTAGAGGACTCGAACCTCTAAGGGCTTTCACCCGCTAGTTTTCAAGACTAGTGCCTTACCATTCGGCACAACCCTCCGTTATTTCGATTTTAAAAAGCAGAAATACTACGCAATCTTAACACTACTACAAACTTCAGGTTGATTTTAACCAACTTTTTTCTAGGTAGTGTTCTTCTGAATGGCAGTTCGGGCAGATAAGTTCTAGGTTGCTATCGGTGTTATCTTTTCGGTTACGATTTTTATGGTGGACTTGTAATATCTCCTTTTTATTATAACTACAGCGTTCGCAAGTACCGGCTCTGTTTTCTAGAAGTCTAGTTTTAATGGCTTGATAACTTTTAAACTTATCTCTAGGTCTGCCGATTTTGTATTTTATTCCTTCACGGTTTCTATTGGAACACTCTCTGCTACAGGTTTTTTTGTTTAGACTGGACAGCATAAGTTTCCCGCAAACTACGCAGGGTTTCTCATTTCTGCAGTAAACTCCGTAACAGGCACTCCCGCAAAAAGCTCTACTCTCGCTGTCTATAAGTTGTGAGGGTCTTCTGTAAACCCTCTTACCACATGTAAAGCAAGCGACATTTGGGTTTCTTATATATTTCTCAGGCACCCTACCAGTATACCAGTATTAAAAATAGTTTGCCTGTACAACCCAGCCCAACTTAGCGGATTATGCCAAGTTCCTTCTGTCCGCGGCGATAAGACCAGTAGATATAGGCAAGTTCCAAAATACCCAGCGTTTGGAAAAATAGAAAGAATATAAACCACCACTTTTCTTCGCGTCGTGCCGCTGTCCATAGGGCGTAACCTTTTACCGCCAGAACCCACAGAAACAGGAGGGCTAAAAGAGCCAGAGTGCTAAGAGGGACTTGTTCCACTATTGTCATAGGTTAATTATGCAACACATTCTACTCCCCGTGCTAGCATGATGCCAACACTAAATCGTGACTAAATTATGCGTCCCGTTAGAGGTCGCGGTCGCAGTTTATTCAAAACACATATACTATGTTTAAGATAAAAGTAAACTTATTAATAAAGTTAATGCTAGGGCGCGGGTTGACCGCAACCTACCTCTAACGGGATGCGTTTTCTAGGCATTGATTACGGCAGTAAGAGGGTCGGTCTCGCGGTTTCCGACCCGTCGGGTAAGTTTGCCTTACCACACTCGGTTATTGAAAACTCTGTAAATCTAGACGAAGCCGTGAGAAAAATTTGTATGGCTAACGAAGTGGAGACGGTGGTACTCGGAGAATCCAAGGACTTCTCCGGGGAGGATAATTCTATAATGGAAGAGATAAGAAATTTTGCCGAACAACTTAAATCTAACGGGCTGTCCGTAGTTTTGGAACCGGAACATTTTTCATCCTTGGCCGCCTCTCGTTTTCAAGGCAACATAGAAAAACTGGACTCTTCCGCGGCAGCGATTATTCTTCAATCCTACTTGGACAGGAAAAACGGCTGATATACTGAATCTATGATTTCCATAGATGATTTTAAAAAACTGGAGATAAGGATTGGCGAGATTCTGTCTGCCGAAAAAGTGGAAGGTGCAGACAAGCTTTTAAAATTTTCCGTTGACTTCGGGAGCGAGCTCGGAGTCGATGGTGTAGAAACCAGGCAAATCCGTCAAATAATTTCCGGTATCGCGCTACACGTAGGAGAACCAAGCTCTTTAGTCGGGCGCAAGTTTCCATTCATAGTCAATTTGGAACCAAGAGTCATACGCGGGTTAGAAAGTCAGGGCATGATTCTGGCGGCCGGCGGCGACTCCAGCTTTTCCCTTCTGTCCGCAGATCCAGGAACCCCTCCCGGTACCCCGGTTAAGTAACCATTTAGCATATTTCCATTACCGAAGCTGTTAGAGAGGGCGTTCAATCCGGCCTCTCTTTGATTTATACTTAGGGAGACTATGTTCTCCCTTTTTTCTTCTTCACACCCGATATTTCGTATTTTCCCGGTTCCCAATATTCTTTCCCCTCAATCTACTGGAGTCGCAATCAGAGAGCGTTCAATCTGCTACTTGAATTTTGAAAGGAGAGAGGGGCTTTTGCGTGTTGGCCGTTTCGGTACCATACCTCTTCCCGAGGGGGTTATTTTTAGGGGCAGGGTAAACAAACCACAAGCCCTGAAAGAGGCTCTGATTAATCTGCGTGGGTTTCTGCGCACACCTTTTATACGCTTGGCACTACCGGAATCTGAATCCTACCTTTTCTCCATGAAGGTTCCGGTTCTCGGTCCGGAGGACACCAGAGAGTCCATTGCCTTTTCTATGGAAGAACATGTCCCCATACCCACTTCGGAAGTGGTGTTTGACTATACACCGGCTTCTTCCTCCAAAGAGGTCGCAACCAGAGAAGTGGTGGTTTCCGTAGTTCCCCGCTCCGCCATCAATTCTTACTACGATCTGGCCATTGCTTCCGGCCTCGTACCTTTCTCCATGGAAGTGGAATGTTCCGCTTCCGCTAGAGCAGTTATTCCTAAATCCGACCCCGGTACCTCTATGACAGTGGACATAGGTTCTTCGCGCACAGTTATCTCCATAGTTTCCGGCGGGTTGGTCAGGTTTACGACGACTATAGATCTCGGCGGGGACGCTTTGACCGCGGCCATAAACAAGCGTTTCGGGGATTCGGGGAAAGATATACGCGCGCTTAAATGTGAAGACGGCATAACCCAGACCAAAACCGGTAAAGAACTTTTCAGCGCTCTGGTTGGGACCCTCTCGGCTCTTAAGGACGAGCTGGAAAAACGCATCACTTATTGGAACGGATATAGGGGAGAGGATGCTATGCCTACGGTCTCTCGAGTAATCATTTTTGGGGAAGAAGCCGAACTTAAGGGTTTACCGGAATATTTATCCTCCGCTCTGCTTCTTCCTGTATCTCTGGCTAATATCTGGTCCAACAGCGTTTCTTTTGACCAATATATACCGCCGATTGAGCTTTGTGCTTCGCTCCCATACGCTTCCGCAGTGGGGGCTGCAAGCAGAGACTAATATGAATGATTCCTATTACAATCTTTTACCTGAAGCCGGCCAAAAAAGACTGGCTTCGGATTACAAAAAAAGAGTTTTTGCGGTCTCCGCTCTGGCACTCTCCTTTGTAGTTTTTATGATGTCTTCTTTGCTTTTACCGACCTTGTATCTTGCCAAGGAAAAACTGAATTTACTTGGTACCGAGCTGGCTACAGCCAAAAAGGGGGTTTTGAGCGGGAGCTCGGAAACTATAGCTAAAGCGGAGGTTGCTAATGAGGCCGCCCGGGCTCTTTCCACCGGCAATCTGGAGAAACCCTCTCAATTAATGAAAATAGTGGTGTCCAAGAGACCTCCTGGCGTGTCCATAACCTCCATTACAGTTCTGGTGCGGGACGGAGTCCAGTCTCTTTCTGTTGTTGGGATAGCGGCTGACAGAGAAACCCTACTGTCTTTCCGGAGGGAATTTGATCGAACCCCGCCATTTGCCGGAGCGGAAATACCTGTGGATTCTTTTGCTAAGGCCAAAAATCTTTCCTTTTCCATGAACATCAAAGTGTCTCCTATCACTCCATGATTTACTCCCGCCCCATCTTACCGGTTTCTATCTCGATTCTAGTCGTGGCTCTTCTTGTTTACACAGTTCTACTTCAAATGTTTATTTCAACCATGGCGGAGGTAAACTCCGTTTCCGTAGAGTTGTCTTCGGTTTCTAAAAATGCCGATGATTCCATGGATCTACGGAAAGCGCTACTCCAGAGCGAATCTGAAAGGGATAAGTTATCCAGCTACATTCTCTCGGAGGATACAGTGGCTTCTTTTGTAGATTCTTTGGAGACCTTAAGTAAGAGTACCGGGACTTCCATGGAGGTTTCTTCCATAGGAGTGGAGTCTTCCAAAGATCTTCTTTATCATGAAAATTTATCCCTCAGATTGTCCGTTCTTGGCAGTTTGGATGGGGTTTATAGGTTTCTTTCGCTTTTGGAAACTGTCCCCGGAGGAAAACTTACGGAGGTTTACCTTGGGGCGAGCGAGGACATTACCGGGAAGGGTCGCCTTTTTAGAACTTCCGTAACTATTTCCATGCTCAAGTCCAAAAATAAACTGCCTTAATTTATGAATCTTCAATTTTTTTCCAAATTCAGAACTTTTTTCCCGGAATCTTCCGGCAAGAGCTCGGCGCCCGACCCCCACTTTGTCTGGGGTTTGGTACTCTCAATTTCTTCTCTACTTTTTATTGCCGGTATTGGTGTGCATGCTTACATATTTATTTCAGCCAGTAATGGTAGTTTGTTTGGTTTGAACTCAAGTATTGAGATCGGCAGCAAGGGGTTAAATAGGGTAGAAATAATTTCCACACTTCAAAAATTAGATTTAAAAGAAAAAGAAGGCATACAATTACGCGCCTCACCGGCTTCTATAGGGTCTTTGGGTACGGCGCCTTCGGGGAGGTAGGAAGTTTTTACGGCTGGCCAGCATAATTTTATTCTTTTATAAAAAATTAGGGCGACTGCCTTGCGACAGTCGCCCCGTGAGATCTTTTGGATCAGCACTCAAAATCTCGGAGTCCTCACACTTCAACAAGTCCGGATAATTTTGAGCTCGGTGATTCGGTCGGGATGGAATCTCTCGGCCAATTCCGACTTTGGGTCAATGCGCTCGTGGACATCGGGCGGTAACCTCTCGACGTCGAGCATATTCTTGTACTCGCCGCACAAGGGCAGGTTGATGCCGTATTTACCGCTGATGACTTTAGACATCCATTCGGTGACCAGCTTTTCAGGATCTTTCTTGCCGGACGGCGTTTTGAGCATCTCGACGAGCTCACCAAGTGCGAACTGCATCTGTGGTGAGTCGAGACCCGGGAACTGTTTGAGCAGGTAGGGTGCGCATTCCTTTACGACCCTGCCGAGTTGGTGGGTGAACAGGCTCTCGCCGCTCATGAAGTTTAGGATGTCGTGGACGCCGCTAGTATGTCGCGGCGAAACCAAGCGATCTGCGGTAATGCTGAGTACATCACCGAGATGGAACCGTCTCATATTCATTTTTGTAACCTCTCGTTTCTACCGAATTTAGAGCGGTGTAGAACAGGTAACTGGCGATGAGTATACACTTCATACAACTAGATTGTCAATACGTCAAGCAGCAATCGTTTGTATGACAAAAAGTTTTCTTTTTCCGAAATTCGGTTTGTTTTGTGGTCACGAATAATTTGTTTTCCGTCGCAAACAAATTTTCTCGACCCCGCCTCACCTGTCGCACCTCCTAGCGCGACATGGTTCCGGCTGGCACAAGTAGGCGAAAAAGCAAAATAGTTTGCTTTTTCTGTCTTGTGCCCCCGGCAGGAATCGAACCTACATCAACGCCTTAGAAGAGCGCTGCTCTGTCCATTGAGCTACGGGGGCAGGGAATCATTATATAAGCTAATTTGGCGGTATCTACAACTTTTTACCTATAGCCTCTAGACTTGAAATGAAAGGCCCCCCAAGACTTCGTTTAGGGGGCCAGTGCCGTAAATAATTCCGTCAGTACTCTATTTGTATGTCTAGCTATTCCAGGCTGCTTACTTTCTCGTGGCCCAGCGACATTTAAAGTAGCAATGTTATTTTCTTTTACCCAGTAAAAGAATTCCTGCGTTCGGAACTTATGTTCTGAGCTGATGATGAACTTAGGCTTGTTGTTTCTGATACAAAGATTTATGGTTTCGCGAGTGCCACCTTCGGGATTGCCCCTGGTTATGATGAGCGTACCGTCCGAGTTTTTCACATTCATGGCTGTCCGTGTCAGGTAGTCTGGAGAGTCAGTTTCCGTCAAGTTGTATTTATCCGGAATAATTCCGTCTTCGGACCTCCTACCCTTCGGACAAAAACCACTGTGAGCGATATTGTTCTTGATAGCAAAGTCTAGAGCCGCTCGGTCTACACCAGTCTGACCACCGGAAATAATTTTGGAGATCATCGACTCCTCCTCATTTTTAATATGAAGCCTATTATTAGCTAATTCTGTATTCACCCTACAATATCGAAAGATTCTGTCTAGTATATTTTAATAATTTTGTTTTTGTGGTCACAGATAATTGCTCGCCGTCGCTCGCAATTTCCGCGACCTCATCGAGTCTGAGACTCTCAGAGTCGAACGACCTGGCTCGCAGTATTGTTTTCTAACAATACATCGCTCCGCCTCGCACAAGACGAGAAAAGCAAAGCAATTTGCTTTTCTCGTCTTGTGCGCGCTGCAGGACTCGGCTAAGAACATTTTTACTCGCCGTCGCTCCTAAAAATTTCTCAGCCCTGCTCGCGCGACCCGTCCTGCTGGCCGTGTGCCCGCGCTCGCCTTCTCGTCCCGCCCGGAGCAACAAACAAAATCGCCCGATGCTTCGCACCGGGATCATTTGTTTGTAGTGCGCGCTGCAGGACTCGAACCTGCGACCTTCGCTGTGTAAAAGCGTTGCTCTACCAACTGAGCTAAGCGCGCGTGCCCCAAAGCTATCATATTTTTGACTCCTTCTGCACATCTGCTACTTTATAAATAGATTTGGTGGGAGGTTCTTATGAAGGCGTCAGGGCAAACCGACTTCGCAGTTTCCGAGAAAGTGTGGGACCAGCGCCTTATTTTTTTGGAAGAACTGCTCAGTGCTATGGACATTGATTCAAATAAGGACGAGGAAGCCGGGGACCTTTACTTCGATTTTCAGGCTGATTACATGTCCATGACCTGTGCCGCCTGGATTAGCGAAGACGGTTGGCTTATTTTTGAACTCAGGTTCAATTGGATCGTGCCTTACGCGGCGGTTCCTTCCGTGAGGAAGACCGTAGAAGAGTTCAATTCTAACGAATCACTGCCTTTCATACTTGTTTTTTCGGAAGAGCTGAGACTTTTTTCTATCCAAGGTGGGCTACCCCCGCACTCTTCCAACGAACAGGTCATATTTGAAAAATGCTCCGAGTTTTTTGAGGCAGTTGCCAAAAGGGCGACGGAAATATACGAAAGAGCTAATGGCGCCGACGCCGACATGGTGAAGCTGGCTTCCCTTGTTCTTACGGAAAACACTAGCATTAATTAGAGGGCGTGAGCTCGGCCCGCGAAGCACCAAGCGCTTCGCGGGCCTTTCCTTTTATGTGACTATAGGTATGATTCTGCCAATTCTATCCATATGGAAGAGCCAGTGCATGAAATCGAGTGCCGTGTAAGTGGCCGGGTGCAGCTCGTGATGTACCGGGATTTTGTCCGGCGGCAGGCCAAACGCTTGGGACTCTTGGGTTTTGTCCAAAACGAAAAGGATGGTTCGGTCAAGATTGTAGCGGAAGGTAAAGAGACGGAACTTAAAAAACTCATCGAGCTACTCCACAAAGGCAGCTTCCTTTCTCGCGTAGAATCCGTTAGCGTAGCTTGGCGTTCGCCTGCAAACAGCTTTTCGGACTTCACTATCTCTTTTGACTAACCAACTAATGAAAGCTACCCCAACAACTCTCGGCATGATTATGGACGGCAACCGGCGCTTCGCTCGCGAGAAGGGGTTGCCGGCAGTTGAGGGGCACCGCTACGGCTACGAGAAATTAAAAGAAGTTTCTCGTTGGTGTCAGGAAGTTGGCGTGGAGAACCTAATCGTTTACGCTTTTTCTAGTGAAAACTGGA
>ERZ1292623.659-Hain-H51-01um-R1-659-length-35873-cov-9_pt2 | contig 16501 bp, 37 predicted proteins | sample MGYA00564398_ERZ1292623 | MGnify/ENA primary metagenome ERZ1292623 (study PRJEB36523, sample SAMEA6512633) | groundwater metagenome | collected 2019-01-07 | study: AquaDiva: Metagenomics assemblies of 32 groundwater samples | reverse complement strand
TTGTTTTGAAGCGATGAAGAAAGAGTTGAAACATTTCTTGAGATATAATGGATTGCAACCAAATCCAAGAATGGTAATATGAATTTATTTTAAAAGCTATTTGAGCCGCCATTCCGCTATCTCTGACTATGATTTCCCTGACGGTATAGCGTTTGATACATTTAACGTCCAAGATATATTCTTGTCGCCAGCCTATATCGTTATTCATAGATACGCCGTTATATATGGGCCTTTCTCGATTTATACTAATCGGTATTTTGCTTTCACAAAATTTATTTAACCAATTATAATTTATGGCCTTATTTGTAAAACAGATAATCATTTTTTCTCCAAGTACGCTAACCCCTTATCAGTGAGAGTGCGACCTTTAGATGTTATTTTTAACATCCTTTGATTGAGAAGCCATGCTTCATACATATTTGCATAATCGGCTTTATCTAAATTGAGACTTCTGGTTAATTCATCTGCGCTCGCCGTTTTATTGTCGCGGAGATATTTGAGAATCTCTATATCGGTTCTCTCAAATCCGTTTTCGTCAATGCCAAGTCGTTTAAAAACTTGTAAACATTTCTCAGGCGGAATTTTATCTCCAAAATATTCATTCCGAATTCTCAATAAATAGTTGAGAGCTATACGTGGGACGCCTCTTGCCCTCTGCGCGATAACTCTCCCGGCTTCTGCATTGCACCCATACTGGGATAGTATCTCAACTAAACTCCTCGCGCTATAAAGCCCCAATTGATACGCAAGCACAATCCTGTCACGTAGGGGCTTTGTCAATTGCCCCGCGCTAGTGGTCGCCCCTATGAAAGTAAACGGACGGAGTATGTTGCCTTCGAAGCTAAAGTAGTCCGATGAATCATTATTAACCTTCATGTTGTTAATAATCTGCAATGGACCATAAAGTATCTCTAAAGTTTTTGCTGGCGTAGAATGTACCTCGTCTATAAACAAAACGTCCATGTACCCTAGTCGGTTGATTGTCTCCATTACTTCGTTCTTTTCAAATTCTTGTCCTGTCCTCTGTATAATATCTGTTCGGAGTTCATTCGCAATGATATTAGCGAGTGTTGTTTTCCCGGTTCCCGCAGGTCCATAGAACATAGTGTGTTCAAAAGGCAGTCCGTTTATTTTCGCCGCCATTAGATGAATCGCTATGTCGCGGACAATTTCGTTTTGGCCTAGAAAGTCGGCTATCTGCACAGATTTGCTCCATCTTCTTAATAGCCTCTTTACTGAGCTTTGTAACTTCTTGCGGCGTTTTGTCTATTAACTCTCCAATATTTTTGTTTGTCATTTTTTTTTCATCACAATATGGAGGAATAGATTCAAACTTAGCTTTAATAGTTAAGGACTTAAACTCAGGTTCAATTCTGTATTTACATCCCAATACAAACAATTCATCGTCGGTTAGCTTAGCTTGTGACAAAACCGTCGATAATATAGTTTGAAACTCCTTGTTAACGATTTTATAGTAATCGGTGTATAATTCAACATTATCGCCCATTGACACAAGAGGTTTATAAAATTTGTTTTCGCGGTAAATGTACCCTTTTTCTTCAAGGATGCGTTTGAGGACTAAAAAGTATAAACTTTTTTGGTTGTCTACTTTATGTTGCCATAAAGCAGTCTCAGCCATTGTCTTTATGTCGTTTGGGGTATACTCAGGATTTTTTGCGATTATCTTCGGTATAACCCACTTTATCATATTGTCCATTAGTCTAGTATCGCTTCAGGCTCTTCGGGTTTTGAGAAATATCCGATTTTGCGTTTTAGTACGTCCAATTTGAGTAGAGGAGTTATGTTTTGGTCTTTAATTGTTGACACCGTATCGTCGTTAAAAATAGACGCGAATTGATGGCGGAACATAAAGCAATACGCCAATAAATATGACAATTCTTCTCGGTTGTAATCGACTATATCAAGCGAGTAAGAACAGGTTTGACTATATGGTTCGGGTACTTTTTGTTCCTTTATATTATAGCAAAATTTCTCAAAATGGTTTTCAAGCCTATTGAGTGCTTGGGCAAGGTGTTTTACTCTTTTTTTCTCTCGACCGTTCTTGGGCGGTATAACTGAGAGTTTGAGAATAGTTCGCGCCTCGGCTATTAGCTTCAAATACATACCTACATATCGTCTGGCAAATATTAAATCTTTCAAGTCTGCCATTCTAGCATATGCGGTTTGCAAATGTATGCCAAATTTGTTTTGGAGATAATACTGTTCAGCAGGAGTGAATGTTCTCATATCTGTTTCTTGTGCTATAAGGTTAATACATTCCATTTTATGCGGACAAAATTCACAATCGACATTAGTGTCGTCGCAAAGGCATTTCATACCACCACCCTGTAGTCGCCTGTTTTAATGTCAAAAAATGTCTCATGCCATTTGACTTCGCCTGTTGTCAAAAGAGCGAAAGCCGCGTTTAACATAATAGTCGCTACGGTTAAGTTAGTAGGTATGATTTGCGGAGCAGATTTTTGTGCTTCTGCACATCCAACTTCATCAGGAAATCTATCTTTTTTAAGAATCTCCGGGTGCTTCTCTGACAACAACGGCGTTACGAGTACTCCGTTCCTTCTGATTAACACATTGACATCACCGTCGTGATATTCATTCCCGCCGAATATAACAGCGATATTATTTAATTTTTCGGTATAAGATTCTATAATCCTGCGGGTAATGTAGTTGTCAACTCCGACTAACACTATAGAGTTTTCTACAATGAAGTCAAGGTTTTCTTCCTTGAGATATGAGGGGATGGGCAGGTATTGTACAGTCTCAATCGGAACAGATGAAGATAAATCTTCCGATGTAACGACTGCTTTATTCTGTCCAATATCTGTTTGGATAAATGATTGACGTTGCAGGTTTTTATCTTCTACAAAATCACCATCTACTATATAAAATTTAAGAGGTGTTTTCCTGTTTGTATTAATGATATGGTATTTGAGAAACTTAGCTAATGGCTTAGCTAAATTACTGCCAATGCCCCCGCACCCAATTACGAAAATATTATCAACCTGCATAAGTCCCTTCGTTTATTTCTAATATAGTACAGAGCAAAAGGTTTGTCAAGATTTATCTACTTTTTCCAGAATTTTAACCACTTTTTCAGCTTTGTCTTTAGACGTTGTGGCGCGAACGAAGTCACAAAAGGAGTCGGTATCGACTATCTCTCCTATGTGAACTAATGCTCTTTTAGAGTTGTTGATGTTGGAATAATGAGTTGGTGAATAGTCTCTTACTCCATGCACACTACCGCGCGGATGATAATAATCTACATGGTTTGAGTGGTATCCGCCCGCGTATCCACCCACATACCCATAGGTTTTTTTCTTTACGTTCTTGAGCCATTCTTTGGGCACTTCAAATCGAGGCGGGATAGGGACATGGGATGCTTTACCGATAGTTTGACATAGGTCTAAACTTACACCCAATGTTTTTAGTTGGTCTTCTATTTCTTTGGCGTGTCTTAACAAAGCAACTGGTAATGCAATTGCTTCTGTAGGCGGCGTAATTTGAGTCGCTAATTTCTCAGGCGTGTAAAACTCTCCAGAGATACACAGTCTTTCATGTATTTCTGGCGAGTCTTTCATTATATGGCCCAAGGTCACATGAATACCGTCAAACCCTATTTCGTCTTTATGGTCTATACCCGATTGGTATGCTTTAAAATCTGGATGTGAATGAATAGTCCCGGCGAAATATATGTTATCCGGTATATCGAGTTTCTTTAGTCCGTCAGAATAGTCTACTGAAGCAGGCCCCACTTCTTGTTCAGGCACTATAATTCCATATTCTTGACCTTCAATAGGGTGATTGCGGTCAAGCGTAAGAAGAACAGAACCTTCAGACTTGTGTTCTTTATAGACCTCGCGCAAGAAACACAATGTTCGGTAATAGACGCTAAAGGAGATATTTGGGTAATAATACTCCATATCTTCTTTAACTTCCATTGCGCCCGAAATTTCTTTCTCAATCGGATGTAGTATTTCGTATGCCACAGTGGACATACGAACCATTCCGTTTTTAGGGCCTATGACTATGCTGAGAACCTCGTCGTTAGCAAGGGTGTCGGGATTATCATAATAATAATAATTACCGTCTTTTCTCGCAAATACAATTGGTAGTTTCATTTAGCGCCTTAGTTTTTTCAAGTCGTGAATCTTAATCAAATCCCGGTCTAAAGAATGTTCTGAGGTTCCGATACAATCATTCAAAGCCGAAGAATTTCTGTCAATGATTAAGAGATTGGCTAACAACATCTTGTTGTGTTGTTTAAGGTCGGGAATTTTATCAAGGTCGTCAAGAGTTATGGCGTGTTTTTTTTCCTTGTCTTGTGCCGCAACAGACTCTTCAACAACTAATCCGACAACAGAATGTCGAAATTTAGACTTAGCTTTCGGCAATGAAAAATGTATCTTGTTTAAAACAGGCTCTCCCGCAAGGCTTTTTTGAAGGGTTTTTAAATCCATTTATGAACCTAAACCCTTTCTGATAACGCCGAGCATATCTTTGTATGTGCCTGCGTTATGAAAACCGGCTTTTTCTGCGAAATTAGTGCTTAATTCGTTGGACACTAATTCCCAAGCGTACATATATTGGAGATACCCGCTGTAGTCTCCAGACAATGCGCTAGTAAGCATTGTTTTTAATGTTCCCTTGGCGGTTTTCAAGTTTTCTTCAATAATTGGTCGGATAACTGACATTTTCTCCGTAACAGCAGAAAGACCGAAATGACTATGGTCCATATGGTCTTTATTGAAGAATGAGCCAAAGAATTGCTGAATCATTTCGTTGGCGAAATTAAAGATATTTTGGTTATCAGCAACCCTAATCTCGCCATGGCATATGTGGCCTGAGAATACTCTTGGGTCATAAAGTGCGTTCGGTGTTGTCATCCAACACAATTCTGTTTTTTCATCCACAACTCTAGTTTTAGAATAGAAAATTCTGAAGTTGCTGGAATCAAGACAGATAGGATTGTTTTGAACTGAAACGACGAAATATGTCCAAGGCCATCTCAAAAAGAAAACATGGCTTAAGCTGCCCCATTTAAACGCCACGTCGCGTGCGCATGGCGGAACTTCAATCACGAACATGGTTTTACCGTTTTCTGAGTAAAACCCACGTGTATTTTCCGGAAGAAACGGGATTTCGATAGGAACATTTTTTTGCAGTGAGGACATAAAATCCTCAAAGCTAATTTCTTTCTCTATCGCTTCTTCGGAATAGATACTAACCTTTTTGTCTTTTATAACAATCATAAATTTCCTTTTTAGAAGGGCGGGTGTTACGCCGCCCTTTTTTTAAAGTCTGGTATCAACCCTTGGTACCAGTGGCCTTAGAAAAGCTAATCGTGTCGCCGCCATGGACTGCTGTGTTGCGATCCGCGCTGCCGCCGTTGACACGCACAGTGTAGTCGGTGGGAATCTGAAAGAGGTTACAAACTTCATTGTAAACTCCCGCTACGGTCGTAGCGTCAGTCGAAATAGACTGACTGATTGCGCCGAACTGAAATGTAATGTTCTTCACTTAATCACCTCCTTTCATTAGTTTGTCGTTCATAAGTATAGTATAACAAGCGCACATAGGCTTGTCAAGTGATTTTTTCATATTTTTATAGGAATATTTGACTGTACTTCTTTGTATGTCTGGAAAAACCTTATTGATTCTTCGGATAACTTGCATTGTTTCCTTACTAAGCGTTTCTCACCTAAAACTTTACAATCAAAGAAATCTCCGGCGTAGTATCGCTCGTCTTGATGGCGCGATAAGCTCCATATTCTATACCCAACGGGGAATCGGTATAGACCGTTTTTTTGTTCTACAAAACGAAAAGGGATTATTGATTCTGCCTCTTCAATAGAAGACCATTCTGTTAGTTTTTCAAAAACCAAACTTACATCGGATATTGTCTTGCCGCTTGAAGACCAGCTTTTCAGTCGGTAGAACTGATTATAAGCCTTAACCAAGTCTTCAACTGAGTCTAAAGCCGGTCGCTCTTTTAAATCTACTGTATTCATCAGGACCAATTCCATATTGTTCTTTTATAAGTCTATTAGTGTCTGTTGGTGACGAGTTATTCCAACATCTGTCGTGAACTGACAACCTATAGGCGGAGTCCAAATCTTGAACAAATTCGGTATCTCTGTCAAACTCACTCATGCCGATATGGTTTATAAGTTCGCCTTTTTCTTCATTGCATATCCAACATGCATCTCGCTTAAGAAACTGTTCTATGGCGGACTGAATTGCGCTATGGCCGAATTTTATAATCATATTTTACCTACAAGGGGGCTTGCGCCCCCCTGCGGTTCTACAAGCAGGAAAAGGGCTATAAACCTGCTCGAACGTTTATCTTTCATATTACAGTATACTCTCTGCATTAAAGGATGTCAAGTGTTTTTTTAGGGACCGCAACAAATAATATTTCGCTACCGTCCGCCCATGACGGATGACAACAATCAAAATTATTTTTAATTTGGCCAATTATACTATTCGGCATATTCCGCGCTGATATATAACCAAAAGTAGTTTCATCTTCTATGTCTCTATATCCCCAAATATGGACTTCTACACATCCAATACGCTCATATAATATTAGGCATCTTCTGTCTTGTTGACAAATTTGTATAAGTTCACGGACTTCTTTACTGACGCCAAAATTGATAATCATAGAGGTTCTCGTATTGAAGTAGGTAAGATTTTATAACCTCTGAGTTTATATAGAGAATTAGGTTGTAACTTATTATTATTCAATAGGTTGCCTTGTGCCTTTTCGACATTGTTTAGAGGTCGTGTGCCTATTTTGCTAATTCTATACATATCAATCGGTTAGATTACGAATACCTTATAAAAAGGCTATATATTTATTCATCCTCAGTTTTAACTTCAGAGAACAGTTTAAGCGCCTCACTAGTAAGAGACAGACCGGTGTTGTTAAATATATTAATTAACCATTCTACGGTGCTGTTTTCTGTGTGATAACAAGCCGAACAATGAAAAGACGTTGTGCCAAGAGGCAAGTTTAAATATAAATGCCGAAAATCATTATGGACTGATATTGTCGAAAGACCTCGCCTGTCTTCCGGAATGGTATATTGTCCGCATTCTATACAGTGAGTCTTAAGGTCTTTTTTTGTGAACCGTTTTTTAAATTTAATTAACAAAGTCTTCACCTTCTTGTGTAAGCGGAAGATTGGTAGTTTTGTGTATTTCCTGTATTGCCAGTTTCTTGTCGCTATAGTGCGGTTTACAATAATAATATTCCTTCAGTCCGATTGGCGGAGTTAAGTATCTGCCGATCCAAGACCCGCTACTTACCAGATTTTTCTCTTGGCGATTGTGGGGTTTACCACAAGCTACGCACTTGGTAGCAAAGTCAAATTGGTAAAATCTAATTAACAAATTTTTTACCTTTTTCTGTGAAACGAAGCCCGGTATTACGATGGATATTCATTATCTCTTCGACCGATGAATCAGCGGAACACCCATACCCATAAGTTTCTAATCCGGGCGGTGCTTCTAAATATATACCTATATTCCCGTCGTTTTTAACCGCTATTATTGTATGAAAAAATCCATGTCTTTTTCCACAATTGACACATTGGGATTTAAAGTCAAACCGTTCAGATGGATCGAATTTTATTAACATTCTACTAACTTACGTCCTTTTTCTGTATACGGCAATTTTGTTATTTCGTGTATGCGCTTTATCCGTTGCGGCGTATTTCCTACATGTTCTTTGCCGCAATACCCATATATTTTTAAATTATCAGGAGGCGTGAAATACCTGCTAATCCAATTCTTTTCATCTACATTTACTCGGCTTGGATAAAGAAGAGGTTCGCCGCAAAGCACACATTTAGAATTAAAATCAAACCTGTCGAATTTAATCAACATTTAACAATGTCTTTCCTTTTTCAGTCAATTCAAGACCTGTAATTTTTTGCATCCTTTTTACAATTTCTATGTTGGTTTCTTCAATTATCCAACAAAGATAACACCAAAAATATGTTTCGACATTTATTGGTGCTTGTAAATATACGCCAATATTATGTCCTTCGTTTATACGGCATAATTTGTGTGATTCGCGTTTTCTGCCACAAGATACGCATTGAGTATCAAAATCAAAATACTTGGCTTTTCTAAAAGAAATCAGCAAGGAACACTTCCAAATTCTAAGGAAAAACCGTACTTAATTACTAAAAAGGCTAATTAAGATACAATTAAAGTTAATAGCAATTAAGCTATCAACGGATTCCTTTAATATATGATGATTACTCATTTTTAAAAATAGGTACTATCTGTTTTAGATGGTTGAGCTTGATTGTTTGGTTTATATATTTATCCATTTTATTTAATATCACTAAGCATCTTTCGCACGGTTTTTTGCCATTACAGTGTTTCATAACCGACATTATAATCAACGCCACATACTCTTGTTGTTTTTCGGTTAATAGTTCCCATATATTTGAAGGATATTTTTTTGTGATCCAATTAAATAACAGTTTAATTGGTTCTTCTTTAGTCTGGATAGTTTTATTCGCAAGACCGTGTTGGATTTTTCGTGTAAAATCTGTAGAACCGAAACTTTTAGGTAGGTTTAAAAACTCTAATACCTTTATTCTATCGACTTGAGCATCCTCATAAAAACAAGACTTACAGCATCCGCTATAATTAAGCGATTTGTGGTAACCACATATCACACATTTGCCATATTCACTAAATGTTTCCATATTTTGTTTTTATATCCTGTATGATTGTGTTTATAGTTTGCGGCCATCTACTTGGACATTTTCTTAAATCTGCAATGATAACCGAAATAGAATCTCCTTTTTCTATTCTCCGATATACAATGTCGTTTAAGATTTGATGGTGTTTTTCTTGGCTGATGTCTAAACGGTGAGAAATTAACATTGGCGCCCTTTCATATTACAAAAGAATATATTAATGGAATTTGTCATATGGAGAAAAGACAAAACGAATTCACGGCTTATTATCATAGTCTTTGATATATAAGTCGGCGGGAATAATCGCAATTCCCATTGGAGAGTTAAACTATTGTAGCTAATGGCTGCGTCTTCCTTTCTTAATTTCGGAATCATGTCGATTTCCTTCCATAGTTTCACATGATATACAATGCCACAGCAAACAGACAATGCCTAAAACTGAAAGTGTTATACCCAATTTAATATTCATATCTTAATATAATATGTATCAATAGGATTGTCAAGCAAAAAATAACGGAGAACGAAAAAATTTCGTTCTCCGCTTTGAAAGGAGAGAGGCACGGAAATCATTCCTGTGTTATAAATTTTTCTTTACAGCATAAAATTCTGCCTTGGTTATGAACTACAACCAGAGAACAGCAGTATTCGTAACCCTTTGATTGGCAGAACATATCTTCGGCCGTAGGAATAACCGGGACAATAGACGGTTGATGATTATACTCAAACCATTCATATTGTTGGTCGGGTTGTTGACTTGTTAATTGTTTTATATCTGGCGAAGTTGGCTGTTGGCAAGAAATTAAAATTAGTAATATGCCCGCCAATATCAGAACAAGATACCAAATATTGCGGTATAAAAAATTGTTGATTTTTTCCATCATGATTGTAAATACCTCTTAAAAGTGGTTAATTGTTCTATGGCATAAAACACTATAATCCACAATATAGCTTTTATTTCTGTGCTATACCGCATACCGTACAACGCCATCCGGTTTGTGTTTTATTAGCAAGTCTCTTACCTTTACCGTATCTACGGTCTTGATAATCATGTGAACAGGAACACTGGATAACTTTTGTCATAATATATTATACCCTATAGTTAATGGTTTGTCAAGCAAATTCTTTGCATACCCGTATAATACATTTCAGGATGATTAATAATGACCATGTTGGTAGAGCATATAATAAAAGCAGGAAAATAAGTAAAGCCAATTGCTATCTCCCGTCCTTGATGTAGACGCGGACAGTGCGCCACAGGCCCTTGCGACGCATTTTGGGGTAGCCAGCTCTATTATTCAAATGCCAGATTGCGTCTCTGCGCGTGGTATCCATTGTATATGTAATACCACTCCCTTCATGCGACTTGGATGTCCGCACCTGCACTACCCACCCAATCGCCTCGTACTCAGCCTTCATTCGCCTCTCCCTTCTCCGTGGCGTCGGGGGATGCCAACAGTGCCGCCAGAGCGTCGAGCTTTGGTTCTTGCCCTTTCACGTACCAGAACGTATGACCATCTTGGATATCAATCATGTTAGACGCCATAGCAAACTCGACCATTGCTTCATTTGCCTCATCGTAGATAAGCCGTTGGAGCAATCCAGCTTTATGTGCATAATCAATAATCTCTTCAGGTGGCAAGTCTTCATGGGCCTCGCACGCGACTTCCAAAACATCATTGAAAAACATTCGATATCCCCTCGCCGCCGCCTCTATCGCTGATCGCCGAGTGAGGAGACGTGACAATTTTTCTACGGCGTCCAATTCTAAATCATGACACTTCAACGCGACTCTTTCCAGCCGTTGCACTTCCGCCTTGAGAGCGGCATTCTCGGATGTAAGAGAGTCGAGGGCGGCCTTGAGTGCCACTATTTGAGTTCGGCGGTCGCGCTCATCTTCTACCTGATCGTCTGTCAGACCAGAACAGGCGTTTACGCAGAGGACGATGCGGCGTGCGTTTCGCTTTTGCTTTGGAAGGGGGAGATCACATGAGTCGAATCCGGGCCAGTTGACTATGCACGGCCCTTTACCTGTCGGAACTGTGCCGTACTCGATTCCGATAGTATTCCCCTTGATGAAGGCACACCACGGCTCTCCATACTTCGGCTCAGTCATTTTGCCTCCAGTAGGGTGAGAGCTTCGGTGGCGAGTCTCGTCAATAGACTATAACTCAGATACCCCGTAGCAACTTCATCCCGTATCGCTTCCAGCTTCTCCCTGACTGCAGAGAGGTCGGGAGTACGAGTGTCTTGCGTGTTGATCTCTGACATCTTTATGCCGTGAGACCTAAGTACAGTGTAGGCCGCTATCATTCGTTGCGATTCTTCGGCGTAAGTTACATATATATTAGCCCATTCCCCTTCAGACCTTTGGAACTGTTCAACCGCAGCAAAGACCTTCGATGCGCCAAGGACAGCGTGAACAAGAGTGTTTATCTCTTTTGGGGTATATGGTTTCTCACTCACGGCTTCTTCTCTGCGGCTTTCTGGTCTGGGGGGCGATAATGCCATAATCAACTATCTTAGCCTCACCAGCTTCGCGCATCGTCTCAAGAACCTCTTCGGTGTTACAGTCCTCAAGAGAGTCTACAATCTGTTCGTACAGTATTCTCAGTCTTTTCATATCTTCTCCTTTCTCATTGCTTTTTCACCATGGTCTTGGGGGTTGTTTTGATAGCTTATAAGAATAAGCTGGTTCAAATAGTTTTGTTTGGCTCAGTGTAATTTCTCCGTTAAGAGATATTGATAAATTAGCTACCTTTCTCCCGCCTAGTTTTCTTAATACGACAGATTGTGCGGTTGATTTATCCTCCGCAGCTAATCTGCCCTCATATAAGACGGTGTCTCCCGATTTCACTAGATAATCAAATTTCATGCTACCTCTGTTATATAAAATATTCCTGATAATTTCTCGGCGAATTCTTGTGCTTCTTCTGATGTTTGGAATTTAATAGTATCTCCATTGTTATAAGTTAGTATGATATACTGTAAATCGCTGATTTCTTGGACTATTATATAGCTCATGCTGCAATATAATATGAGAAAACAGGAGCGCAAGGGAAAAATTGAGTAACCTTAAAATATTTCTCTTGACAATCCTTTACTGTCATTATATACTTAAGTAAATGAAAGGGAAACCGTGATAATTAAGTTTGATAAAACATTTCGCGTAGGTGCAAAAGCTGTAGTTATTAGCAGAGAAGATGGCTTTTTTCCAGAACATTTAAATAAACCTGTGGTTATAAGAAGTATTAATGTCCAATCGGATTATTGTATAGGTGAACCAGTCCACCACATCACCTTTGGGGACGAGCCAGATAAAGCGGGCAATTATTGGTATTGTCGTGAAAAAAACATGAGGCTTATCTAATGTTGATACGGTTCGATAAACAATTTAAAGTCGGTGCGAGAGTTATTCTTGTTAATCCGGAAGACGGAATACCTTTCGGCGAAAAAGGTAAAATCTTTTTTCTCTCCATATGCAACATAAATAAACCAGGCATTAATGAGACCGTGCATTATATTGCTTATTCAGACAGTCCAACCCATTCAATATATTGGTCAAGAGAAAAGAACCTTAAACTTTTGTAGGAGATGTTATGTGCAATTTTCCGTCTTGGATTCAAAAAGGTAAAAATGTAACGTTTTTAACCGACGCAGATGTTAACAAAATTATGCACCGTGATCCAGACAAAGACATAGACGACCTTGTCGGGCATAGTGCTATCACAGAGTATAAAGGAGTAACGGGAATACATAAAGAAGGATTCCCTTGTCATCCTAAAGTTGCGGCAGCTATTATAGCAGGTAAATGCAAAAAAATGATGCTCCCAAATGGTTATGAAGAAATCCATGTTGATAAACAAGGCAGGTTACATAACGAAAATGGGCCGGCAATTATTCAAAATGAACGTTATGACGAAACTATGTTAAAATATTATGTAAACGGCAAATTACACAATGAGAACGGTCCGGCTATAATGTACTCAGATGGTCACGATTTTTATTGGAAAGGAAAAAGGGTCGAATTTAACCAATGGCTCAAGTTGCGCGCCAGAAAGAAATAGCTTGACAAACCTTTTTTATCATTATATATTAGAGTATGACAAAACTAGAGAAAAAGTGGTGCGTTGAGGCTATCCGCCAATTGCAACTGATGGACGACTATGATGTCCGTGAGAAAATACTATATTACGGCGCAAAGTATAAGTCCATAGAAAAGTTTCTCACCGAATATATATCGGATATATTCACGTTGACGGATTCTGCACTATCCGTTCCTGCGGAACTGAGCAATAATAATTATGCAGGTCTTATCCAAGAGATAGCTAATGCTGATTAGGTTTCATCAGATTTTGTTTAAGGTTTATCAAAACTCGCCAAACTGGGCTTATTTGATAATAGGCCATAGAAATAACCAAATATTATACGCTCAATATAACTATGGAAAATTTATCGGATTAAATTATATAGATAGCTGGCCTGCCGAAGGCGGATGGTCTAATAAGCCTATTGCTTACGACCGAATACCCACCAAGAAAGAATGTATAAACTATTGCAAGGGGCTTGGTATTGTTGACGTAAAATGGGAGCCGTTTATTAAATGATAATAAAATTTGGTCATAAAATGGTTTTTCGTGCCTACAGTAACGGCGGCGGTTATGTTTATTTAATAATAGCTAAGTCGGATAAATATTTATGGATAGCAGAATATTATAACCATGCTTATAACAAAACATACTGTCTGGCGCGAAATCACGAGGTGCAAAACCAACACATTGCAGAAAATTACCAATACGACATGCTACCTAGTAAAGAAGAATTATCACTTATACCAGAAGATGCAGTATGGATTTCTAGATTATGATTATCCGATTTAGACAAAAACCGTTCAAGTTTTTTCAATGGCAAACACAAAACGACCCGACTTGGCTTTTATTGGGTCGAAAAGATAGAAGTTGTATATTTGCCGAGTATAGATATAGTGAATACTTGCGTATAGGTTTTCATTCCTGCGGCAATGATTGTGTATTTTATAAAGGTCTTCTTTTAGAAGGATATAAATATGACCGACTACCTTATCAAGAAGAATTAGATGAAGCAATGGAAAAAAATGGAATGATTTCCTATCAATTGTTAGCAGACCTGCCAATCAGGAGTATTGGCACAGCCTAAGCTCTGCAGGAGCATTCGTAACGGTTAAAAAAAATAACTTGACAAACCTCTTGTTGTATAGTATATTACAATATGAGATGTATACGGTGCAACAAAGAGATTCTGCAAGAACGATTAGAGTTTTTGCAGGAGAATAAAAAGCCGCTTACTTGTATTGAACATTCGCAAGAAGAAAAGGTTTTTGCGGTACAGGTGTATACATCAAAGCATACCACTTCTGTTATTGTAGTGCCCAATGATACAACAGGACAAAGAAATAAAGGACGAGTTAAAGCAATGAGATCCGCGTATTTTCATAACAGTCACTTTTTAGGAAAGAAATAATGAATATTGTAGTTTGTAGGACTGGGAATATTAAATACCGCTTTTCAGAAACAGGCGAACTGTTAACAAACGATAAAATTTATTATGGCTATCACGAAGATAAATACACCGCCTATCGTGTTATGATGAAAGCCCTGTACCAAGAAGAGTTGTATCTAAAAACCAGATTACAACAGATAAAAGACATCCAAAAGAGAGCCGTTGAACAGTTATGATAATCAACTTTGCTAAAAAGGTTAAAAGGTTAGATTTTCGTTCATGGGAACTCCATACTCCTTTTCTAATTATCGCCAGAACAGACAAAGGAGTATATCTTGTTGGCTATAATAGCGATAAAACCGTATCTGAGATTTGGCGAACTAATGTAACCGATAGAATAGATTCCCAAACCCCTAGACCCGATTGGAATGATGCTCAACTGCCGCCGGTAGAAAAAATAAAAGAAATATTTCCAGAACTCTTTAATCAACCTGTAAACTTTATATCAAAATGGTGGTAAAATGAAAAACAAAGCAACCGTAAAAAAGGTAATTATTAGCCGTAAAATTACTCTTAATGCCGAAGTAATTGAGGCGCAGGCTAAAGAAATTTTAGCACCACAAATTGAAGACCTTGTTGATGAAATAGCTCAGGCTATTATTGATGAAGAAAGAGTGGATGATTTAGCTGAAAGATTGTCCGGGTTCAGACACGACGCCATGACACAAGTATTGAAAAAATATATTGGTAAACATCACATTGTTGATTGGGATTATTACGACGGAGATATAGTGGTAACTTATGAGTAAACTTGACCGCGCAATTCAAATATCTACCAAGGCACATGAAAATCAAATAGACAAGGCGGGGTATCCGTATATATTGCATCCTCTTAGGGTTATGCAAAACGTTTTAGACCAAACCGATAATCAAGACTTAGCTATTGTCGCAGTTTTACATGACCTTATAGAAGATTCTAATTACTTTATTGCGGATGTTGAGATACAATTCGGTCGTGAAATTGCAGGTCTTATATATGAGCTAACCAAACAAAAAACCGAATCATATGATGATTATATTGACCGTCTTCGCTATAATGAAGACCTTAAAAGGGTTAAATTAGCTGATTTAGCGGACAATATGAGCGAAAAACGGTTAGCCCTATTAGATGAACCAACACGAAATAGATTAAGAGACAAATATCAAAAGGCTTGGGATGTTTTAACAAAAGGTAATAATGCCTAAATATATCTTTGAAATCGGCATCGACTTGGGCAAAGCGGTTCCAGCAGTCGGTGGCATCTTAGAAGAGCTAAATTCTATACTTGCCAAGTATAGCGTCACCGAAGAATTGTCGTGTCATAGTACCGTGATAACTGCAGAGCTATCTGTGAACCGTGAGTTAACATTAAAAGAATTGAAGGAGGCTGCATCTGTCATGGATAAAATCCTTGAAGAAAGGTTTGCACCTAAGTTCAATGTAAAAGTATGGAATGTTCGTCGTAAGTCGAGTAATTCCAAGTTGTCAGTCGAATAAGTCCCTGCCAATAAGATGAGGCTATATACCAAGCATAGCAAGGTTGAAGTCTCGCTATAGGGCATCGCAGTAATTCTTGGTTTCGCAACAGAACAAACCTGCATTTACAGCAGCTTGACAGGCGAGATAGCTCGCCTGTTTTTATTTAGTTAAAACCAAAGCTTTTTTCTTTTCTACTTTATATTGGAAAAGTTCTGCGTCCAATTTGAGTTTACATATCCCGCAGCATCCATGAGATATTTCGCCGTTACCCTCTTTAATTACATAATTACACCAAGCACATACCGTTTTCATAATATACCCTTTCTGTTAGTGTTATATAATGTATCGACAGGCACACAACAAAACTTTAGTGGAATTTTTTACTCCGTTACGAACACTCCTTTGTATATAGGAACAATGTCTCAGGAAGATAAAAAAAAGACTTGACAGCCTTTAGTTATATGTCGATATTATTAATAACATTGTAACAGAAAGGGTATGAATGTGAAGGTAATTAAATCACAAGCCGATTTAGACAAGTTGCCAAAATCTTTTGATACTTATACCGAAATAAGTATTCAAGCAAAGGTTGATGTTGTTATAAGTTGTTCCTATGACAATGCGACAGTCACAGTCTATGGGAATGCGACAGTCACAGCCTGTGGGAATGCGACAGTCAGAGCCTATGATAATGCGACAGTCACAGCCTATGACAATGCGACAGTCACAGCCTATGACAATGCGACAGTCACAGCCTATGACAATGCGA
>ERZ1292623.1607-Hain-H51-01um-R1-1607-length-21380-cov-5_pt1 | contig 16511 bp, 17 predicted proteins | sample MGYA00564398_ERZ1292623 | MGnify/ENA primary metagenome ERZ1292623 (study PRJEB36523, sample SAMEA6512633) | groundwater metagenome | collected 2019-01-07 | study: AquaDiva: Metagenomics assemblies of 32 groundwater samples | reverse complement strand
CGACTGCTTCATATTATAAAAATCTTTCATTAAAAAGCTTGGTTGTTTGTAAGTTTAAACTTTTACAAAAAGTTTAAATATCCAGCTTCGAAATAGAATACATGAAACGCAAATTAGTCCAGCAAGGAACAACAACGCTAATGGTTTCCCTGCCTAGGACTTGGACTAAACGATTTAATCTTAGAAAAGGTCAAGAGGTGGATATTACTGACGCAAAAGATCATCTGATCATAGCTTCTTCTGAACGAAAACACAAGAAAGAAATAACTCTCTCTTTCAAAACGCATACTGAATCAGCAATACGACTTACTCTTATCAATGCATATCGTGCCGGATACGACACTTTAACCATAAAAAATATTGACAAAGAACAACTTACCATCATCAGAGACGTTCTGCAAAACTACCTTCTGGGGATGGAGATAACCCATCAAGAAAAAGGAACGTGCGTAATAGAAAGTATCACCGAGCCGCACGAAGAGAAATTTGATATCGTCTTCCAAAAAATTTTTAGCGGCATTGCCACTATGATCCAAGGCACAGCAGCGAGAATAGAAAATAATATGCCTTTTACAGAATATGAATTCACCATGCTGAACATCCACAAATATGACAATTTCTGCCGAAGAATGATGACGAAGCAGAATATTTACTCAGATAAAGCAATCTTCTTCTGGAATTTCTTAAGTTTGGTCATTCATGCGCCACGGGAATTATATCATCTCAATAAATATCTAGATAAGCAGAAACTGAAATTATCAGGAAAAGAAAGCGTGTTATGCGTGCAATATTTATCTTCACTGCAAGAATTATTCTCTTTGCTTCGCCATGCCTATCAGGAGAAAGATCTATCTGCAATAGAAAAAGTGCATGAAAAATCAAGAAAACTCTTGTTCACATATTTGTACAACGAAATGAAAAAGAATAACAGTAATCCTATTGTAGTGCACCATATCAGTATAGCTTTGAGAAATCTTTATCTTTCTACTAGTCCTTTGATTGGATTGATGCTGGAAACATAGAAAATAATTGAATCTACCAATCTGCATGGAACATTTATAAGTAAGTCCATTTTATATTATCTCCATTCTGGCTTTTGGCTAGTATCTTTTCTCCGCGCAGAGTACGGCAGGTCTGGAGCTTTTTGATGTTGAGCGGAAGACCTGCTGGTGAATGCGCTTAAAATCCGAAGGATTTTCAAACTCTAAGAATACTCTTTTTCTCACAGGTTAAAGCTTTAAGAAAGCAGTAAGCAAACCAAAATCAATAGTACCTTTGGGGCACTATTCGTATAGCGCTAAAGGTCTGAGACAACCCGTCGAACCGATATGATTTGCTTACAGCAATTTACTTCTTTATAGCTTTAGCTATAAAATAGTTTCTAAAAAAAAGGTGATTCTTATGACAAGACAAAAAGATACTAGAAATAATTGGATAACATTCATGTTTGTGTGTAAATATCGATATAACTGTCTGCGTAAGCAGTCAGTTATGAATGACTGCGAAGCAGCATTTAGAGAGTTTGAAAACTGCGGGTTCAAGTTTGGTCCGATTGGCTTTGGAGGAAACCACACTCATTTTAGGGTGGATGTTCCAAAGCAATATTCAATCGAGGTTGCCGAAATAATGTTAAAATCAAGATCATCGAAAAGAATTTTCGAGAAACATCCCAACTTCCGCAAGCGCTATCCGCACGGAAGTTTCTGATCGGGATATGAACATCACGAATCGACGGGAAGAAAAGATATAGCTGCAGCTGATAAGTATATCCTCAGTCAAGAAGAACATCATGCAGTGCAGGTAATCCGTGATGTTCAAAAGAAAATTTTTTCTTTTGCCGCCGACGAAGATACTGCTACTCCCGCAGGAGTCGCAGAGTAAGGAGGCGGAAGGGGATTATAAGGGGTCGCAACCCCTTATTTCATTTCTTGGTATAGTGCTGCATTTTGGAAGTCAATAATCTTTGCCAGATCTAGTTGGCGTCCAACCAAAATATTTGAAGGCTTAATATCTCGATGGAGCATTTTTCTATCCACGTGAAGATACCTTAAGGCATCAGAAACTTGTGAGAATATGGCCCTAAAGAAATTATTGGTTAAAATAGGCCCCTGCACTCTAACCTTATCTTCCAAAGAAACAGCATCAAAGTGTTCTTCAATCACTACAAATCTTTTTTCATCTTCTAAGAGATCATGAATTTGGATTATATTTGGGTGCTGTAAGGCATTAAGTGTTTCCAGCTCGCGCACATTCAAATCGCCTTTAGAGCAGTTAATCCGATGTTGAACAGAATCCTTCTCTTTTTCATGATTTACTTTAGCGACGAGTTTTTTACGCAAAGGGCCTTTGATATACATCACTTCATAAACTTCTCTGAAGTATCCTTCTCCCAACTTTCGGCCTAGAATGTAGTGATGACTTTTCAGAAAATCACGCAGATCAACATTGTTCTTTGGCATATATATTCTAGAAGCCATCCATTTTAAAATATTTCTAAGAATATTTACTAAATTGGCCATAAGCAACATTTAAATAATCTAATTTCATTCTACTTCCATGTCCAAAAAGAAGGTGTTTGTTACTCAAAAAATTCCTGAAAAAGGATTGCAACTTCTTAAAAAATATTTCCGGGTAAAAGTATATCCTAAGGATCAAATTATCTCTAAAAAAGAGCTACTAAAAGAGATTAAAAAGTGCGACGCGCTTCTCTGTTTGTTAACCGATAAAATAGACCAAGAAATAATAAATGCCAATTCCCATCTCAAAATAATTTCCAATTATGCCGTAGGTTTCGACAATGTGGATGTGAAAGCAGCTACAGCAAGAGGTATTCCCGTAACTAACACCCCCGGTGTTTTAGAAAATGCGGTTGCTGAACATACTTTTGCCTTGATGCTGGCTCTTTCCAAACGTATTGTGGAAGCAGATCGTTTTACCCGCGCTGGCAAATACAAGCGCTGGGAACCTATGCTGCTGCTGGGAACTGAATTGGAAGGAAAAACGATTGGCATTATCGGATTAGGAAGAATTGGCGCAGGAGTAGCAGAACGTGCCAGAAAAGGCATGGGCATTAATGTTCTTTACCATGATATCAAGCGCAATAAACAATTCGAAAAAGAATACCAAGCCAAATATGTCTCTTTATCGGAATTACTCAAAAAGTCTGACTTTGTTTCTTTGCACGTTCCATTGCTTCCCTCAACTAGGCACTTGATAGGCAGGGAGGAATTAAAATTGATGAAAAAAACTGCTTATTTAATCAATACTTCTCGAGGTCCAGTAATCGATGAAAAAGCATTAGCTGAAGCGCTGCAGAAAAAACATATCGCCGGTGCAGGTTTGGATGTCTATGAAAATGAACCAAAGATAAATCCCTTATTGACTAAGCTTCGGAATACAGTATTAACGCCGCATACTGCTTCTGCCACAGTTGAAGCAAGAACAGCCATGTCTGAACTGGCGGCGCAGAATATCATTGATATCCTCCAGGGAAGAAAAGCAAAGTTTACGGTAAATCCGGAAGTATATGGAACAAAAAAGTAATCTGAGGCAGTTTACTGTATCTGCAGCCAAAAAAGCAGGAGCATTTCTGCTGCGCACTTTTAAAAAAGATGTATCTTTAGTGAAAAAAAGAGGAACGGCAAAAGAGATGCACTTGATGCAGGATCTAAAAAGTGATAAGCTTATCATTTCTGCAATTAAAAAAAAATTCCCAAGTCACAATATTCTTACCGAAGAAAGCGGTTTTATCAACAAGAAAAGCGAATATACATGGATTATAGACCCTTTGGACGGCAGCACTAATTTTGCCAGAGGAAATCCTTTCTTTGCGGTTTCCATTGCCTTGATGAAGAAAAAAGAACTTTTGGTAGGTGTTGTTTTTGCTCCTTATTTGAAAGAATTATATGTTGCCGAAAAAGGGAAGGGTGTATATTTGAATGGAAAAAAAATTCATGTTTCCAACAAATCAAAGCTTGCAGAAGGCTATTTAGTCAGCTGCGAAGGCGGGGATGCCACTAATAGACAGATTGCTGCGATAAATGCGAAATTCCTTCCTCTGGTAAAAGATATGCGCAAACTTGGTTCGGCAGCTTTAGAATCATCATCGGTTGCGGCGGGAAGAAGTGAGGCATACATTGTTCGTAAGATTTCTTCCTGGGATGTGGCTGCGGGAGTATTATTTGTGGAAGAAGCTGGAGGCAAAGTGACTGATTTTGAAGGGAAGCCGTGGAACGGCAGAAAATCTAACTTGGTGTTTTCGAATGGGAAAGTGCATCAGAAGGTACTGAAAAAATTATCTTCTCTTTAATCCATCAATCTTCACAGGAATATCACACAAATTACTAAACCTGAAATCCGCTTCCAGATCTTCTTTCAATTTTTCGTACATATGTTTCTTTCCTAACAAAATGGTCTTTACTTTCACTTTCCTGTTGGCAATCACGTCAGAATGAGCATCCCCAATATATAGCGCTTCCTGAGGTTTCAAATGGTGTTTCTTCAATATATGCCTCAGATTCTCCACTTTCGGTTTGGGGCCGCCCAGAATTTCATCAAAATACTGTCCTACGCCGCAATGGTCTGCTATTTTCTTGACTTCTCTTTTATCTTCTAATGATAATAAAAATAGAAACTCAACTTGTTTCTTCAATTCTTTAAGGACATTTGTGCATTGAAACATAGGACAAGATTGCATGCTTTTTTGGTAATGCTGCCCAAAATGGCCCTTCACCATTTTCAGTTCTTTTGCCGTTGGTTTTCTCTTTATAAACTGTTTAAACAACGCTTTTACTTTCTCCTCCCGATTCAGCGCTTTTCCACTTAATCTCTGGTAGGCAGCTTTAACCTCGTTTTTGATTTTGAATCTCTCACGGAATACTTTCTCCATTTCTTTCGCTTTCTGCTCTTCAGACATGATCAAGGTGCCGTCAAAATCGAAACCCACTGCTCTGATTTTAGATTTCATGCATAACTAAAAATAAGAAGATAAAAAAAAGAAGAATGCTTACTTCTTTGCGCCCATGATCCTGAACATGGTAGTTCCGCACTTAGGGCATTTTCCTTTCATAGCTCTTCGTACTACGCCGCCTTTCCCTTTCATGGAAACTTCTTTACCATCGGCCATCTGGCGCTTTGCCTTACATTTCACACAATATCCTTCTACGCTTGCTCCTGCCATTATAAACACCTCAGTATTTTATTAGAACGTTATTTTCACGCCCTTTATGCTTATTGAGCTTATTTGTATTATAAACATTTCGATAGAATAAGCTGAAAATAAGAGAAAATAGCTATTTTACTAAACCTATTTTGATGTTGAATTTATCACTCTCTAATGATGTCTTGCCTGCAAAAACAATCTCTTTTACATTCAAAACTGCTTTCAGATCAGCCTCCATGCTCTTGATCATTTGATGGAATTCCAGATCATCATCGCCTAAAATTAGTCTGGTAAATCCCTCTTTCATAGAAAGCTGCTGTTCTGATTTGTATTTGCGGACGGTGTTGATAATGTCCACTCCCATGTCGCCAACTAGCTCTGCTTTCTCATCAACTAACTTCTGATTGAATTCTGGCCAGGGGGAAATATGGATGCTTTTTTTCTTTTCTCGTTCTGCAAAATACAAGTGGTAAATCTCTTCCGTAATATGCGGCATGATCGGCGCGCTCATTTTCAAGATGGATAAAAAACTCTGATAGAGCGCATACTGCGCGCTTTTTCTTTCTTCATGTCCGTGTGCACCAGGATTATATAGCCGATCTTTGACAATTTCCAGATAATTATCACAAAAGGTATGCCAGAAGAATTGTTCCACTTCTGCTTTGGTTTTTGCATATTCGTAATTTTCAAAGGATTCGGTGCTTTCCTTGATCACTTTATGCAATTTGCTTAACAGCCATTTGTCAAAAACTTCAGACGGCTTCGGCTTCATTTTTGCAGCATGATCATAATCTTCCAAATGCAGCAATGCAAACTTGGAAGCATTCCATAATTTTGTGACAAACTTCTGACCGGTAAGCAGATCCTTGTCTTGGAACGGCAAATCATCACCTAACTTCGATCCCGCCGCCCAGAAGCGTAATGCATCAGCAGAATATTTTTTGATCATCTCCTGCGGCTCGACAATATTTCCTAATGATTTAGACATCTTCCGCCCGTGCGGATCCTGCGCGTGTCCTGATATCATGACCCGTTTCCAAGGAACACGGCCATGATGATAATAACTCTTGACAGCGGTATAAAACAACCAGGTCCTGATGATATCGTGAGCTTGAGGGCGCAGATCAAATTTCCTATCATCGTATTTGTAATCGTATTCTCCTTTGCTTACCCAATTGCTGGCAATCTCCGGGGTGACAGAAGAAGTTGCCCAAGTGTCCAGGACATCGGTTTCTCCTTTGAATGGTGTTGAACCGCAGGAACAGGCCTTCTTTGGCTTTTGGGTAGTTGGATCTACTGGCAAATCTTTGACTTCTGGGAGCATATAACTTTTACACTTGACACAGCTCCAGATAGGGATAGGAATACCAAAGTGCCGTTGCCGGGAAATACACCAGTCCCAATTCAAGTTCTGCACCCAGTGATCATAGCGTACTTTCATATGCTGGGGATACCAGGTAATGTCGTTGGCTAACTCCAGCAGTTCTTCCTTTTTATCGAGAATCTTAATATACCACTGTGTTGTTTTCAGAAATTCTATTTCTGTCTTACAACGTTCATGCACATTTACGTCGTGCATTATTTCTTTTTGCTTGAGCAATAATCCTTTTTCCTTCAATTTGTCAAGGATTGCCTGCCGAGCTTCCTTGATCTTTAATCCTTTGAATTCTCCGGCTAATTCGTTCATCCTGCCGTTCTTTTCAAAGACTGCCCGAAGAGGCAACCTGTATCTAAACCATTTATCTACGTCTTCCTTGTCACCAAAGGTACAGACCATCATTAAGCCTGTTCCTTTGTCTTTCTGTACTGCTTCGTCAGCAAGAATAGGGATTTCATAATTGAAGATCGGCACTCGTGCAGCTTTTCCTTTTAACTGCTGATACCGCTCATCAGCCGGATTGTAAAACAAAGCTACACAGGCGGGAATTAATTCTGGTCTGGTGGTGGAAATAACTAACTGTTTCCCGCCGGAAGAGAAGGCAATATCATTGAAATGCGATTTCATCTCTACGGATTCAAATTCTGCTTGGGCAATCGCAGTGTGGCATAATACACAATAGGCTCCAGGCGCTTCTTGTTGGTAGATGCGTCCTTTCTTGAACAGATCGATGAATGAAGCTTGCGAAGTGATCTGGCAGTGTCGATTGATAGTTGAGTACGAACGTTTGAAGTCAGCAGACATGCCGATATCTTTCCAGCTCTGGATGAATTTCGGTTTTTCTTCCTCAATTACCTGATTACAGATCTTGACAAACTCTTCCCGGCTCATCTTGGAGGAAAGAATGTTCTTTTTCTTCTCCACTAACTTCTCGGTGGGCAAGCCATTATCATCAGTCCCAAAAGGGAAGAAGACATTTTTCCCTTTCATGCGCTGGTAGCGGACCACGATATCCTGCTGAGTATAGCTGAAAGCATGTCCCATGTGCATTTTTCCAGAAACAGTTGGTGGGGGCGTATCTACGGCATAGGTTTCCTTCTTTTGATCGGGATGGTAGACAAAAACTTCCTTTTCTTCCCAATACTTCTGCCAGCGCGGTTCAGCTTCTTTTGGGTCGTAGTTTCCTAAAAAACCTTTAGGTTTTTGGGACATCAAAGGTTCCACATTTGCTTGTTTAGGCAACTCCATTCTTAGCTAAAGGAGAGAGGATATTTAAAAAGTTAATGACAGGAAACGGTATTTTCAACAACTAAAAAAATTTAAAGAGAAAGCTAAAAAGGAAAATCGTGAGGTCGTAGTGTAAAAGGTATCATCCTTGGTTGGTGACCTTGAGATCCGGGTTCGATTCCCGGCGGTCCCACATCCCATTTAAAATTGAATGTTTTTATATATTTTTCTGTAGTTAATTGTAGATATATCCAATTGCCGTTCACAAACCTAAATAACACCATTTATATATCAGCTCTCTTTTCATAATAGAAATGCCAACGATTGAAATAGTGAGATATAGGTGTCCTAAATGTGGAAAAGAATATGAAGATTCAGCGAGAGGACATTTTCCTGGAAAACCTTGTAAAGAATGCACTCAATTGATGATTAAATTAACTCAGCTTGAAAGACAATTAATCGCTGAAGAGTTTTCTATTGAACAAGAAGATGAGAAGATAGCAAGACAGATGAACGACTTGCTTGTTAAAGAAAGTTCTGGCATTTCTGAAAATGATGAAAGATTGCTAACCGCTTTAACAGAAAGAATGCTAAAAGATGAAAAGAGAAGAAAAAGAATAATTAAACAGATATTAAGTTTACAAAAAAAGAAACGTTAATTCTACGGTTTGTGAACGACAACTTTTCGGACGAAATTTTCCCCACTACGTAGGGGAAAAGGATATAACAGGATCTCTAAGATCTGCTATATTTTGGCATTTGTTAGCTTTCTTTGAGTATACTTTTCTTCGTGTTTTAATGCAATTTCGTGAGCACTTTCCCTCTTGTAATCATGATACTGCATTAGGCATATTTCTACAATTTCAGGTAATAAGCATAATCTTCTTTCATTTTCTGCTTGACCATTTGCAATTAAAACTAAACATTTCTGGGGTTTTTTGTAGATTATAGTTCCTTCAATTATTCTTTCTATTTCTTCTGGTTGTACAGATGCTATAGCGCTAGGAGCGGATTCAACACAACGATCAAAATATTTTATTATAAATTCAATTCCATTGTATTCCACTAAAGAGTCCGAAACTAGGCTTGCTTCATCTACAAGAGAATATAATTTATCATAATCCATAATCGATTCTGCTCACTCGCTCAACTTACTTCCTCTACTTTTACTCTCTTCCCAGCCGTTAGCAGTGATCTGTATAAATTCTGCATTCTCCTGCATGCCTTTAATATCCCAAGCACCGCAGTAGCTGATGCCGCTCTGTAGCCCTTTTACTAATCCTTTGATGACTTCTCGAACTGAACCTTTGTAGTCAACTAAAATGGCTACTCCTTCCACATACACGTCTAACTTTTCCTTGACTTTCTTGCCTTCTAAATTTTCTTTCCGTTCATGATTGCTGTCATAGGAAGCGCTGCCCATATAGCGCTTATAGCGTTTTCCGTCTTTGGTGATAATATAACCGGGCGCTTCATCAGTTCCAGCGAAAAAACTTCCTGAATATATCGTTGAAGCTCCAGTAGCTATCGCCTTAGTTACATCGCCGGGATACTGCATGCCTGCATCAGCACTAACCGGAACATCATACCATTTTGCGACCGAAACCACGTCCATAATGGCAGTAAGCTGCGGTACTCCTGCTCCGGACATGATTCGTGTTGTGCATACTGGAGAAGCGCCTATGCCTACTTTCAGTCCATCTGCGCCCGCTTCAATCAAATCCCTTGCGGCAGCGGCCGTAGCGATGTTTCCCGCCATCAAATCAACCTGTGGAAAATGTTGCTTAAATTCCCGTATGCGCTGAATCGCCAATTCAGAATGGCAGTGAGCAATGTCGAGGATGATAACATCAGCGCCAGCATCAATCAATGCTTTGGACCTTTCAATCGTGTCTTTCACTCCTACTGCAGCGCCCACACGTAAGCGTCCTTTCTCATCCCGTGATGCATTTGGCCATTGTTCTAACTTGCGTAGATCTTTGGTGGTGATCAAACCGCGAAGTTTTCGGCCATCCAGCAATGGAAGTTTTTCAATACGATGCCGGTGCAGTATTTCTTTGGCTTGTTGTAACTCTATTCCATAGGGGGCGCAAATGAGCATATCTCTTCCGGTCATAACTTCAGTAATATTTTTATCTAAATTTTCTTCAAATAAATAATCACGCGAAGTAAAAATTCCGATAAGTTCTTCACCATCTACAACTAAAAGGCTTGTTACTCCCTCCGTAATCATGATCTTTACCGCTTCTCCGACAGTGATAGTAGGCGGTACAGAAAGAGGGTTTTCAATCACATAGCTGGTGCTTCGCTTTACTTTTTTCACTTCTTCCACTTGTTCTTCAATAGTGTTGAACTGATGAATGGCACCTAAACCTCCTTCTCGGGCCATGGCGATGGCCATTTTATGTTCAGTAACTGTGGCCATGTTCGAACTGACTAAAGGAATATTTAAGAAAACATTTCGAGTAAATTTAGTACGTGTATCTGCTTCCGTGCGTGAACGAAGAGGGCTCTTTTTAGGAACAAGAAGAACATCATTAAAAGTAAGCCCTAGCTTCATTGTGAACCATCATTTTTAGAGAGTGTTATGGTTTAAATAGATTATGGATATGAAGGCAATATGTCTTCTCACCCGAGCATTATCCTGGTGTTGCGAGACTTGCGTAATCTTTAAAAAGAGAAAACTTCTTCAGTAATTTTTAATGTCAAAGCTTGCTCTTTTTGATGAAGAGATATATTCTACGTTAGAAGTAATAATCGATTCTATCGCGCTCTATTTACCAGTAGGAACTGAAGGAGCTTCATCTTTTCCTGATAAGGAAATATTAGGGAAGCTGCAACAGCAAGGTTATAATCCAAAAATGTCTTGGGCTTTCCTTCGCGCCTGCTATTGGCACTTAGCTGATAAGAAAATAATGATAGTTGATTATTCTTTACGTTATCGTTTAACTGAGAAAATAAATGATGAGAGAAAAACAGATCTCTGCATGAAAATCTTCTCTGAATACGAGAACTATCTTCAAGCCAACTACGCTCGTTCTTTGATTGATCCTAATCCTTATCGTTTGCCTGAAAAAGCTCCGGACAGTTCTTCTGGTTTAAGACTGAGGTCTTTTTCTGGGGGGAAATGAGTAAAGAAATTCCTAAAAATTACTACCCCGCAGCAAGCTACGGGGCATTACGCAATTTTTCAAGACGGAATTTCTAACTCCGCTTTGGGTGTAGATACGCAGCAAGCTGCGGGGTATGGACCCAAAGCCGGAATCAATAATTTCCTACCATAAATCTTAAAACTGATTGTTCTTCCTAAAGGTTATGTCGCTCTTCACCATCAAATACGCACCTAAAAACTCCGATCAGGTCTTCGGCCAGCAGTTAGCAGTTTTACAATTACGTAATTTTATAACCCAGTACAAACAGCAGCAGCACAAGTCAGCGCTTCTGCTTGGACCTATTGGCTGCGGGAAAACTTCTTCCGTGTATGCCTTAGCTAAAGAATTAAAGTACGACGTGGTGGAATTAAATTCTTCTGACCTAAGAAATGCTGAAAACATTACGCAATTCCTTAACTCTGCTCTTGGACAGCAATCACTTTTCTTCACTCCCAAAGTTGTTCTAATTGATGAAGTAGATAATATTTCCGGAGTCGCTGATCGAGGCTGCATTCCCGCATTAATCAAAGCCATCGAAAAATCGTCTTTTCCGGTAATCTTGACCGCTAATGATATTGAAGACAGCAAATTCAAAGCCTTAGCAAAAGCATCGCAAGTCATTCCTTACCACAAACTTCAGTACAAAACCGTTTCTCATTGCCTGCAATGGGTCTGCGAACAGGAAGGCATAACATTTGATGAAAAAGCGGTAAACTCTTTAGCGCGGCAAGTTGATGGAGATATGCGCGCAGCATTGATTGACTTGCAAGGAAGTTCTTCCACAAAAAATATTACCTTTGCTGACGTTTCCAATCTTTCCGACCGCAAGCGGACAGAAACTATTCTCAATGCGCTAATGGTTATTTTCAAATCTTCCTCAATAGAGACAGCTCTTCCTGCACTAGAGAATGTCGATCTTGAGCCGCGAGATACTATCCATTGGATCGATGAGAACATGCCTAAAGAATATCTCACTGCTAAAGCATTAGCCAAAGGATATGAACATCTTGCCCGTGCAGACGTCTTCCAAGGACGGATCATGAATAGGCAGCATTGGCGTTTCTTAGCGTACATTAACGATCTCTTAACCGCGGGAATTTCTTCTGCAAAGGAAGAAAAGAATCCGCAATTTGTTCCATATAAACAGACCATGCGTTTCTTACGCTTATGGCAGTCCAAGATGAAGAACGCCAAGAAAAAAGAAATTGCCGCTAAGTTGGCGGCAAAGACACACACTTCCACTTCAGTTGCTGAACAGCAGGTTCCATATTTGCAAGTTATCTTTCAGAAAGGCACTGGAACCGATATTGCTCAGGAATTGGAATTGAATGAGGAAGAAGTGGAGTGGCTGAAAGGGAAATAGAAGTTAACTCCTTCCTAAGGGATGGAATTAGTTAACCATTTTGCTTTTTCGTGGGCGTTTTTAAAAAGAGACTTTACTGATTGATGTCTCAAAGCGCGAGTAGCTATCGGAGCGTAAAAATCAGCCATGGTTAAAGCATATTTCCGTGCTTGAAAAATGAAGTCTTTCGGCGGAAGTTCTGGATTCAAATCATGATGCTTCCCTTCTTTGTATTCTTCAATAAATCGTTCCTGATCCAAAATGTGAATAAACCCTTCTCTGTTTCTTTGTGCAAACTCTCCCCACTGCTTTGATACATCATTCAATTTTCGAAGCTTAGCCCCATTCTCTTTCTGTTCCATCACCAGAGAGAGATAAATAGTATCCCCACTATTTGCTTCATCAATATACTTATTTCTTCTGTCTAAATAACAAATCTGATGATGAAAATTAGCATCGAATGTAGCTCTTCTTTCTTGAGGAGTATACAGTAATCCTCCTTTTTGTTTAGTAAGCCGTACATAGTTACAAAAAGCTTTCAACTTTGCTTGTTTTTCTTCATCTGGAATATTTTTTACTAAGGTAATATTCCAATCGTTCCAAGGATGAAGAGTAATGTGTTCAGAATCGATGTCTATAGAAACATCTTGCTCCATAGTAAATACCGGATCTTTGTAGCTACACCAGCCATTACCTTGTGCAAGAATTAGTTTTCTTTTTGCTTGAGTAACCTGGGCCTGGTCATTGTATGTCCAGAGCAATTCATCAACATAACGGAAAAGAAACCGATCAATATATTCTTGCTTTATAGAAAACATGCCATTCTCTGAAGAGAAGCATACGGAAAGCCCCATTGTTCCTTCCGGTAAAGAAAAATTTGTAAGCTTTTGGCCACTAGAAAAATAATCAAAAAATCCCTGTGCAGAATTAAAATGTCGGATGGTAGTATGCAGTTCTTCTTCAGTGAGTTCCTCCAAAGAAGTGTAAGGGATTTTCTTTACAGTCATTTCATCATCGTTCTGAAGACAAACTGATATGCTTCCTCCAATAGGTTCTCCGCGATGGATCTCTAGATGGCTAGGAAAATATTGCGCTGATCCGAATTCGCTGAAGAAAGGATCAACCAATAAATGTTTATTTTCCAAAGGAACATCAACAATAAAATGGTCTGATTCTAGATTGTTATAGTTTATCGCTCGGAGGAGGCGAGGGTTAAGTCCCGCTACTTTGGTAACAACGTACGTTGCTATTCCTGCCTCGGCACAATTAAGTTGTTCCCGAACTTCATGAGGATAGCGAAGGGTTCTTCCTTGCAGAAGTGCTTCTCCTACTCCGTAGTCCAGCGCATCAATCCAGTCTCTAATAGCTCCGGCAATTGTAATCGCTGGATGAAAAACTTCTTCCGTTACGGTCTTAGAAAGAATATCTCTTGCGAAGCTTATAGATTCTTCTGATAGTTGATTCACACCGGACTCCAAACACTCTTCTAAATCCTCTCGTATTGTTCAAAGTTTGGCAAAGATGCAGCTCCTGCAGGCCGCCAGAACTGACGAGGAGACTTCTCATCATTCGCTATTTTGTATTCTATCTTCACGGCGTATCTTGCTTCACCATCACAAACAGCAGTTATTTCTCTATACAGAGCGTATTTACTTCTATCAGTAAAAGGCAATCCTGCTCGTGCTTGAACTATTGCTTCTTCTGGTGTTTTTCCGTATCCTCGAACCACATTTGCTCTTCGTAATAAATCTGTTAGTCCCATATGTTTTTCACCCTTTCTCGCGATAACCAATCTAATTTAAAAATGTTTCTAGATAAATTTATAAAATACACGTACATACACGGAAGCATGGGAACAAAAACAATTTCAATATCGGAGGATGCCTATGATATTCTGAAAGCCAAGAAGGAAAGTTCTGAGAGTTTTAGTGAGGTCATTGTCAGGATGTCCGGCAAGAAAAATTTATCTTCATTCTACGGAGCATTAAGTAAAGAGAGCGCAGATGCTTTAGAAAAGGCCGTTGCAGAAATTAGAAAGAAACATAGTTCGGCTCATGCAAAAAGAATACGATGATTTTAGACACTACTTTTATTATTGATTTGTTGAGAGGAAAAAATCTGGGAGTGAAAGAGAAAGCAGAAGAATTAGACCATCTTTTTGAAACTAAAGCAGTAGTATCCGTTAGCGTTATGGAACTCTGGCGGGGTGCTCTTCAAAGTGTTAGAAGAGAAGAAGAACAGAATAAGATCAACGAGCTCATAAAATCGTTCTTAGTATATCCCTTTGATGAAAAAACCGCCAGGGAATCAGGAGAAATTGAAGCTGACTTAATAAAAAAGGGGGAAATTATTGATTTAGAAGACATAATGATTGCCGGCGTTGCCAAAGTGCACAATGAAACAGTACTGACACGCAACGTAAAACATTTTGAGAGAATCAATGGTTTGAGAGTAGAAACATACTGAATGACTGCAGGTTTATCAATATTAAAAAGAAGATAAAAAGTACTTGTGACTAAACCAAACAGCAAATTATTGAAGGCAAAGCCTTCATCGTCCTTAAAAAATTATAACAATTTTTTGGGACACAAAAGGACCTTGTCCTTTCAGTGTTTCTTAACGGAAAACTTTAATAATCTTCCCTTACAATTAACTCTTATGACTCATTCAGCGCAAGATTTAGCGGTATTCTGCAGGAAGAAGGGGTTCATGTATTCTTCATCTGAAATTTACGGCGGATTGGCAGGTTTATACGATTACGGCCACTTAGGGACAAAACTGAAACATAACTTTGAGAACCTCTGGAGAAACTATTTCCTCAGTTTGGATGATAACTACTTTGAAATCGAAGCCGCCAACATCATGCATGAAAATGTGTTCAAAGCTTCAGGACATCTGGAAAATTTTATCGATCCGATTGTAAGTTGTCCCAGGTGTGATTTTTCGGAACGAGCCGATCATTTTGTGCAGGCAAAAACTAAAACCAGAGCAGAGGGCCTTTCCCCGGAACAATTAACAAAACTCATTGAAAAAAATAACCTGCTTTGTCCAAAATGCGGTGCAAAGTTAAAACAGGTTTCAGTCATGAACATGATGTTTCCGGTTAATTTAGGAACGGGGAGAGGAAATCGTGCTTATCTTCGCCCGGAAACCGCCCAATCGCCGTTTGTTAATTTTAAGTTGCAATACGAATTACAAAGGAAAAAATTACCGTTAGGATTAGCGGTTATTGGAAAAGCATATCGAAACGAAATATCCCCTCGAAATTTCGTGCTTCGCCAGCGCGAGTTTACGCAAGCAGAATTGCAAATATTCTTTAATCCGGCAAAACTGAATGAACACAAATATTTTGACTTGGTGAAGAATTACAAAGTCAGAACCTTGTTGGTCAAAGATAGAAATGGAAATCAGGAGCAAGTGGTGGAACATACCGCTCAAGAATTAGTTTCGCAAGGTCTTCCTCAATTTTATGTCTACCATCTGGTAAAGATTCAGCAGTTCTATCTTGATGTACTAAAAATTCCCAAAGAAAAGCTTCGCTTTTACGAACTAGATGAAAAGGAACGCGCTTTTTACAACAAATATCATTTTGATATCGAGATTGAATTGCAGGAATTTGGATATACGGAAGTGGGCGGGGTTCATTATCGGACTGACCACGATCTGAAAGGACATGAGCGGGTTTCCGGACAGAAAATGGAGATCTTCGATGAAGAATCAGCTAGTAAGTTTATTCCTCATGTTTTAGAGCTCTCTTTTGGAGTAGACAGAAATACCTATGCCTTACTTGATCTTAATTTTGATGATGATAAAGCAAGAGGAAATATTGTTTTGCATTTGTCATCTTCCCTGGCTCCTTTTTTCTGCGCAGTATTTCCTTTAGTCAAAAACAAACCAGAAATAACTGCCAAAGCAGAGGAAGTATATTCTCTGGTACAAAAACAATTCCCTTGTTTCTATGATGAGGCAGCTTCAGTAGGCCGGCGTTACGCTCGAGCAGATGAAATAGGGGTTCGTTATTGTATTACGGTTGATTTTGAAAGTCTGGAAGATAATGCTGTTACTCTGCGTGATCGTGATACTACGCAGCAGGAGAGGGTAAAGATTACTAAGCTTCTAGAACGATTGTCGGAATTATCTTCTGATTAATTTAAATAACAGCAATTTTTATAAATGCTTAAAAAATGGTTAGTAATTATGAAAAAGAGTAAAGCTTCAGAATACGAAATTCACAAGAAAGGCTCCTATGTT
>ERZ1292623.1380-Hain-H51-01um-R1-1380-length-23533-cov-8_pt2 | contig 16521 bp, 27 predicted proteins | sample MGYA00564398_ERZ1292623 | MGnify/ENA primary metagenome ERZ1292623 (study PRJEB36523, sample SAMEA6512633) | groundwater metagenome | collected 2019-01-07 | study: AquaDiva: Metagenomics assemblies of 32 groundwater samples | reverse complement strand
AGATTGAAAAATCATTAAGCGCATTATCTGAAAAACTTTGCGAAGCTGCTAATCCTCTTTTTCTCTGGATTTTTCGCGAACAAATAAAAGATATAATTCGTGAAGCAATACTTAGTGACGGCAGAGGTCATTTTTTGGCGGGCTATGATGGAAATGAAAACGAAGAAGGCAATTATTTTATATATAGAGTTGACTAATAAAAATGCCAGAACTAGCACATTAAGTTTCAATCCCCACCGGTGGCATAATGTCACTGGTGGGGATTTACCAATATAATCATAAAGGAGAGTGTAAAATGATAATAACTATTGACACACTAATTTCTGCGCACGCATGCGCAGAGGGTATTGAGGCTTTTAAAAGAGTTTATCATCGGAGAAAATTTTGTTGGGAAGGGGGAAGAGAACAAAGCTGCGCGTTAATGCGCAGCGAACTGAATTTGACAAACGCAGATTTGACAAATGCAGATTTGACAAATGAATATTAAAGCTATAAGGGAGGGAGAGAAAATTATAATCTCTTTCCCTTTCTCGGCGGAAAACGTGCGGCGGGTTAAAGAACTTGATTCGCGCAGATATGATCCCGAACGAAAAATCTGGTGGACAGGGATCGAAAACCTGTACCACGTGATATCAAAAATTGGTGACATAACAGAGCTTTCTGACGATTTGAAAACTCTGCAAGAGCAGCATAAAAATAAAATTAGTATTGATGCGCAAGCTGAATATCTGCGCCCATATCAAAAAGAAGGTGTAGAATTTTTGTTGCGCCATAAAAGGGTTTTGCTTGGGGATGATCCTGGTCTTGGAAAGACACCGCAAACAATTGCTGCTATAACCCAATTGAACATTCGCGCTTTGATTGTTTGCCCAAAATCGGTAAAAAGCGAATGGGCGCGTATGCTAAAACAATTTGCGCCCGACACTAAATTTACAATTATAAACGGTTCTGCCAAAAAACGTGAATTTTTGTGGCTAGACAACATAGATCAAATAGTTATATGTAATTACGAGCAGATCCGAATTGATCAAAAATATATTGATCCAAAAAAATTTGATCTGCTTGTGCTGGATGAAGTTACAGAATGTAAAAACTATAAAGCGCAAATAACAAAACTCATTATAAACCTTTCCCGATCATTTGAATATGTTATTGCGTTATCCGGCACGCCGCTTATGAACCATCCCTCCGAATTGTGGCAAATATTCAACATCGTGCAGCCTTTCCTTCTCGGCGATTTTTATATTTTTAAGAAAAGGTATCTTGATGAGGAGTTTAAACTCAAAAGCAAACAAGCAAAACATGATCTGCATATCGCTATAAGCAGACTTATGTTACGTCGTAAAAAATCAGAGGTAGAGAAAGATCTACCACCAAAAATTTATTTGAACTATGACATAGAATTATCAGATGATCAATTTGAAATGTATAAAGAATGTTTGTCCGGTATTATAACAAAAACGAACGAGGAACAGTTATCTACTATAGCTGTACTTGCAATGTTAACACGTTTAAAACAGATTTGTAACCACCCGCGTTTGATTGATCCTGATTCCGCGTTCGGCAGCGAAAAATTCGAACACGCACTAAAAATGATTGACGATATTTTAGATAACGAAGAGCAAAAACTTGTTGTCTTTTCGCAATATAGCAAAATGATTGATCTTTTCCTGGAACGGACAGAACAATATAAGCCTTTGGTTATAAGCGGAGATATAAACTCGAGAGATCGGGAGAAAGCTATATATTCGTTTCAGAACGACTCTTCTTCCCGCCTACTTTTTTTAACAACGGCGGGGGATATGGGGATAACATTAAACGCGGCAACGGATATGATTCTATTTGACGAAACCTGGAACCCCGCGCAGATGCGGCAGATAGAAGACAGAATACATGGGAGAGGTGAAAAACGTTCGGTGAATATTCACCGGCTTATCACAAAAAATACTATAGAGGAAAAAATAAAATACAGGCTTCGGCAAAAACAACAAATTATAAGCGAGGTTGTAGATGGCGAAGACTTAGAAAAGATGAAACCTGTTGAATTGATGCAAATATTACGGGAAGGAGGCGAAGCATGAAAATATTTTTAACTATATGTTTATTTACTGCGTTACTATTTAGCTTTTTATATAAGTATAGTTTACAAAATGATAAAATTATAAACTCCGAACTAAAAATTTTACAATTACAGAACTATATTGATGAACTTGAAAAGAAAAATTGCTATGAATGGGTACCGAACGTACCAAAATTAAAATAATTGGTGGCACAATGTCACCGGAGAAAGAGGCGCGAAGCTAATGAAAAAATTTGACGAACAAACAAAGTATTTTCCCCTCCGAATACCAGAAAGTTTAGTAACGGAGATAAAACAACTAGCGAACGGAGTACCTTTTAACGATGCTGTATTATATCTTATCCGGCAAGCATTATCAAAAAAGGAGGTACAAAGCAAATGATCTGCACAAATATCGAATGTATGCGCGAGTTTATACCTTTCCGCAAAACACAAAAATTCTGTTGCGGAGATTGTACCGCTCGGAATCAGTATATCCGCAGGCGAACCCATACCTATAGAGTACGTGTACTACACCACAAGTATAATTCTAGTCAAAAACGGATGCTTTTAATTTTCAATGAAACACAAAGTTTAAATTTTAGAAAGTTTTTAACGGAGATTATAAACACAAAAGCACTACAAACCAAAGGTTTCTCGGCAAATGTGCGTCCTCCTGGGGGATATAATAATCACAAGAAAGAGGTGCGGGGCTAATGGCTACAACACTATTTGATAAATTAGTTGATTGTATTTTACGAGATGAAATTGGTTTAGAGGAAGAGTATAATATTGAAAAACACCTGCTCGGAATAGGTACAGCTATAATAAGATTGTTTGGAAAAATTGATCTAGAGGCTTTTAAAATGTACGTCGAAGGTCAATGTGATAACGAGATGATAGGCTATATATATGATTATACATTTCAAAAACAAGGTGGATGGAGAACATTATATAACAGATGCGCGGTACAAAGTTATGAAAGCTAAAGCACCGATTTTTACACAAGTTGGAAATATATTATATCAGATCAAACATCGAAAAAATGATTGGCGGGTATCTCTTATCTTGCGATTAGCACGTAAAGCCCTTTCTCCCGCGTTAAATAACGCAGTGGAAACATTAAATTTAGAAACAAAACGTATAACAAAAACAGAATATGTTTATATAATATATTTTGCTAAGATTCATAAAGAAGAACAGGTTGAACCGTTCCTCTCCGGCATAAAGAATTATATCAGTAAACATATAGAAAGGTGGTTATAGGTACATCTGTATCGTATTGACAATAACTAGAACTGGAATTATAATAAACCTGGTGGCATAATGTCACCAAACAAAAATGAATAAGGAGAGTGTCAACATGAGTTATTTTATCGAGAGTTTAAAAGAGCTAAACAAAGTATTCACTCTTTCCGCGCAAGCGCAAATTGCGATCAAAGAAAAAATCATTCGGGAAATAGAAGAGATTATGGCTTCCTCTTCTCCGGCAAAAGAAGGTGTGAAATCATGAAACCATCAACACAAAAAGAAACTATTGACCATTTACGTTGTGAACGTAATCAACTTTTATTTGAAAAAATAAAAATAGATAATCAAATCAGTATCATTATAAAAAAAGCTAGAAATCTAGCAAATTTACACACGAAAGAAGGTAATATAAAATGCGTAAAGTAACAAAAAGGATGAGCAAAACGATAGTAAATATTTGTGCTGTGAATAAAACACACGAATATAACAAGAAAAAAATAGCCCCGAAGGAGGCATATTTCGAAATAGCCTACGATCTCGGAAAGGGGGGTACAGTTATTTGTTTCGATTGCTACAACCACCTTTTTGCGGGAGGTTTAATTAAGGAAGGTGTTTATTTAGGAAAACCTGAAACAAAAGAAGCAAATGTTTCGAGCTTTTTTCCATCAGAGAAAAAAGATGTACCCGCTTCTCCAATACTCAGTCAAGAAGAAGAACATATACCCTCAGAAATTACTTTAGACCTACTACTTGACTCCGTACCAGTACCGAGCAAGTTACCAGATAAGCCTACACCGTCGGAGGCGCAAGAAAACCCACCTAAAACGCATTTGTTTGCTCCGCATGAGTTAAGATACCAAGAAGAGGGTGCAAAGCTGCTGGAAGGCAAACCAAAGAGCCTGGAGGGGTTTGTGTTAATCCCCCTTGAGCAGATTAAGATAACCGAAGCAAATCATAGAGACATAGATCCACAAAAGTTTGAAGACTTTAAGGAATCAATCCGGCTGCAAGGCGTGTTAACCCCAATCCTTATAACCGATACCTATGAGTTGATTGCCGGTTATCACCGCGTACAAGCCGCTAAAGATTTAAACATGACCTCCATTCCCGCGCGAATTATACCAGTTAAGAATAAAACACAACACCACGTTATATCTATTATCGAAAACTTTCAACGGAACGATCTGAATGACTACGAAAAGGCTAAAGCTATAGAGTTGCTGAAAGAGCGCACTAAAGCCACAACCGACGATTTAGCGCAGCTACTCGGCTACCACAGACGTACAATTCTGCGCTATACAAAGTTGCTCAAGGCTCCAAAAGCTGTGCAGAAAGCTGTACGGGATAAAAAATTAACAATGGCTGACGTAAACCGAGCTAAAGAACACGTTGAAGACTTAGCCGAGAAGGTCAAAGATAAAACACCAGAACGGGCACAGGAAATCAAAGCTCAACTATTTGCAGAGATGGAGGACAAAGGCAACATATTTACTCAAACCTATAAGCTCGCAGAAAAACTGGAAAGTAATATTATTGAAATAGCTAAAAGCCACTATCCTTTTAACCCAGAAAAAGGGGTTAATATGAATGAAGTATCAGAATTGGTACAGTTGTTAGATAATCGAGTTATCTCAATGATACACCACCTTTCCCAGGCGTTTGCGTGCCATGTCTAAGCACACATTATATTTGTGTAAATTGGCACCAAGAATAATCGGGTTAACAGATGTTATGTTAACACCTGAACAGCTTAATATATTTAGTCAATTTTTATTAAAATTAGGTATAACACATGGCGTAGCAATGATAAACTGTTCCGAGTATGAAAAGGAGGGCGTATTAGCTGATTTAAAATGGTGTAAAACTCATATATACAATACTATCAATGAGTATAGACCGATTCTAGTAATCCTTTTCGGCGAAAATGTTATTAAACAGGTGTTAGCCGGACTGAAGCATATACCCAAAAAAATGGGTTATATAGTTAAAAAAGATGGTATATTATTCTATCTTGCGCCGAATATCCTTACCGTTCAAAAAACTAATATGATGACCGGTGTTATAAAAGGTCATATTAAGAGATTGAATGAGATTATATTACCAAAATTATTGAACCCTGAAGAGGTGTTGACACACTAAAGATAATATGTTATAATGCTTTTGAACTCTCCTGTTCATCTGATACACCTAACAGAAATGCTAGGTGTATCTTCATTATTGACAACTTGTGTTATAATATAAATGTAATTACTCCCTGTCGGATCAACCAAAAGGTCTCCGGCAGGGTTATTATTTTAGTCTTAACACTTGACAAATAGCATAATGAATGGTATAATATCAAGAACATTTCTTACGCTTATGCCTCTACCATGTAGGGGCTAAATTTTTTATATAAGCTCTTTTAGGCTTGACAAAAGTTTTGTCTAGGGTTATAATAACACTTACATAAATAGAAATATTAAGCATAAGATAAGAAATGAGCGTAAAAATGTTTAAACTAAAACCTCGAACATGGGTTGAACTACCAAACGAATTGATTGATAACGATTATTGGCAATTCTGGCAGTTACACCATTCCACGCAAGCAATGCTTACTAAGCTGCTAATTACTATGCAACATAATAAACGCAACCTTTCCCCGGAAAAAATATTAAACGGAAACGGCTGGAGTCGGATGACAGTTTGGAATAATTTAAAGATTCTATACGATAAAGGATTCCTGATGGAAGATTACAAGTTAGCCGGAGTTTGTAAAGCTGCACACGTAAACTTCACACAAATACCTGTAAGTTATCTCTATGAGTTGAATCAAGATAATGGTATTGCTGCACCCCTTATATTATATATCCTAAGATTTACACTAGGTTATCAAAAGCAAAGCCGAGTAAAAGGTAGTGAAGATATATTCCAAATAAAACTAGATAGAAGAAAATTGTGTAAGAAAATAAAGTTAACACCTCCTCAATACCAAGAAGCTCTAAAAAACTTACCTGATTGGATAAAGTGTACCCAAGGTAAATATTATAAAAGTATATTCCAAGTTTCGGGTAAGTTAATAGATGAACATATTACCCAAATACCTCAAAAACCGTTGAAATATATACATAAATTCAACATGCGTAAATATTACAATTTAGCCGATTTTTCAGAATGGTTGAATAATGGCGTATTTAAGCCAAAATTGGCTATTTTATCGAAAGACAATTTGTATCAAAATCTTACCACTTCAAACCAGAATTTTGTATCAAAATCTTACCACTTCAAAACCACGAAAAACCTTGTAGCCATCAGTGCCGGAGGCACTTTTCCGAGATGTACAAAAGATAATATACTACGTATATATAAAAGATCTTTAACAAAAGATACCCCTAAATCCCCAAAGGGGATTTTTCAAGATTTTATCTTCGATATGAATAGTAATATAATATCATATTATATAACACTAATTTCAACCTCACCTTTAAATTGTTATATGATATTATATAACTATTCCTTATTCATGTTAACCTCACCAATAAGGGTTGTGCCTACGGCACAGTATGGGGCTGAGAAGCATGAGGTTAACCCAGGAATGATAAGTTTTCAAAATAAGTATCAAGATAGGGTAAAATCTCAGGTAATGCGTTACAACGCAAAATATGAGGAGGTAAACATTATGGATTTCACCTGTAATTCAACTGAAAAGGATACATCTGTATCTAAACCTAAGACAAGTCAAACCGAAGTAAGTAGTTCAGTAGTAACTACTAAGTTTCAACCTGATCTTAATCTTGATGATGTTAAAAGTTTACGATCTATTTACTTTAAACTTTTCCGAAAACATAAAGATAGAGTTTACAGATCAGGTGTTTCAGCTAAAACCGAAGAAAGATATTTAACTTTTCTATTAGAGTATTCAAAACTAGAGAAATGGTTAGTTATGTCATACTTCATAAAGTATTCTGATATGTTTTTAGGTAAAAGTGATCCAACTATATCATTACTTCACAAATACCAAAATCGAATTGTATATGGAGTATTAGCTGATAAAGGTAAAATCTGTAAGATGTTAACAGCCCAGGGCTGGGTTACAGATGAAGATGAGTATTGTTGTGATTTTGATCAACCTGAAACACCGGAAAGTATTTACTATTATAAATTTACAGGTATTTACCCTGTACCTCCGGTTGGTAGAAGAAAGGTAGTAGGTCATGTTTTAAACGAGCGTTGGCATAAACAATATATGCGTCGGCAATGGGAAGAAGCAAAAAAACAAGAGGAATACATGGTTTGGTATTATTCAGATGAACGTGAGGTAGCGGAATACTTAAAACCAATTCAAATGTTTCGTGAAAAATATAATCGTTGGTTAGAGAAAGGAGAGGATACCATTTCCCAAAATCAGGCTGGAAAGTATTTAGAAGAATTAAACTGGTATTTAAACAGATACGAGGATTGGAAACAAGGGCGGGAGGAAAGGAACAGACCTGATCCATTTAAACAGCTTAGAGAGGAGCTAGATAAACTATGAAGCCAGGAGCTTGTGTTATTAGTTCACTATTAGGGCAACCGAGTTTAACAACTATTTCCGAGTTATCTTTACGTGATGAATTGTTTTTAGATTATGAGGATAAAGAGATTTTTAAGTATCTATGTTTTCAGTTAAAGTGTGGTATCAAGAAACCACCCACATTTGAAGTAATGCGTTCCCTTTACCCGGCGTATCAATTTGTAGATACGCCTGATACCCTACAAAGATATGTTGAGATTTTATTCGATACTTATAAACGAGATTTAATAAATTCGTTATCCGATGTCCTGGCTGACGCTAAAAACGATAGAAGTAATTTACATAAAATCGAAAAATCAGTTAAACTTGCTAATACTAAACTACAAAGTCATGCAAATGTTAGCCCTGATGTAAGATTTGATCCGATGGATATATACAAAGAGCCTGAATCCAAAGGCTGGGAATATCCCTGGGCGATTAATAAAGTCTGTTCTACAGTGAAAAAGGGCGAGTTTATAGCAATGGTGGGTAACGCCGGATCAGGGAAAACTTGGTATGCGCTTTATATGTCAATGTTTTGGGCAATGCGGTATGGGTTGAAAGTGTTTATACTCTCAAAAGAAATGAGTACAGATTCAATTCGAGGTAGGCTGGCTTGTATGGTCGCACAAGTTCCATTTAATCGTTATATGAGTAAAGCCCTGACGCAAAGAGATGATTATAGGCTGAGAATAGCGTCTAAAGCTGTTATAGAACGAGGTGTTCAAATAGATTTGTGTCATACATCTATTACCGAAGCTTCAGGGATGAGTAAAATTCGTCAAAAGATAGATACCTTTAACCCAGATTTAATTTTTGTTGACTCGGCTTGGATGTTGGCGGATGACTACGATCAGCGTGAAGATTATCAAAGACAGACACAATTGCTTAAAGATTTAAAGTTAATATCTATGCAGGGTTACACTTTACTATTGACGACGCATTTCAATAAAAACGGGCAATCAAAGAATAAGCATACACTTGGGGATATGGGATTTTCAGGTAATTGGTGTAACATTAGCTCAATTATTATGTTCTTAGAATATGCGGGTACAAAAGGTTTAGAGGAAAGTAATTGTAACGAAAGGGTATTCCGTATTGTTAAAAATCGGGATGGTGGTCCTTATACAGAGTTTAAAACGCATTTTGACCTGGACCGTATGAATTTTGATTTAATTACAGATTCTGTTCTTGAGTATTCAAAGGCTATAGGGAATCCTGATATTTTTGAGAACCGATTAGAGGCTACTATGGAGGAAGTCTTATGATAAATTACGCCGGTATTCGAAAAGTCGGAGAACACCAGTATAAATGTCTGTGTCCGTTTCATGCCGAGAAAACTCCATCATTTTCTATTAACACCAAAGATCGGATATTTTACTGTTTCGGGTGCGGGAAGGAAGGCAATCTAGTTACATTAGGTAAGCTGCTAGGGTATGATACAAAAGACGCATTAGATTGGGCTGTGAATTTACAGGATGAGTTAGCTTATTTTACACGTAAACTTCTAGTTTCTAAACCAAAACAAGACCCGGACTTTGTTATGGATGAAAGCTGGTATGCACCATTTAAAGATAAGATACTCAAAAAATTTATGGTTGAGAGGAGGTTAACACTTGAGATACTGAAGAAGTTTGAAACCGGACATGATTCGCGGAAAAGGTATGTTACATGGACATACAGGGATTATGATAATACCTTTCTCGGTGCAGTTGGTAGGAAGGCGTATCCGGATATAGTTGGTCCAAAATATTATTGGTATTGGATTAAACATAAGCCGGTTATGTGGGGTAGTCAATTTGTTAGAAGAGAGGAACCGATTTATATAACCGAAGGTATGATTGATTGTATGAAGTTACACCAATTTGGTTACACCAATTCTGTAGCATCTGGCGGTAAGCCTACCCACGCACAGTTAAAAGATATGGAGGACTTCCCACGGATAGTGTTAGCGTTCGATAATGATCAATCCGGGAAAGATTTTACAAAACAAGTAGGTAATGACTTATGGATAAAAGGTGGTAAGGATATTAAAGTTCTTTTTTACACTGGAAAAGATATTGGAGAGTTAACCGATGATTCTTCTTTCCGTTTAATAACATTTGGTGAATGGTTGAAGAGCTACAGAAGAGATAAACAACAATTATTTTCTAGTTCCACTATTGACAACTATTTAAAAGTATGTTAGTATGTTTTTGCAGTAATAAAAAATAAAAGGAGAGTGAATTTTATGCAAGCAGTATCAACTAAGAAAGTCGAAGAGTTCGATCAGGTCTGGACAGATTACCAAAGTATTTGTACAAAGATGGATCAACTTACCACAGAGAAAGAAAAGTATCGGGAATGGTTAGGTCAATACGTTCAGAAGTTCGGTGTATCTAACAAGAGCGGAAACCCTACTATTGCGCACGAAGGTCATAACCTTACGTGGATACGCAAGGAAACCAAACCAAAACTTTTAGAGCCGAAGGTTTTATCCTTACTGGAAGAGAAAGGTTTGCTGGAAGTCGCAACAATTACAACCCGCAAAGTTGTTGAACCGGCGTTCATGGATTTAGTAACCGGCAATAAAATTTCGGCGGAAGAGTATTTAAGAGTAGTAGAGCAGAAAGAACCGAGCTACTTCTTAGATGTAAGGAAACAAAAATGAAAAAACTTGTAGAAAAATCCTACACAGTTACGATACTAAAAGGCGTATCGTTCCCATTAGACCCAACAGATAGGGGGTCTAAATGGATAAAGCAGGATGTATCGGTTTCTGCAACAGATACTAAACCGTTGGCGGAAATTTTTGCAGAAACAAGTGACGCGGTAGAAGAAGAATTACGGATTGGAATCAAACGGCAAATAGCCGAGTTCGGTTACAATAAACCAATGCCAAAAAGAGGAGGCACAATATAATGACAAACCCATTCGGTATAGCAATAGATGAGTTTGAGGATATGGACGCGGTAGAGGTTGAAGAAGCTCCACAAGCAGCACCAAAACCGGCGGCAAAGAAAGTAGCTGCGAAACCTGTAAGTAAGCCGGTTGAATCAGTACAAGAGCCAGTAGCAGCATTTAGAGAAGAGGCTCCTAAACAGGTTCAGATGTCGGAAATTGATAGATTGATTGAAGCCAAGGCAAAAGAGGTATCAAGTGGGTATGCAATGAGATTAACACCTGGTGATGATTTTTACGCATGGTTCCTAGCTGATGATCCGGTAACTTTTTACCGGCACTTTGTACCAACAATAAACAGGTATATAATATGTCTTGATACACAGGATGGTACAGACCCTTCTAAATGTCCAATATGTGCTAAGTACGGTAAACCAGCACAATTCTGTGGCGCATACCCTGTATTTGTGTTTGATCCACAGACCAAAGAAAAGAAGGTAACTGTCCTGGAATTAACCCTTACAAACCTAGCAACAATTATAGCGGAGAAGAAAGATTGTGGTGGCACATTAAAGGATCATAAAGTTAACATTACTGTTCTTCGAGCAGCAACCGGAAAGGGTGTAATGTTAAGAACCCGCTCAAAAGGTGTAATGCCGTTAGGTATGCCAGTAAAATTACCTCCAATAAACAAAGCTCCGTTAAGCAATCAAGCAGTATTAGCTCTATTAGGCGAGCAGTCCACACCGGAAGAGTTTGTTTCTGAAGGTGAGAATAATCCGTTTGGTGATTAAGTTGAAACTGAGAAAAGGCGGAGCTTAAACCGGCTCCGCCGTTTTTCTAAAAGGAGAGTTTCATGCGATACATTTGTAACACTGAAGAACAGGTACTTAACCTTTACGACGAATTAGCTGATGCTCCAGTATTCGCTTATGATATAGAATATTTAACTGAAAAGAATCAATTTCTAGGCATAGGTATAGCAACAGAAGAAAACTCATACTACGTGCCTTTCCAGCATGACACAAAATTAAAACAACTAGAGCCAAGTTTTTTCTTTAATGTGATGTTTTGCATATTTTCCGACTCAACTACAATTAAAGCTATTCATGGCGGAATGGTGTTTGAAATTGGGTTACTACAAAAGTATGGTGTAGATGTGGTTAATTATTTTGATACAATGATTGCTCATTGGTTGGTTGATGAGAACACTAAACAAGGTTTAAAGGAGTTAATGCTGATCGAATATGGAAAGGTTCGTAGCAAGTTTAAAGCGTTACCTAAAGACTATCCGGTTAAGATAACAGCCGAATACTGTATGCAGGATGCGGAGAATACTTTACAATTGTACCATAATCTCCGCCCGCGTTTAGAGGCAGAGAAGGTAGATAAATGGTTTTACAATGTTGAGATGCCTTTGATTAAGATACTGTTAGATATGTCTAAATATGGGTTTCCTGTCGATTTGAAGTGGTTAACAGAGGGTGTCAGTAAAGAGATACAAACAAAAATAATTGCTGCAAAAAGTAGTATATTTAAAGTAGCCGGTCAGCTATTTAACTTGGAAGCTAATAAGCAGATGGCGGAGTTTTTGTTTGATAAATTAAAATTACCGGCAACGAAGGTAACAGAGAAGACAGGCTCCAGGTCAGTAAACGAAGAGGCATTAAAGGCTATTGAATCAAAACATAAAGTGGTTTCAGATGTGCTGGAGTATCGAGGTTTACAAAAGTTACAGTCCACCTATGTTGAAGGTATTTTAAACGCGGTAAAAGATGACGAACGTATTCACGCAGAGTTAGTACAGCAAGGGACTAGAACTGGAAGATTTTCTTGTAGAAATATAAATATGCAAAATATTCCACAAAAAGGAGAATTGGGAAAAAAGATTCGACAAACTTTTGTAGCAGAAAAAGGTTATGCGTTGTTGAAGGCCGATCAATCACAATTTGAGTTGCGTATTATGGCGCACAAGTCAGAGGATCAGACTTTAGTTAATGCTTATAAGAATAACCTAGATTTACATAAACAAACAGCGAGTAAACTATTTAATAAGACAGAAGAATTGGTAACTAAAGACGAACGGTATATAGGAAAAACTGGGAATTTCGCGCTTCAATACGGCATGGGTAAACATACTTGGTGTAATTATCTTAATAACGAAGGTATCGCGGTGGAAAGAGAAGTTTCCGATTCATGGTGGAATGTTTGGTGGGCTAATTTCCCAGGTGTGAAGGCTTATCACGATAAGATACTAAAACAGTTATCTATTGATGAATTTGTTTATACCTTTTCCCCGCGAAAAAGAAGATTCCCACAGTTTAAGTACTACGCTTCACAAGCTAGTACCAACAAGGATATGTATTTTAGGGTGTTACAGATGTGGAGGGAGGCGGTTAATGCCAGTATTCAAGGTTTTGTTGGTAACTGGATGAGGTTATCAATGCTGGAATTTGTAGCTAAGTTACCGGAAGAATTAAAAGATAAATGTTTTATGATTATGCAGGTGCATGATGAGTTAGTATTTCATTGCAGGGAAGAGGTGGTTGATATAGCAAAGCCTTACATAAATAAGTGTATGGTGCAACCGTATGGATTAAAGCTAAAGGTTCCATTAGAAGTTGAGATTCAACAATTAAAAAGATGGGGAGGGGATGAATAAAATGTTTATTACTTTAACTGAGCCAGAAGATGTGGTTTCAAGAGTTAACATTTTACAAATAGTAACATACAGAGAAAATGGAGAAGGTGTTGGGTCTTATATAATAACAACACACAGACAATTTGTAGTAAACGAATCACCGAAACAGATTGACGCTATGATTGATTATCTAACGCTAACTTCAAACGAAAGGCGGTATAGATAGGATGTTTATACAAGTTACAGGCGTGGATAATGAAAAAATTTATGTAAATTTTCAAAATGTTTTATGGTATACACAGGATGATTGTTTAATTTATTCGGGTCAAAAAAGCTTAGTAACTATTACTTTTTCTAACGATTCAACTTTAAATGTACGTGAATCCTCTGAGAAAATTTCCAGTTTAATAGCAATCGTGGAAGAAAGGCAGGCTAAACAGTATGCCGGTATTTAAGGTGTGTATTCATTGTCATAGACGATTATATATTGTGTATGAAACCAATTCCCCAGAAAATAAAAAATTGATATGTCCATATTGTGATACAAGAAATGATAGACCAGATAAGACGATGGTTGAGGATAGGAATGTTCATAAAGAGATGAGTATGAGAAAATGAAGGGCAGGGCGGATAATGTTAAATAATTATTGGCGAGAGATATGGGAAGAAGTTGATGAATCCAATATGGATAGAATCCATTTACGAAGGGCTATTGGGCTACTTGAAGAAGCTATTGATTTATTAGAAGAAAGTGGGCGCGAGTTATTTGGCGAAAACGATACTACTAATGGGATAAGGGAATTTCTAGAGAAAGTGGGAGAAAAGGTTTAGTTATGGCAACATTAGATAAGTATAGACACTTATTAAGAAAATGTTCAGACCTTCCGGCGATAGAATTTATTCCAACCGCAAGTATTGGATTGAATCTGGCTCTTGGTGGTGGAATACCTAGATCGCGTGTCACACAGATATTTGGACATGAGTCTTCCAATAAAACAACAACCTCATTACAGGTAGTAGCTAACGAGCAGAAATTAGATTTAAAAGTGTTATGGGTAGAGCTAGAGAACGCATTGGATCACACCTGGGCGGAAAGGCTAGGTGTAAAAACGGATGAGCTTGAAATAGTAGCTCCTTATTCAGCAGAGTTGGCTTTAGATATAATCATAGCAGCAATCAAATCACGCGAGTACGGTTTAATTGTAGTAGATTCATTAGCAGCATTATCACCAAAAGATGAACAGGAAAAGGGTATGGATGAATACCAAAGAGCTTCCGGAGCTAGGATGAATAATAAGTTTATTAGAAAATCCATAGCATCACTACAACCGGAATATGTTCCTGCGAAGAAGGATGAAAAGACTAAGAAGACAATACCGGCGCATTGGGACGACAATAAAACAGCTATTATTCTAATCAATCAAGCACGAGCCAGCTTAGATACGTTTGGACCCGGAACAGTATTACCTGGAGGCTCCGGTCAAAACTTTGCGGCATCTATTAGGGTTAAATTGTGGCGTGAGTCATTTTTAATAGATGAGGATAACCCTTCAAAGATTAACTATGGGACAAGTATTAAGTTTCTAACAGAGAAGAATAAGCTGGCTTCACCTAGAGTAACCGGTGCGTTTAAATTCTTTTATCGCGATTATTTCGGAGTAAAAAAGGGTGAAGTTTATACTGGTGATGAGATTATAACTTACGGTTTATTATTAGGTTTAATAACTTTAAGTGGATCATGGTATTATATATCTGGTATAAAAGGAGAGGAGGTTAAGGTTCAAGGTAGGGAAGGGTTAGCAGAGAAAATACACGCAGATAAAGAGTGGTGTACATATTTAACGGATGAGATTTATAAAAAGTTTAAAGAAAAATATGCTTAGGAGTGTGGAGCTATGAATCCAGTAATATTTAATGATACCAATGATAAAGAGAATTACTGGTTTTTTCATCGTATGCACAAAGTATTAGTTGAAACATTTCAAGATCTTGAGTTTATACCGCCTAATCCGAATACGTGTGAAACGAAGTCAATAGCAGATTATGAATCAGGTTATTATCAAGCATTTAGGGATATTATAGCGTGTGTACAAGCAACACATGAAGATTTAAAGGAGGTATTAGGTGATGAAGAACTGGGAGAGGTTGGAGAAGACGACGGCGAAAAAGGAAAAAGGGACGCTAGTCCGAGGTAGCGGCAGAGGCGCAAAGAAAGGTGATGTTTACCTCAGTTCCTTTGATATACATATTCCGGCGGAAAGGATATTTGTGGAATGTAAATATTCGGCTAAGTCACTTACAATTAACAAAGATATGCTTCATAAAGCTAAGGTCCAAGCATTACAATCCAATATGAGTTACTATATCCTTAAAATACAGATAGGTGAAGATAAATTTTATTTAGTGCCAGAAGAGTATAGGGAGGTGTGTTAGTATGATAAAAGAAATTATTCCTACAACTGTCTGTAGTATGTCCCACTGTTCTAATTTTGCTAAAGTTAGGCTAATTTATGACACGCTACCTTTAGGAATATTTGGAGATGTAAAATATTTGACTTTATGCCCAGAGTGTTATGAAGCCATATTCCAAGTGGAGTTATAATATGAAACTTTTATATTGTCCTCATTGTCAATCAGTGTTTAATTTGGTGCGGAATAAAGTTAAATTCTGTGATTGTAACCAAAGTTATGGTTCTTACGAAGAAGACGGTGGGCACGCTGAATATAGTCAAAAAGCAATACCAATTGGAATAATAAATAAAGATTTGGATGAAGCCTCCATACTAGAGGCTACTGGAGATTATTTGGCTATTCGCGCTTTCGTGTTTCCACATAACCATCCGCGAATAAGAAAGGTATAAATATGAGTTTTCTAGATGCAATTAAACGTGAGCCTGTAGCAAAACCGGAAATAGTCAGCGATTTGAATAGGTATATTATTGAATATTCGAAAGAACAAGAACGTCATGATGGGTGGATACATTTAAGTCAACTAGGTGTGTGTCAGAGAGCATTAGTGTTTGAAGTAGCTAATGCACCAATGAATATTAAAGGCGCAGGTAGTATTCAGTTAACTTTTGATGTTGGTACGGCTGTACACGAATTAGTTCAAGGCTACTTTCAACGAATGGGTAACTTGGAAGGTTGGTATAAGTGTCCAAA
>ERZ1292623.2469-Hain-H51-01um-R1-2469-length-16536-cov-8_pt1 | contig 16536 bp, 16 predicted proteins | sample MGYA00564398_ERZ1292623 | MGnify/ENA primary metagenome ERZ1292623 (study PRJEB36523, sample SAMEA6512633) | groundwater metagenome | collected 2019-01-07 | study: AquaDiva: Metagenomics assemblies of 32 groundwater samples | reverse complement strand
CACTTCCAGAAAGTTCAGTTTTAGCAATAGGAATTACTACCCTTTGTAACTCTTGTTCCAAATTCGCATCATTCACTCCTAAAAAACTATTAGGGATCCTAAAACGAGTCATGATAACTCCCGGTTAGCATTTGATAATCCTTCTAGAGTACTTCTCATAAATTTCCATCGTCCAGTAAACTTATCAAGAATAGAACCATCACTTCTTCCTCCATGCACCATCTTCAATCCGGAATAAATTAGAGCTTTCATAATTTCAAATTGGCTATGTGTAGCTTGAATTACTGCATCCATCGCTGCATACCGATCTCCCAAAAATGTATTGCGTACAATTCCTTCATTCAAAATTCCAGAATATGCTCCAACTAATTTGAATGCTTGCATCATTGAATCAAGATACCCTTCATCAACTACCTCGCTCTCTGCTCCTTTTTCCAATGCAATCCCATCTAATGCATTCGATAGTCGAAGAATACTTTTTGCTGCACGCAGTGATACAGGAAAAATCAATGCTTCGTCAGAGCCTTTCTCATGATTATCCACTTTATTCGGCCATGCGTCTTTCATTTCTCTTTTATCAACTTCCATACCGCCCACTATACAAACGCTAAGCCCATGAAGAAGATAATTTGCCACCAATAATTTTTGTAAGCTAGGCTGAACTCTCATAGAAGCATGATATTGTTTAATAATATGATCACCAGAATGTACATCAGTATTATTACCAGACTGTGCATCATCAAATACCACTCTTGGGTCTGTATTGCCTGCAAGAATTTCTAGTGTATCAGATGGCTGTGGGAAGAAATGATCCACATCAATGATCACATGCATTCTATCTAACAATGCACGACCTAGCTCATTAGATGACTCTGTAAACTGTGGACCAATGTTTCCGGTAGCAATACCCACTGAATATCCGCCACCGATAGGATATGGGTTTCCGCCAATTTCAATAAATCCATCAAACAAATTAAACAACTGTGCTCGAACTGCAGGAACACAATTTGTTATTTCATCTACCACAATCAAATTTGTATCAATCTTAGACGTTAACTCACGAATATCGTCTGACGTTCCAGCTAAGGATTCTAATCGTGATCTCACAACAGCTGCTTGATCATTAGAGATTTTTCTGTAGACAAACACATCTTGGTTATTTAGCAATGGATAATACCAATTAATTTCTCCAGTTAAAGGATCTACTAATGGTTCCAGATCATACGTTCTTTTTTGCTGCAATCGATGTAAATTAAATCGTTGAAAAAGATCACGGGTCTCCATGTCATTTCTCCCCAACACAAACAATGTTCGATCCGTAGGAACTAGTTTACATGTATCCATGGCAACAGTAATTTTTTGGTCTACACGATCTTGGTAATTATCTGCAATAGTTTGAATTAATTTACCATCCCCCATACTAAAACCAAACTGCCCCATCATATCGTGTGCTAATTGAGTCTTTCCACTTCCTGTATCTCCTTGCAAGAATAAGTTGAGCCGGCTACGTAAGCATGCTTTAGCAATATCATTCATGTACATTGGAATACCATGCACAGATACCACTTCAGTTGAATTTCTATAAACCCCCATCTTCTACCCCCTTTAGAATACTAATCTTTACTTCAGCAAGTGTTTTAGATTTTAACTCACTCAAAAAGCTAGGAATGACTATAATAGACTGCTTTCCATGTTTTGCTATTCTTTTAGTCAATATATAAGTGTATGATCTACCCATATTTACCACCTAATAGCTACTTTATAGTAATACTTAAGGCTATCGACGGAGTTAGGATTGATGCGAAACTCAAAAATGTAGCTCATCAATCCACGGGTAAAACGGCAAAGCCCACACCTAAATTGTGAAATAGTCTCTTGATCAGGAAAAACGCCGATAGAATTCAAGTAGAAAACCAAGGCTCTGCGCCTATTTTTAGTGAGTTGCAACAACACTGTTTATTGCTTATACTTATTGATATAAAATCAGCCCAGTCATTAACCACTCTAAAAAGACAAAGGCAAAAGCTTTTTATACTATGAGCACTATTAAGATTTAGCCCAACAGGGAGAATTACCCAAGGAAGTAACGGCAATAGCCAAACTATGAGCTTGGGAGTTGCTGTAGGGCAATATTACAATTCATAGAACAAGAGAAAAAATATCATATTCACTATTACCAGTCAAAGATCGGCAATAAGTAATACTTAAATGGGGAGATCATGAAAGTTTATCTTGTTCTATAGGGAATTACAAATGAATAAACACCGAGGAGAGTTATCACATGGGAAAAATCAGTTTAGTCAGTGCGAAATATATTGTTCATGCATTCATCACAATCGAGGGTGTAGTGGACCGGCCAGACGTTATAGGGGCAATATTTGGGCAAACAGAGGGCCTTCTTGGATCAGACCTTGAATTAAGGGAACTACAAAGATCAGGAAGAGTAGGCAGAATAGAAGTAAATACTGAAACAAAAAACAGCAAAACTGAAGGAGAGATAATAGTGCCTTCAAGTCTTGACAAAGCAGAAACAGCAATAATTGCAGCAAGCCTAGAAACTATTCAAAGAATAGGTCCATGCAATGCATCAGTAAAAATAAAACAAATAGAAGACGTAAGAATTTCTAAAAGAGGATTTGTAGTTGACCGCGCAAAACAGTTATTACACGACCTCACAGAAAATGTCTTACCAGATTCTCAGGAAATAACAGAAGAAGTTTCAAACGATGTTAAAGTAATGGGGATCATAGAGTATGGACCGGAAAGATTACCAGCCGGCCCAGACATTGAATCAAGTAATGAGGTTATTCTAGTAGAAGGAAGAGCAGATGTTATTACTTTACTTAAAAATGGTTTTAAGAATGCCATATCAATGAATGGCACAAACCTACCACGCAGCATAATCCCATTATGTAAAAACAAACAAGTAATACTATTTGTAGACGGGGATCGTGGCGGTGATTTGATAATCAAAGAAGTAACAGGAATAATCCATGTAAATAGCATAATCAAAGCACCTGATGGAAAGGAAGTTGAAGAACTAACAAAAAAAGAGATTCACAAATCTCTGAGATCCCAGCCCGAACAGCTAAACCACAGAAAAGAATACCAACCATATAGAACACAAATACCAAGACACCAAATGCGGCAGGAAAGACCATTTCAAAGAAGGTATTCCGCACCAATAAAACAGCCATTAACAAACCATCAAAAAGAAACCTTTAAACAAATGCTTGATGACCTTGTTGGAACACGCGGAGCATACATACTTGACGAAAAACTTGATATTTTGGGTAAAGTACCAACTTTAGAACTAGCATCAACATTAAAAAATTTAAAAAATGTTTTTGCAGTTGTATTTGACGGAATTATAACTGATGACATTAGCTATATTGCAGAAAAAACAGATGTAAAATACCTTGTTGGAATGAGCTCGGAAATACATGGAAAGAAACGAGTTGAAACATTAATCAGCGCTGAGTTATAAAGCGCTTTTTTTATTTTCAAAAACATTAATAAATACTAGAAACTAATCACCACTCAAGATGAAAAAGAGGAACATAATAAAAAGAACATCATTTCTAACAATAAGAAACTATGTCTTGATAACTGTGATTTTATTGTCATTACTCTATTTAATATTCTTATCTGGTTTAATAAAGAAAAACTGCGGTGATGATATAAACTGCTTTAACAGCAAAGCTTATTCCTGCAAAGCAGCAGCAGTAAAAACAGCCATTAATAATAACTTATACAAGTTTGTTATATTCGGACCATCAGGTGACAGGTGTGTTATAAGGAGCACCATGCTATCCGTAGCTAATGGAATATCCCAAGAGACAGTAGAAAAACTTGAAGGACGATCAATGATTTGTAATGTACCTAAAAATTTACTAAAAAAAGAGCCAATTACTGAAATGCAAAACCTGATAAGCTATTGTTCTGGGGATTTAAAAGAAGGGCTTTACGAAGTCCTTTTAGACAAAATGTATACTTTAATAGTACAAAATCTTGGGACTATAATAGCAAACATAAATACAGAAGCATTGAACGCTGATTTGTAACAGGAATGTTTAATAACAGCTAGTTACTACCATTTAAATAGTAACTAAGAAAAATGCTTACCGAACATATACAACAAGAAATTGGACCACGATTGACTCATGATACTTGGACTCATTCTGGCAGCCAAATAGATGGGATATGCTATGCTATCTTCAGTAATATAACTAAATGCGAGAAAAAAGAGCACATCTCGCAAAAGCTAAGAGCTTATTTTGATAGCCTTGGTGTTCATGAAGCTGGATACAAACCAGTTTTAGAAAGAATAAAACCAGTGATCAAAAGAAGGGTAATCGCAGGAGCAGATATTCCCCATGAAGGATTAGAAGACCAATTTGAAGATGCTTACGAACTTGTTGAACTGATTGCAAAACTAGTCTACTGGGATATGAATGATACCTATACAAACAGAGCTAAACACGAAGACCCAGATATTGATGAGTTGATATACCTAGCCTATAAGGCCCTTGAAGATGAAATTGAATCACATCATGAAGATGATCAACTATCAGACCAACTTGATCACCTAAGCGTACCAGCATTTCAGAGTGATTTGCATCAACAAATTTGTAAACTTGATAGTTTTATACTTCAAAGACATGTAATACATGGTTATGCTGTACATAGAGCAGCTCAACTAGAAAAAACCGAAGACAACAAGGATTATCATGCAATGAAGTTTGCTAATGGTGACCAAAGTTTAGATTATCGTAAACATTTTTGTAAAGCTCTTGAAGAATTTGTCAGACTTATTGAATGGGACTTAGAAAAAATGGACACGCCTGAAAGTGGAAGATAGCTTAACCATCAGCTACCCATTGCCTTTCTCCATCCTGCGCCCCCCTAAGCGCTATCATGTCTGCTAAGAGCTGCTGCATTCCTGCCCTGACTCGGTTCACAGACATCACAGCCGAAGAGGACAAGACTTCTACGTCCAGCAAAGGACTGATGATCAATACTAACCTCGCCTCCCAAGCTTCAGTCCCGCCATGAGGCCTGTTTGCGGTGACAGGAATAAGGCCAAATTCCCAACCTAGTCCATTCCTTACACGATAAATGAACCTTTTAAACTTTACCACAAATTTCTTAAACAATTTAAACATCCTTTGACTATGCGGGGATGCCGGAGCGGCCAAACGGGGCGGACTCAAAATCCGCTGGCTTAGTGCCTACGCAGGTTCAAACCCTGTTCCCCGCATTTTATTACTTGAATGTGTGAGATTCTATAATAAATGACTCTAGTTAAAAACCATTTAATTCTTTGAAAGCAATAAATGATTATCTAAAAGCACAATAAATATATAAGATTAAATTTTAGTATTATTATGAAAGCAACATTTGCGGCTGGATGTTTTTGGGGTGTAGAAAGTACTTTTTCTAAAGTAAAAGGAGTTATATCAACAAAAGTAGGATATACTGGTGGAGAAACTAAAAATCCAACATACAAACAAGTATGCACCGGAAAAACAGGACATGCAGAAGCAGTACAAATAGAGTTCGATCTAGAAAAAATAAGTTATGAAGAATTATTAGAAGTATTTTGGAGATGTCATAATCCAACAACCTTAAACAGACAAGGATTTGATTTTGGGACACAATATAGATCAGCAATATTCTATCATTCAAAAGAACAAAAAGAAACAGCAGAAAAATCAAAAGAAAAACAACAGAAAAAAATAAGAAAAGAAATCATAACAGAGATTGTTAAAGCAGACACTTTTTATGATGCAGAAGGATATCATCAAAGATACAATGAAAAAGCGACAAAATGCTAATAATATAATTCATGAAATATGAAGCTTGTGTTAAAACTCAACTCTAAGCTCAAAATTACTTACCAAAACTGATTTAAAATGATACTAACAAAGCATAATAATGATACCAAACAAAATATTATTAAGAAATGGCAAAAAATTCTTTTGGGAAAGCAAAGATTTACACACTCAATTCGGGGTTATAAAAGAAGATGACCTTAAAAACGCTGAAAATAAAGTTTTAAGCCACACTGGAAAAGAATTTTTAGTTTTAAATGCTTCATTTTATGACAAATTACAAAAAATTTCCAGAGGCCCGCAAGCAATAATAGAAAAGGATATCGCTTCCATCATTGCTTATACTGCCCCAAACAATGAATCTAAAATTGTTGAGATAGGCACAGGATCAGGCAAGCTTACTTGTTTTCTTGCACACTTATTTCCAAAAGCAGAAATTATAACTTATGAAAAAAACAAAGAGAATATCATCATAGCAGAAAAAAATCTAAAAATGTTCAACATAAAAAATGTAAGCATAAAACACTCAGATATATTTGAGCATTTTAATGAAACAGATGTTGATCTAATAATAATAGATATTCCTAACGCTGATAGAGCATTAAAAAATATTTCTTTATCAGTTAAAAATGGCGGCTATATTGTTGCTTATTTACCTAACATCAACCAAGTTGATTCTTTTATAAGATCTTCAGACTCATTAATCATAGACAAAATTATTGAAACAATTGAAAGGGAATGGCTGATAGAAGACAAAAAGATGCGCCCAAAATCACCAGGAATTCTTCATACTGCATTTTTAGCCTTTGTACGAAAGCTATAAAAAGTGTCTTATCGGGGTTATCTCATGGACAAATTTATAATAGACACATCGGTAGTGATAGAACGCGCAATTACCAAACTGCTTAAAGATAAAAAAATATCTGGAGAAATACTTATCCCAAAAGCAGTTATTGCAGAATTAGAACATCAAGCTAATTCAGGCAAACAAACAGGAATTATAGGACTTGAAGAACTTCAAGATTTACAAAACTTAAAAGAAGCAGGAAAAATAGACCTTGCAATAATAGGAACAAGACCTAATCTATACCAGATACACAACGCTAAGCAAGGCGGAGAAATTGACGCTTTGATACATGATCTTGCATATGATAATTCAGCCATACTAATAACTGCTGACAAAATTCAGGCTAATGCCGCTAAAGCATCAGGCATCCAAGTTGAGTTCATAACATTGAAACCTTCTAAAGAGTTCAAGCTTGCATCTTATTTTGACAACACAACAATGTCACTTCACTTAAAAGCTAATGTCCCACCATTAGCAAAAAAAGGTAAGCCTGGTGAATGGCAGCTTGTAGAAGTTGATAAAAAACCTTTATCTTCAACAGAAGTTGAGGACATAGCAAAACAAGTTATTGAATTATCCAGAATTGATCCTGAAGCATTTATCGAAATATCACGTGAAAGCAGCACAGTAGTTCAATACCAAAATTACAGAATTGTTATCGTAAAACCACCTGTAGCTGATGGATGGGAGATCACTGCAGTAAAACCATTAAAACAATTGTCTCTTGAAGAGTATAACCTACAAGAAGAGCTAATGGCAAGAATAAAAAAACAAGCACGAGGCATAATAGTAGCTGGTGAAACCGGATCTGGAAAGTCCACATTCTCCAGCGCACTTGCAGTTGTTTATTCAAAAAGCGGAAGAATTGTTAAGACAGTTGAGTCACCAAGAGATTTAGTTTTACCAGATAACATCACTCAATACAGCAAAAGCTTCACATCATCTGAAGAGATACATGATATTCTGCTGCTATCAAGGCCAGATTACATAATATTTGATGAAGTTCGTGACACCCCTGATTTTAAATTATTTACAGACCTGCGTTTGTCAGGCAGCAACTGTTTAGGGGTTTTACACGCAGCTACACCAATTGATGCAGTAAACAGATTTATTGAAAGACTTGATGTTGGATTAATCCCAAGCGTTCTTGACACTATCATCTTTATTGATAAAGGAGACATTAGCAAAGTTTTAACTGTTAGAATGACTGTTAAAGTTCCGTCAGGAATGACAGAATCAGATCTAGGAAGACCAGTTGTTGAAGTATCTGATTTTTTCTCTGGCAAATGTGAGTTTGAAATCTACAGCTACGGGGAACAAACTGTAGTCATCCCTGTTTCTCAAACAAAAAAGGTTTCGTCTACAATAAATCTTGCTACCCAACAAATTGAAACTGTAATGTCAAGATACGTTGATAAAGTTAGAGTTGAAATTATTGACGATAATAAGGCTGTTGTTTATGTCCCTGAACGTGATATCCCGCGTGTTATTGGCAAGCAAGGTGTTACAGTTGATAAGATTGAGAAAGAACTTGGAATACGTATTGATGTTCAAGAACTAAAAAAAGAATCAGATGGATATAACACGACTTTTGATATTCAAGAACGCGGCGCTAACATAACTATTTTTGTCAGACCAAACGCACAACTTGATATTTTTGTAAATGACCAGTTCTTGTTCACTGCTGCCTCTAGTAAACGAGGCGAAATTAGAATCAATAAAAAATCTAAACTTGGTTATGCTTTACTTGAAGCTTTAACTGAAAAAAAGAAGATTGAACTGAGAACAGCATAAGGGTCTGTAGTATAGCTGGATAGAACAACTCCCCCCTATTGGTAATGGTGAAAGGAGTAAACCGGGGTTCAAATCCTCGCAGACCCAGTTTTTAGTCAACCCCCTCCCCCTGAGAGAGTGATACCAGATTCATGAGCTAAATATTTTTTCTTATGTTGCAAAAAATATTCTGAAAGTTCTGGGTAATCTGTATCCAAAAGACCTTTTACTTGAGAACCAAATTCTAAGCTGTCCTTACATTCTGTGCTACATGGAATATGAAAGCAATACAGTAGTGATAAACCAGCATCACTAGAGTCTACTAGGCCTAACCACTTTTTAAAAAAATCTTCATGCTGTGTATCATTACTGACTACTTGAATAAATTCAGTAACACAGCATACAGGATACAACAAAAACCTTCCTAAATTAGTAATAATCCTAGGGTCAGCACAACAAGGGCACGGATAAATCTTGTTATAGTTACTTACATCACCAAGCCCTAAAGAATGTATTAATCCTTTTTCATTTGAAGCATAATAAGCAGATAAAAGGCCATCAATAGCAAATTCAAGACCAGCTACCTCAAAAACATTCCTAAGATTAGTTATGTTACTTCCAGGCTCATATTCTATCTGGCATCCCGGCCTAAGATCCATCAAAACACTTATTAGTTCTATTCTTTGAACTGGATGAAGCCTTAACCATTCAGCACTTTCAGTTACTTTAATGCTCATAACCTCTGGCTTAATAGTATAATTTATAATACTTTTTGATTTGAAAAAAGCATGAAACACAAAGTAATTATTTTAGGAGCAGGTTATGAAAAAACATGCTCTTTTGGTAAAGGCGCATCAAACGGCCCAAAAAAAGTTATTGAATGCTTTAATGAACAAGTAGAATCCTATGACAGATTCAGTAAGTCTAATTTATTAAATTTTGTTGAGATAAGGAGCAAACAAATTGAAAACATTAAAGATCTTGATCCTAAAGAAATGATTGAGGCAGTTAAAAATGAATACGAAAAAAACAAAGAATTCACTATACTAATTGGGGGGGAACATACCGTTTCTTTGGGGCCATTAATAGCCATATCAAAAAAATTTAAATCAAACGACATTACAATTGTTCAAATTGATGCTCATTTAGATCTAAGAGATACAGACGAAGATTTTAATCCAATACCATTTGGGAAATACCACCATTCTACTGTAATGAGAAGAGCTCATGAGCTAGGATTTAATTTGGTACCAATAGGCATCAGACTATACTCTGAATCAGAGCTTGATTACGCTAAAAAGAATAACATAAAAATATTTGAATGGAATAGAATCACACCAAAAATACACGAAATAATTTCTTCAATACTAACAAAAAAGGTTTATCTAACAATTGACGTTGATGGCATAGACCCTTGCCACATGCCAGGAACTGGAACGCCAGTACAAGGCGGTCTTGAGTGGTACTACACCATTGAGTTAATTCAAGAAATTTTTAAGAATAAAGAAGTAATCGGCGCAGACATAACTGAAGTTGCACCTCAAGAAAATAACTCATTAACAGAATTCGGAGCAGCACAATTATGCCATATCATTATTGCTAATAAGTTTAAGTAAAATTATCCACAGAAAATTATTTATTTAGGTGTAATAAACTAATAACATGTTTCAAGAAATACTATTCTGGTGCGAGTTCCCTGAAGAAGTAGACTGGGCAAAATTAAATTCATTACTGAATAACAGAAAATGCTCAATTTTTATTGCCGCCTCTTCAAAAAAAGAGTTTTTGCACTATAAAAACAAAATCAAAATTAATATTACTGTTGGAGTATGGCCCATACTAAAGCTAAAGGACGGATACTGGTTCTCATCTTTTGCATCAAAAAAAGACATTAAACAGCTTAACCAATTTGCTGGTATTCCAATGAAGATAGATATTGAGCCACCGTTCCCTAACAAAAAGTATGGTCTAGTCTCGGGGGTATTTTGGCTTATTAAATATACATTCTTTAAAAAACAAATAAACAAAAAACTTTTGCAGGAAACAATCATAAAGCTATGCAAAAAGGGTGATGTCATCATATCTAGTTTTGCGTTTCCTAAATCAGTAAGAAAACTCTACGGGTATCCAGAAGATATTACCTGTAAAAGAAATTTTATTTTTTACACAACATTTTTTCCATGCTTGTGGTTGTATTACAAATTATTTTTTAGGTATCACAAACATGATTATTTTGCTATCGGGTTGGCAAATCATGGCATATTCCAAAACGAACCACAATATAACTCTATCAAAGATTTTCAAGATGATATTCAAACCTCAAAAAGTATTGGTATAAAAAAAATAGTTATTTACTCTATTGAAGGTATATTAAACAAACCGGATGCTAAAGAGTGGTTATCCATAATTTTTCAATAAAAAATCAACAAACACTTGTGCTCCATTGTAGTTTGCATGAAGTCCATTAATCTTTTTCTGATATACTGGTAATTTTTTAAGAAACATGCTAACTGCTTTTACTGGATTACTTACATCTCCCTGGCATATAACCCCTCTCAAGGCATACGCATTAAGATTTTGCTCTAAATGCCCTTTAAGCGGGAATGCTAACACTGGTTTTTTGAATGCAATTGCTTCTGCAAAAGACATACTGCCCCCCAAAGAAATAACTGCCTTAGCAACTTTAAGATACTCTAAATAATTATCTCTAAAGTTGTAATGATACGCTGCTATTGTTTTTTCCGTTCCAAAAAAGATAAAATCATCATCAAACTTAGAAATATTCTTTCTTATAATCTCTGCCAATCCAAAACCAAAATTAGACCCGCCTAAAGAAACTATCACTGGCTTTCTTTTTAGATTTAGTTTTTTCATTAAACTTGTTTCATCATCTAAACTTGCAGAAGTTGTTTTTATAATAGCCGGGAGATAATGTGTATTCCCTTTAGTTTTAGATTTAAAGAAAGAAGGCACAAACAAATGGGTTGTACGCTTTCCAAGAAGACTAAGAACTTTAGCCTGAATATTAAATAAGCTATTCTTTTTAGGGAAGACTGAATAAAGTTCTTGATCATATGCGAATACTCTAATGAGTGGTTTGTTTATTCGTTCTGCAACATACACAGAAAATGGTTGCACATCTGAGATGATAATATCCGGAGAAAATTTTATTATAGATTTGCTATGCTTTCTCCAATCAAAAAACATCCTTATAGGATAAAAAAGGTTTCTTACAACAAAAGATAATCCAAATACATTTCCGCGGTCTGAAAAATAAAATTTGCCTATTTTCAAAGTTAAATATTTTTTATGAAAATAATTGTAACTATTACCATATCCTACAATCATTATCCGCAAATCACTTACCCTTTTTCTTAATTCACTTATTATAGCCTTCATTCTAATAGTATCCCCATATCCAAATCCTGATATTACAAATAATATTCTCATTTTATCTTGTAAAACTTTTCAGCATATTTTACATTTATTTTTCTACCATACTTTCTCGCCCTAAAATAAACAGGGATAATCTGCATTAGCATCGAAGCTTTTTCTGAAGTAAACATCTTCATCATCTGCAATTTTTGTTTAAAAAAAGGAGTTATATCCACATAAACAGCTGGATGCTGTTCATCAGTTAAACTCCATACTTCATAAGTATAAACTTCTGAGCTGCTAAACATCTTTTTTGCAAAATTATGCACCGCCTTATGATCCGGGTGAGTATCATTTGATGCAGGGACATATATCTTTTCTGGTTTTTCATTTTTAAGTAATGATTTAACATCATGTGCCACAGAGCTTATTTCATTTTTTAAATTTTGATCAGTTAATCTGTAAAAAATTGTTTCATTATACCCAAACTTTCTACCAACTGCCTGCGCTTCTCTCTCCCTTCTTTTTGTGATTACATCCTCCTTAAGATGGGGGTTAGACATCTGGCCGGCTGAAAAAACCAATTTTACAACTTTATACCCATCAAGCAAATGTTTCATAACTGTACCGCCCAAACCAACTTCTAAATCATCATTATGAGGGGAGAATACAACTATTGTTTTCATGTTTATAATAAATTTGTAGAATATATAAATATTAGCACAACTTGACGCTGGTTCACCTCATTACCTTGATAATAAGTGCACCGGCCGGGATTCGAATTTCTGAACGCTCAGTAGCACTAAGCATTTCCCAGATCAAAGGCTTGGAAGGCCTCTATTTGCCAGTACGGTTGTTCACCAACTGCACTCCTGGCCATTAGACTACCGGTGCATATGTTATTTTCATAACAACCGCTTATTATTGATTATAAACTTTTCCATGAAATTAATCTGGCTTGGATGTGTAAATAAACCTGTCATCCTTTTTTATATATACACCATGAATTGGATAATAATGCACATCCTCGGAGACTAACCTTGATCTATAACGACCACGAGCTAACACAATATCTTGAAATCCTTCCCTTGACAAAATAGCTGTAGGATTAAACTTGAACCTTTTCCTCAGCGTACCCACTAATGTGTTTATGTTTATATCACCGTAAATATTAAATAGCCTATCAAGAATATCTTGAGTATCTCTATCTACTGGTATACGCATCAAAAACGGAGTGATTAACTCTTCCATGATAAACAGTTAAACCAAAAACTTATAACTCTTTCTTTGCCTGTTTAAATGATTCTTCAATTTGCTCTGGCATCCATCCTTTTTCATTAAGCTTTTTCTTAACTAACAAAGGATCAGCATTCAAAAGCATACATTTCTTTACATAAATTACTAACAATCTTAAATCACCTTTATGCGGTTTTGGAGTAATGTCAAATATTACTTTCCTTAACTCCCACCTTGCCTCTTGATAAGCATAATCTATTTGCTTACCCTTCCATCCCTTTTCTTCAAGTTTTTTCTTGGTAATACTTTTCTTTTGACCGCCGTCTATTGCTTGTTTTATGTATGTCTTTACTGTATTAAACTCGCTCTCTGATCTGAAAGGTGATCTTCCACGTGTTAGCCTTCTTAAATCCCAATTACCTTTGTAAGCATTAAAATAAATCAAACCTATAAATAACACAGCAGCTAATATAATAGCGTAATCCCATGGAAATTCTCTTTTAACCAAACAATCATTAGGACACACAATCTTAGTTTCAAAAGGTACATCACAGTATCCATCACCACATTCAAACACATCATTTGCTACTGGATCATCAAGGCTGGCATCATCTTTTGGCAGGATTATAGTCTTAAACTCAAACAAATCATCTAAGGCTACAGCTGTATCAACAATTGCGTAATTTAAGTTAAGCTGGTTAGTTATGCTTGTAAAGCTATACTTATACGCCCCGCTTTCCAAAGTGTATTTTGTATTTGTTTTAAACTTTGATGCCAAATAATCAGGAATGGTCTCATAGATATTAACATTGGTTAATTGACTTTCTGGACTAATTTGTTTAGTTACTAGACTAACAACCTGCTCTTCACCAGAATAATATTTTATTTTATAAACAGTTATTGTTGTTGTTATATCAATTTTTTGCTGGAACAGATATCCTTTAGTTTTATCATAGCCAAACTTGGATAAATCATCAGGCTCTGGAATGTAATTATCAGTGTACTTTGTTTCAACCAGGATATCACTCGGTAAAGTTTTTGTTTCATCAATGGAATTTAAATTGCTAACCTCCCAACCCATCACAGTAAACAACTCTGGATATTGGTTTTGTAAACTAACTAAATCTGGTTTGACTTCTTCTAAAGAAGCTAATGCAGTAATTGTCGGTTCATTGATTAGTCTAATAAACAAGATTACTAAAAAAATCAATGATATCATCACCAGTTTATTTTGAATGCCGCTCATTTGTACCATGATTATATAGGATGAAATATTATATAAACCTTTAATGTACATTAATTTATCTAAAAGTAGTAACATACCACATTTCTAAACTCTTATAAACCAATAGTTTAAAACACTTGAATGGCAATCAGCGACCTTTATTATAATAACCTCAGCAAATTAATGGTTATTCCTGTAATACTGCTACTAATCAGCGTTATTATAGTCGTAAATACATACAAAACCCACGGAGATATAGTTATTAAAGATGTTTCATTAACTGGAGGGGTTACAGCAAGAATAGAAGTAAACGCTGACACAGAAAAACTTGCAAAATCACTATCAGAAAAACTCAATCAAGAAGTACTAGTAAAAAAAATTTCTAATTTTGGTTCAGAAGAGGCAACTGGGATAATTATTGAAACATCAGAGATTGAAATATCCTTACTAGAAGCTGCAATTGAAGAAGAGCTAAAGATAGAACTAAATGATAAAAACTACTCTGCAGAACAAACAGGCTCCAGTTTAGGAAAAAGCTTTTACAAACAAATGATTAAAGCAGTTTTGTTTGCTTTCCTTTTAATGGCTATCACTGTCCTTATAGCTTTCCGCTCTTTCATCCCGGCCATAGCAGTAGTCGGAGCTGCTTTTTTTGATTTGATAACAACTATCGCAACACTTGATATCCTAGAAATTAAAATCTCAACTGCCGGAATAGCTGCACTGCTATTATTAATTGGTTACTCCATTGATACTGATGTTTTACTTACAACACGTGTTCTTAAACGACAAGGAGAATTAAAAAGCAAAATATTCTCAAGTATAAAAACCGGCATGACTATGACCTTTACCACATTAGCAGCATTGACTGTAGGTGCAATCGCTTCTAATGCCGAAATAATAAGACAGATGTTCATTATTATCATAATCGGACTATTATTTGATATGATAAGCACATGGATTGTTAATGTGTACATCATTAAAAAATACGTGGAGAGGAGAGAATGAAAATTCCATTCAGAGTATGGATATTAATTGCTGCACTTGTTTTTTCAGTAATATCAATTGCCCCAAACCCAAATGCTGATGGAGTAATAATCCATCAAGTTGACCCCAATAGCCAAACATATAATCTTGGAATGAGAAACAACCAAAAACTATTGTCTATAAATGACATTGAAATCAAAACTGTTAATGATGTTACAGGCAGTTTATCTTACCTTGAACACCAACCAACTGAAATTAAGATTAATACAGAAGTAGATGACGTAACTATCACTGTTATAACTGACATAGACTTATTACTTGATTTTGATCTAACCGTTCTTGATAGCGGCCACCCAGAATTACGCAGTGGCATTAAAATTACTGGCGTTGAAGGAACAACAGTATCATCAAAAGAAGAGTTTGATGCTGAGATTAATAAATTATTACCAACAAAAAGCCTAAACATAAAAACCGATGGAGCAACAATTGCTTACCTAGCCCGAGGTCAACCAGACTTTACTGTTAAAAAAGAACAGACCAGCAACATAAAAAAAGGTCTAGATCTTGAAGGCGGCACCAGAGTTCTTATCAAAGTGTCAGGTGATAACATTGAAGATTCTTCCATAAAAGACCTTATTGCAGTTTTAAGAAACCGCTTAGACTTGTACGGCCTGTCCGACCTAACTATCAGACAAGCAAGAGACTTAGAAGGAACAGACTTTATACTCATCGAAATAGCTGGACTTTCAAAACGTGATATTCAAGACATTCTTGAAGCCCAAGGTAAATTTGAAGCTAAAATTGGTGAAGAGCTAGTTTTTACCGGAGGAAAACCAGACATCCAATACGTATGCAGAGATGATGGCAGCTGTTCAGGAGTTCATTCTTGCACCACAACCAATACAGGAAATCAATGCATTTTCCAGTTTAGCATAAGAATCGGGCAAGACGCCGCTCAACGTCATTCTGTTATCACATCAAAACTTGAAACTGAAGTTACTGATGCTGGTTCTGAAATTTTATCTAAACAAATTGATTTTTACCTAGACAACCGTCTTGTTAGCAGTTTAAACATTGATAAAAGCTTGAAGGGGTCAACAACACAGGACATATCAATCTCAGGCCCTGGCTTCGGTGAATCAAGACAAGCTGCTGAAGCCGATGCTGAACAAGAAATGCAACAGCTACAAACAGTTTTAATAACAGGCTCACTACCATTGGATATCACCATTGAAAAACTTGACACTATATCCCCGCTG
>ERZ1292623.103-Hain-H51-01um-R1-103-length-92646-cov-9_pt4 | contig 16539 bp, 11 predicted proteins | sample MGYA00564398_ERZ1292623 | MGnify/ENA primary metagenome ERZ1292623 (study PRJEB36523, sample SAMEA6512633) | groundwater metagenome | collected 2019-01-07 | study: AquaDiva: Metagenomics assemblies of 32 groundwater samples | reverse complement strand
GAAACTGGCGGCGGGGATGTTGAGCGTTTCGTGCAACCTGCGCATCATCTCGACGCTCAGGGAGCGCTTGCGGTTCATGACTTCGGACACGCGACCACTCCCGCCCAGGATCTTCTGGAGGTAGCTGCGAGGCAGTCCGCGCTGCTCGAGTCGAAACTTGATGGCGTCAATGGGATCGGGCGGCTCGATGGCCCAGTGCCGGGCTTCGTAGGCCTCGACGAGCGTGACGAGCACGTCGAGCCGGTCGCCTTCCGGAGTTCCGGTCGCGGCGTCCATCAGCCCTTCGATTGCCTTCAGCGCCGCATCATAATCACGCTCACTGCGGATCGGTGCGATGTTCACGACGGTCATGGGTGCCTCCTCATACCGTGTTTGCGTCAATGGCATCGTATTCGCCATGGGTACCGACGAACCGGATGTATATCACGCGGTACGGATAATTGATCTTCACAACGAGCCGGAACTTGTTGCCGGCGATATTGAACACCACGCGGCTTGCCTTGAGGATGGAGGCATCGCCGAACTGGCGTTTGACGGCCGCCGGCGTCTCCCAGTCGGCCTCCGCCACTTGGGCGTACCAATCTTCAAGGGGAGCCCGCGCGGCCGCATATCGCGCGTTTGCCTCCCAGAATCGTCGCAAGGTCCGCTTGGCGATGATGCGCACCAAGCAACCTAGTGCACTCCCAATATGGGAGCAAGTGGCTATTGCTCGACGTTGCCAATGGCTGTTGCTGAGTCCGGTCCTCGTCAGTTCCGGGGTTTCTTTGGCGACGCGGTTGAGTCGCTCGGAATCACGACCAAGGTCCGCGCCATACCGGCGATCTTGTGAGACTCGTCGGACATCGGGCAGAACACTTCGTAGGTGCCGGCCTTGACCGTCACCGTCAGCGTTGCGGACTGTCGCCCGGGGACGTCCCGCGTTCCCTTGTCGACACCCGCGCCGCGCACATGGAACGCGTGGTTGACCGCGCCGTCGTTGGTCACGCGAAACGTGACTGGGCCGGCCCGCACGGTGTCGCGGGACAACTCGATCTTCCATTCCGAGAGCTTCACGGTGACCGCCTGTGTGCTGGCGACCTGGGAGGACACCACCAACGCGGCAATGATGAGCAGACGGTTCATGCTACTCCCTTGACCGGACGGTGTAATCTGCAACCCCACGTAGCGTCGCCGTTTTCCTGACTGACGCGGGGATCGGCGAGCACAACTTGGACATGTCCCGCAGGGGGAGGGGAGCCATGCCAAAGCTCACGCGTTTCGCACGTGGCGTTTCACTGTTGGCCGTTCTCGGCCTCGCCAGCGCGGCTTTCACGGCGCCGTCCATGGATGCGTCCGTATCGCTGGTCCCCACGATCGGCAGTGTCGCGGCGCAATTGGGCGTGAAAGTGTCGGGCCGTGCTGACGAAGAGTTCATGCTTGGCGTCCAGTTTACCGGCTCGCTCCAGGATCCGCACAAGCTCGCCTCGTTCGGCATCAAAGGGTATCACGTCGGTGCGCGCGTGGTCGTCGCATGCATTGCGCTGGACCGCGTCCACGTGGAAGCGGACGAGTTCGACCCGCCGCGCCGGGAATGGGTACGCGTGCGGATGGATGCCAACGGCAAGTTGACGACGGCGCCCAAGACCTGATGGCGTTCGACATGGATGTGGTGCAGCGCGGTGCGCGCCTGCGCCGGTCGCCGTTCTTCGAAGCCACGCAGCGCTGGGGAGCCAAGGCGTACACCGTCTACAATCACATGCTCTTTCCCATCCGCTTCGACGACCTCGAAGAGGAATACCGGCACCTCACCAGCCACGTCACGCTGTGGGACGTGTCGGTGGAGCGGCAGGTGGAGATCACCGGCCCGGACGCGCTCGCCTTTGCAAACCTGCTCACGCCGCGTGACCTGACGCGCTGCGCGGTGGGTCAGGGCAAGTACGTGGTGATCACCGCGCATGATGGCGGCATCATCAATGATCCCGTGCTCCTGCGGCTCGCAGAGAATCACTTCTGGCTGGCGTTGGCTGACAGCGACGTGCTGCTCTGGGCGCGAGCGCTCGCGGCGGAACGCAAGCTGCGCGTGTCCATCACGGAGCCGGATGTCTCGCCGCTGCAAGTGCAGGGGCCCAGGGCGAAGCAGGTGGTGTCCGCGCTCTTTGGGGACCAGGTGGCCGCGCTCAAGTACTACTACTTCGTGGAGACGACGCTCGATGGCATCCCCGTGGTGGTGACGCGCACGGGTTGGTCGGGCGAGGTGGGCTTCGAGATCTACCTGCGCGACGGAAGCCGGGGCGACGACTTGTGGGAACGCATCATGCAGGCGGGCAAGGCGCACGACATCCGGCCCACCGGCCCCAGCGACATCCGGCGCGTGGAGGCGGGCATTCTCAACTGGGGTGCCGACATCCGGCTGGAGGACACGCCGTACCACGTGGGCCTGGAGCGGCTCATCGACGCGGACAAGGGTGCGGACTACGTGGGACGCGAGGCGTTGCGGCGCGTGGCGCGTGAGGGTGTGAACCGGAAGTTGGTCGGCGTAGAGGTCGCGGGGGAGAAACTGGCATTCAATGCCACTCCGCTGGCCGTGCTGGCGCGCGGGGAACTCGTGGGGCGCATGACGTCCGCGATTTGGTCACCCCGGCTCGCCAGGAACATCGGCTATGCGATGGTGCCGGTTGCCCATGCCGCAGCCGGGACGAGCCTGACGGTGCGTCTGCCGTCCGCGGGAGACCGCGTGGCGACGGTCGTGCCGACGCCGTTCCTGGACCAGCGGAAGGCGATTCCGAAGAGCTGAGCGTCGCCGTTGCTGAAGTGCAAGAAGATGCAGTATCCTCAGTAGGGCTGGCATCTGGTATGGACGCTGTCCAGTGTGCAGCACTTCTGGATTACCACTCCCTGGGAGGCGACCATGTCGGTAACGATCGGAAGGGTGAGCGGCATTCTCGCCGCCGTGGTGCTGGCCTCAGCCGTGATGCCGAGTCCGGCCGGCGCGAAGCCCCGGCGCACGTTGGCGTCGTCTCCTCCGTGGAAGTACAGGAGCGAGCGCATCGAGGTGCTGCTTGGCCCGGCCGCAGCGCTCTATGGGCCCAACAGCGCGAACGGCGTCCTGCACGTCATCACCAAGTCGCCCTTCACCTCGCGCGGCGGCGTCCTGACCGTGGATGCCGGTGAGCGCGGCGTCGTACGCGGCTCCGGCCGCTGGGCTCAGGTATTCGGCGACAAGCTCGGCGTCCAGGTGTCCGGCGAATACATGCGCGGGGAGGATTGGCATTACGACGATCCCGCCGAACCCGATTCGATTTCAAGACCAACAGGCGCCGTCAGTGCCGGCGCCGAGTGGATCAACACGAGCCGTTCGGCCTGGTTGCCCTCGAGAGCCTGCGGGCGGGTACGCCGGTGACCGTCTCGAAGAAATCGGGCGTGGCGGAAGCGATCGCCAATCTCGTGACGGTCGACTTCTGGGACGTCAACGACATCGCGGACAAAATGCTCGGCCCGGACGAGCCGGCACGGCTCGTGGCCGAGTCGTATGCGGCGGCGATCGCAACGAGATGACCGCCAAGGGAACGATCGCGATGCTCACCGGTGGCGGTGACGTGCCGGGATTGAATCCCGCCATCCGCGCGATCACGATCCGTGCGCTGCGCGAGGGATATCGCGTCGTCGGCATCAGACGCGGGTGGGCGGGGCTCGTGGACTACGTGCGCGACAAAGGCGCAGACAACTCGGAGAGCGTGCAGGAGTTGTCCGAAGCGATCGTGAATCGCGCGGGCCGAACGGGCGGCACCTTCCTCCACTCCTCTCGCACGCGCCCCAGCCACGTGCCGCGCGAGCGCGTGCCACCGCATCTGTCTGGCTACACGGAGAAGGTCAACGACGTCACCAAGGAAGTACTGAAGAATCTCGAGCACCTCGGCGTCGACGCGTTGATACCGATCGGCGGCGATGACACGCTGAGCTACGGCAAGCGGCTGCACGACGAAGGCGTCAACGTCGTCGCGATTCCGAAAACAATGGACAATGACGTGTACGGCACGGACTACTGCATTGGCTTCAGCACCTGTGTGACGCGCACGATCGAGCTGGCCAACCGCCTGCGCACGTCCGCGGGTTCTCACGAACGCTTTCTCGTGCTCGAAGTATTCGGCAGGTACGCGGGTTTCACCGCGCTGCTGCCGACCATGGCGGGGGCGGCGGACCGGTGCGTCATCCCCGAGTTCCCGCCTGACGTGGAGCATCTCACCGAGCTGCTGACCTACGATCGCAACCGGAATCCGAGCCGATACTCAGTGGTCCTGGTGTCGGAGGGCGCGCGACTCACGACGCACGAGGGGATGAGCTTCGAAGGCGACGACACCGACATGTTCGGCCACCGCAAGCTCGGTGGGATCGGCGACAAGGTCGCGGCGGCGCTCAAGGAATACTCGCCGAAGTACAACAAGGGCCGGCGGATTGACGTCGTCAACCAGCGGCTCGGCTATCTCGTGCGTTCGGGTGATCCCGACGCGCTCGATTCGATCGTGCCGATGGCGTTCGGAAATCTCGCTCTCGATCTGATCTCGAAAAAAGAGTTCGGCCGCCTGGTCAGCATCCACCGCGGCGTGTACGACAGCGTGTCGATTCAGAGCGTCACGTCAGAAAAAAAGGTCGTGGACGTGCCGCGGTACTACAACACCGATCGGCTGCGCCCGATCTACGAGTTCGACGGCGCGCCGCTGTTCATCAGCGCCGCGACTGCGCAAAGACGACCGACCGGCGACTGACTCCCGGGGCGGCTCATGGCCGCAACGTGATCGTCACGCCGCGACGAATGGTCAGAGTGTCGCGCAGGGCGATGTCCGCGTCGGCCGACGACGAGCCGATCATGATATCGAACGTGGCGGGATCCACGCGCCACCGCGCCCCGGCAACATCGTAGTACGCTAGCGACCGCGCATCGAGCGGCACGCTCACCCCGCGCGTCTCTCCCGGTTCGAGCCAGATCTTACTGAATCCCTTCAGTTCCTTGCGCGGACGGGGAACGCGTGGGTCGCGCTGGCCCACGTAGACCTGGGGGACCGCGGCTCCAGCGCGAGCGCCGGCGTTCGTGACGTCGAACGTTACCGTCCAGCGCGGTGCGGTTTCCGTGCTGCCCTCGACCGGCCGCACGGCGAGGTTCGTGAAACGGAACGTGGTGTACGACAGCCCGTGGCCGAACGGGAAACGCGGCGCGATGGCCCGCTGCTCGAATCCGCGATATCCCACGAACACGCCCTCGCGGTAGTGAATCTGGTTGCTTCCTGAATCGGGGTAGTAGCTCGCGAAAGCGGGATTGTCTTCCCACCGTCGCTCGAACGTCACCGGCAGGCGGCCGGAGGGATTCGCGGCGCCGAACAGCAGTTCGGCCAACGCCGTTCCACCTTCCTGTCCGGGATACCAGGCTTGGAGAACCGCGGGAACGCGGTCGATCCAGTCGTTCATGCCAACGGCGCCGCCGGAGTTGATCACGACGATCGTGCGCGGGTTCACCGCGCTCACCGCGGCCACCAGCTCCTCCTGTCCCGGCGGGAGGTTGAACCTGCGGTCCCAGTTCTCCGCTTCGGACTGCGCGTCGAAGCCAACAGCCACCACCACGACATCGGCATTTCTCGCGGCGGCCACCGCCGCGGAGTCCACCCACGCGCCGTGCCGCACGATCCCGAACCGCAGGAACGGACTGCTGAAGCCGGCGATTGCGTGATGCTCCAGGACGACCTTGTGTGGGCCGGCATCAAGCGCGACGGCGATTGGCTCGACCATCGCGAGTGCGAACTTCCAGCGGTCTGCCACGAGCTTGCCATCGACGAAGAGCCGGAACCCCGCTTCGTTGAAACCGCCCTGTTGAACCACGAAGTCGTGGACGCCGGCGCGAAGCGGCGTGTAGTACCCGGTCCATCGCGTTGCCATCGGGCCGGCGGGGCCGGAGTAAGGCGGCGGGTCGAGCGCGGCGTCCTCGCGGGCCAACGCGGCCATGTCCAAGGGCGCTCCCAGGCTGATCCGCTGGTCCATGCGTGAACTGACAGGAGCGCCGATCATCTGCTTGTTGGAAAACACCTCGGCCATGATGCCCTGGACGCCACCGGCCGGCGCTGTGGTGAACCTCGTGTCGAGGGTGACCTTGCCGTATGTCGGGATCCCGCGCACGTGATGCACCGTCACGTTCGGGCCGGCCAAGTGCGCAATTCCCTGTAACGCACTGACGGTGTAGTACGTGGGAATCGTCGCGCTCCCCCCGCCCAGCACCACGGCGGGATGCGCGTTCGGTCCGATGAGAGCGATGGTCCGGACGCGTTCCCGGCTCAATGGAAGGAGGGCGCCGTCATTCTTCAACAGCACCATGCCTTCGCGGGCTGCCTGGAGCGCGATCTCCTGTCCGCGAACGTTGTACTGCGGGACCGTGCGGTCTACCGCCGCGTTCTCCAACCAGCCAAAGCGAACCTGATTTCGCAGCAGCCGGCGTACTTTATCGTCAATGGTCGCCACCGTGATCTTGCCTTGGGCGATGGCCGGCAGCAGGCTGGCGTGATTGAGATACCGCGGCTCGGGCATCTCGAGATCGGTGCCGCCGTTCGCCACGCCAATGGCGTCATACGTCGAGTACCAGTCGGACATCATGACGCCGCCGAACCCCCACTCGTTTTTCGCGAGGTCCACGTTCATGGCGCGGTTCGCTGTCATGTGCATTCCATCCGTCAGGTTATAGGAGCCCATGATCGCTCCCACCCGCGCCTCTTTCACGGCCGCCTCGAACGCTGGCAGATAGATCTCGCGCTTGGTGCGTTCGTCGATGCGCGAATCCGTCGTGTTGCGCGCGAACTCGGAGTTGTTGCCCATGAAGTGCTTGATGGTCGCACTCACCCGCTCTGATTGAACACCCTGGATAAATCCCACGGCGGCGCGTGACGCGAGGAACGGATCTTCGCCGTAATACTCGAAATTCCTGCCGCTGAGTGGCGCCCGGTACATGTTGACGCCAGGCCCCAGCAAATAGTGCTTGCCCCGCGCACGCGCGTCGCGCCCGATCTCCACGCCAATCTGCATGGCCAGCGGGGTATTCCAGGTCGCGGCCAGGTTGATGCCCCCCGGGTAGAGCGTCGAGGGCCCCGTGGCCCGCACACCGAACGGGCTATCGCCCGCGCTCAATTGTGGGATGCCAAGGCGCGGGAGCCCGGGGAGGTCGAACCCGTTTACACCGCCGATGAGCCCGATCTTTTCTTCGAGCGTCATCTGCTTCAGGAGGGAATCGACGCGCCGTTCCAGCGCCGCTGGCGGTGGTGGCACCTGCGCCGATGTACTCTGGGGAAGCGCGAAAACCGCGATGACCGTCAGCAGGACTTTACGCATGATGCATTGGCTATTCTGGGGGTGAGTGCCGTGTCCGGAATTTTCGGTATGCTGCTAAGAAATGCACCGCAGTGCCCGGGGTACGCAATGACTGACTATTGCGGCGAGCGGGGGAGCCGCCGCAAGGCGAAGTGCACGGCGAGATCCGTCGTGCTCCAGAGCTGAACGTCAGACCCCGTTCCGTATCGCAGCGCAGTCACGCGTCCATCCCGTACTTGATAGCTCCACAGCTCGCTCTGGAATCCGGATGCCTCCGAGGCCGCGAGCACACCTTGCAGCGCATCGCGAAGCTCCCGTGTCGTGGCAGAGTCCTGCGTGGCCGTGATTTGACTGGCGACGCCAAGCAGGAAGAGATTCACCTCGCGTCCCCAGGCGACGCGCGGACCGTGGTATTGGTCGCGCTCGAAGGCACTCCATACAGGCGGCGCCGAGTAGGTGTCGTTCGCGACCACGGGACCCACACCTTCGATGAACAATCCGACTGGATAGGGACGAAGAAACAGTCGCACGTCCCGCAATACTGACTTCTGGATCAATGCCGGTTCCGCCCCCGGGCGCCCGCCGAGGAACAGTCCTGTCGCTGGATCGCTGTTGGCGACGCCAATGGGCCGTCCCTCGGCGTCGAGCGCGAGCGCGAGAAACGAGAGTGAATCCCGGTCAGCCGCCGTGCGACGCACCAGCGCTTGCCAGTAGTCGCGCACTGGCTGCGGCAGGGCGGCAAGGCGGGCGTGAACGCGGCGCCCGACCTCGGCGGAATCCAGCCGAATCAGGAAGTGGCGTGATGCTTGCCACCACACGTCGGCTGCCTCCCGCAGCCTGCGAGGATCGCGCGCGTACTGCCCCAAGGGTGTGCCGGCCCCGAGCGCCGCGACCGCGCGATTGAGCGAATCGGTTGGGAACCCAAGTCCGGGGAGCGCCCCAAGGATCGTCCCGATCGATTCGAGCGCGTGCGGAACCCAAATGGCGTTGACATCCATCGCGAATCGTCCATTCGCATAGCCAGCGCCGCTGTCTCGCCAGCTCGCGGACGACCAGCGCCCTGAATCTCGGGGCGCGAACGAGACAAGATTCGTGGCAGTCTGATCGGTGGCGTAGGCCTGTGTCATGCGGGCGACGAGCGCCAGCTCGCGCAGCAGGCCAGTGAGCCGGGGACCGCCACCATCCGAAGTGTCGCGGAGGAACGCGCGCTTTCGTGTCGCCGGCACCTCCGGATCGCCGAGCCAGCGCGCCACGAGGACGGGGAACTGGAACTCGTCGTCGATCATGTGATAGTTCTCGCGAACCTGCCGATGGCCGCGCAGTACCGCGCGGGCGCTGTCCAGGATGGAGGCGGCGCGAGCCCGATCGCCGGCGCGGGCCTGCCCCAGCGATGCATCAACCAAGGACGAATATTCTGCCGCCGCCTCACGCACGGCTTGTCCGCCCAGCGCTTCCTCATGGCTGACCTGACCGTCGGGCGAGAGCTTCCGCAGTACGCTGGCGATAACGAACTCCGACACATCGCTACGCCAGATCGGACGCATCATGAGCGCCGAGACGAGCATGTCGCGGCCGAAGTAAGTCGCGTAGGCGGGCAGGCCCGCCATCAGTTTCTCCCGCGACGCGAGCAATTCCACGCCACGGACTTGACGCTCGAGAAGCGGCACGCTGTCTCGCTGGGTGCGGAGAAACTCGAGAAACTCGGATGAGAAAATCTCCTCGCGCAACAGGGGCGTGAGCGCCCGCGCGCTGGACGACACGCGAACGGTGAAGGCCACAGCGTCTCCGGAACGGGCACGAAGTGACAGCGAATCACCGACCCGCTCGGCAGCGACCGTTCGCGAGTCCACGCGAATCTCGAGCGCGAGGGAATCGGCGCCGTCCAGGGAGAACTGCGTTATTCGGGCTGTCCACGTGGGACCATGCTGAATCGTGACGCGCGGCAGGAGGCGTGCGCGCAGGCGCTGCAGGCTGGGCGCGCGAAGGAGGGCGAGATGCCGCTGCCGCTCCTCCGGCTGGAGCCGCTCGAGGGCGGAGACGAGGCGCTGCGTTTCCTCCAGAAAGAACGGCGCTGCACCGAACGGCGCGCGATCCTTTCGCCAATACTGGAAGTCACGCTCCACCCGCATGGATCCGAGAAGGAACCACCCCAGGTGGACATGGGGAGCGCGTGCGACGAGGGAATACGAGAGAGTCCTGAACCCCGCGTTCTCGTGGACCGATGCCGCCGGGTCTTCCCACGCGAGCGCCAGCGAGCCGCCGCCGGACGTGCGCACCGTGAAGGCGACGCTCTCGTTGTCGGCATTGGCCAGCAGATGCACCACGCGCCCCGTTCGTGCCTCTGTATACACCTGGACCGTATTGCGCGCCGCGTCTCTATAGAAGCGGGTCTGATACCCCTCATACGCCGCGGCTTGATCGCGTCCTGTTTCCGGGAAGGCGAGTACCGGCGGCGACAGCTGACTGACGGCAGTGAGTTGTGCCAGAAACAGCGGGACAGAGAGACTCATGCTGAACGTTACTCCTGGCGTCCGTCATAGTGAACGAGACGGGCTGAACGAGGTCAGGAAGTCCCGTACTTGCGGCGTCGAACCGTGCGCGTTATCAAGAGATAAGTCGTTTGATCGCTTTCCTCTCCCAGATTGGAGGTCAGGCGTATGGCTGCGGTTCGCAACGTTCTCTCCGCACTTGCCGGTGTCCTGGTGGTCGCGAGTCAGCTCGCCGCCCAAGACGTAGGTAGCGTGTCCGGGCGGGTGGTCGACTCGACCACCAACCAACCCCTTGCCAACGTTTCCGTTGCGGTCGAAGGAACTGATCGCCGCGCCGTTTCCGGCTCGGACGGGACGTACCTCATCACGGCCGTTCCCGTGGGCTCGTATCGCGTCCGCGCACGCCGCCTGAGCTACGTGTCGCAGCTGCGCGATGTCACGGTGACCGCGGGCGGCAGCGCGACGGCCGACTTCGCGATGGCGGCGCAAGCCGCCATGCTGAGTGAAGTCGTCGTAACGGGGTACGGCACGCAGCGCCGCGAGGCCATCTCGGGCTCGGTTTCGACCATCAACGCAAGCGCGGCGAATGTTGGCTTGATCACCAACGCCAGCCAGATGCTTCAAGGGCGGGTCACCGGCGTCTCGTTGACGGCCAATAACGGCGAGCCTGGCGCTGGCGTCCAACTGCGTATTCGTGGCGGAACATCGATCAGCGCCAGCAACGAGCCGCTGTACGTCGTGGACGGTGTGCCGCTGCAGAACGAGGAGGCAACGCCAGGGGCCGCCGGTATCGCCAACATCAGCCCCCAACTGGCGCGCAATCCGCTCAATTCCATCAACCCGAACGACATTGAGTCCATCACGATCCTGAAGGACGCGTCCGCGACGGCGATCTACGGCAGCCGCGGCGCCAACGGGGTGGTCCTGATCAACACCAAGCGCGTTGCAGGCGGCGGCGGGCAGATGGAGTACGAGACGTACGTTAGTACATCCTCAGCAACCAAGAGTCTCGGCCTTGCCAGCGGCGCCCAGTACCGGAGCTACGTGCAGGGCCGGGTTGCGGCGGGCCAGTTGCCGGCCACCGCTGTGGCGAATCTCGGCGCCGCCAACACAGACTGGGAGGGCGAAATAACGAGGCCGGGTCTCTCCACAAGCCACAATCTTTCGTTCTCGGGTGGTTCGTCCGCGACGCAATACCGCGCCTCGCTCAACTACTTCAACCAGCAGGGAGTGGTGATTGGGAATTCGCTCGAGCGCTACCAGGGCCGGCTGAACGCGACGCATGACGCGTTCTCGGGCAAGTTGCGGCTTGGGCTCAATATGATGTCGGCGCGCGTGAACAACGAATTCGCGCCGATCGAGAACGGCGGCGGTTTTCTCGGCGGTCTGTTCACCAACATGGCGATCTATAACCCGACGTTCCCGGTGACATGTCCCGCCGGATCGACGGCTTCCGGATGTGTCGGGAAAGCAGCCGGCTCCTACTACGAAACCGGGTCCGGCGCGCAGGATTCACGCAATCCGGTGGCGATGGCCGAGCTCATCGAAGATGCGGCGCCAGAGAACCGCGTCCTCGGCAACTTCTCGGGCACGCTCAGCCTCCGCGACAACCTCACGGCACAGACGACGCTGGGCATCGATTTTAACACGTCGACGCGGCGGACGTTTGCACCGCGCATCAGCCCCATAGGCGCCCAATACAACGGTTACGCGCAGCAGTCGAACAGAAGTCTTCAGAACGCCAATTTTCAGCAGCTCCTGACCTATGCGCCCGGCGTCGGCGCTGACCACGAGTTCGAGATCGTCGGCGGTTACGAGTACTCGAAGATCGACAATCGCGGCTTCACGGCGGCAACGCAGGGGTACATCACCGACGCGTTCGGCGTGGACAACCTCGGTGCGGGCACGCAGGCGTCATCGCCGGTACCGACCTCGTACCGCGTCGAGAGCCAGCTCGCCTCGTTCTTCTCGAGGGCCAACTACGGCTTCGCCGGCAAGTACTTCCTCACCGGCGTCGTGCGCTACGACGGTTCGTCGCGCCTTGCGGAGGGCCATCGCTGGGCGACGTTCCCGGCTGTCTCGGCGTCCTGGCGGCTCAGCGAGGAAGAGTTCCTCCGGGGCGGCATGTTTTCGACGCTGGCCCTGCGCGCCGGCTGGGGAAAGCAAGGGAACCAGGCCGTAGCGCCCTATCAGACCAAGTTGCTGCTGCGCGCCGACCCCGGTGCCGTCTACCCGTTCGGGGGCGTCCTCACGACGGGGCTGCGGGCTTCCCAAGTGGGGAACCCCGACCTCAAATGGGAGACCGCGACGCAGACCAACTTCGGGATTGACTATGGCTTCAGCAACGAGCGGTTCACCGGCGTGATCGACTTCTATCAGAAGACCACGGATGATCTCCTGCTCGAAGTGGATGTACCACAGCCGGCAGTCGTGAACACGCGGCTCGAGAACATCGGTAGCATCCGCAATCGCGGTGTCGAAGCGACATTCAACACGCCGCTCATGCGCGGCGCGAGGCGGACGCTGAACCTGGAACTGGTGGCGTCCATGGAGCGCAACGAGGTCACCAGCATTGGCGAGAGGAAGTTCATCAACTCCGGCTTCGTGAGCGGGCAGGGGCAGTCGGGGCAGTACTCGCAGCGGATCATGCAAGGCGAGCCGGTTGGCACCTTCTTTGCCCATAGGTTCCTCGAGGTGAACGCGCAGGGTCAGCAGGTCTTCTCTTGCAAGACGACAAGTGCCGGGTGCGTCAGCGGCAAAACGACGAGTCCGACTGATGACGACCGGGAAGTGATCGGCAGCGCCAACCCGGACTTCAGCCTCGGCGTGAGCAACAACGCCACGTGGGGCAAGTTCGACGCCAGCTGGCTGTGGCGTGCGGAGTTTGGTGGCAAAGTGTTCAACAATACGGCGCTGGTTTACCGGACCAAGAGCAACGCGACGCAGGGCCGCAACTTCCTTGCGTCAGCCCTGACCGATCCCGATGCCATCACCGAGCCGGCGAAGTTCTCCGACCGCTGGATCGAAGACCGTACGTTCACGCGCTTGCAGAACCTGACGATCGGCTACACGTTCGACGTGTCGACACGCTTGTTCAGCGCCCGCAGCGCCCGCGTCTACGTGGCTGGCGACAACCTGTTGCTGGTCAGCGATTACTCGGGCTATGACCCCGAGGTATTCGTCGCGAGCGGCCTTGCTTCGCGTGGCCTCGACTACCTGACGTACCCCCGAGGCCGGACGTTCACCCTCGGCGCTCGCTTCCAGTTCTAACCGCAACCGACCAATGTTTACCCTATCAGCAAGGGAACCGAATCATATGCAGACAAACACATTGCAGTCATTCCGCCGGGTCGGGCGCGCGCTGCTCGTCGCCCCACTGTTTTTCGTCGGCCAGAGCTGCACCGAGCTCACCGAGGTGCCGCACGACGCGCTGACGCCCGACAACGCGTTCAAGACGGACGCCGAGCTGCTCGCCGGCGTGGCGGCGGTCTACGCGCAGATGCGCGCCGTTGAGTGGGTGGGGTACGTTACCCTCCAGGACCTCACCACGGACGTCTCGATCGTGCCGACTCGCGGCAGCGATTGGTACGACAACGGCCGCTGGCTCGAAATGCACCGGCAGACCTGGACCGCGAACAGCGGGTCCGCGCTGGACGACATGAACGGGGCATGGAACAACCTGTTCGCCGGCATCGCGAAGGCCAACCTCATGATCGAGGTGGTCACCAAGGCGGGCGGCCCCAACGCACCGGCGACTCTGGCCGAGCTGAGGACGCTGCGCGCCTGGTTCTACTACATGCTGCAGGACATGTTCGGCGGCGCTCCGCCGCTCGTTTCGACGACTGAGCTGAAGAAGAATCCCAGCTCTACGCGCACCGCGCTCTTTACGTTCATCAAGGACGAACTCGTCGCGGCGGTTCCCGCTCTTCCCCTCACGCGTCCGGCATCCGAGTATGGGCGTGTGACGAGGGGCGCGGCCAACGCGATGCTTGCCAGTCTGTATCTGAATGCCGGCGTCTTCAACAAGAACACTGGTGTCAGCGCCACCGCCTACAATACGTGCGCTCCAAACTGCCAGGACGCGATCAATGCCGCGGACGCCGTGATCAACTCAGGCAACTACTCGCTCGCTCCCGTTTGGAAGAACAATTTCTCCGCCACCAACAGCAGTTCGCCGGAGAATATTTTCGTCCTCGTGTACACGGGCGAGGGGTCGTCGGGACTGGGCGGAAACTGGCCCTTCCGAACGCTGCACTACAACCAGCTCAATAGTGGCTGGGGCGGTCCGTGGAACGGTTTCGCCACCTTGGCGGAGACGTACAACGCGTTCGATGCGACGGATGAGCGTCGCGGCATGTGGCTGCAGGGACAGGCGTACAGCTTCGAGACCGGCTTGGCGGTGAATGACCGGGCTGGCGCTCCGTTGATCTTCACCGTGGCTATCCCCAATGCGGACCAGGCGGGCGAGGGTACCGGCGTCCGCTTCAACAAGTTCACGCCGATCCCCAGTGCCACGACCGGCAATGGCATGCCCAACGATTTCCCGTTCTTCCGCTTGGCTGAGATGTACCTCATCAAGGCTGAGGCCCTCAACGAACTCGCGCAGACGGCGGCGGCTACCACGGAGCTCGCGCGCGTGCACAACTTGCGCAATTCGGCGAATCCGATCGCGGCGGGCATGAGTCAGGCGCAGATGCGCGACGCTATTCTGAAGGAGCGGCTACTGGAGTTTGCGGGTGAGGGTAAGCGTCGCACGGACCTGGTTCGGCATGGCAAGTTCACCTCTTGGACGGAGGCCTCGCTCAACGGCGTGTGCGGCGCCACGGGCGTATGCGCCGGACCCCGCAACGCCAAATACATCCTGTTCCCGGTTCCCGTGACCCAGCTCGGGTCCAACCCCAACCTCGTGCAGAATCCTGGCTACTGAGCGGTGGATATAGCGTAGTCGTGGCGTGTGTCACGGCGGTGCATAGCCCGCCCCAGTTCGGGGCGGGCTATGCATTTGAGGCCCTATGAAGAAGTTGTCGCACGCATGGTTGTCCCTTGCGCTGGCTGCGCTCCCCACGCTGGGGATCGTGGCTGCGTGCTCAAGCACGGACGGCAGAGTGGAGGTGGTCCAGGCAGGGAAGCTGCCGGATCCCGCGGGGCGGCTGTTCACACTGCTGCCGTCGAGCGTCACCGGCGTGCGTTTCGAGAATCGCCTCAACGAGACGAACGACCGCAACGTCTTCACCTACCGCAACTACTACAACGGTGGCGGTGTCGCGATCGGGGACCTGACGGATGACGGGCTCCCCGAGGTCGTGCTCACGTCGAACGAAGGGGGCCCGCGGCTGTACCTGAACCTCGGTCAGTTCCGCTTTCGCGACGTCACCAGGCAGGCCGGGCTGGAGGCCGGCGCGGATTTGTGGACTACGGGCGTTACGATCGCTGACGTCAACGGCGATGGTCGGTTGGACGTCTACATCTGCCGCGCCGGCCCCTTGCCGCCCGAGCAGCGTGGCAACGCTCTGTGGATCAACCAGGGAATCGGCGCCGATGGCGTACCGACGTTCAAAGACGTGGCCGAATCGTACGGCGTTGCCGACCAGGGCTTTTCGACGCAGGCGGCATTCCTCGACTACGATCGCGACGGCGACCTCGACCTCTTCGTGCTCAACAACTCACCGCGCCCGGTGAGCAGCTTCGGGACGCGCAACACGCGCGACGTTCGCGATCCCAATGGCGGCGCCAAGCTCTATCGCAACGACGGTGCCCGCTTTACTGACGTCAGCTCGGCCGCCGGGATCCACAGCCCCGAGATCGCCTTCGGACTCGGCGTCGCCGTCAGCGACGTGAACCGTGACGGGTGGCCGGACGTGTACGTCGCCAACGACTTCTTCGAGCGCGACTACCTCTACATCAACAACCACGACGGCACCTTTGCCGAAGCGCTCGACCAGCAGATGGCGGTGGTGAGCTATTTCTCGATGGGGCTCGACATCGGCGATCTGGACAACGACGGCTGGCCCGATGTTTACACCACCGACATGCTGCCGGAGGATGAGTACCGGCTCAAGACGACGACCAGCTATGAGGGCTGGGAGGTCTACCTGACCAAAGTGCGCAACGGCTTTCACCACCAGCTGAGCCGCAACATGCTCCAGCGGAACAACCGTGACGGGACGTTCAGCGAGGTGGGGTACGGGGCCGGCGTCGCGCGAACCGACTGGACCTGGAGCGCGCTGATCGCCGACCTGGATCTCGACGGGCGCAAGGACATCTTCGTGACGAACGGAATGGCCAAGGACGTCACGTCCCAGGACTACCTGGCATTCCTGGCCAGCGACGAAACGATGCGGGTGGCCACCAGCGGCGGTCGCGCGCGCGTGGACTTCGGTCGGTTGACCAGGGCGATGACGTCAACGCCGATCCCCAACTACGCGTTCCGCAACGTGGGTGCGCTCCGCTTCACGAGCGATGCCGCCGCGTGGGGGTTGGCGACGCCAAGTTTCTCCAGTGGAGCCGCCTACGGGGATCTCGACGCGGACGGCGCGCTCGATCTCGTGGTCAACAACGTGAACCAGGAGGCGTTCGTCTACCGCAACGACGCGCGCGGCCTGTACCCGGAGAACCACTTTCTCAGGGTGCGCCTGGCGGGGCAGGGAGCCAATCGATTTGGCGTCGGCGCGCGGGTAACCGTGCACGTTGGACGTGACACGTTGATGCAGGAGCTGGCGCCGACGCGGGG
>ERZ1292623.2386-Hain-H51-01um-R1-2386-length-16895-cov-17_pt2 | contig 16540 bp, 15 predicted proteins | sample MGYA00564398_ERZ1292623 | MGnify/ENA primary metagenome ERZ1292623 (study PRJEB36523, sample SAMEA6512633) | groundwater metagenome | collected 2019-01-07 | study: AquaDiva: Metagenomics assemblies of 32 groundwater samples | reverse complement strand
GGGGCGTCGTCAGGAAAACCATCCGGGCCAACTTCGTATCGCCCAGAAGTAAAAATTATTTCTCCGAAATATGGAAGTGTATTTTCAAATGAAGGACTCGTAAGCTACGAGGCGACCGATAAAAACGATGAAACGGGCGGGGTCTTAAAAAAAGAATTCGGTCTTATCCCACTGCCGGTTTCAATTTTTTATTCCGATAAAATCGCCGAATGGGACCATACAATTACCAAAGACGAAGACAAAGTATTTATAGTAAAGGATTTGCCCGCTATTGGGTCGTATGTTTGGAGAATTAAAGACCTTATTCCCGGCGCGCTTTATAGAATTGTTGTTGATGCGATTGACGCAGTCGGCGATATTGGCGAGGATGTTTCCGATTTTTTCAGCGTGGATTTCACTGCGCCGACATTTATTGTCGGTGCCGACCCGTCTGTTACAGCCAAGCTAGGCGATGTCAAAATTAGCATTGAAGCGTCAAAAGATTTGGTAACGCCTCCGATTGTGAAAGTTCGCCAGCATGGCGGAGAGGCGGTACTAGTGAAGATGGAAGGGGCGGGGCAGTTTTTTGAGGGCGTGTACAAAATACTTGCTGGCTACGACGGTACTGCCACTATAGAAGTTTCGGGTTCTGACCGAGCTGGGAATAGGGGCACGACCATTACCGGTGGCGGGACATTCAGCGTCGGGGTAAATCCGCCACCGGCGCCGGAAATTATTTTTCCTTTAAATAAAACTATCGCGACATCAAGCGAGATTACGGTTAGAGGAAGCGCCAGGGAAGACAGCATCGTTACGCTTACAGTAAATGGAGTTGAAAAATACACACCAACACTCTCCCGCGACGGGCAGTTTGTTATTGATAAAGTAAAACTGAAAAAAGATTCTCCGCACGGCGGCAATGTTTTGAGCGCGGTGGCTCGCGACCAAGGTGGGTCTTTGAGCGAGGCAACCATTATTCATGTGTCATTCAATCTCGCGCCAACCCTTAGTCTGATAACGCCCGAGGATAACACCGTACTGTCGGCTACCACCACGCTTCTTGCTCGCGTAACCGACGAAAACGGCGACAGGGTTATTTCTAGGTTTGAATCGCTCCCCGCCGGCGCATTTAATAAAGGCGAAACAGAATGGTCTTTGTTGGGGGAGACGATTTCCGGAAAATTAATTTTTGATACTACCGAAATTTCTGACGGCGCGTATCTCATTCGGGCAGTGGCCGATGACGGCGCAACTACGAAGATTTCAGATTTTAGGTTGGTTACAATTAAAAACCAACTTCCCACAATTAAATTTGACGATGGCAGGCGAACTTATACCAACAAGAATACAGCTTCAGTTCGTGGAAGTGTTATAGCTCCGGATATACCGAGTCGTCCTACAATCACACGCCTGGAGTACAGTACCAATGGCGGTAAATCATGGATTACCCTTTCAGCCGAAGAAAGGTTTTCTGTTCCTTTTGAAAAATTAAGAGAAGGATCCAATGAAACACTTTGGCGCGCAACAGACAGTCGCGGATTTATTGTGCGTGTGAAATATCCAATTATTGTCGATACAGTTGCGCCAAAATCTCCCAACATCTCATTCCCTCGAAGTGGGGTTATTTTGAGTGACGCTGACGATGAAGACCGTAAAAAACAGGGCTTACAGTTTACGATACGCGGTACCGCCGAACCTCACAGTAGTGTTGCTATAACGGTGGCAGAGAGTACATACAAAACACAAGTGGCTCTTGACGGGTCCTGGAGGCAATCTATTACAATTAGTGCGAGAGGAAGTTTTGTTATAGAAGCTACCGCGATTGACCCAGCTGGGAATAAAAGTCTGAAAACATCAGTTAGCATTATCCATGACAATCCGCCGAAGATTGCATTTTTGAATCCTAGGGACGGGAGAGGGGCAAGCGGAATTACTAAAGTGAGCTGGCTTTTGAAAGACCCCGATGGAGATGCAATTAAAGATGTGGTTTTAAGCTACCGCCAAGGGAATGGTGAATTTAAAATATTAACAAAGACCCCGAAAGAAAATTCGTTTAACTGGGATACCACATCGCTTTCCGCGGGCGGAAATTATTATCTTCGTCTTGAGGCAAGCGACGGAGTTATCGCTGTCAATAAAACGATACCAATTTTCATAGACCGCACGGCACCCGTTCTTTTGTCGCTTACTTTTTCTAAAAAAACATTCGCTTCGCGCGGGACGCTTACCGCAACCGGCAAGGCGGGAGATGACATGTCGGGCGTGGAGTTTATTGAGTACCGTATTGTCCCAGAAGGAGATACCAATAATAATGTCGCGGAATTACCGTGGTTGAAGGGGACTGTCACCGGCGGGTTTTTAAGTAAAAATACTCCATTTAGCATACAAGAACCTCTTCGGCTTTCTGATGGTACTTACGGGGTGTTTGTGAGAGCCGTTGATGCCTCCGGAAATACTTCAAAAGAATTAAGCGAAATAATTATTATTGATGGCACCGCTCCACGAGTGGGAACTGTCGCTCTCTCATACCGCTCCGCTAGTATTTCTCCTACGGCCGGGAACTTTATAATACCTATTGACACACCACTCACATTTTTACTTTCACTTGAGAGTGATACTAAAGGGGCAAGCGTTGTTATTGGAACTACTACATACAAACTGACTAAAGACACGGCAACCGGCCTTTGGAAAACTGATTTTACTCTTTCCAAAATCGCGACCACTACACTCTCTGTGTCCACGGTTGATGTTTTGGGCAATAAAGGGAAAGACAATAAGGTCGCCCCTTTTGTAGCCATACCTGACGGTAAAATTATATATTTTGAAAACAATAAGGCGACTCCCGTACCCGGCGCGAAAATAGAAGTGCGCGTGTATGACCCGTCTAGGAAAACATTTGTGAGTTTCGGGAGTAGTTCCTCTTCGTACGGCCAATTTACTGCTACGGCGGACGGGGGATATTTCTTGGCGCTACCTCGCGGTACATATCAGCTTATTATTTCCGGAAATGGATTCAAACAATTGAAAACAGACGGCATAACCCTAAACGAAGCCCAATTTATCATCCGCGATTTCACACTTGAGAAAAAAATAAGTTTATGGAGTATGATAAAGGCACTGTTCTCTAAATAAAATAATATGTTCCATCCTGTTAAAATAACAATCGGGATACTGGCGCTTGTCGCACTTATATTTTTATTGATTCGTTTTAGCAGCGGGTCTTTTTCATTGCTGTTTAACGACCAATCAACCAAGACGAAGCCGTTTAATAACGGCAACGCTCAGGCTGTCGTCGGGAATGCTGCCCCCTATTTTGAGCTGTCAGATATAAAAGGCGACCGGGTGCGCTTATCTGATTTGGCCGATACTCCGCTTATTATTACTTTCTGGGCGACTTGGAATAGCGATTCTGCCGACCAAATAAAAATTTTTGACGATTACACGGCCAAACATACCCAAGGATTATTTAAGATTATTAGTATCAACAGCCAGGAAGACAAAAGCGCGGTGGGGGCCTTCATAAGGCGCGGTGACTATATTGTTCCTGTGCTTTTAGACCAAACTGGAGCAGTTGGTAAGAGCTACGGCATAGAAACATTGCCTACTAGTATTTTCATTGATAGAGACGGAGTAATTAGAGAGGTATTTGTCGGTATTATGAGCGAAGCAATGATTGTGGACAAATCGGAGAAGATTCTCCGATAATTAACGCACAATATCTGTAGACACCTGATGTCCACAGATTACAAATCGGCGACTATGTCAAGTTTTCGTCCAAGCATACAGTCTTTCGCGAACGCTTTGAAATCAGACGGATTTTGAAACAACTCCCCAAGCAAATCTTTTTCCACGATGGGAAAATGTCGCTTCCCCGCATACTCCGCCAAGCTCGAGAATGGATACTCAACCGCCCACTCCCACGCGCGTTCAAAATTCTTTACCGCTCCGGCAAGCCCGCCGTTCGGATACAACTCCATCGTATTTTTGATCATGATGTACATCGCAACATAGCGGAAATATTCGTCGCTGTCGATCGTTTTTGATTTGAATCGCCCCTGAAACAAACTTCCACTTTCCTTATATTTCGTATTGAGATATTTTGCGTACCCCATGCTATATTTATGCATAAAACGGCTGATCCCGTTTTCAACAACCTCTTTCAGTAACAAGTGAAAATGGTTCGGCATAATCGTGTATGCGATTATTTTCACGAGCTGTTCACGCTCGTCCCACTTCTTTGGCCACACAAAATGACTTATAGCGTCTTTGTCTTCCTTCTCCAATTCCCGCACCCAGTTTTCTGACACATAGACACTATTCAAATAAAATAGGTTAAAAACCATCCGCCAAAGGTCGCTCTTTTGCCGATAGATCGGCATCTTGCGTACTCCACGGTTGCACACATGCACATATGAATCAATTGCTATCGTCCCAGTTCGATTTCCCATAAAATTATAAAATTACTTTGGCTTTGCAAACCTATGAACATCCGTGGACATCAGGTGTCTACAGATTACCATATTGCTGGAGTGGCGGTAGCGGTTATTTTTATAGGTCTGTGGACATCAGGTGTCCACAGATGGGGAACCCTCAGGGTCTCGAAGAGAGCGGCCTTCAAGGCCAGTCGAAAGGCGGACGCTGTGTGAGTGGGAACCTGTCTGCGTGGCGAACACCTGCCCGCGCGTTGCGCACAGACAGACACTCCCACGCGTTTCTCGCTTGTCGAAATTAAAAACAGCGCCTAAGGGTGTGGCGAACATTTTCATGTGTGGATAAAGCGAAAATGATTATTCATTGAATGGGCGTATAATAAAAGCAATAAATGTCGCTCTATTTTATTATTAACAACTTGCATTTCACGATTGAACTAGTGGGAGCTCTGGTTTTTTTTATGATGGCTTGGCTTGCCGCCGATGCTTATATGGTGGGCAAACAACTAAAACCACTTTTACGAATCATTGGTTTCTCTCTTATTGGTTTGTGGCAGATTTTGTACGCTTTTACCCTTGGAGGTGATTTCATAAATACTATCGGCTCGTTTGTTTATCTTATAGGAATTGGCTTAGTTATTTTAAGTTTTTTTGTTGGGCCTCGGTTGAGTCCGGTTTCTACTACGGCAGTTATATTGATCCCGGCTTTTTCAAGTGTTTTGCCATATATAGATGCTATTGCGGCGCTCGGATTCGGAGCCATTGCCTATCTTTCATATAAAGAATTTAAGCGGGAATTCAATCAGTCGCTTAAATTTTTTTGGTATGGATTTTCGGTGCTTGCCATTGCCTCGCTTTTCTCATCTTTTTTAGGCAGTACTTCCGTAGGGAGTCTTATCGCGCGCTTATTACAAGCGGCTGGCTTTATAGTGCTTGTGATGTGGGTCTGGCAGTATTTGAAATTGCGCCTGCGCGAGAGCATGGTTCTGATTTTTATTTCAATGACGCTTTTCATCGCTACAATAGTCACGCTTGCCTTTTCTACGATACTTATCAGTAAAATTGAATCGGAGACGCGCAACAATCTGACAATTGACACGCGCGTACTCGACCTTACTGTTCGCGGACTTACTGAAGAGGCGAGCGCCAAAGCAAAACTTTTGGGACAGACGGGTGAAATTAGCACCGCCCTTGCTCAAAATAATATTTCAGAACTCGAGCGCTTGATGACAGTTTCTCTAGATAAAGAAAAACTGGGATTTCTTTTGGTGACCGATAAAAACGGTCTGGTTGTATTGCGCGCCCATGCTCTTACTCGGCGCGGCGATTCGGTCGGCAATGAACGGGCGGTGGAAGAGGCGCTCGGTGGTACGAATTTTGCCACGATTGAATCTTCACCGGGAGAAAAGTTTTCTATTCGTGCGTCCGTTCCACTTTATCGTAAGGGCGAAATTGTGGGAGCGCTTGTTGCCGGATTTCCATTGGATAATGTTTTTGCCGACAGAATGAAGAAAATTACAGGGCTTGAAATGTCCGTATACGACAAAGACACCGTTGTTGCCACAACCGCGCTTGGCGCCGATGGCAGGACAAGGCTTTCCGGCATATCAATTGACGACCAATCAGTAAAAAGTGCAGTACTTGAAAAAGGGGAAGCGGCTACTGCCCGAGTTCTACTGCGCGGGGAATCATTTTTGGCAAGCTACCTTCCCGTAATAAATGCAGACGGAAAAATTGTTGGAATGTTTTCGGCCTCGAAACCACAGCAAGATATTATGGCGCTGGCCAACGCCACCAATCGATTAACTTTTGTGACGGTTATAATTTTGCTTCTGATTTTGGCTTTGCCGCTTTATTTCCTAACCCGCCGGCTTTTGGGATCAGCTCTCTGAAATTATTTTGTTAACACGATAATCTTTAACAGCAAAAATGATTAATTTAAAACTTTATCTATTATGAAAATAAAATTAAGCATCACCCAAAAGTTGTTAGTCCCGCCCTTCGTTGTTTTGGCGCTCGTCGGCGTTATCTTAAGTTATCGAATAAATTCAATCCTGCGACAAGAGGCGACTGAAAACGCCCAAAATATTATTGCTGATTTTATAGGAATTCATTCAGGGCGACATATCACTTCGCCCGCAGATTTCTCCTTTGAAAATCCCAAAGAAACCAACCAGATTTTTAGTAAACTTTTTGAAGAAGTTAAAACATCAAATGTTATACGCATTAAAGTGTGGGCCAAGGACGGTACGGTTATTTTTTCTGATGACAAGTCAATTGTCGGACAAAATTTCGCAAGCAACAAGGACTTCCAAAAATCTATTGGAGGCGAGGTGGCCGTGGTTATCAAAGCGCCTCTCGACCCTGAGAATGTCACGGAAAAAGGTTATGAGCAGCTGATGGAAGTATATGTTCCTATTGAATTGCAAGCTGGCGAGGGGCCGATTGGCGTGGTTGAGACCTACTATACACTGGATAGCTTAAACGCAAGCATTCTTAAGACCCAGCGCGAAATTTCTTTGGTTGTAACTTTAGGCTTTTTGCTCCTAGCTTTGGGTCTGTGGCTTTCAATTAAGTTTGTCGTTGTAAAACCGCTTAAAGGACTGGAGGAAGGAATTATCGGGATAAGAGAGAGAGAGAGAGAGTAAAGGTTGAATAATTTTTCAAAAATGTTTTATGGCGCTTGACGAAATACAGAATTTATTGAGAGAGTTTGACGAGATGAAAAAGGCCTTGGAGAAGGCCGAGTTTCAGTTGCAGAAAAAATCCGCCGAGCTTGAGAGTGCTAATAAAACATTAATCAACGATGCTGAGGAGCTTGAACGGATGAATAAACTTATGGTCGGACGGGAATTAAAGATGGTTGAATTGAAAAAAGAGATAGAAGAGTTAAAGAAAACCGGCGGTTAAAATAATGAAACTTGCCATCGCGGAGAGAAAAGAAATCGCCACGGGCACTATTGAGGTTGCTTTTAATCTTAGCGGCAAAGAATTTCATTTTCAAGCCGGGCAATATGTCTGGATTACCCTGCAGCGGCTTTTCTATAATGACGAGCACGGCCAGTCCCGATGTTTTTCCATCGCTTCTTCGCCCAACGACAAAAAATTTCTCCGCATTGCTTTCCGCGTCTCGCAAAGCGGGTTTAAGCGCACACTCGGCGAGATAGCTTTGGGTTCAGAAGTTGAGGTTGAGGGTCCCTTCGGCGACATGGTTCTCCCCGATGACCATTCCCTACCGATTGTCTTTGTGGCTGGCGGCATTGGCATCACGCCGTTTTTAAGCATGCTCCGTTTTGCCGCTGAAGAAAAAATACCTTACAATATCACGCTTCTTTACGCCAATAGGAATCCGGAGAGCGTAGTTTATCTTAAAGAATTAGAAGAGCTCGCTCGGCAAAACGCCAACTTTATTCTGCGAAATCATTTCGACCTCCTCGACGCTCCGGCGATTCAAAAAAACATTAATGAAGGCACGATAAAAACCGCTCTGTGGTACATTGTCGGGCCTCCGGCAATGGCAACGGAAACGGAAAAGATTATCTACAAGCTTGGCGTCAGTCGGGGAAGGACACGCCTAACTGAATTTAACGGCTACTCCGCCCCTGTCGCGACCGGAGAAAAGATAGAAACTCTGGCGGGCCTATCCGAAGCCGTACTCCGGGCGCTTGATAAAAACGTGCTGGTATCCATTACCGATCTTCGTGGCACCATTATCTATGCCAACGATAAATTCGTGGAGACCTCCAAATACTCGCGCGAGGAGCTTATCGGCCGGAACCACCGCATTTTGAAATCCGGCTTCCACCGCGTACTGTTCTATCAGGAACTCTGGCATACAATTTCCACCGGCCATGTCTGGCGCGGAGAAATAAAAAACCGGGCTAAAGACGGTTCGTTTTACTGGGTGGACGCGAATATCGCGCCGATTTTTGGGAAAGAGAACGAGGCAATTGGCTACATCGCGATTCGCTTTCTTATAACCGAACGCAAAAAGCTTGAAGAAAAACTGGAGGAAGACAGCCGGGAGTTGAAAGATACTAAAGCAGCGATACTGAATGTGGCGGAAGACCTTGAGCGGGAAAAGGAAAGCGTGGAGCGCAAGGTTGTTGAACGGACACGGGAGCTTAAAGAAGAGCAGGCGCGGCTTATCGCTTCTATCAATAGTCTTAAATTTGGTTTTATAGTCGCCGATCCTGCTCATCGTATTCTTCTGAAGAACCAGGCCGTGGCGAAAATCCTCGGGATTCCTGAAGAATCTGTGACTATGGTGAAGATTAGCGGAATTCTAGAAGGCACCGTAAATCTTCTTGAGCGAAGCGAACGATGCATTGCGGAGAAACAAAACTTTGACCTTCCGGAAGTTTTATTCGGCAGTAAATTTCTTAAAATATTAATTTCGCCGATTGTCATGATTCGCGACCATAATGAAGTCATCGGTTATGTCCTCTTGCTTGAAGATATCACCGAGGCCAAGATTCTGGAACGCTCCAGGGACGAATTCTTTTCCATCGCCTCGCATGAACTGCGCACCCCGCTGACGGCAATCCAGGGCAACGCCTCAATGCTCCTTGATTTCTACGCCGATAAGATAAAAGACCCGGAGGTCAAACAAATGTTGGGAGATATTTCAACTGCCGGCCATCGTCTGATAAAAATAGTCAATGATTTCTTGGAGTTGTCCAGATTTGAACAAAAAAGGATGAAATTTGAAGCCAAACCTTTTGCTGTCCACGATTTGGCGGACGAGGTCGTAAAAGAACTCAAGGGATTGGCGGACAAAAAAGGCCTTGAACTGCGCTTTGACCCCCCGGCGGTTTCCCCGCCAAATGTGCTTGCTGATAGGGACAAAATCAAGGAGGTTCTCATCAATTTAACCGGCAACGCGATTAATTACACCAAAACCGGCAGTATTGTCATAGGGCTTGAACTTGTCGGCAAGATGCTTAAAGTAAAGATAAAAGATACCGGAATCGGCATTTCTCCAGTAAACCAAGGATTACTTTTCAGAAAATTTCAGCAAGCCGGCGATGTCTTGGCGCGGGATGTTACCCAAGGTACGGGGCTAGGACTCTATATTTCCAAATTGATTATTGAAGCCATGGGGGGAGTAATCACTATTGATGAGAGCATTCCCGGCAAAGGCAGCACTTTTAGTTTTTCTTTGCCTATAGCCGCCGCATAGTATAATGATAACAAAGGGTATGCGTAAAGTTTTTATCGTTGAAGACAACAAAGATTTGTGCAATATGTACGAAAGGCTTTTTAAGCTTCATGGCCATGAAGTTACCGTCGCTTCGGACGGCCTAGACGCGCTTGATAAGTTAAGGCAAGTCAAAACAAAGCCTGCCGTAATCCTGCTTGATGTAATTTTGCCGAAGATGAGCGGTCTTGATGTTTTGCGCGCGCTGAAGAATGATGAAGAATTGAAAAATATTCCGGTGGTTATTTTAACGAATTCTTTCAACGAAACGAATGAGAATTTGTTTCTGGCGCAGGGAGCGAGTCTTTATTTGGTGAAAATCGAAAATGACATAAAAGACGTTATCGAGAAAGTAAATAAACTCCTTTCTTTGGTTTAGACGCGAGTTTTTATTGTTCCCACCAATAAATCATTATTATTTATAATTAAGGTGATATAATAAGAAATATATGGCAACAACAATTTTCATGGCAGAGGATGACCCGCTAATGAGCCGAATGTATGAGCGGGCCTTTAAATTGAGCGGATACGAGCTTCAGATGGCATTTGACGGCGAAGAAGCGATTTCAAAACTTGAAAAGATGGAAACCGCTCCTACTATAATGTTGCTTGACATCATGATGCCTAAAGTGAACGGTTTCGACGTGCTTCGCAAGGTGAAGGAGAATCCAAAATTAAAGAAAGTTCCAGTAATAATGCTTACCAATTTAGCCGGTCAAGCCGATGCTGAAAAAGCGCTTAGCTTGGGCGCGGTGCTCTACTTGGTAAAAAGCCAATATGACCCGAAAGAGGTTATAAATAAAGTTAAAGAAATTATTGCCGGCACGACGCACGGCGATGCGGTACCGGAGGTAAAAGTTGAGGTCAAAGATACAAAGAAAAAGTAAATCACTCGCCACGCCGTCGCGCGCAGTTTTCTGGACGGTAGTTGCTAGATTCTACCAGATTTCTACTTGAATAGTCACTTGGGGGTGAAACCCCCAAGTGATAGAATGACAACATATGGCGAACAGGAAGATCCCTTTTGTGATCGGTGAGTATTATCACATTTACAACAGAGGTGTTGATAAAAGAATTATTTTTGTTGATGCATACGACATACAAAGATTTTTTCAAAGTATGGTCGAATTCAACACAACAACTCCGATAGGAAGCCTCTACGAAAACTCATTTCTTCAACTTGGGGGTGAAACCCCCAAGTTGAAGGAGAGGTTGGTTAATGTTATCGCATACTGTCTCAATCCAAATCATTTCCATTTTATTTTGGAACAATTAGTAGACAGAGGTATCAGCGAGTTTATGAAGAGAATGAGCGGAGGTTATACTGGGTTCTTTAATAATAGATATGAGAGAAGCGGGTCACTTTTCCAAGGTGTGTTTAAATCTGTCCACATTGATACAAACGAATATCTACTCCATGCAAGCGCGTATGTAAATCTAAATGATCGTGTTCACCAACTTGGGGGTGAAACCCCCAAGTTGGTGAAGAGCAGGTCGAGCTGGGGAGAATATATGGATAAGGGGGTTAAAGAAATTTGTGAGAAGGAGATTATTCTCGGGCAATTCAGGAATACTGATGAATACAAGGAGTTTGCACTTTCGTCATTGGAATCAATTATAAAAAGAAAAGGAGAATTAAAAGATTTTGCCAGATTTCTACTTGAGTAGTCACTTGGGGGTTTCACCCCCAAGTGACATACTTGGTCTAGTGATATACTTTAAAATACATGGGGAATAGGTATTTTTTCATTTCATTTTTCATACTTGCCTTTTTTACATTTGCTTCTGGTGGCTTGGCGCAGAATTTTAATTCTGCCAGTTTTAGTGCGCAAAACCCAGTGCTTTACGAAGGCGGATTTTCCAGCTCAACGAGTTTTAGCTTGCAAAGCGCTATTTCTCAAATCTCCCTGGGTACTTCAAGCGTAACCGGTTTCAAGATTAGCGCCGGGTTTTTATATTTCCCGTTCGTAACGACGCCGGTGGTTTCTGCCACGGCAGGTGACGCTCAAGTGGCGCTTACATGGACAACGGCTTCTGGAGTACTTGGGTGGAATGTCGGGGGATATACCGTGGGGCAATCAACTGTTTCCGGCGGGCCGTATAGTTATGCCAATGTTGGCAATGTTTTGAGTTCAACCCGGACGGGGCTTACTAATGGTACTACCTATTATTTTAGAATTCTTCCAGAAGATGCTTTTGGCAATCGTATCGCAACTTCAAGCGAAGTGAGTTCTACGCCAGTAGCGGCCGCACCTGCCCCTGCGACCGGCGGTGGCGGCGGGGGAGGCGGAGGCGGCATTTTATCTCAATCAACACGGCTGGTTTTGAAGGGCAGGGCTTATCCGTCGGCGAGTATAGTTATCTTTAAAGACGGCACTACGGTCTCCACCCCGGTCGCGGATCAAAATGGAAACTTTCAAGCAGAGGCAAGCGTTGGGGCCGGTATTTATACTTTCTCTCTCTACGCGATTGATTCGGATAACCGCCGCTCTTTAACCACAAGCTTCACTACGGCGGTGGGAAGCGGCCAAACGACTACGATTTCCGACATTGTCATCGCGCCCACCATCGGGGCAGACAAGTCGCAAGTCAGGATTGGCAACGACATCAAATTTTTCGGCGCGTCTTACCCATCAGCCACCGTAAATGTTATAATTAATTCGGAACAAACTATGGTCGACAAAGCCCAGTCGGATAAGTTTGGTCTTTGGACTTATACTTTAAATTCATCCGTACTGGAAAGGGGCGACCACACAACCAAAAGTCAAACCGTAACTCCGGACAGCTTGATTTCCCCGTTTTCGGAAAGTTTGGCGTTTAAGGTTGGGGACAGCGATGTCGCCTTCAGCAAGGTGTTGGCTTCCCGTCCGGCCGCGCCGGCGGCTTGCAAGAAAAACGGCGACATCAATAACGACGGCAAAGTAAATATCGTGGATTTTTCCATAATGCTTTTCTTTTGGAATCAGCAGAACCCCAAAAATCCCTGTGCCGATATCAATGGCGACAAGGCAGTAAACATTTTTGATTTTTCAATCATGCTTTTCTGGTGGACCGGCTAGCGGAGCTAGCCATACACGAAAATACACGAATATGGACACGAATTCACACGAAAAATTATTATATAAGGAGTTGTCTTACCAAATGCAAGGGGCTGCTATCGAAGTAAGAAAAGATTTTGGCTCTGGGCATAAAGAAAGTATTTATCAGAATGCATTTGCGGAAGAACTTAAAGCTAGAAAAGTTAAATTTGAAAAAGAGAAAGCTATCAAAATTTATTCGCCTAAAACCAAAAACTTTATAGGACTATACCGGCCAGATTTTGTGGTAGAAAATAAAATAATCGTTGAACTCAAGGCGGTGTCAAAAATTCCGAAAATGTTTATTGACCAGCTATATGATTACCTTCGGAATAGTGAGTACGAATTAGGTTACTTTATTAACTTTGCGTCGCCAAGACTTTATATTAAACGTATAATCTATACCAATGACAGAAAATAGACATCTTTCGTGGTGCTTTGCGTTTCTATTTGTGGCTATTAGTGTTTTGCCCTTGTGGGCAAGCGCGGAAAACCTAAATTTAAAAAGCGCAAAAACCAACTACAATGTCGGCGATAGCTTTACAGTATCGCTTACACTGGATACAAAAGGGCAGTCAGTCAACACGCTTTCTGGCATAGTGGTTGTGCCAACTTCCAAACTTCAGATTTTGGATGTTAGATACGGCAATTCCATTGTCACTCTCTGGGTGGAGCGCCCCGCTGTAAGCGGGGGGACAATAACATTTACCGGCGGGACCCCCGGAGGATTTTCTGGTTCGGCCGGGCCGATTTTGAGTTTCGGCCTAAGAGCTAAAGCGGAGGGGTCTGCCGCCATCAGTCTTAAAGATATAAAAATATTGCTTAATGACGGCAAGGGCACGGAACTTGATGCAACATCTGGAACCCTTAAGCTTTCCATTTCCAAAGTTTCTCCGCCTAAACCGGCTCTGAAGCCTGCGCCCGCCGCAGAAGAAAAACCTCCGGAAACCGAAGTTTACGCTCTTCCGCCGGACACCGTTTCGCCGGAAAGTTTTATTCCATTAATCAGCAACCACCCAAGCATCGCGAACAATAAATATTTCGTTTCTTTCTTTGCTGTAGATAAAGACTCGGGTATCTTATATTATGAGATACGCGAAAGGCCGCAAATATTAACACTAATTACCACAAAATTTGATAAAGAGCCGGTACGCGCGGAGACTCCTTATGTTTTGGAAGGGCAATATTGGGCTTATAAAGTCACAGTACGGGCTTATGATCAAGCTGGTAATTTTACGGAGGGGTATACCATAAAACCATTAAGCTTTGTTGTAGTGGTAGCGCTGATTTCGGCGCTGGTGTTTATAGCCGTACTGATTAGACGTTATATTTATAAATCTCGCCGCCCCCCGCGCAGAATGGTATAATTTAAACATGCGCAAAGTAGCTTTACTTGTCCTATTTAGCGCTATTCCTTTAATAGCGGTGGCGCAGCAGCTAGGCGCCTCGCTTTATATTTCTCCACTTTCATCAAATCCTCGCGCCGCAAGCAATTTTACTGTAACTATCAAAGCAGATTCCTTGGGAGAACCAGTAAACGCTGTTAAGGGCACGCTGACTTTTCCGCGTGACAGATTGGAAATTATTGGCATTTCAAAGATAGGATCAATTTTAAATCTTTGGGTGGAGGAACCGCGCTTTTCCAATATTAACGGAACATTAAAATTTCAAGGAGGCGTACCCAATCCCGGCTTTATGGGCAGTGGCGGTACGGTTCTTCATGTTATTTTTCGAGCTAAATTGGCTGGCGCTACTTCACTCATCTGGAAGGATGGTGAGGTCTTAGCCAATGATGGCAAGGGGACTAATATTCTTATAGATTTACAAAATCTAGATTTTTTTACTGACGAAGCTTTCGCGGCGCAGGCGCCTTCTCCCGCGCCGATGCATTGGTGGGAAAATTTTCTTATAATAATAAATATTATTTTTCTGGCCATTATTCTGTTGATCGGATTGGTATTTTTGGAGAAGGCTATTTTAAATTATCACGACAGGCATTCGCATCACAAAACCGATGATGATTTAGATTCTTCAAATCACATACATCGTAACAACACAGAGCGTCGAGATTCCTGGGATGAAAGCGTTTTAGGCACAGATAAACATGATTATGATCAAACTATAAAAAAATGAAGCGGTCTTACCTACTTATTTTATTGGCGTGGTTTTTTATGGTTCCGATATCTGCGGCGGCTCAAGCAACGCTTTTTATTTCTCCGGCTTCCGGCGTTTATAAAACCAGCGAGTTTTTTTCTGTTTTAGTGAGCGTAAACACGGGCGGTCAGCCAATAAACGCGGCCTCGGCCGTAGTAAATTTTGATAATACTCTCCTTGATGTTGCCAGTCTGGGTTATTCGCAGTCAATTTTCACTTTATGGACGGAGGAGCCGAAGTTTTCAAACGCCGGCGGGACAATAAGGTTTTCCGGCGGGCTTCCTTCACCGGGGTATATCGGCGCCAACGGCTCAATTTTGCGAGTAACTTTTAAACCAAAAGCTTCCGGTCAAGCGCCGGTGGTGTTTTCTTCCGGCTCGGTTTTGGCTAACGACGGCAAAGGGACGAATATTTTGGATGCCATGCGCGCAGCCACTTTCAGTACTATAGTCGCGCTTCCGCGCTCGCCGGCTCCTCCCGCTACGCCGACAACGCCGGTAACGACTCCTTTTGAAATCACGGAAAGAACTCCGGCGCCCCCGACAATCACCGACTGGCCGAAAGAATTGGAGGAAGGCTCCGTGTTGACAGTGAAAGGACTGGGCCACCCCAACGGCAAACTTTTGATTTTTATTCAAAAGGGATCAAACGAGCCGATTGTTGAAGAGCGCTTCGCCGGCTCGGACGGCAGGTTTACATATAACTTCAGCAAAACTGTTTCAACCGGGCTTTACAGGGTTTGGGCCAAGACCGTGAGCGCCGGCGGCGTAATTGGCGCTTCCTCGGAAATTGTTACCATAGAAGTGATTCAGCCTTTGTTTTTCAGAATAGGCACTATCGCCATAAATTACGCCTCGGTCGTAATTACTCTCTTAGCGCTGATTGTACTTTTGCTCATGATTTTTGCCTGGGTCTGGTGGAGGGTCAGAAAATGGCAGGAACGGCAGGGGATTGAAATTCACGAATCGGAAAAAGCGCTCCACCAGGGGTTTGAAAAACTGCGCAGCGGACTGCGAAAATATATAAGGTATATTACGAAAACAAAATCAGTTGAAGGCATAAAGCAGAGAGAGACCGCCACCGAAGCAGAATTGGAGAAAGAGCTGAAAGATATTGAGGGCGGAATAGAAAAAGAAATAGAAGATGTCAGCGCCGTCACCAAAAACAAAGGGCACAAGCACTACGGCCACGACGAGTTTGAACACCGCCCTTAATCTTACGGCATGGCGCGATGCGCAACGTCATTTTGATTTTGTCGCTAAACCATCACAATATCTTTTAATAAGATTTTCTTTTTTATCACGACGCCATTTTTTGATTTGAATTTCCCTTTGTCTAGCTTCAGTTATGGTCTGGTATTTTTCAAGGAATACAATTTTGAAGTCAGGTATGTATTTTGTGAATTTTGCACCCTGTTTTAAATTATGGTAACGCAGGCGTTCATATGGATTTTGTGTAATTCCTACATAAAGTTTATTGGCAGAATTTTTTATCATATAGACAAAATACATTAATAAATTATACAAGAAGCCCCTCGACGTTGCTCGGGGCACCCGACTAACAAAAAACACGGTATTAACCGTGATTTTTGTTGCTGTGGTTTACCACGAGCGAGTTTTGCTAAAAGCAAAACAAGTCGAGTGCACTCGACGTTGCTCGGGGCACCCGACTAACAAAAAACACGGTATTAACCGTGATTT
>ERZ1292623.2466-Hain-H51-01um-R1-2466-length-16542-cov-19_pt1 | contig 16542 bp, 14 predicted proteins | sample MGYA00564398_ERZ1292623 | MGnify/ENA primary metagenome ERZ1292623 (study PRJEB36523, sample SAMEA6512633) | groundwater metagenome | collected 2019-01-07 | study: AquaDiva: Metagenomics assemblies of 32 groundwater samples | reverse complement strand
GCGTGGACTACTGGGGTATCTAATCCCATTCGCGACCCACGCTTTCGTGTTTCAGCGTCAGGAGTGGACCAGTCTGCTGCCTTCGCTTTTGGTGTTCCCCATGATATCAACGCATTTCACCGCTACACCATGAGTTCCGCAGACCCCTTCCATCCTCTTAGTTGTGCCGTTTCCCACGCAGCTCTCCGGTTAAGCCGGAGAATTTAACGCGAGACTAACACTACCGCCTACACACCCTTTACGCCCAATAATTCCGGATAACGCTCGAGGCACTCGTATTACCGCTGCTGCTGGCACGAGTTTAGCAACCTCTTATTCTCCAGGTACCATCAATAACTTTTTCCCTGGCAAAAGGAGTTTACATGCCGAAGCACTTCATCCTCCACGCGGCGTCGCTCCGTCAGACTTTCGTCCATTGCGGAAGATTCTCGACTGCAGCCACCCGTAGGTGTATGGGCCGTATCTCAGTCCCATCGGTGGGGGTCACCCTCTCAGGTCCCCTAGGCGTCATAGCCTTGGTGAGCTTTTACCTCACCAACTAGCTGATACCGATCAAGCTGTTCCCAGAGCAATAAATTTTTACTCTTGCGAGACTATCAGGATTTACCCCGCCTTTCGGCGAGCTATGCCTGACTCTGGGGTACATACTTAATTATTACTACCTCGTTTGCCGGTTGCTCCTTGCGGAGCCCCCTTGACTTGCATGCCTTATCCACGCCGCCAGCGTTCATCCTGAGCTAGGATCAAACTCTTAACTATAAGCGAACGGAACAAAATAGAAAGCGTTTTAATCATCAAAGCTCTAAGAGCAATGACAATTTTTTCAACATTCGCATTTGAATTTCACTTGGTTAAAATTTTTCTAGCTCATTATTGAATAATTAATTTAGAATTACTGTTTGAATATTTGTTTACCCGCACTATTTTATATGCTCCGCTAAGAGCAAATAAAAACAAATCTCTTTTTATCCTAGGATTAGAAGGATAGAAAAAGATGTAATATACATTCTCACATTATATTTAAAATATAATGTTTTATTTACTTTTCAACGAACTTTTTAGAACCGCCCTCCCAACAAGGCGTTTTTGACTTGTTATAGGACGTAGAAAACAGTTTACCCGAATAAAAATATAAGTCAAGCCCGTGAATGATTAAAATATGGCTCAAATACTACTCATCAAAAGCCTCATCTTCTGTGTCATTTTGAGCATCTTTTTTAGTAATATGAATCCGTCCATCAATATGATTTGCTGGAGAATAAATTGTATATAATTTCATCTTGTCTACGCCAGTATTGATGATGTTATGCTCAGTGCCGGCTGGAACAAGGATAGCTGAACCATCTTTGACTATATATTCTTTACCAGCCAAAACGGCAATACCTGTACCCTGTTCAAATCGGAAAAATTGATCAACTTTGGCGTGAGTTTCTGTACCAATTTCTTCACTAGGTTGTAGACACATCAGAACCACCTGACTATGTGGAGCAGTGTAAACAACCGCGCGAAAATTTTCATTGGCGAGAGTATCTTTTTCTATATTTGAGGAATAAGGCATAATATTGGAAAAGATCATGTTCCAATTTTTACATCAAGAAAACCGCGTATCCCATCACGGTAAAATTGATAAATGAAATAACACACCAAGTACAAAACGCCCGCAGAATAAATCCTTGGACAAACATGAAATAAAGTGAAAACAAAAACCCAAATGTAATGATAGTTTGCAATGGCCAAAATGGTAATGTACCCATAGCAAATAAGTACGCCAATACTAAAATAAGGACATACATGACAAAACCCGCGACTGAATTCGGTATGCCAAAAGTTTTTGATTGTGGAGAATGTTGAACTTTGTAACACCATTCTTTGGGAAAAAATACACAGGCGACTTCAGTGCCTCTAATTTTGTGATATATCAAATAAAGAGTGTCTAACACGCCGATGATGGCAAATATGTACACAAGTTTGAGAGTTAGGTCCATAGTAGTTGATTAGATGTCAATAAGTATATTATACAATATCCACATAGAATATAATACGCGCTTAGAATAATAACTAATATTTTACGAATTGTATTTTTCGCAAAATCACCCAAAATTCAAACCCCGTTGACCAAATTTCCATCTTGATAGACACTCATCCCTTTCTTTTTTAATTCCGCAAAAAAATCAAGAGGCGTTATGACTGGACCAGGCGCAAAACTTCCTGGAGTATTGATACGACCATCAAAAACCATTTGAGCTATGATAGACGCCGGCAATCCAGTATCAATGTTACAACCAGCATCTTGCCAGCCAGGCAAAGTCGTAATCAAACATTCCATCTTGACAATTTTAATATTACCTTCTGGATCATGACCGGAAATTTCAACCCAGAGATTTTCACGTTCCATATAAGTATCGGGTCGAGGTTGAATAGAAAGAATTCTAGAAAGCGCGTCAATTGGACGAATCTCTACTTCTTCAAATTTCAATAATGATTTTTTGCCAAGCCCGAGTTCAATCAGACGACGCATCATATCTAATGAATGATCTGGAAAACCGGCATAAAAACGAATATTTTTTATGCCAAAAGGTTTGTAATATGCGTAAAGAGTATAAGTTTCTGGGTGACGAACTATATAGCAACGCTGTGATCCAATCTCGCGAAACTCACGAATAACTTCAGTATCCATCGGATTTTTATCAAGCCAAACGCCATTTTCCAATACTGCGGCGGGGTCGGTTAATTCTTCAATAATACTTTCTATAGAAAATGGCACGACAAATTTTTTGACATTGGAATCCCAAGCAAAACCAATTTCTACCGTATCAATTGTCTTAAATTGACCAGTAGCATAATGAAACATGATATTGTTTATCCCCGGTGTTGAACCACAACCCGTAATCCCAACAATACCTTTGTCGCGAAACTTCTTATTGAGGGTAAGTTGGGCTTTGGTCATGGAAATATCCGACCCGAGATCAATAATGTTTTTGCCAAGCTCTAGACACATTCTGAAAACATCAAGGTTCCAATCACCTTCCGCACAATTGATAACAACTTTTGCGTCAATCTTATTCAAAAAATTCTTTGAGGCGTCATAATCACGCAAATCTATAAATTCAAAACGAGTACCAGGATGTTCAGCCAAATTCTTTTCAGAACCCTCACGATATAGATCTGCACAATAAACTTTGAAACCGGACTCAAGGAGATCACGAACAACAATGCGTCCTTGCATCCCACTCGAACCGAGAACGAGAAAATCTATTTTCATCAACTTCATTGTAACAGAATGATTTCACAACACAATAGATTTTTTATAAAAGTGGGGAAAACTTTTTTTAAAAAATATTTTTCAAATCTAACTCATTTTCTTTTTCAAAAAAATTTCAACAAACAATAAAAGCTTTACGGTCTAGAAAAAACCGTCATGCCAATATTGGGTTTACTCCCAATTTTTTCAAGAATATAAAGAAGGACCTCTTTGAACTTCTTAACATTTTCGCAGTTTTTTTCTCAAAATTTTCCAATTTGGAATTGTTCCAGCAACTAAATTCCAAAATTGTTTTTTGTGATTGAACTAACGGTTGTTTTCACCCCCCCCCTCCCCCCTCCCGCCAAAAAGGCGGGAGAATCTTTTTATAAAAATTTTACTTCCCCTTTCTTCCCAACCTTTCAATAGTCACCAAGAGTGGTGAGCCGATGAATATTGATGAATATGTTCCAGCCGCAATACCGATAATCAAAGCCAATGAAAAATGTTCTGTCGTAGATCCACCAAAGATATAAAGGACTACAAGCGCGATCAAAGTCGTCATAGAAGTATTGATTGACCGAGTAAATGTCTGACTGATACTTTCACCGACAATTTCAGAAAATGGTTTTCTAGCGGAAGACAGACGCAGATTTTCTCGAACACGATCAAACACCACAATAGTATCGTGCACGGAAAAACCAAGGATAACCAGGAGTGCCGTTACGAAGAGAGTATCAACTTCATAACCAGCAAAGTGGCCAAGAATTGAAAAGACGCCGGTGGGAATGATCACATCGTGAATCAAAGCTATAATTGCCGTCAAACCATATTTCCACGAGGAAACCGGTTCTGAAACTTTGCGGAAAGCAAAAGTTATGAAAAGGATGATACCGATTATAACTAAAATGATTGAGACCAAAGATTTACGTAGAGCTTCAACCCCAAGCACAGGACCAACTGATGAAAAATTCTTTTCAACAACTTTTACCGTATCCTTGAGTGAAAGCGCGGAAAAGACCGCCACTTTTTCTTCTTGAGTTACCGGCTTCAATCTAACGATAAATTCTTCTTCGCCATCTTTGGTAGTACTCGGACGAATAGAAGCCGCTGGATCTATAGTTGAAAGCTCTGTCGCGACTGAAGCTTGTGTGGGACGACCATCAGGATATGAAACTTCTACCAATGTGCCTCCGGTAAAATCAATACCCGGTTTGAGTCCATATACAATCAAAGAAGCAAGTGAAGCAATCACTAAGATGATAGATGCGGTATAGAATATTTTTCTGTTATTGATGACCCACATGATATTAAAGTTTAAGATTTCATTTTGGTAAAACCATTACTAACAAGGAATGTCGACAATTTACTGGTTCTAGACGGTGCGACAGCATATAGAAATAACCTTGAAGCGGTAATTGCCGTGAACATGGAAACAATGACGCCAATCAGGAAAACCAACGCGAAGCCAGTAATAACCGCCGTACTGCCAAAGTAGTAGAGAATCAAGCCGGTAATAATACTGGAAATATTTGAGTCACGAATGGAGAGCCAGGCTCGAGCGAATCCTTCATGCATGGCGTCCCAAATACCACGACCACGCGTCAATTCTTCTTTCATGCGTTCAAAGATAAGAATGTTGGCATCAACCGCCATACCAATTGAAAGAATGAACGCGGCGATACCAGCGGCGGTTAAAGTGACCGGAATCAGTTTAAATAGAGTCAACATTATGATTGTATAAACAGCCAGAGCAACAACCGCGATAAATCCGGGTAATCTATACCAAATGATTAAAAACAGAGCGATAATTATAAAGGCGATAATACCAGACTTGATTCCCCCATTGATAGCATCTTGACCAAGAGAAGGGCCAATGGTTTGCGTAGAAATCAAAGTAATTGGAACGGGAAGAGCTCCGTAATTGAGATCGCGAACTAATCTCTTGGCTTCATCTAAAGTAAATGTCCCGCTAATTTGCCCTTTGCCGTCAGCGATTTGGTCGCGAATAACTGGGACAGAAATTGGCTTGCCATCAAGGAATATTCCTAGATAATTACCAATATTGTCTTTAGTAATTATTGAAAATAGATCTCGTCCATCACTAGTAAATGTCAGACCAACAACTGGTTGATTGGTTGTCTGATTGAATTCTAGATTGGCTCTAGCTACCATACGTCCAGTAAGTCCTGTGGTTTTAAATAAGGCCATATAAGCGGCATCTTGTTCAGTAGTAGTTGAGAATGTGGATAATTTAGTCTGATAATCACGCATCTGATCTGCGGTTACCAGACGAAAATCGAGACTCGGTGTGGCTCCAATAGAACGAACAGCTTCATCAACATCAGTTATCCCGGGTAATTCTACGATCAATTTGTAAGCACTTTCTTTTGAGCTTAGAGCCGCACCTTGTTCTGTCTGAACTAGTGGTTCACTAACCCCAAATAAGTTTACACGACGCTCTACGACATTTCTAAGAGATAACATAGAATCAGCTATATCCGTTGGAGCTAGTTTAGAAATATCGGCCTGATATACCAAGTGAGTACCACCAGAAAGATCAAGACCTAGGCGAAATGGATGTGAGCCACTTGGTTGACCAGAAACATAAACAAAATAGCCGATTGCGGCCGCGACGACCAAGAGCATAACGGCTCGAGCGCGATGTTTTAACATAGAAACTATTGTACAGATTTTAAGATGTAATGCAAGAACATTGAAAAGCCCAAAGAGATATGTGGAGTTTTTTAGTTGTTATGTAGTATCGCCAACGAAAGTAATGCGGTGAAGCAACATAACAACTAAAAAACCCCACATATCTCTTTAGGCTTTGACGACGCAATTGTCAATTACACCCCCTGTCTAGACAACACCGATTTAGCGGTTTGAAGAGCAATACGAATATCAAGCATCAGCGAACGATTTTTAATGTAATACAAATCATACGACAATTTATCCCGAGTATCATTGACGGCAACTGCGTGGTGAGGATGCGCTTGATGTGAAATTTGAGCCCATCCTGAAAGACCTGGCTTGATCAAATGGCGAACATTGTAATAAGGTATTTCTCTTTCATAGACTTTGGTCAAAGCCGGCAATTCTGGACGCGGACCAATAAGTGACTGATTGCCTTTAATAACACTCCATAATTGCGGTAATTCATCAATGCGAGTCAGACGAATACATTTTCCTATGCTCGTAACTTTTAAAATAGATTTACCACCATTTTCACCATACGAACCACTATCATCAGATGTCATGCTTCTAAATTTGGTAATCAAAATTGGCTTGCCATTTTTACCAACTCTCTCTTGAGAAATAAAAACGTTACCCTTATCTTCTAGTTTTATCGCTAAATATACAAATGGGTAAAAAACCAAAGATATCAGACCAGTAATAAACGCAATTATAATATCCATGAGTCTTTTCAAAGTGTCGTAAACTCTCCGACTTCCTAGGGCCATCGCAGAATTTTCTACCAACCAGCGCTCCCCAACCATTGAAAGTGGAATGCGATCAAACACGGATTCATAGAGTTTACTGGCATCAATGATTTGTGTCCCAGAAAAAATCAAGGAATAAAGAAACGGCATCGCGGATTCAATATTTTTATCATGCAAATCAGCAACAATTATAGAAGCACCCGAACTCTTGACCGCTTCGGCGATTTTACTGACAGTCTGGTCCACTGAACTTTGTGGCTGAATATGTTGCTTGAAAATAAGACCGTACCGAGAATTTGTATTAATCTCATCATAAAGATCTTTGATGTCTTCACCAGTTCCGACAATAATCGCCAGTTGTTTGCGAGACATATTAATCACCGGAAACATGATGACGCGCCAAATGAAAAGAATTATAGTTGAGATGATAAAATACAGAAAAAGATTCGCTTTTGGAGCAATGACGACAGGAGCAAAATAAAAAAAAGCAATGCCAATCAGAAAATTAACAATTTGGACTTGAAATAAAATTCTTTGAACTTTTCCTAGAATAAATGCCGACTGTTTATCATAAAAACCGGCACTAAAACTGACAATAATAAAGACAACGAACAAAATACTAAACGAGATGATGTGATCCATAAATAGGATTCTGCTCGGAATTTGACCATAACGGATTGTCAGTGCCAGAACAAGAGAAAAGCTATAGGCAATGAGATCCCCAATAATCAACATTATTATGCCTTTGGAATTAGCAATTGATGTCATGGGGATTACGCTACCATGACTTTGACATTAGTTCAAGTTTTTAAATATCATAAATGAGGCGCATAGACTAAACATGACAAAAAGCTTTATTTTTGCTAGTTTATGAGTAATGAAGATCCTGTATCTAATCACCAAATCCAATTGGGGTGGTGCCCAGCGCCATGTTTTTGACCTTGCCGTGGCAATGAAAGAAAAAGGTCATGATGTAGCCGTGGCATTGGGTGGTGATGGAATATTGCGTCTCAAACTTGAAGCCGCCGGCATATACACCCATTCAATCTCCAAACTTGGCAGAGATATTTCAGCTAGCAATGATGCCGGATCATTAAAGGAAATTCTATCAATCATTCGCCATCGCCAACCTGACATTCTCCATGTCCATAGCCCAAAAGCGGCTGGACTTGGTGCAATTGCCGGAAAAATTCTAGGAGTTAAATCAATAATATTTACGGTTCACGGCTGGGCATTTAACGAAATCCGACCGCTTCATCAACGAATAATCATAGCTCTTTTCTCGTGGCTGACCATGATAATGTGTCACAAAACAATCCTTCTTTCTCAAAAAGAATATTCGCAAACTCTACGGTTTCCATTCATAAAAGAAAAGCTCCGCCTAATCCCATTAGGAATTAAACCTCCGGTTTTCATGTCTGTTGATGGCGCAAAACAAGAAATAGCGAAACATATTGGCCAAGACCTGCCAGAATTCAATAAAAAAATAGTTGTCGGAACAATTGCCGAACTTCACCCGAACAAAGGTCTTCCATATCTCATTAACGCATTCACGATAGTGACTACACAATATCCGCAGGCGGTTCTCATAATCATCGGCGACGGACAAGATCTAACTATGCTTCATATGCTAATAAAAGAAAAAAAACTTGAGCAAAATGTTTTTTTGGCCGGCTACATTGACAACGCGTCTCAATATCTAAAAGCCTTTAATCTATTTGTATTGTCATCAATTAAAGAAGGTCTGCCTTATGTTATCCTTGAAGCTGGTTGCGCTTCCCTACCAGTTGTCTCAACAACAGTTGGTGGAATTCCAGAGATCGTAGAGGACATGAGATCGGGGGTCTTGGTTCAACCAAAAAATGTCCGTGAACTGTCGCATGCGATTTCTTTCATGATTGAACATCCAGAAGAGCGCAGAAAATACGGCACAACTTTAAAAGAACGAATTATGACACAATTTTCATTGGAAAAAATGATCGTGAATGTGGAGGAATCATATGTGACAAAAAAATAAAAAGCTGAGAGATATGAGTCATGATAGGGTGTGATTCCTTGTATCTCTTACCTTTCGTCTTCTATCTCTTGCAATTTCATTATGGTCCGGCAAATTCATTATTGACCGAATCTTTGTGAGCTGATCGAGCATAGTGGCGCATGGCCATCAAGATTCCCAGAGCCAGAAACTCCGTGACAATATGGGTTCCACCATAACTCATCAGAGGCAGTGGCGTACCAGTTACCGGTAACAGATGCATATTCATGCCGACATTTACGGCAATGTGGACAATAAAAAATACAGCTACTCCCGCGCCAAAAAGAATTTCAAAATTGGTGGCGCCATTCATGGAATTAACTATAATTCTCCAAATAATAATCCCATAGAGAGAGAGAAGTATAATAACCCCGGCAAAACCCCATTCTTCGGCAAATGCCGCGAAAATAAAGTCAGTCTGATATTCAGGCAGAAACTTTAGGCGAGACTGCGTGCCATAACCTAGACCCTTACCCCACAACTGACCCGAACCGACGGCTACTGTGGATTGGTAAGCATTGTATCCGGCTCCACGAATGTCAGCTAGAGGATTGACGAAATTACGAATACGATTTTTCTGATATTCTTGAAATCCAAAACTCCAAAGCAAAATAAAAGTCAGAACTCCAAGACCGAGCATTGAAAAAAGATGTTTTTTTGAAATACCAGAAACCATGACCATGCCAAGCCAAATAAAGAAAATGATCATGGCGGAACCTAAATCTGGATGAACCAAGACTAAAGCAAATAAAATAAAAGCGTAAAAACCAGAAATCAAAATATGCCTGATATTGGCAATTTCAATATGGCGCCTAGAAAAATATTTAGCCAAAATAATTATCAAAGCTATTTTGGCGAAATCAGACGGCTGAAATGAAAAACCGCCAAAATCAAACCAGCTTTGCGCGCCGTGAGAAATTTTTCCGAGAATAGACAATACTCCAAGCGAAATAACAGAAAAACTGAACACAGTCACGGAAACCCAAGTAGCACGCAAAAGACGGACATCAACAAAACTAACGGCAAAAAACAAAACAATCGCGATCAATATCCAAATAAATTGGCGGATGGCGAAAGAATTATCACCGGTAAAAGAAAACATCGTCATCACTCCGACGGCTAGGATTGGAACCGTCGCGCCAAAAAGCCACCAATCCATACCTCGACGATTTCTCAACTGTTGGATCTTGTATGACGAATCTGACTTTAAGATTTGATCCATAGATAGAGTCTACTCTACCACTGGCAAAACCTCAATTGAAATGACTTTGCCTTGACGATTTAGAGGCCAAGTAAAAGGCGCTATCATACTTCCTTTTGGAGGTATCTCATCTATTAGCGTCTTAGAAAAACCGAGAGCGTTTCCGTTTTTGTCATACAAAACCACATAAATTGAGATATTCGTCAGAGGGTAAACACTGACATTTTTCACATTAACAGTCAGTGCTGAACCTGCGTCATCTTCAGTGTAATTTTTTTCGCCAATCGCCATTGATGATAATGAATCCACTCGCTTATGCCAGTTGGGTTCCGCAGTAAATTCAAAAAGTGCTTTTGCAGGAATTCGTTTACCGACATTAACTGCTCCTTGGAAAGCCAAAGTATTTCTATGTGGCGGCAAAGTTACCAAACCATTTGTGTCAGTGATAAGAACACCCCGATCATCATAAAGAACAAGATGATACGGTACATTTATCGCCTCTCCTTCAATGTTTGGATTGACAATATAAGCGGCAATATTATAGAGACTAGGAGCTACCTCTTCAAATCTAGTCCAAGCCAAAGATGGTGATAAAAATGAATTTTGACATAAACGCTGGCAAGAACCGCCACAATCCACGCCTTTTTCGTTACCATTCTGCCCGCCATCAAAACAAGTCGGAGCTCTGTAGAAAATTATAAATGCTGGAATAACAATTACACCAACGAAAAAAACTACTATGATTGTTGCGTAAATTTTTTTGCGACGTTTTGACCAAGATGACATAATGACTTTTTATTTTGTATTTGTTTCAATCATTTCAGGATACTGACCATTTGGAAAATAACCCTGAATAGTCGTCGCGGAATTAATCCGCGTTTGGAACACTGGATTTGATAATATATTTGATGTCTTAATACTCATAAGTAAAAGAGTTGAAATAAGAATGATTCCCGAAACAATAGTAGCGACGCCGACACACAAGAATGCTACCAGCCAATTTTTGAATGTCTTGGTCGTAGCGGTCTGATCACGAACTTCCTTCAAGAAAGAATACATTTTGTATGTATAACCAATTGCAATCGGAGCCAAAACCGCACTACCTATAATGTTAAAAATGAATGAGATGAAAGACACGCCAAGAGAACTAGATGTCCTACTTACAGACTGTGTCGCTTCCCACAAAGGAATACCGAATACCATACTAAGTAAAAACCCGACACCGAGTAAAATAAACCATATCATCAATATTGAAACTACCAAAAAAACTACGCGACCAAAAACTGGCCACCAACGCTTGTGTACTAGACGATAACTTTCTGTCAAAGCTGAAAATCCCCTATTGCCATCAATTATCAATGTATAACTATAAAAAGAAGCGTAGATAACAATAATAATTCCAGGAATGATAAACAAAATAAATGAACCAAGCCCAACTAAACCATATATAATACCAATCAATATTACTGACCAAAAAAAAGTGAAGCCTTTTTTGTATTGTTCAATGAACGAAATTTGGATAGATGGATTAGTAGAAAGACGATCAACGGCGTCCACTATTGCCGGCACCATGACTACTGAAAAGACACCACCAATGACTGATAGTAGTCCACCAAAAACAGTAAACGCTGACTGATGAGTAAAATTCAAAAGACTGCCAAGATACATTATGACAGTTGGAAAAATAACTATTGGAATCAGAATCTTCCAGTGATTGATAAACAACTTCCAACCATAACTAAACAATTCAAATGGTCCGGGAATTTTTTGCAGTGGAGTAGATGTTGCTGATACGGAAACGGGAGCTGAAGTCGGTTCAGATATTGAGTCTGACGACGAAATTTGAGACGCTAATTGATCTTGTGGATTCATAGTCATTAATCAAAAAATCTTAACAGTTAAAAATCGAGTGTTCTCGTTGTCAACTTTACGATTTTATTAACTTTAGATTCTTATTGATAAATAATAAATTACGACTTGTCTATATTATCTCACAGATATCAAAAAACGCCAGAATCGCGTCTTTGTCGCTTATCCTAGTTTAATTATAAACTTTAACTCTTTATATTTTATTAAATCCTCTGTTCTGGCGGCAAGCTACTTTCGCCCCGAAGGACTATCATCGCCGCAACTACGTTTCACTGCCGTGTTCGGAATGGGAACGGGTGTTGCCATAGCGCCAAACCACCAGAACACAAGATTCAATATTTCATGCGTTTCACTATCAAACAAGTAAGTAAGCAATGTAAGCCAGTAATAACAGCGATTTCTAAATTTCCTAATAGGATCGACGGATTAGTACTTCTTGGCTCAACACCTTGCGGTGCGTACACCTAAAGCCTATCAACGTGATCATCTCTCACGGGTCTCAACGATACCTAATCTTGGGGCCGGCTTCCCGCTTATATGCTTTCAGCGGTTATCCGATCCGAACATAGCTACCCAGCGGTGCCGTTGGCACGACAGCTGGTAGACCAGAGGTTCGTTCAACTCGGTCCTCTCGTCGCTTATTCCCCCATCACTGGGAGCGCAGACTATATCTTCATCCTTCAAAGCTCGCATAGCGAACGAAGAAGGATGTTGGCGTATTACTTATATGAATCTGTCATCATATTCAGTTATGATGACTTTCCGATGTCATATAAGTCTATCTGTAAGGCTAGTGCCTTTGAATAAGTCGTTACGGGGTCAAACCTAACATCAGCAACAGTTCAATTCGAGTTTTCTTTTTCTTAGTAACATAATTTTCTTTCTGAATTACTAAGATAAGATCAACAAGCTTTATGAGCTGTACTCTTTCAAGCATTTTGAGTTTAGTCTTCAAAAGAATTTCGCATGCATCTTTCAATGCTTTTGCTTGAATCTTCTTAAACTTAATATATGGTAATAAATTTTTTAAGATATCTCTTATTTGTCCATAACCATTTATCCTCAATTCAGTCATCCCATCATTTCTTCTGGAAATATAACCAATATTAAAGAGTTCTCTAATCCAATAGAGATTCTTTTCGTGCCGAGAATCTTGATAGAAACAAATTGTTGGCATAAATCTTAATTTTGATTTATTGCCATCTTTTCGTCTCTTGATTTGAAGCATTAAACTTCCGTCACCATCAAGAAACCCTGCTACATATGCTAATTTGATGTTTGATCGACTTCCCACGGTATTGTCTTAATTATTTTCTGGTCCTCAAGTGTTACATACACTATTGTATCTCCATGGCCGGACCGGCGCAATAGAAATTATCAACGTTCCAGAACAATTAAGATTCCACCGTTATTAGCCACATTGTCATCATGGATTACTCCATGAAGTAGCAAAATTTACTAGAGTCAATTCCCCTCAAGTATCAACGCCTGCAGTAGATAGGAGACCAACCTGTCTCACGCATGTTATCACAAATTACTTTGTGCATTGGACTATAGCTTAAAATAGTTAATGGTTGTTAGTCACTAGTTAATAGTAATCGCAAACATTTACTAGATCGTCGATGTTTAGTCTCTACGGGTAGTGGTGTACTGGGTGATGGAGGCGACTGACGTCAGTCGCCCGATGGTCATAGAGCACTGTAACGCGTCCAGCAGTCTCGCAGTCTCCGAGTAAATCGGTTACCTACGACTTACTCGCGACCTACAGTGCCCATCCATCACCTAGTACACAACCTTCCCTCGGTATTGTCCCCTTTTATGAGGATTCCACCGATACTAATCGACTTGTTTCTCTATAAAAAATAGAGAACCGCCGTGATATGATTGTTCTACTTCCTAACTGTTACACACAAGATTTAAAACGACCTTGTGTTCTATTAAACGAAAATTTCCCGAAGTGATTCAGACTGCTAAACAGTCTATGTTACTTCACACATGTTTTATGTATGTCAGATCCCATTTTGCAGCATAAACTGTAAAACGGTCTGAACCCAGCTCGCGTACCACTTTAATTGGCGAACAGCCAAACCCTTGGGAGCTTCTCCACCCCCGGGATGTGGTGAGCCGACATCGAGGTGCCGAACTCCGCCGTCGATATGAACTCTTAGGCGGAACTAGCCTGTTATCCCTAGAGTAGCTTTTGTCCGATAATCTTCCGCCGCATCTAATGCGAACGGTCGGTTCACTTGGCTCTGCTTTCGCATCTGCTCGACACGTACGTCTCGCAGTCAAGCCAGCTTGTGCCCATACACTATCGCCATGGTTTCCATTCACGGCTAGCTGACCTTAATAGGCTCCTCCGTTACTGTTTAGGAGGATAGCGCCCCACTAAAACTGTCCATCATATACTGTCTCCCGGTGGTTGTACCACTGAGGTTAGAATATACATTTTTAAAGATTGGTGTTTCATCGACGGATCCACGCCCCCCAAGAGGGACGCTTCAAATCCTACCAACTACGCTACGCATCAAAAACGTATAGTCAATATAAAATTACAGTAAAGCTTCTAGGGTCTTTTCGTCTAACTGCAGGTAACCGGCATCTTCACCGGTACTGTATTTTCACCGAGCTGGTCTCCGAGACAGTTCTCCAGTCATTACACTATTCAACGCGTCGGAACTTACCCGACAAGGAATTGCGCTAGTTGTCAAGTGTTACCACTTGTCTGCATATCGCTATGCAGTCTGAACTCTATCTTCTTAACTCACTTTGAATCAAGTCTGACGTTTGGTTTCTGGGGATTTCAAAAATCGAGATTTCTTTTTCCTATTCATCTGTTCGACCAATTTGGCAATCTTCCTCATTCCCTTCTCATTGAGATGGACCCTTTTAATCATAAGTGAGACTATTTCAGAAAAAATCTGAAAATCATTGCTCTTATAAGTCTTGAGTGCATTTTTCCTAAAAAAAGGAATAATTATTTTTTCCAATTCTACAATCGAACGGACACAATAACGATAGAGATGTTCTCTGTGATTATCATATCTTTTGTTGATGAACAGTCTTCCACACCCGAAATAATCTTTGATTATCCCTAAGGCAGGTAAGCTTTTTGCTCCTTGTGTTATCACGAATTCAGGGAAAATCTGCCATCCAGTCTTTGTAGTTTTATTTTTAATAAAACTAACTGAAAAACATCCTTCTCCATCTGTGAAACCAAGGATCCAAGCTTCAATTTTTGATCTTTCCTGCTGATTGTCTGCACTCATAGGATTTTTACTATGGTGTAATTATACCATAGTACCTTGAGATACTCAGATGTTCCAGCATATAGTCAGATATTTATAGACATCTATGTTAATAGATAGGCAGCGTCTTATATTCTCACTTTCCAATATTTATTATTTGAATGGGTTTTCATTATAACAGTCCCAGTCTTTCTCAGTTCATTCTTACAAATAAACCGAGAACCTTAGGACCGTTATAGTTACGGCCGACATTCACCAGGGCTTATAACAGTCACCACTACATCTTGCGACATAGCAACGCCGTTATTTGACCTTCTGGCATTGGTCAAGTGTCACCCCCTATACATCCTCTTACGAGTTCGCAGGGAGCTGTGTTTTTGTTAAACAGTTGCCAGAGATACTTTAGCTGCGGCCCGCACCATTAAACTCTCTTTGAATTTGAAATTGCTGACAAAGAATTGATGGGGATTGTCATTCGACAATCCGTGGCTTTTTATTTGTTTTATGAGGACCTGGTCATGATGACCAGCTCGGGAAGGTGTCTACATCGAATTCCTCCACCTCCCACCCAACTTTCGTTCGGTTTCAAACCGAACACTCATCATATTCTTTGCCAACAAAATTCAACAAAAAGAGCTGAATGGTGCGGGCAAGCCTTATTCCGAAGTTACGGCTGCTTTTTTGCCGAGTTCCTTGGAGACCACTCACTCGTTCGCCTAGGTCTACTCGACCTGATCACCTGTGTCGGTTTGCGGTACGGTTTTTACATAGTTATGCTTAGAGACTTTTCTTGGAAGCGTGCTTTATTGTATTTACCCTTTGACAGGCATTTGCGAATAGCTTGGAGACGACATTGAAGTCAGGATCCGGATTTTCCAGGACCCATCCTCACTATACACACGTTAAATCCAATTATACGCACAATATACTACACTCCGTCCTCCCATCGCACTATGCAAAAGTTATGGAATATTAACCATATATCCATCGGGTGCGGCGTTCGCCATCCCCTTAGGACCGACTAACCCTTGGCTGATATACATTGCCAAGGAAACCTTGATCTTTCGGCGTGCGGGAATCTCACCCGCATTGCGGTTACTTGTGCCAACATTCTTACTTCGCAACGCTCCAGTATGGGTCACCCCTTTACCTTCAATGCGATGCGAATACTCTCCTACCACTGGATACTACCGAAGTAGTATACAGTCCTCAGTTTCGGTACAACATTTTAGCCCCGATTATCTGCGGCGCGGAATTTCTCGATGAGTGAGCTGCTACGCTATCTTCAAATGATGGCTGCTTCTAAGCCTACATCCTCATTGTTATAGAAATTTCACTACCTTAAGCGCACTTAATGTTGATTTAGGGACCTTAAATTGAGATCCGGGCTGTTTCCCTTTTGTCCAATGGAGCTTAGCCCCCACAGACTAACTGCCGGATAATTACTTTGTGTATTCGGAGTTTGATAGGTCTCGTGATCTTTCGACCTGTCGAGACCTTCCAGT